>Ga0182738_1006302_pt1 | contig 12342 bp, 7 predicted proteins | sample eDN5th30CBELigMG_FD_128876 | JGI IMG/M metagenome (GOLD analysis project Ga0182738, IMG submission 128876) | Enriched Miracle-Growth compost microbial communities from Emeryville, California, USA - eDNA 5th pass 30_C BE-Lig MG (version 2)... ...
CACGCGACAGTTCTATCTGCCGTTTGAAAGCGAAGCGCTGGCGGCCACTGCCACGCTGTACGAGCACGAAATGCCCGGCGGGCAATACACCAACCTGTACATGCAGGCCCAGGCGCTGGGGCTTGCCGATCGTTGGGCGGAAGTGTGCCGGGTGTATGCCGACGTGAACCAGCTTTTCGGCGACATCGTGAAGGTTACGCCGACTTCCAAGGCCGTGGGCGACATGGCTCTGTTCCTGGTCGCCAACGGGCTATCGTGCGACGATGTGCTCGACGAGAGCCGCGACCTGGCGTTTCCCCAGTCGGTGCTGGACCTGCTGGGCGGACGCATGGGTCAGCCCCCCGGAGGCTTCCCCAAGGACGTACAGAAGCGCATCCTGCGCGGCGAAGAAGGGTTCAGTGATCGGCCCGGTGCCAGCCTGCCGCCAGCCGACTTCAAGAAGGCGGCCGAGGAGGTCGAAGGCTTCATCAAGCACGAGCCTGAAAGCCGCGACGTCGTTTCGTATCTGCTGTACCCCAAGGTGTACCAGGAGTACGCCGAGCACGTGGTCAGCTACGGCGATACCAGTGTGCTGCCCACGCCGGTCTTTCTGTACGGCATGGAGCCGGGCGAGGAAATTGCTGTCGATATCGAGCCTGGCAAGACGCTGATTATCAAGTTCCTCGCCGTGGGCGATCCGCACGCCGACGGCGAGCGTTCCGTGTTCTTCGAGCTAAACGGCCAGCCTCGCGACGTGACGGTGATCGACGAGGCCCTGGAGCCTGAAACCAAAGCGGCCCTGAAAGCCGATCCGGCCGACCCCACGCATATTGGCGCCAGCATGCCGGGCATGGTGGTCAACGTGGCCGTCCAGGCCGAAGACACCGTGGCCAAGGGCCAGAAGCTGCTGACCCTGGAAGCGATGAAGATGGAAACCACCATCTACGCCGAACGCGACGGCAAGGTGGAGGAGGTCCTGGTCAAAGCCGGCAGCCAGGTCGATACAGGCGATCTGCTCCTGCGGATCGTGTAAGACCGCACCAGCCCAACGGCGCCTGCCATCCCGTTGAGTGTTCCACGTGCCGAGGAGGGCCACCGTGCTGGTCATCGACGCCCAGGCTCGTAGCTTCATCGACGTTGCGGCGGATCACCCGTTCCCGATCCAGAACCTGCCTTACGGAGTATTTCGCCGGGCAGGCGAAAGTCGGGCTGCGGTCGGGGTGGCGATTGGCGACTACGTGCTCGATCTGCGCTTGCTGAGCGAGCGCGGCCTGTTGGATTTGCCGGAGCTAGCAGGGCAGCGGCCGCTGGCCGAGGACAGCCTCAACGCCTTTATGGCTCTGGGCCGTGCAGCCTGGGAAGCGGTGCGAGGGCGGCTGTTTGAACTCTTAAGCGCCGATACTCCCACGCTGCGCGACGACGCAGCGCTGCGCCAAGCCGCCCAGGTGCCGCAAAGTCTGGTGCGGATGGAACTGCCGGCGGCCATCGGCGATTACACCGACTTCTACTCGTCGCGATATCATGCCGAGAACGTCGGCACCATGATCCGCGGAGCGGAAAACGCTTTACAGCCCAACTGGCTGCACTTGCCGGTGGCCTATCATGGTCGGGCCAGTTCGGTGGTGATTTCCGGTACGCCAGTTCGCCGGCCGCTTGGGCAAACCATGGCCGACGGCGCCACTTCGCCCCGGTTTGGTCCCAGCCGCGCGCTGGACTACGAACTGGAGATGGGCTTTTTCATTGGTCCCGGGAACAACCTCGGCGAGCCGATCACTGCCGCGGCCGCGCAACCGCAGATCTTCGGCCTGGTGCTGGTGAACGACTGGAGTGCCCGCGATCTCCAGAAATGGGAGTATCAACCGCTAGGGCCGTTTCTAGCCAAGAACTTTGCCACCACGATTTCCCCGTGGGTGGTGACGCTCGATGCCTTGGAACCGTTCCGCACGGCCGGGCCGGTTCAAGACCCCGCGCCGCTTCCGTACCTGCAAGTGAACCAAGACGCGGCGTATAGCATTGAACTGCTGGCCACGCTGCGGCCAGGGCAGGGGGGCGGCGATGCGAATGCTCAGGCCACCGAAATCTGCCGCTCGAACTTCAAACACCTGTATTGGGCGATGACACAGCAGCTTGCCCACCACACGATCTCAGGCTGCAATCTGCGGCCCGGCGACTTACTGGCCTCAGGCACCATCAGTGGTCCTACGCCTGAATCTCGCGGGTGTTTGCTCGAACGGACCTGGGGCGGCCGCGACCCAATCACCTTGGCCGACGGCAGCCAGCGGCGGTTTCTGGAAGACGGCGACGAGGTGACGTTGTCGGCCTGGTGCCAGGGCGATGGCTACCGCATCGGCTTTGGCGAGGCGACCGGCGTGGTGCTGCCTGCCGTATCGCTTTAACAGCGAGGCTCTAATCCTCGCTACACATCCATCAAAGTAGGCGACGTTAGCCGCAAGAACCGGCGTTGTTCTTCCTCACGCGGCTGATAAATGCGTCCTTCTTCGCTTGCCCAGCCTTTGTGGCAATTGAACGTCTGACGATTTTCGTTAAGATGCTCCCCCAAAGTAAATCAGGTACTGATCGTTGCACGGCGCGATAAGTGGCTGAAACGGCGTTGTTTCAAGTGCGCCACCGAGTATGTCAACGCGGCTTTAGGCCCGCCGCGCCGGCACCAATGTTTTCGATGGGCGCGGCCTGATAGCGCCCCAAGCAAGTGAGAGGAATCGCACACCCATGACCATTACTCACAGTCGCGGCAGCGAAGCGTTCGGCGAAGGTTGGGACCGGATCTTTGGCGGCAAGAAGGCCGCAAAGAAGACGACCAAGAAAGCGGCAGCCAAGCCCGGCAAGAAGTCGGCCTCGCCCAAGGCGGCCGCACCCAAGAAGAAGGCGGCCAAGAAAGCTGCCACCAAGACCGCGAAGAAAGTTGCCAAGAAATCGGCCAAGAAGAAGAAATAGCGACCGCCCCGCGGCATTGGTGAGCGGCCGCTGCTGGATGCCCGGCGTTTAGACCGCCGGGCTCCACTGAGGATGCGGCAGGTTGTGCACGGTCGGCGGCTGGCCGCCTTGCAGGGCATCGATGGCGGCGGCGGCCGCTTCAACCTCCGATGACTGGTTGTAGATCTCAAACGCGATCTCAAACTGCATCGACTCGCCCGGGGCCAGTTGCCGCACGCGGCCCTGCTCGCGTTCAAAGACGCTGGGGTTGGGCAGGTTCAGGGCCGGTTCCAGGCCCGTCACGTAGCCGTCCTCCGGCATCCGCATGTTTTTCCACAGCACGAACCAGGGCAACTGCTCCACGCTGAACTTCAGGCCCAGGCCCGTGGCTTCTTCGGCATCGTGCAACAGCACGCGGGTTTGGCCGGCCTCGTCGGCGGCCAGGCGGGTGTAAAACACCTGTTCGGCATAGTTAGCCTTGGGGGCCGGGCACCGCTGCCAGGTGGAAAGGCCCGGCGCGGCCGCTCCGTCGCGCGGAGCGATCTCCCGCACCGGCAGCTTCACCTGGCTGCCCGGTTGCAGCCACGGCGTACCGACATTGATGTGGTACAGCAGGGCCAGCCGAGCCGGCTCGGCCGAAAAGTTGGTCACCTCGTCGATCAGCGTGAAGCCAGGCTCACCCAACCGGGTACGCAGCGTGGTCCGCATGCGCAGCGAGTTGTGGAACAGCCTGGCTTCCACGGTTTCGCCGCAGACTTCAATCAGGTTTTCTTCGGGATCGATGCTCAACTGCACCTTGTGGGCGGGCGTGTTGGCAATGCGGCCGTGCAGCGGATGAATCAACCGCTGCTGACTGTCGAACACCGGCGGCCCATTGGACTCCAGGCCGCACCGGCACACAAACTCGTCGAACCCAAACAGCCAACCCAGCCCCGATGGCTCCATGAGCGGCACCAGGCCGGGATGGACCGGCCCTGGCACCGGCGATTGCCAGCCCAGCGTAACGGAGCCTGCTTCCGCCCGGTGGATGCCCATCCCGCGCGTTGGCAACACGTTGAGGCGACAGAAGCCGTTGTCGATATCCACGCAGTCGATGCCGTCGGCCCGACCGCCCCGCATGCGGCGGAATCGCACACGGAAGGGTGACGGGTTGGCAGCTTGCTCCTCCAGCCCCACGTCGGCCGGGCCTGCGGTGAACCCGGCGGCATAAATATCGTTTGCCGTGTCCAATAGCGTCCAGGTGGCAGCAGCCATTGGTACCTCGCCCCTTGGCTAGAAATAGATCCGAAAACCGTCAGATGATATCGGCAGCAGCCCCGTTTGCCTGGCGGCGCGGGAGCGATGTGGAATTGCTCTCACCACGTCGAAATGTTCCGCTGATTTCGGCCCAGCGAGTTGTAAGCGCACAGCGAACCTGACCGCCTCGGTTGGTCGGCGGCAAGGATCTACGGTACCGGCCCGACGTGATTGGTCCGCCCCTTCCCCTGGCACACACTTACCCAAACCGGCCGCGCTCCCTTTGAGAACGAGCGTCGCGACCGCTGCCCAATGTGGAAGCGGGCGAAGCGATCCTGCTCCGCCACCTGCCCACGGGCAAGAGCTTAAACCGATACCGCCGGTCGATGCAACCATTTAGAAGCGTGGAACTTGCACAAATGGGGGGCTTGCCCACTACCTACGGGGCACCTTGGTGCTAGCTGGGGCGCAGATTCACCTATTAACGCCCCCTGGTACGTGGTGTGTTTTGTGCAATCGCCCCAGATTGCGCATTTTCAGTCGTGCACGAAGCAGGCGGCGCGCGAGATCAACCAATAAAGCCGCCTGTGGCAGTTAGTACCGCAGGCGGCCTGGTTTGGTTTCACGCAGCCAACCGCTTTTACAAACGGGTTACCGTCGGCAAGAGCCGTATTCAGCCTTTGATGCACACCATCGGCTTGAGCCGGGCCACCTTTCGCGACAGCCCCGCCGCGTCGGCGGCATCCACCACGGCACGCACGTCCTTGTAGGCCCCGGGAGCTTCTTCGGCCACGCCGCGGGTGGAAGGGCTGCGGACGATGATGCCCCGCTCGGCCAACTGGTCCTGCAACTTGCGGCCGCTCCATTGCTTGAGGGCCTGCCTGCGGCTCATGCTGCGGCCCGCCCCGTGGCACGACGAACTGAGCGACTTCTGCTCCGCCTCGGTCGTACCGACCAGGATGTACGACTCGGTGCCCATCGAACCGCCGATCAGCACTGGCTGGCCCACCGCGCGGAGGCTCTCAGGCAATTCGGGGTGGCCCGGCCCGAATGCCCGCGTCGCGCCCTTGCGATGCACGTACAGCGTCATGGGCCGCCCGTCGATCTCGTGCTCTTCCACTTTGCAGGTGTTGTGCGAAACGTCGTACAGCAGCACCAGGTTGGCCTCGGGCAGCACTTCGGCAAACGCCTGACGCGCAAGATGGGTGATGATCTCGCGATTCGCCAGCGCACAGTTGATCGCCGCGCGCATCGCCCCCAGGTACGACTGCCCAACCGGTGAGTTGATGGGGGCGCAGGCCAACTCGCGATCGGGGATTCTCAAGCCATACTCCTTGCCGGCGATGGCCATCTTCTTAAGAAACTCGGTCCCGATCTGGTGCCCCAAACCGCGTGAGCCGCAATGGATGCTGACCACGGCATCGCCAGGCCGGACCCCGAACGCCTCGGCCGCGTGCTTGTCGAAGATCTCGTCGACGTACTGCACTTCCAAGTAGTGGTTCCCTGATCCCAGAGTGCCCATCTCGCGGCGCTGCCGCTCCTTGGCGCGGTCTGATACTTCTTCGGGCTGGGCGCCGGCCATGCAGCCGCGCTCTTCGATCCGCTGGAGGTCTTCCGGCAGGCCCCAGCCCTGTTCGACGGCCCAGCGTGCGCCGCCGCGCAGCATGTCGTCCATCTCGCTGTCGGAGAGGTGGATTTCTCCTTCGCTGCCGACTCCTGCCGGCACTGTGGCGTAAAGCCGGTCGGCCAATTGCCGTTTGTGGATTTCGATTGCCTCGCGATCCAAGCCGGTGAGCAGGCACCGCACTCCGCACGAGATGTCGAAACCGACACCACCAGCGGAGATTACGCCGTCCTGTTCCGCATCGAACGCCGCCACGCCACCAATCGGGAAGCCGTAGCCCCAGTGGGCATCGGGCATGGCGAACGAAGCTTTGACAATGCCGGGCAAGGTGGCCACGTTGCACACCTGCTCAAATACCTTGTAATCCATCCCGTCAATCAACGCCTCATCGGCATAGATCACCCCGGGAACGCGCATCTCGCCCGTGGGAGGAATCCACCACTCGTAGTCCGATTTGCGCTCCAGAAGGCTTAAATCCATGGCCGGTTCTCCTTTCTCAAACATCAACTACGCATTGGGCTAGCCATTGCCCAGTGGAGTTCTGTTCCACCCGTGCGCAGGTCAGTGTGGCCCCTTTGACTTCGACAGCCGGTTGGTGGCGGGCGACGTCCACACGTTCGCCCCAGGCTTGTGCGGTTAGTCGTTCTCCGTTGAGGTGCACTTCAAAGCGGCCGAACAGCAATCGCCGCGTGGCCATCTCGTAGATCAGGGCGTTCAACCAGTCGACCAGCAAAAGCTCGTCATCGGGAGCATCGCACTCAATCTCGACGGTCTCGGTCGGGTTCAGGCCGGCCGGATCGGTGATGGCCGCGGTCATGGCCAAGGCGGCCTGTTCGAACGCCTCGTCCTTGGTCGCACCGATGCCGCGGACGCCTACGTCCGCATCGTGCTCGAAATGTTCCCAGTGAGCGGATTCCATAACAGCCCTTCCAGGAGATGAACCGCAACAAGCACCACCGGCCGCGAACGCGCAGGCCGAATCGTGGTCTTTGACACCATCAAGCCGCGTCAGCGTGTCGCGGCGGTGTGCTACTCCGCACACAGGGGCGAGCCAGGTGTGCGTAAGCGGCCTTAGTTAAGCCACACATGTAGCGATGCAAGAGATGCGATAGGCCGCAGTTGGCCGATGTGCCATCAACGCCTGGCCGCCCACTTAGGAGCAGGCACTAGGCATTTTTGATGCCGATTAGCCGGGGCAGTGATGAAGGGGGGCTCCATGAGCGGTAAAGCCTTCCAAAAACAAAACCGCCCGCGGTAGGCGTGCTACCGCGGGCGGTCTATACGGTTTGCCGTAATGTCTGAGTTGCGGACTCGTGTCCGCCGGCGACTACTTCAGCAGCAGCGGGCCAGCGTACTCGGCACCGGCGCCCAGTTGTTCTTCGATGCGGAGGAGTTGGTTGTACTTGCAGATGCGATCGGTACGCGAGGCCGAACCGGTCTTGATCTGGCCGGTGCCCAGGGCCACGGCCAGGTCGGCAATCGTGGTGTCCTCGGTTTCGCCACTGCGGTGGCTGGAGATGGCCGTGTAGTTGTTGCGGTGCGCCAGTTGGATGGCGTCGATGGTTTCGGTCAGGCTGCCGATCTGGTTGACCTTGATCAGGATGCTGTTGGCAATGCCGTTCTCGATACCTTGCCGCAGCCGCTGGGTGTTGGTCACAAACAGGTCGTCGCCCACCAGTTGCACCCGGTCGCCCAGCCGCTGGGTGAGCAGCTTCCAGCCTTCCCAATCGTCTTCCGAGCAGCCATCTTCGATGGAGCAGATCGGATACTTGTCGGCCCAGCTAGCCAACAGCTCCACCATGGCGGCCGAATCCAGTTCGCGGCCTTCGACGGTGTAAACCTTCTTCTTGGCGTCGTAGAACTCGGTGGCGGCCACGTCGAGGGCCAACCGCACCTGCGAGCCCAGTTCGTAGCCGGCCTTCTCGACCGCCTGAGCGATGTAATCCAGGGCCTGGGCGTTGCTTTCCAGGTTGGGGGCGAAGCCGCCTTCGTCGCCCACGGCCGTGTTCAACCCGGCCGAGTGCAGCACCTTCTTGAGGTGGTGGAAGATCTCCACGCCGCACCGCAGGGCGTCGCTGAAGGTTTCAAAGCCCAGCGGCATGACCATGAATTCCTGCACGTCCACCGCGTTGTCGGCGTGCTGGCCGCCGTTGATGATGTTCATCATCGGGGCCGGCAGCAGCCGGGCGTTGGAACCACCCAGGTAGCGGTACAGCGGCAAATCGCAGTAGTCGGCCGCGGCCTTGGCCACCGCCAGCGACACGCCCAAGATCGCGTTCGCGCCCAGGTTCTGCTTGTTGGGCGTGCCGTCGAGGTCGAGCATCCGCTGGTCGACCGCGATCTGGTCCAGGGCATCCAGGCCCAAGACGGCCTCGGCCAGTTCGTGATTGACGTGGTCCACGGCCTTCTGCACGCCCTTACCCAGAAAGGCGTCCTCGCCGTCGCGCAGTTCCAGGGCTTCGTGCTGGCCGGTGCTGGCACCGCTGGGCACCGCGGCCCGCCCAAACGCACCGTTTTCCAGCCGGACTTCGACTTCCACGGTGGGATTACCGCGGCTATCCAGAATTTGCCGTCCCACCACGTCTAGAATCGCAGAACTCATCACTTCGCTCAGCCTTTTGGGGTGTGTAGGGGTCACTTCTGCACATTGGGTCTTACGTGCCGCATTGTGCGCGATTAGCGGGAAATCGACTAGGGCCTACAGACGCCGCGACGGCCGGTTTGCTCGCAGCCCGCTGGGGGAATGCTGCCTGCGCTGATGCCATGCCGGCGGCCGGATCGTGCGCCATCACGCCGCGCGCCCCCTTGAATCGCAAGCGATCGGCCGCAACCATTGCTATTGAGCCATCTCGCCGCAACCCAGGTTCTGCCCAGCGGCGCGTGGCTCACCTGCCGGATTGCCCCGCCTTAACCGTATAGACTGCCATTGTCGGCAGATTGCGGCTGGCTGCTTGAAACTGGGCTCCTTGAAGCCTGCGGCACCCGCGCGGTATTCTCTAGCGATTTTACCCGAAACCGGAGTAGGGACGCCCCGCTCCTTCCACGCACCGACATAACCCATGCCGCGCCGCGACGACCTAAAGAAAATCCTCCTGATTGGTTCCGGCCCTATCGTCATCGGCCAGGCGTGCGAGTTCGACTATTCAGGCACCCAAGCCTGTAAGGCCCTCCGGGAGGAGGGCTACGAGGTCGTGCTGGTCAATTCCAATCCGGCCACGATCATGACCGATCCCAACATGGCCGAGCGGACGTATATCGAGCCGCTCACCTGGGAAATGGTCGCCAAGGTGATCGAGAAAGAACGGCCCGACGCGCTGCTCCCGACTCTGGGGGGCCAGACCGGCCTGAACGTGGCCATGGACCTGCATCACCACGGCGTACTCGAGAAGTACAACGTGGAAATGATCGGGGCCAAGCCCCACGTGATCGACAAGGCGGAAACGCGGCATCAGTTCAAAGAGGCGATGGAACGCATCGGCCTGGAGGTCTGCCGCGGCGACACGGTCAATACCGTGGAAGAAGCCCGCAAGCTGCTCGATGTGGTGGGCCTGCCAGCGGTGGTTCGCCCCAGCTTTACGCTCGGCGGCAGCGGTTCCTCGATCGCCTTCAACCGCGATGAGTTCGATACCCTGGTGCGGCGCGGCCTGGACCTTTCGCCGATCCGCGAGGTACTGATCGAAGAATCGATCATCGGCTGGAAAGAGTTCGAAATGGAGGTGATGCGCGACGCCGACGACAACGTCGTGATCATCTGCTCCATCGAGAACTTCGATCCGATGGGCGTGCATACCGGCGACAGCATCACCGTCGCCCCCGCGCAGACGCTCACCGACAAGGAATACCAGCGGATGCGCGACGCCTCGATCGCCGTGATCCGCGAAATCGGCGTGGAAACGGGCGGCTCGAACATCCAGTTTGCGGTCGAACCGAACACCGGCCGCATGATCGTCATCGAGATGAACCCGCGGGTGAGCCGCAGTAGCGCCCTGGCTTCCAAGGCGACGGGCTTCCCCATCGCCAAGATCGCCGCCAAGCTGGCCGTCGGCTACCGCCTGCACGAATTGCGCAACGACATCACCCGCGAAACGAAGGCCTGCTTCGAGCCGACCATCGACTACGTGGTGACCAAGATTCCGCGGTTCACTTTCGAAAAGTTCCCGGACGCCGACGCCACGCTGACCACGCAAATGAAAAGCGTGGGCGAAACGATGGCGATCGGCCGTACGTTCAAGGAATCGTTCCAGAAGGCGCTGCGCGGACTGGAAGTTGGCAGCTTTGGCCTGGGCTGCGACGGCCGCGACCTCTGGGGTACGGAGCAGCAGCCAACCGAAGACGACATCCGCGCCGCCGTGGCCACGCCTGGCGCCGACCGGCCGCTGTACCTGCGTTATGCCCTGAAGCATGGCATCAGCGTGCAGGAACTGTACGAGCTGAGCGGCATCGACCCCTGGTTCCTCGACAACCTGGCCGAAATCGTCGAGATGGAGGACAAGATCCGGGCGGTGGGCAGCCTGGAGGCCATGCCCGACGACCTATTGCGGCAAGCCAAACGGTTCGGCTTCTCCGATCGCCAGTTGGCCACGCTGCTGGGGTCCGCGGAAGTGAACGTACGGGCCGACCGCAAACGCCGCGGAATCGTGGCTACGTTTAAGGCGGTCGATACTTGTGCCGCTGAGTTCGAAGCGTACACGCCATACTTCTACTCCACCTACGAGGACGAGGACGAAACGCCGCCCAAGCGCGACGGCGTCAAGCGAATCATGATCCTCGGCGGTGGTCCCAACCGGATCGGGCAGGGGATCGAGTTTGACTATTGCTGTTGTCACGCGAGCTTCGCCCTGCGTGAGTTGGGCATTGAAGCGGTGATGGTCAACAGCAACCCTGAAACCGTTTCGACCGACTACGACACCAGCGACCTGCTGTTCTTCGAGCCGCTAACTACCGAGGACGTGCTCAACATCGTCGATCGGGTGCAGCCCGACGGCGTGATCGTCCAGTTTGGCGGTCAGACCCCGCTGAACCTGGCACGAGGCCTGGCGACCCACGGCGTGCCGATCATTGGCACTAGTGTCGATACGATCGAGGACGCGGAAGACCGCGAGAAGTTCCAGCAACTGCTCCAGCGACTGGGACTGCGGCAGCCAGCCAATGCGATTGCCCGCACCATGGCGCAAGCCCGCGCCGAGGCCGCCAAGGTTGGCTTCCCCGCCCTGGTCCGGCCGAGTTTCGTGCTGGGCGGCCGGGCGATGGAAATCTGCTACGACCAGGTACAACTGGAAAAGTTCGTGGCCGATGCCTTCACGGCGGCCCAGGGCCAGCCGGTGCTGATTGACCGGTTCCTGGAAGATGCTACCGAGGTGGACGTGGACGCCATCTCAGACGGCGTCGATACGATCATTGCCGGCGTGATGGAACATATCGAAGAAGCCGGCGTGCACTCCGGCGACTCGGCCTGTGCCATCCCGCCGTACAGTTTGCCTGGCCCGGTCGTGCAGGAAATCCGCGAAGCCACCAAGAAGCTGGCCCAGGCCCTGCAAGTGAAGGGCCTGATGAATATCCAGTTCGCCGTCAAACGCGAGGACGATCGGCACAACGTCTATGTCCTCGAGGTGAATCCTCGGGCAAGCCGCACCGTGCCGTTCGTGAGCAAGGCGACCGGCCTGCCGGTGGCGAAGATCGCCGCCAAGGTGATGGCTGGCGTTTCGCTGGCGGAGCAGGGCATTACTCGCGATCCGATTCCGGCCGCGGTTTCCGTCAAAGAAAGCGTATTCCCGTTCCGCAAGTTCACGGGCGTGGACATCGTGCTGGGGCCGGAGATGCGCTCCACCGGCGAAGTGATGGGCGTCAGCGAGCGCTTCTCCATTGCCTTCGCCAAGAGCCAACTGGCTGCTGGTGCCGGGCTGCCCACCGAAGGCAACATCTTCATCAGCGTGGCTGACCGGGCCAAGCCATTCATGGTGGACGTGGCCGAACGGTTGGCGCGGCTGGGCTTCCGCCTGCTGGCCACGCCGGGCACCACCAAGGTGCTGCAAGAGGCCGGCATCGAGGTCACCACCCTTAAGAAGCTGAAAGAAGGCCACCCCAACCTGCTCGATTACCTGGTGGATGGTCAGGTGCAACTGATCATCAACACGCCGATGGGTAAGGGAGCCCGCACCGACGAAGGCCGTATCCGAGCCGCCGCCGTGGCGTACGGTGTGCCCTGCATCACGACGGTGCAGGCGGCGCAGGCTACGGTCAAGGCCATGGAAGCCACGCAAGAAGAAGAGATCACCGTGCAGGCGATCCAAGACCGCTTTACCGTGACTGTTAGCTAGGCGGCCGCTGGCTTGATCGCGCAATCATCCAGCCAAATGCGCTAAGTCACGCACTATCTGTGCGCACGAAGCATGGGACGCGACCAATGTGCGCACGCGCAGCCGGTTTTACGCGTCTACGGGCATACCGGTGCCGATGAAGCACGGATTCAAACGGGCCGTGCCGGACTAAGCGTGCCGGCTTAGTTCTTCTTCCTGGCTGCCGCCACCGCCGCCGTGGCTGTCGCGCTTGCGCAGGTACAGCTTGATCGG
>Ga0182738_1006303_pt1 | contig 12341 bp, 5 predicted proteins | sample eDN5th30CBELigMG_FD_128876 | JGI IMG/M metagenome (GOLD analysis project Ga0182738, IMG submission 128876) | Enriched Miracle-Growth compost microbial communities from Emeryville, California, USA - eDNA 5th pass 30_C BE-Lig MG (version 2)... ...
CAATTGAATCTGATTATTCTCGTCAAAACTCTCAGTTGCTTCCTGTGGAGGATTGGGAAGTTTATATTCGCTTTTATGCTCTTCTGAGTTGAGAGACATCGTCCTATCATCTTCTAACAACCTAGCAAAATTCTTTCCAGGGAAGGGGGGTGTAGAGTTGTCTAGACTGAAATTATCTGCTGGTGGAGGAGGCACCTTCTCCTCTCCGTCCGCGTTTTCATTCCAAGTGTCCCCAAATGGTTCCGGTATCATTGGTAACGAGGGGTCTCTCGCGCTCTGTTGAATCAGACTGTGTGTAAATGGAAGATTGGGGTGTTTGTTTAATGTGCCATTTGTCGTCGAAAAAAGCCCCGACTGGTTCTTTGAAATAAAATCTTGGTGATTAGGATCACTCGAGGGAAGTTCACTGTCAGTTACCGTATCGTTTATTGTGCTGTCAAAAAAGTTTGCTTGTGATTCATTTTCAGTAGGATCCATTATTGTTGTTTAAGAGAAATAATTTTTAACTACTTTACCAAATGTGCAAATTCTTGCAATAAAAAATATAAACAATTTCAAGCACAGCATGTTCTCAGAAAACTCTATCTAACCCTAATTATTTGCTTCGTATAAATGAAAAATTGAAAATTTTGGTATTATTACAATTTTTAAAGAATTTATTAAGAGAGATATAAATCAAAACGCTTAAGATGGTAAAGAAGAAGGTATTTCATTTTCTGATAATTTTTCTTCAATTTCTTTGATTTCTTGTTCACACTTTATTATACGAAAATCTGCTTGATCAAAATTTACTTTGAAAATTTTCAATGCAGTCTGACACTTTTCAAGAGCCTTTTCGAGATCTCCTTTCAATTTGAATAAATCAGCCAATTCCATCAGTTGGCTGCCAATCAAATAATTATCATCTTTATATTTTAATTTCAAAATCTCCAAGCTTTTCTCATAATTTTCTTCGGCCTTCTCATAATCAAATAAATACCTATATGCTTTGCCAATATAACTATAAGTCAGGGCGGTTTGGCCATCTTGCACTTTTTCACTTTGCAAACTCAACGCTTCATTGAGCTCGGAGAGACCCTCGTGATATTTCCCGTTAGCTATGTTGATGAAGGCAAGTTTTTCAAGGCACCTAGACGATATTCTCCATTCTCCTGGGAAATTTTGCTGGCATAACGTTCGAGCCTTTCTTAAATACTTGAAAGAGTTTTCATACTCCTCCACCTCAAAAAGTACGGAACCTATCTTTAAATAACACAAAATAATGTCTTCACTGGGCTCAAAAGTCTCAAGGTCCACTTCCTTCATCTTATGCAAATAAATTCGAGCATTATCAGGCTTTTTCAAAATATTGTATAGCTGTACACATAGCGAGAAATCAAATACTAATTGCACCATTTGAGTCTCTTCTTCAATCACATATCCCTCTTTTAAACTCAAAGATTCCTGCAAATTCTCCAGGGCTTTATCGTACTTGCCCTTCTTACACTGAAGATTGCTCAAAGCCAAATAGGCTCCTGCTTTATTAAATATATCTTCTCTCTCATCTTCCTTATAGATATCCAGACTTTTCACCAGATAGGTCTCTGCTTCGTTAAGCAGAAAACTTTCCTCGTATGCTTTGCCAATTTCATTATACAGTTTTGCGAGTTGAAAGCTGTTTTCCCCACTGTATTTCTTCCTGATAGCGACACTTTTATCAAAGTTTTTCGCAGCTTCTTCATGCTTTCCTGCTAATTTTAGTTGCGCTTTTGCAATATTTGCATATTGGTCAGCGACATTTGGATGAGTCTCACCAAAGTTTTTCACACTGAAATCTCGTGCCTTCACATAAATATCGAGACTCTCTTGATATTTTCCTTCTTGCATCCAAATGGACCCCAGTATTTTATAGTTATCGACAATTAGCTGAGCCTGGTTCTTTCCTGAGACCTTTTGGCAAATTTCCAGCGATTTAGCAATTGCATTTATGGCTTCGACGTTCTTATTGTCTTTTTTAAAAGCTTCTGCAATGTGATAATATAATAACCCAACCTGCAGACTGGCTTCTCCAAATTTTTCTTTCTTCAGTTTCAGACTGTTGCCAAGATAATTTATAGCAGAACGGTGCTTCCCAAACTCACTCATCATCAACCCCACTTGAGTAAATACATTTGCCCTGATATCTATTGTCTCTTGCAAGTCTTTGCGTGTCAAGATCTTTTGAGCTTGCTTGAATGCTTGCTTATATTGCTTATCAAGCATGTATCCTTCAAGTAGAGTCGCTTCCCATTCAAGGGTTTCCTTACGTTCATTTTCAACTTCTCTTTCAAGCACTGTTATAGCATCTTTCACTTCGTACATTTCGAAGCAAAAAGATGGTCGCAGATTACTATCGAATCTTTTGAGCAGACTCAAAAACCGAAAGTGCTTGAAATCGACTTCCAGATCCCTTTTTTCTATCTTTGACCATTTACTGTAATCTGGCTCTCCTGCCACCATCTCTTCGGCCATCTGCTCCCTTTTTCCAACCAACTTCCGATCAACCAGCCCTTTCACAGGCTCGAACAATGTCGGGTAAAAATCTTTGAAGGTATCATTTAAATATTCGCTCCAGTCCTCTTTTCGCAAATTATTCTCAACAATCTGCAAAATTGTAAATCCTGCAGCAAACAAATCCATCATCAGAGGCTCATATTCCATCAGCCTCGCTTTATTCTCTGTATTCTTTGCTTTCTGAGCCTCCTCAGGACTGATTGTCACTGATGAAGTAAAATCCGCCAATTTTATCTGATTCTCTTTGCTGCTGATAATAATTGTGCCTGGTCTGATATCTTTATGATAAATGTTGAGTTTTTTCAATTTCAAAACTTGATCAATTATATGCCATAATATATACTCAAGCTCGGGCTCTTTCCAATCAATCCTGTGAATCTCACGATATTCAATGTATTCCTGCAGCGTTCCCTTGGAAAGCTCAGTAAGTATATAGCAAATCTTTGCATCCCTACTGAGGTTAATCAGGTAAACTCCGAGCAGAGATTTATCTTCCTCATCACAGATACCCAACAAAGGTCTAATTTCCTTATACACGGCGATTTCATATTCTCTCTGCGACTCGAAATTCTTCCTCTGAATCTCCTTTAATGTGTAAAACTCCTTCTCTTCACTGTCAAAAACCTTCCATATCTCTCCTTGTACCCTCTGAACCTTTTTCATATATTTCAGTCTGGCAGCATAATGGACCCAAACACCTTCCAGATACGGACCAAGCAATTTCTTTATTTCTTGGATATTTGGCGCTGATTTACTTATCTTCCTAGCTTGGATTATCGATTCAGTCGGATTTGTATTCACTGCCAAGGCTCCATTTGACGTGTCCAAAAAAGAAATGCGCAGTTTTGACTTTTGACTCTTGGTTTTTGGTGACTCATTCAACGACGATGGGGACGATTGCTGCTCCTTTGTTTTATTCGAAAAATCAGTCGACCTTCGGTTGTTCAACCGACCACTAAAGTCAATAGTTTTACTCTTTCGTAAAATTGAAGGAATGTTGGTGACCGTGTTTGATTGCGAATTCCTCTTATTCACTTGCAAAGACGTTCTTATCTGATTCCCTTGCATCCAAAAAACCTTTTCTCTTCTCGAATAGATGACCTTGGAAAAATAAAAATTCTCTCAAAGTTTTCTTTCTCTGATTCAGAAAATTTTATTTAATATATATTCATCAATCATTTCAAGAAAAATTAAAAGATACACCACCTTGTAAATATTTTGGAATGTCAAGTTAAATCAAGTCAAAAATGTTATAAGAGCTCTGATTTATAGATATATACATTCAAATATTATACTTATTTTAATGTTTTTTATGACGAGTGTTATAACCATGAGGGGATGGACTTACATTTTCGATAATAGTTTCAGTGACAACGACTTCAGATTCAATGACCTTTTGACCCTTCTTACCTTTGGTGTTGCTTCCTTGAACTGTTTTGGTTTCTTGGATAACTTCAGCTTCAATAATTTCAGTATTCTCACCATCAATTGCATCAGTTTTCACAGTCTCTTGAACAACAACTGGCTCGCAGACTTCTTGAGTGACTGTCTTTTCAGTGGTAATCACTGGTGCAGTTGTTGTCTTCTCGCTTTCAATAATCCTTTCTTTTTCTTTCAGTAAAGCCCTCTCTTTTTCCTCCAACAAAAGTCTCTCTCTTTCAAGCAGAGTTCTTTCTTTTTCGAGAGAAGATTTTTCGATCACAACTCCTCCTTCCTGGACGCCAATTACAGTCGCAGGTCCCACAGTGGTTGTAATTTTATCATCGACCACGACAGGTTGACGAACTTCTTTTGTTATGGTTTCTGTTGTTATGATTGGTTCAACCAACTCAACATTCTTTCTCACTGTCACAGGCTCAGTGACTGTTACTTCCTTTACAACAGGAACTTGTTCGGTTACTTCAACTGTCTTGGTGAAGGTTTGAGGTTCAAAAGTCTCAACCTCCTTGACAACTGGAACTGATTCAATCACCTCAACCTCTTTAATCACTGGGACATTTTCAACAACTTCAATTGTCTTGGTCACCAATCGAGGTTCAATCACTTCAACCTCTTTTCTCACAACTTTTGGCTCAATGGTTTCCACTGCCTTGGTTACAGGAACAACCTCAGTGTATTGCACTTCCTTCAAGACTTTTTGAGGCTCAGTCACCTTCACCTTCTTGACAGTGGGTTGCATTTCAACGACTTCGATCTCCTTCGTGAATTTATGAGGAACAACAGTTTGCTTCTGCTCAACAAACGTTTGAGTAGCTCCTTCCTCTTGCATGCCACCTTCTCGAATAACTGTTTCCTCTTCAATCACTGTGGGGCCTTCTGTTGGAAGTCCTGGCTTAAACTCAGATTCAACCAAAATTTCACCTGCAGCCTTGTTCTTGTAGAAAAGAGGGTACCACTTGCTCACAAAGCCTTGAGATTCAATTTCTTTCAAGTCAAGACTAAATGAACCAATATGATCATCACTTGTAATTTTGTCTCTATCCATAACCTTCACCATCATCATAGACTGCTCAGGAGCAGGGACTATAATATCCTCATTCCAGGTGGGGTTTTTGCCTCCGTGTTTGCAGACATCGGTTTCAATCTTGTCAGTGCCCACCAAGAACACACAGTAGGGATCCATTCTTGTGATCAAATTCGTGTCATGGGTCAGGTTCGCTTCTTTTGGTCTAAAGATAAAGTTGCCTGGCATCTCGTATTTTCAAATTCTTTTTTCGCAAAATATTGATTATAATTATATATTTGGACTGGCCAAGGCTGTAATATTTAAAGTAGCTCAGAGACCAAAATTATTCAGCAAAAAGAATTTTTCTAAAAGTCTTTCGAATAAAATTGGATGATTCGAGTTGAGCTGATCATTCAAATATAGTTAAACATTAGTCTGAAATTTCGTTTCAATCCAGCCGACTGAAAAATAGAAAAAAAGAACAAAGTCTTAATTAGATTAATAAATTTGAAATTTCTCTGACTCTGAGAGATTTGGTTTGAAAAAGTTACTTTTCTTCAAAATGAAGAAACTCTTCTTAAACATTGCGAAAAACTCAAACCAGCGATGGTTATCTTTGCCCACTTCCAAGGATTCCCATTATCTCTGAAAATAATCAAATATCAAGATAAATTTTAATTTTAGCTCCTAATATGATTTTTAACTCAAAGAAAATTCTTTAATTTAAAGTTTTCATTCCCGCAGAATTTTCCTTTCTTCGTCATTAAAAAAATTGCTCTCATAGGAATTGACTCTAAAAACTTTATTTTCAAATTCGAGGAAAATTAGGTAAAAAAATTTCGTCATCTTTCTGATCAAAAATTTATATTCATAGTTGTAAATCAAATCAATTTAACAAGAGTTCATTTGCAGAATATTCGCATTATATATATATTATTACATATTTCGTTTTTGTCTTACAAGAGAAAAAACAACGTAAAACTTAATGATTAATGAGATTGATACCTTTGGAACCCCTACCTTATGATTATTAGTCGAATAAACATCTTGTTTTAATTAGTTAGTGTCATGTCAGTTTTAGATTGTTTCAACCCAACCTTTAAAGTTCTTTCTGCTCACAAGTGCAAACTTCTTGACGAAATTATGTTTCTAAAAGAATTTAGCAAAAACCATCGCTCACATAATTATACCAAGAGTTCTGTTGCAGTCGTTCTTGTACCAGGTTCTTTTCTTAAACTAGTTTGAAATTTAGACGAGACTACAAAAAAGTTTCTGGATATACCAAATTGAAACAAAATCTTGAACTGCAGGAGAGTAATTATCTGGCAATTTTGGAGCAGGTTTAGTTGACAAAATATCCACCAAATCAAAGAAAGTTAATTTTGATTGATCACTATGCCAATTTTTAACTTTTATGCTTCCATCTCAAAAACTACCTTCCTAAATCTGCATATGGATATCTGCCAAGTGCACATTCAAGGATGACGAGACCAAGACTCCACAAATCAGTATCAAAGTTATACTTGTCTCCTCTGCAACGTTCAGGCTATTATTTCAAATCAGGAGTCGTATTGAAAATAATCTCTTACAGACATATAAGGAAGAGTACCAACCCAAGTAGACTTGTATTGGAGAGTAAATTCAATTTTACCACTGACGCCAAAATCAGCAATCTTAACTTGACCATCAGAGTTAAGGAGTAAGTTTGATGGTTTAATATCTCTATGAATCACCTTCATATTCTTGTGCAAATATTCCAAGCCTTTCAAAACCTTTGGAGAATTTGAGAACAAATAAATTTCACAAAAGAATTACTTGATAAGTGATCATTCCCAAAATGGGTTCAGAAATAGTTCCAACTTTTTTCAAAAGATCCGCAAGAGAACCCTTATCCATATACTCAAGGGCAATACTGATACTGCCAGCCTTTTAAAATCTTAGAGACATATCATAAGGTTCAAATTACATTGAGGAAAGCTCCATAACACTTGACAATATACTCACTATTACACTCTTGCAAAGTATTCAATTCAGTTTTTAAAGCCTTGAGGAAATTATCATCGGTGTGAAGGTCAACAATCTATCCAAATTTAGATTCTAAGAAATTTGCACTTCCAATACTTTTAAGGCAATAGGAGTATTGGTTGGTTTATGAGTCATTTTTTTGACATGACCTTGAGAACCACTTCCTAATTCACCAACGTACTTCAAATCTTCTAATTTAATTTCGTTTTTGTCGTCATCATCTTTCTTTTGTTCTTCTTTTGGGAGTTCCATTGGTTGATTATCATCCCAAGTTGGTGCAGGATTGCTGCCGGGGTTTTCTATTCTAATTCCTTCATGATTTATCATATTCTTTTGTGCCTTTATATTTGGAGCCCTTTGTCCAACCATTCCTCTCGTCATATTCTTTGAGGCAGGAACTTTAAAGCCATCTTCATCCTCAACGAGGGCCGTTGTTTTTGTTGCGTTCTTTGACAAATTTGCAGAAGATTCTCCAGAAATTGACATTTTACTGAAAGATTTGCGTGTTGATTCTTGAAGGATTGACATATTGGTGTTTGGGTCGATGGACATGTTACTTGGGTGGAAAGATTCCACACTCATGTCATGGTCGGAAGCATTCACTCCAGTACTGTGTTCCTGTGGCATAGTATTAGGGTCGATGTGAGACCTGGATTTATTCTTCTTCAAAATAATGCCTCTCTTTTCCAAATAGCTATCACTTTCGGCAGTATTGAAAGCACTTCCATTATCGACTTTAAACAAACGAGAATCTGGGTCGTCTTCGTCCTTCTTTATGATGTTTAATGGGGCTAACATCATCGCTTTAGCTTTGCTTTGATAGCTTGTGTTACTCCCAAAGCGTGACTTGGTTTGTGAGTCTATTCTAGGGTCAGACGAAAAAACTCCCAAAAGGAAATGCAAAAACGAACTGGAAAACCCTTACTGTCATTCATTTCGATGTCGAGAGATAACCTTAATCTTACACGCTTTTTATCTTTTAGCTTATTAAGCTAATAAATTAATCAAAGTATTATAAATTGTTTTCACTGTTACTTATATTTTCGCATTCTCTGCAGTCTCATCTTTTTCACCCTATCTCTTATATCAACTTCATTCTTCGTAGAAATCTATGATAATTCAACATCCTCTCTGATAATAACTTTCACAACCTGAATTTAGTGATTTTATGCAAAATTTGACCTGAATTTGCGAATAATTTCTCTCATAGATCATTAAACTCGAGGGAAAACATGAAGCAAATCTTTCAAAAATACTTTATCTCCAATGCTGGAGATCTCAATCAAACTAAACATTACCTTTCAATATGAGAAAAACTCTCATTTTTGTACAACTCAAAAAATAAAGAAAAAAGTTCAAATTTTCTAGTAAAAGAGCTCATTACTGATAAAACAAAAACCCTGACAGGAAAATTTATTTTCCTATCTCTGTGAAAGAAATTTTTTCGAAACGAGAGAAATAGTTTTTATGATTTTTTTATGAAAATATTTGTTGTTGTAAAGATAGAAAGGTCATAATTTTCACTTCCGATCATTTCTTCAAGTCTCTTGAGTTGAATGACAAAACCTTCATTTGGGCATACAATTGCTCTTTTTTCTTTGACAAATTCACAAGCATTTTGGTATTTCCATTTATTCTTAACCATTAAATAAGCAATAACTATTGCAGCGCTTCGACTCATGCCTCCTGCACAATGCACTAAGATTCGATCTGAAGAGTCGATAAAATCAATGGCTTCTTGGAAGTAAGGAAAAAGATCTTGTGTCATTCTGTCAATGAGTGGAAGCTTCAGATATTGATAATCTTTTGGAAATTTCTTATGTAAATAGTTTCCAGCTATTAAAATATGAGTAATCCCTCTCTCTTTAAGGAACTCAGCGTTGTGAGCTCCACATTCATTTCCCAAAAAAATCTTTTCTGTAATTTGATCAATCGAAGGAGGCTCTTTCCAAACTGGTAACATCCCTGTTAATATTTGAATTTTTATTCATTATTATTTTCTCTTCTGAACAGAAATTTATTTATTTGTTTTCCGTTAGTGCTTTTCAATTTAAAAAATTCTTCTTCTTCTTTCAAATTTATTCTTTTAAAATCAGTACACAGTATGATAAAATAAAATTCACTGATTTTATGATATCATACTTCAAATTATCAATCAATCCGTGAATTTTCCCTTGTTTACAAATTAAACAAATAAGTATATCACACCTCTAGAGGGAGTTAATGAAATCATCAGATCATTTGATTGATTTTACGTACAAAGAGGAGGATGTCATAAATAGAATTAATAAAATCTCTGAAACCTTGATTTCACCTTGAAAATTCATTAAATTAATCCTTAGAAGCCAGCAATATATAGAGATTTAATATTGTATTGATTGGTTTGTTCGACGATGAACCATAAAAGCTCTCCAGTTTCTCGAAAGATATCAGCTCCGACTATCACCAAAAATACTCAAACTCACTCTAATCCTTCAACTATGTCACCAATGTGCAGCCCCGGCAGGTCCGAGAAGAACCAACCTAAAATTGGAAATAAAACCCCAGAAAAGGCAACAAACCGGACCCATGAAAATGCACTCAAAAACCAAAACACATCAAAAAGCCCTCAAAGACCGACATTCAACAGTAGCCTCCAAAAACCCGTCTCCCATTCTTCAAAATTCCTTGCTCAGCAAAAAAATCATAATTTACCAACAAGTACTCGGCATTCCCAAGCTGCATCTTCTCATACTTCAACAAATCTAGCCAAAGAGAATAACCCCAAAATGGCTCATTCTCCTGCTAGCAAGGCTTCCTCTCAAAACCCCACTGCAATGCCTTCGCCTGCCATTTCACATATTCCTTTTGAAGAACAAAGCTCAGCTAATCAAACATTTCCTTCAAGCTTTTTCATAAACGAGAATACACCCCAACTTCAATCTTCTGCTTATCCTTCTTATCTCAATTTCTTTGATTCAGCGCCAAAAACATCCACCAAAAACACACTCTCGATTTTTTTCCCGCATGAAGAACACAACTTAAAAATTACTAAAAGGCCGGAAAACCTCCTCTCAGAAAAGAAAGTTGAAGAAAAAATTTCTGAAATTCAAACCTCCATCAGCGTTTCACCCAAAGAAAAAGAAAGAAAAATGAATCTCCTCAAACACATTTCACATGGAAGTGTCAGCAGACCCAAGGAAAGGCCAGCAGCTCTTGCCTCGAGTATAGACCGACATGATTTCTACTCAGATGACTTCTCTCTCAAATCTCTTGCCTCAAAATCAAATGCTGACAGGCCAAGGACCAACTCTGTCAAAAGCTCGCAGAACATGCCTCAAACAACTGAGACAGTAAGTAAACAAAGCATTTCTCAGCAGGAAAGATCTGAAACCTTTTCTCCAGAGAGATTCATCAAGACATCCAAAGAAAAAAGTCAGGATAGGCTCCAGGCTACTTCTTCTAGTCCATCAAGGGAAAGTCCTCGATTCGGTTCTCACTATAAAATCAATCCTTTCACCTCTGAATCTGCCAAAAATACCAATACCCGCACTGCTAAAGTTAAAGAGCTTATTACCAACTTCCCAGATTATGATCAAAATGTCATTCGCAACATCAATACAAATCCAAAAAATATCAAAGAAGTCCCCAAGCTGCCGAGTCAAGAAAGCTCCTCGGGATTAGAGCAAAAAGAAAGCTCTTCAACTCTCAAGAGCTTCTTAGTCGAGCCCCGCTCAACAAATTATGGAAAGTTCTCCAAGATTTATAAAGGAATTGAGAATAAAGATTCTTGGAGATTTAATTTCCAAAGATTTCAAAAACTCGAAAGAAAATCTTCCAAAGCTTCAAAAGCTTACCAGAGTCCAGAAAGTCCCACCACTGGAAAAGGTCTTCTGAATGTCGAACAGTCTTGTACCAAACCCTCCGCCTCACCATACGGTCTTGAGGAACTTGGACTTTCTATCTCTAAAGATTCAGCTCAAGAATCTCGAGAGAGAAACTCAAGTAGCAACAGCACCAAACTGATGGGTAAATCTCAGCCAACAACCTACAGAAACTTTTTTAGTAGCGCTGCAAACTCAACTAATACTTCGTTAACTATGGATAAAAAGGCTTATGGCAGTCACGTTACAACTCCTAAAAAGGAAAAGGAAGAAAATGCTTGTGGAGACACTTTAAATTACCTCTTGAGTCTCAAAGAAAAAGGACTTTTGGGCAAAAAAATTGGTGAAAATGATTTAGAAATTGAACAAATTCTAAATGGACTCAAGAAAGAGGTCGACGAATTAAATGGAGTCAATGATATTCAAAAAAGAACTGAGTTGGAAGAAAAACTCATGCTTTTATTAGAAATGACAGTCCAAGGGATGGCTTCTCTTGTTGCAAAAAAGAATAAAACTTTTCAAAAATACCAACAAAGAGGTAATTCTGTGAATGTTTAAATAACCAAATAATTCAAAAATTGTTGTCTATATCAATCATGTTCCTATAATAAAATTTTTTAATGATCATTGTTATTTGTCTTCCTTCACTTTTGCTATTCTTATAAAATCAAAATTTTTCAAAAATTCCGAGTTTCTCGAGGTGCTTGACCTTGTCGCATTTTTCGATTTGTATTTTTAGAAAGATGGTCTTTTTGATGAATCCCCAGTGGCCAGAAAAATATTCTCCAATTTACTTTTGAGAAAAAAAATCTGAGGAAACTTTTTTTTTCAAAGAACAGTGATGGGATTTCAAGCCTTTTTTTGTGGCTCAAAGCCATTTTGGACCATTTTGGGAGGATAAAGCCATTTTAAAGCCATTTCACTTCTAAAGCCATTTTTGGAAAAAATTTTTATGAGTTTTTCTTGAATTTCTCAATCAAATATTATTTTGAAAGGTGGAAAAAATGGAAAATTTTTTGTTATTTTTTTTTGTCTCTTTTGAATCGTCAACTTTATCTTCCTCATTTATGACCTCAAAAATTTTTTTTTGAACTTCTCTTTGTGATTATCCCCAGAAGAGGAATTTTCTTCCACAAAACTAATTTCAGAGAAAAATTAAAGGATTCTCAAAGAGTGAAAATTTCATATTTTGCTTTCTCTTCCATTAAAAGCCAAATGAAACTATTTTCAAAAGGCGACGAATTCGTTATGTTTTTGAATCTGATACTTTCCCTAGACCTTTTCTTTTGGAAAACAAATATGAAGCCTTTACTTAAAACAAAAATTTACCCAATTTTTTCCCACTTGGAAGACTTCAATATTTCTCGTCCTCGAGTCTCAGGGACTTGACATGAAGGATTGAGAAAAATTGAGCCCTACCATTGTAAGAGGAAAATTAAGGGGGAGAACAATCGGGAGAAAAGCCATTTTTCAAA
>Ga0182738_1006305_pt1 | contig 12339 bp, 13 predicted proteins | sample eDN5th30CBELigMG_FD_128876 | JGI IMG/M metagenome (GOLD analysis project Ga0182738, IMG submission 128876) | Enriched Miracle-Growth compost microbial communities from Emeryville, California, USA - eDNA 5th pass 30_C BE-Lig MG (version 2)... ...
CGCTCCAGCACGTCGAGCGCGCCGGAAGCGTCGGGGGTGACGGAGGGGCAGGCGAGCAGCGCGCGCGCGAGTCGGACCGGGTCGGGGGCACCGACCAGCGTCGCGGCCGAGGCGGGCGCGCCAAGCTCGGTCACATCGTCCACCACGCCGCGAGAAAGGCCCAGAAGGCGACGAAGATCAGCAGCAGGACAAAGCCGCGCAACCACATCGAGCGGTTGTTCGCATCATAGGCCATCGCACCGTTTCTCCCTCTTGTTCGCGAGGCCCCGCCTCGCGTTCCTCGGCGGCGCGGGAGTGTCCGCGATGCCGCCCTGCGAAGCAACAGTGCGCGCTGCGAAAAGCCCGCCGGAGGGGGCGGGCTTTTGCGCATTTCCGATCTGGCAGGCTCAGAAGTGATAGTTGAGGCCGATACGCACGGTTTGCAGGTCGAGATCGATCATGGCCTGGGTCCGGGTGCCGTCGGCATAGGCGGTTGCGAAGTTCTCGGTGCCCAGATCGGCGAAGAGATACTCCGCATTCAGCGAGATGCTGTCGCCGAAGGCGTATTCGAGCCCGCCGCCGACCGCGTAGCCGGTGTGGAACGCGCCGTCGCCATCCCCATAGGCAACCCCGCCGGCGAGCGTGTGGTGCGTGTCGAGCCCGACCCCGCCATAGGCGAAGCCGCCCGTCGCGTAGGCGAGGAGCGGGCCGAAGCCGTAGCCGAGCCGAGCCCGCAGCGTGCCGAAATAGTCGAGGTCGTAGCTGAACGCAGTCGTCGCTCCCGCTGCCGGGGCATCGAAGATGGTCGCACCCGCATCGACTGTCGAATACTGGATGTCGGTCTCGACGCCAAGGACGACACCCATGAAGGCGATGTTGTAGCCGAGCTGCGCGCCGGCGATGAAGCCGCTGCCGGTGTCGGTGCGCGTGGTCGGGAACGGCCCGCCCGCCGGGAACGCGCCGCCCGCGGTGAGGGTGCCGTCGAGGTCGAAATCGGCGTCGAAGCCGAAGCCGGCATTGACGCCGGCGTAGAGCCCCGTCCAGTCGAACGCGCCGGCCGGGCGGGCGACGACCGCCGCCGAGGACGGCGCGATGGTCGCGGGCGCCACGACGGGCGGCAGGTCGGCCGCGACCGCAGGCGCAAGCGCGCTGCCGGCGGCGAGGGTGGCGAGGACGATACGATTCATGTGACACGGCTCCTCGGGATACGCAGAACGCAAGACGGTGGTGCCCCCGTCGTGCGGGTGTAACCGATCCTTCGGGCCCGAGTTGCGGGCGCACGGCGCCGGCCACACTTCGTTCAGAGTCTGTGACGACAGCGCCACAGATTTGTTAACACTTATGAATTTCCGTTAGGAGAGGTTACCGCGACGGTCGAGCCGCGCGGCTCAGCCACCCTGTCCCGGGACCGCGAACTCGCCCGCCAGCATCGGCTGGCCGGCGCAGCCCTCGCGCACGGTCTCGGCCTCGAGCGTGGCGTGGCGAATGCCGAAACGCTCCGCCAGCAGGGCGCGGGCGGCGCGCTTGATCGCCACCGCGTCGGGGAACGCGGCGTCCGACAGCACCAGATGCGCCTCCAGCGAGGAGCGGCGCTCGTCGACCTGCCACAGATGGAGGTGATGAACTTCCTCGACGCCGGGCAGGGTGCACAGCGTCCGCGCGAGCTCGTCCTGGTCGATATGGGGCGGGGCGCCGAGCATCAGGATGCGGATCACCTCACCGATCTCGGCGAACGCCATCCAGAGGATGTAGGCGGCGATGGCGATGGTGACGATCGGGTCGACGATCCACCAGTTGAACAGGATCACCAGCGTGCCCGCGACGAGGACGCCGACCGAGCCCAGCGCGTCGGCAACGTTGTGCAGGAACGCGGCGCGGATGTTCACGCTGGTCTTGGACTCGCGATAGGTCAGCGCGGCGGTGGCGAGGTCGATGACGAGCGCGACGCCGGCGACGATCACGACGGTCCAGCCCGCGACAGGCTCGGGCGCGAAGAAGCGGAGGATCGCTTCGTAGACCAGGTAGAGCCCGATGATGATCAGCGTCGTGTAGTTGACGAGCGCCGCGACGGTTTCCGCGCGGAAATAGCCGAAGCTCATCGATGGATTGGCGGGGCGCCGGGCGATCTTGCGCGCCGCATAGGCGATGCCCAGCGAGATCGCGTCCGAGAGATTGTGGATGGCGTCGGCGACGAGGGCGAGGCTGCCGGCGAGGATGCCGCCGACCGCCTGCGCCAGCGTCAGGAGGACGTTGACGACGACCGCCGCGAGGACGCGCCCGTCGCCCGCGTCGGGGTCGACGTGATGGTGGTGATGGCCGCGGCCGTGCCCATCCCCCGAATGATCGTGCCCCGGACGGCCGTGACCGGCGTGGTCGTGATCGTGGTCGTGCGGCGCGGCGGCCATCTCGGGGTTCCGTAGGGCGCGTCAGGCGCGCAGCAATTCGTTGATGGATGTCTTGGCGCGCGTCTTCGCGTCGACGCGCTTGACGATGACGGCGCAGTAGAGCGCGGGGCCCGGGCGCCCGCCGGGAAGGTCGCGCCCGGGCAGCGAGCCCGCCACGACGACGGAATAGGGCGGCACACGCCCGGTGAAGACTTCGCCGGACTCGCGGTCCACGATCTTGGTCGAGGCGCCCAGATAGACCCCCATCGACAGCACCGATCCTTCGCCGACGATCACCCCTTCGGCGACCTCGGAGCGGGCGCCGATGAAGCAGTTGTCCTCGATGACGACCGGCGCGGCCTGCAGCGGCTCGAGCACGCCGCCGATGCCGGCGCCCCCGGAGATGTGGCAGTTCTCGCCCACCTGCGCACAGGAGCCGACTGTGGCCCAGGTGTCGACCATTGTGTTGGCGCCGACGCGCGCGCCGAGATTGACGAAGCTCGGCATCAGCACCGCGCCGGGCGCGATATAGGCGGAGCGGCGCACGATGGCCCCGGGCACGGCGCGGATGCGTGCCTCCGCGAAACGCTCCGCGGTCCAGCCGGCGAATTTCGAGGGGATCTTGTCCCACCACGGCGCCCCGCCCGGGCCGCCCGGAATCGGCTCCATCGGGCTGAGCCGCAGCGCGAGCAGCACGGCCTTCTTGAGCCATTCGTGGACGACCCAATCGTCGCCCGTCCTCTCGGCGACGCGCAGCGTGCCGGCATCGAGCCCCTCCAGCGCCGCCTCCACCGCGTTCCGAACCGGCCCGCGCGTGTCCGGCCCGATCTCGCCCCGGCTCTCCCAGGCGGCGTCGATGGTGCTGCGAAGGTCGGCGTCGGTCATGATGTCTCCGGCAAGGGGAAGTGCGGCCTGCGTCGGGGGACCCTAGGTCGGCCGCACGCGGGGGGCAATGCTGGCGGAGCGCGTCGGCACGGAGGAAAGCGGCCGCTCCGAGCCCGTCACGGGTGCCATAGAGGATTGCGCGGAGAGCGCAGTGCCCAGTTGTCAGGCGGCATGAGGCCCCGCGGCCGTCCCATCTCGGCGCGGATGGCCGGGCTTGTCCCGGCCATCCGCGCCTTTTCGCGGCCCAAGACATGGATGCCTGGCACAAGGGCCGGGCATGACGAAGGGAGACACCGTGCCAAGCTCGACGAGAGCGGCGCGTCGACCTTCCAGTGTCGTCCCCGGCGAGCGAGGCGCAAGCCTCGCAAGGGAAGGGGACCCATTGGCCTCTCGATCCACCCGAACCGCCATTGGGTTCCCTTCCCCCCGCGGGCTTTGCCCGCTCCGGCCGGGAACGACACCGGGGGTGAGGCGGGCGTTCTCGGGGTGTCATCTCCCCAAACCCCAGGAAAGCGGCGCAACTGGCCTCGATCCGCGTCGGCCTCCATCCCGCCCTTTCGCCGAGATTCCCGAGTTGGCCTCGGTCTCGCGAAACCGCCTCGATCCCAGCGCCGCGGACCCCCCAGCGCCTCAATCCCCCGAAACCGTATCCCCGCCCTCCGCCGTCCGGCGCACCACCAGCAGCTTGTCGATGCGGCGGCCGTCCATGTCGACGACTTCGAGGTCGAGGTCGCCGATGGTGACGCTCTCGCCGGCGGCGGGGATGTGGCCGAGGCGTTCCAGCACGAGGCCCGCCACTGTCTCGTAGCTGCCCTCGCCGCGCAGGCCGGTCGCGCCGATGCGGGTCTCGAACACGTCGATCGGCAGCATGCCGTCGACAAGCAGCGAGCCGTCGGGGCGGGCGACCACCATCGGGTCCTCGTCGTCGCCGTGCTCGGGCAGCTCGCCCGCGATCGCCTCCAGAACGTCTGTAGCGGTGACGATGCCCTCGGTGGTGCCGTACTCGTCGACGACCACCGCAAGGTGGACGCCCTCGCGGCGGAACACCTCGATGAGGCGCAGCACCGGGGTGCGGTCCGGCACCACGAGCGGCGGGGTCATCAGCGCGCGGAGGTCGATCGGCTCGCCGCTCAGCGCCGCGGGAACGATGTCCTTGGTGTGGACGACGCCAATCGCCTCGTCGATCGAGCCCTCGCAGACGAGGAGCCGGGCATAGTCGTTCTCCCGCGTCAGCTTCAGGATGGCCTCGAGGTCGGCGTCGACGTCGATCCAGCCGATCTCCGAGCGCGGCGTCATCACCGAGCGCACGGTGCGGTCGGCGGTGCGGATGACGCCCTCGATCAGTTCCTGCTCCTTCTCGGCGAAGATGCCGGTCCTGGTGCCCTCCGCGATAAGGGCGCGGACCTCGTCCTCGGTCACCCTCGTCTCCCGCTCGCGGTCGAGCCGAAGCAGGCGGAGGACGAGGATGCTCGACCTGTCGAGCAGCCAGACGGCGGGGGCGGCGATGCGGGAGAGCAGGCGCATCGGCCGCGCGACAGCGGACGCGACGCCTTCGGGGTCGACCAGCGCTATGCGCTTCGGCACCAGCTCGCCGACGATCAGCGAGAGATAGGTGATGAGGATGACGACGACCGGGACGGCGATGGACGGCCCGTGCGGCGCGATCCAGTCGAACCGGTCGAGCCACGCGCCGAGCCGCTCGCCGAGCGTGGTGCCGCCATAGGCGCCGGCGACGACGCCGACCAGCGTGATCCCGATCTGCACCGTGGAGAGAAAGCGGCCGGGATCCTCGGCAAGGCGCAGCGCCACCGCAGCGCCGGCCCGGCCATCGCGGGCGAGCTGCTCCAGCCGGCTCTTGCGCGAGCTCATCAGCGCGAGCTCGGACATCGCGAGGACGCCGTTGAGCACCGTCAGGACGACGACGATTGCGATTTCGAGATAGACCATCGGCCTCTGGCGTCCGCTGCCGCGAGCTTAGCCTGCCTCCAGCGTGTCCGCGACCCGGCCGACGAAGCCGGCGAGGCGGTCCGTCACGAAGTCGACATGGGGGGCGTTCTCGCCCTCGAGCTCCCAGGCATCGTGGACCACGGGCGCGAGCCCGCGGGGCACGACGAGCACGGTCAGCATGCCGAGCGCGTGCGGAACCTCGAGGTTGCGTGAAAGGTCCTCGAACATCGCGGCGCGGGCCGGGGCGACGCCGGTGCGCGCGAGGAAGCGGTCATAGGTCTCCCGGCTCGGCTTGGGCAGCAGATCGGCGGCGACGATGTCGAAGATGTCCTCGAACTGGCGGGTGACGCCCAGCCGTTCCGCGATCTTCTCGGCGTGGCGGCGCGAGCCGTTGGTGAAGATGAACTTCTTGCCCGGCAGCCGCTCGATGGCGTCGGCAAGAACCGGGTCGGGACTGATGGGCGAATGATCGATGTCGTGGACGTAGGAGAGGAACTCGTCCGCGTCGACCTGGTGCTCGATCATCAGCCCGCGCAGCGTGGTGCCGTAGGCGCGATAATAGCCTTTCTGCAGCGCCTGCGCCTCGTCGGGCGAGAGCGACAGGAGGCGCGCGACATAGTCGCGGATGCGCGTGTCGACCTGCGCGAACAAATTGGTCTCGCGCGGATAGAGCGTGTTGTCGAGGTCGAACACCCAGGCCTCGACGCCGCGGAAGATGCGGAGGTCGGGGGTGTCGCGCCTGTCTTCGCCCGGAGGGGCGGCGGGGTTCAAGTCATCCGTCCTGTGCTTGGGCGCGGCTCGGCCTCATGGGGTGATCAGCGTGCCCGCGCCGTGTTCGGTGAATATCTCGAGCAGAACCGCGTGCGGCGTGCGCCCGTTGACGATGACGACGCCCTCCACGCCGCGGCCGAGCGCGTCGATGCAGGTCTCGACCTTCGGGATCATGCCGCCGGAAATCGTGCCGTCGGCGATCAGCGCCCGCGCCTCGGCGACCGAGAGCTGCTTGATGAGCTGCCGGTCCTTGCCGAGCACGCCCGGCACGTCGGTGAGGAACAGCAGGCGCGTCGCGTGCATCGCCCCGGCGATGGCGCCGGCGAACGTGTCGGCGTTGACGTTGTAGGTCTCCCCGTCCGCGCCGGGCGCGACGGGGGCGATCACCGGGATCAGCTCCTCGCGCGCGACCATGTCGAGCACGGCCGGGTTGACGCTCGCGGGCTCGCCGACGAAGCCGAGATCGACCATTCCGTCCGGATCGGCTCCGTTGCCGCGCTGGGTCACCTTCTGGGCGACCACCATGCCGCCATCCTTGCCGGAAAGGCCGATGGCGCGGCCCCCTTCGGCATTGATCGCGGAGACTATAGCTTTGTTGATGGAGCCGGCGAGCACCATCTCGACGATCTCGACGGTGGCCCTGTCGGTCACGCGCAGACCGCCGCGGAACTCGGAGCGGATGCCGAGCTTTTCCAGCATCGCCCCGATCTGCGGCCCGCCGCCGTGCACCACGATCGGCTTCATGCCGGACTGCTTCAGCAGCACGACGTCGCGGGCGAAGGCGCGGGCGAGTTCGGCATTGCCCATGGCGTGGCCGCCATATTTCACGACGATGGTGCGGTCGTCGTAGCGCTGCATGAACGGCAGCGCCTCGGAGATGATCCGCGCGCGGAGGAGATCCTCGGCGGCGTCGGGGCGCTCAGCGCTCATGCGGGTCGGCCGGGCCTTCTTTAGGCAAATCGGGGCCTTCGCATATAGCGGCAATCCTCCGCCGTCTCAACGGCGGGGCGCGATGCCGGCTCGGAACCGCCGACCCTCCCCGCCGGTTCATCCTCCCGAACCGAACGCGGGAGACAGCGCAATGGCCGAGATGACGGAAGCCGATGCCGGAAAGAAGGTGCAGCGCCTGCTCAAGGACGCGCATATCGCGATGATGGCGACGCGGCACGACGACGGCACCATGCACGCGCGCCCGATGGGCACCAATCATGCCGAATTCGAGGGCACGCTGTGGTTCCTTACCGACGTGCGCTCGGAAAAGGTGAGCGATATCGACCGCCACCCCGAGGTGCTGCTCACCTATTCGGACGAGCACAAGCAGAACTACGTCTCGATCACCGGTCAGGGCCAGGTGATCCGGAACAATCCCGCGCTCGTGCACGAGCACTGGGCCGAGCCGGTGCGGGCCTGGTTTCCCGACGGGCCGGACGATCCCAACATCGCGGTGATCCGGGTCGACGTCGACCGCGCCGAATACTGGGATTCGCCCGCAGGCGCCGTCGTGCTGGCCTATGGCTACGTGAAGGCCGCCGTCACCGGCAAGCCGGCCGACAATGTCGGGGACAACAGGACCGTGCGCTATTGAGGAATCGCTGGGTCTGCTCCGAGCGCGGCCGGACCTTGCGCGCTCCGTCCCGTAACCCCGCAGCGAAGAGACGCTCCGCTGCGGAGATTGCGAGATGAAGACGCTCCTTGCCGCCTGTGCCGTGCTCGCCGCCTCCGCGACGCCTGCCTTGGCCGGACCGGCCAAGGCCGGTGCCGCCGGATTTGCCTACACGGCGGCTCAGGAGGAGGTGCTGGAGAAGATCGCCCAGGCCGACGCCTTCCACCAGGCCTGCGCCGCGATGGTGATCGACCCGGTGACGCTCGACGCCCAGCTCCGCCCCGTCGGCCTCGCCTGGGCGCCCTACGACCTCACCGCCGCCGACGCGGCGCTGCAGGCCCATGTGTTCGACCTCGCCGCGGCGATGCTCGACGCGCAGGGTCTGTTCGACGATCCCGGCGCCTGCAAGCGCGCCTATGCCGCGTTCGGCCCCGCGGGGTCCGTCATGGCCGAGGTGCTGTGGCTGCCCCAGGAGCGGCCGGCCCTGCTCTGGGTGCCCTGCGGCACGCCGACCTGAAAATCAGCGCACGCGCAGCGCCGCGATCGTGGCGCGCAGCGCGGGGATGCCCGCCCCGGTCTCGCTCGACGTGGCGATGAGCTCGGGATAAGCCGCGGGGTGCTTCTTCAGCGCCGCCGCGGTCTCCCCGGTCACGGTGTCGAGCTGCGCCGGCTTCACCTTGTCTGCCTTGGTGAGCACGGCCTGGTAGGATACCGCGGCCTGGTCGAGCAGCTTGATGACCTCCAGATCGTTCGGCTTCAGCCCGTGCCGGGCGTCGATGAGCAGATAAACGCGCCTGAGGCTCGCCCGCCCGCGCAGGAAGTCGCGGACGAGCCGGTTCCAGGCATCGACCTCCGATTTCGGCGCGTCGGCATAACCGTAGCCCGGCATGTCGACCAGCACGAGCCCCTCGCCGGGCGTGAACAGGTTGAGCTCGCGCGTACGTCCCGGCGTGTTCGAGGCCCGCGCGAGCGCCTTCCTGGAGGTGAGCGCGTTGATGAGGCTCGACTTGCCGACATTGGAGCGGCCGGCGAAGGCGATCTCGACCGGCGCCGGGGCGGGAAGCTGGTCGAGTTTCGCCACGCCCATGACGAAATTCCACGGGCGCGCGAACAGGAGGCGGCCCGCTTCGGTCGCGGCTTCGTCCTCGGGGGAAGGGGCTGATTCCTCTGCCATGGCCCGTTCTATCAGGCGCCGTCGCGGTTCAGTACCCCGCTTTCAGCCGCCTGTCTTTCGCCACCGCGTCGAGCGCCGCGAGATCGGCGAGGAGGCCGGGAATCCAGTCGAGCGGCACCATGTTCGGCCCGTCGCTGGGGGCGTGGTCGGGATCGTCGTGCGCCTCGATGAACACCGCGGCGCAGCCGACAGCCACCGCGGCGCGGGCGAGGGTGGGGGCGAAGTCGCGTTTCCCGCCCGAGGAGCCGCCGCGCCCGCCCGGCTCCTGCACCGAATGGGTGGCGTCGAACACGATCGGATAGCCGGTCTCGGCCATGATTGGCAGGCCGCGGAAGTCGCTGACGAGCGTGTTGTAGCCGAACGAGGTGCCGCGGTCGGTGAGGAGGATGTTCCCGTTGCCCGTCGAGGCGATCTTCGCCGCGACGTTCGCCATGTCCCAGGGGGCGAGGAACTGGCCCTTCTTGACGTTCACCACCGCGCCGGTCTCCCCGGCGGCGAGCAGCAGGTCGGTCTGCCGGCTGAGGAAGGCGGGGATCTGGATGACGTCCACCACCGCGCCGGCGAGCCGGGCCTGCTCGACGTCGTGCACGTCCGTGAGCACGGGGCAGCCGAATTCCTTGCGGACGGCGGCGAGGATCTCGAGCCCGGCCTCGATGCCGACCCCGCGCGCGCCCGTCAGCGAGGTGCGGTTCGCCTTGTCGTAGGAGGCCTTGAACACGAAGGGCACGCCGGCGGCCGCTGTGGCCTCGGCCAGCACCGCGGCGATGCGGAAGGCGTGATCGCGCGATTCGATCTGGCAGGGTCCCGCGATCAGCGCGAGCGGGCGGTCGTTGGCGAGGGTGAGGTTGCGGATCGCGACGGGTCTGGCTTGCGTCATGGGTGCCTCAGGCGACGCCGGCGCGCAACAGGTCGAGCATGTGCAGCACGCCGACCGGGCGCCCGTCCTCGACCGCGAACAGCACGGTGATCTTCATCGACTGCATCAGCTCCATCGCCTCGCCGGCCAGCGTGTCGGGCGGGACGACCTTCGGGTTGCGCGACATCACGGTGTCGACGGTCTGGCCCAGCAGGTCGTTGCCGAGATGGCGGCGCAGGTCGCCGTCAGTGATGATCCCGGTCATCTGCCCCTCGCCGTCGAGAATGCCGACGACGCCGAAGCCCTTCGCCGTCATCTCGAACAGCGCCTCGTTCATCGGCGTCGCCAGCGGCAACAGCGGCATCAGGGCGCCGCGATGCATGAGGTCGCGGACATAGCGCAGCCGCGCCCCGAGCTTGCCGCCGGGATGGTAGGTGCCGAAGTCCCGGGCCGAGAAGCCTTTCGCCTCGAGAAGCGCTATCGCCAGCGCGTCGCCCACCACGAGCTGCAGCACGGTGGAGGTGGTCGGCGCGAGCCCGTGCGGGCAGGCTTCGCGGATGCGCGGCAGCACCAGCGCGATGTCGGCGCTGTTCGCGAGCGTGCTGCCTTCCCCGGCGGTGATCGCGATCAGCGGCACGCCGAAGCGCCGGCAGTAGCCGACGAGATTGGCAAGCTCGGGCGTCTCGCCCGACCAGGACAGCGCCAGCACCACGTCGGTGGCGTCGATCATGCCGAGATCGCCGTGGCTCGCCTCGGAGGGGTGCACGAAATAGGCCGCGGTGCCGGTCGAGGAGAAGGTGGCGGCGAGTTTGCGGGCGATGTGGCCGCTCTTGCCCATGCCCGTCACGATGAGCCGGCCGGATACGCCGCGCACCAGCGCGACCGCGGCGGCGAAGGCATCGGCGAGCGGCGGGGCGCCGAGCGCCGTGCGCACCGCCTTCAGTCCCTCGCCGGTTATGTCGAGCGTGCGCACCGCGGAGGACAGGGCGGCTTCGGTCACTAAGAAGTCTCCGGGAGCGGGCCGGCCGCGTCGGGCGGCCCCAAGGTCCTGTTTATGCGACGGGCGGCGGGTGAACAAGGCAAGTCCGGCGCCGTTGGTCGGGGTCGGTCGGGATCGGGAGCGCACAAACGGAAGAAGCGCTTGCGCGCCTGTCGCGGCGAGGGTATGAGACGCACCACTCGCCGCGAGATTGCTCCCTTCGTCTAGCGGTCCAGGACGTCGCCCTCTCACGGCGAAAACAGGGGTTCGAGTCCCCTAGGGAGCGCCAAGACTTTTCCGATCTAAGGCGCTCGCAAGTCGGTTCGCGGGAGATGGCCCGCCGCGGCGTGCTGCCTTAGAGGCCGCCGTTCGCCAGCCTGTCGATCGTGATCTCGAAAGCGTGGGCGCGCGAGGGCTGGCCGAGGCTGCGCGAGAAGGCGACGCCGCCCTCGTTCCGTTCCGACACCAGCCAGCGCAGCGCCGCCCAGCCGCGGGTCTGACCCTCGGCCACCAGCGCGCCCACCAGCTCGCGGCCGATGCCGCGTCCGCGATGGTCGGGCTCGACGAAGAGGTCGCTGAGCTGGCCCTGGCGGTAGCCGGTGATCGGGTCGGGCAGGTCGAAGAACACGGCGAAGCCGACGAGCTGGCCGTCGGCGAAGGCGCCGAGTACCTCGGCGGTGCGATCGGCCGTCAGTTTCTCGGCATAGAACTTGTCAGGCCGGCGCGGGGCGCCGCGGCGAATCTGCTGGGCGTAGGCGGCGATCAGCGGCGCCAGGGCCACGGCGTCGCTCTGGTGCAGGGCCTTGATCTCGACGGAAGCCATCTGTTCGCTTTCGGATCGGGCGCGGCGCGCGTGCGGCGCAACATGGCCGCGTTCAACTAGCGGCAAGGACGTGCGAATTTCAAGCGGCGAACGGTCGGGACGTCCGATCGCCGAACGGAAAGGGGGCCGCGGACGTGTCCGCGGCCCCTGCATTGGCGTTTGGCGACAGCGCCGGCTCAGCGCCAGGCGCGGACGTCCACGAAATGGCCGGCGACCGCCGCGGCGGCGGCCATGGCGGGGGACACGAGGTGCGTGCGGCCCCGGAAACCCTGGCGGCCCTCGAAATTGCGGTTCGAGGTCGAGGCGCACCGCTCGCCCGGCGCCAGCTTGTCCGGGTTCATGGCGAGGCACATCGAGCAGCCCGGCTCGCGCCAGTCGAAGCCGGCGGCCTGGAAGATCTTGTCCAGCCCCTCGGCTTCCGCCTGCTCCTTCACCACGCCCGAGCCGGGCACGATCATGGCGTTGACATTGGCGTTCACCTGACGACCGGCGACGATCTTCGCGACCTCGCGCAGGTCCTCGATGCGGCCGTTGGTGCACGAGCCGATGAACACGCGGTCGAGCCTGATGTCCTCGATCTTGGTGCCGGGCATCAGGCCCATGTATTCGAGCGCCCGCTTCTTGGCCGCGCGCTTGTGCTCGTCGGCGATCGCCTCGGGGTCGGGCACGATGCCGGTCACCGAGACGACGTCCTCGGGGCTGGTGCCCCAGGTGACGATCGGCGGCAGGTTGGCGGCGTCGAGCCGGACCTCGGTGTCGAAATGCGCCCCCTCGTCGGTGACGAGCGTGCGCCAGTAGGCGACCGCCCGCTCCCAGGCTTCGCCCTTGGGCGCACGCGGGCGGCCGCGGATGTAGTCGAACGTCGTCTCGTCCGGCGCGATGAGGCCGGCGCGCGCGCCGCCTTCGATGCTCATGTTGCAGACCGTCATCCGGCCTTC
>Ga0182738_1006307_pt1 | contig 12336 bp, 7 predicted proteins | sample eDN5th30CBELigMG_FD_128876 | JGI IMG/M metagenome (GOLD analysis project Ga0182738, IMG submission 128876) | Enriched Miracle-Growth compost microbial communities from Emeryville, California, USA - eDNA 5th pass 30_C BE-Lig MG (version 2)... ...
GCCCCCGGCACGAAGGTCGCGACGCCCGTCTTCGACGGTGCGCTCGAGGAGGAGATCGAGGGACTGCTCGACTCGACGCTGCTCAACCGCGACGGCGAGCGCCTCATCGACAGCTCCGGCAAGACCCGCCTGTTCGACGGCCGCTCCGGCGAGCCGTTCCCGGACCCGGTCTCGGTCGGCTACATGTACATCCTGAAGCTGCACCACCTCGTGGACGACAAGATCCACGCGCGCAGCACGGGTCCGTACTCGATGATCACCCAGCAGCCGCTCGGCGGTAAGGCGCAGTTCGGTGGACAGCGCTTCGGCGAGATGGAGGTGTGGGCCCTCGAGGCCTACGGCGCCGCGTACGCCCTCCAGGAGCTGCTGACGATCAAGTCGGACGACATCCTCGGTCGCGTGAAGGTGTACGAGGCCATCGTCAAGGGCGAGAACATCCAGGAGCCGGGTATCCCCGAGAGCTTCAAGGTGCTCATCAAGGAGATGCAGTCGCTGTGCCTGAACGTCGAGGTCCTCGGCGCCGACGGCACCGCCCTCAGCCTCAAGGACACGGACGACGAGGTCTTCCGTGCCGCCGAGGAGCTGGGCATCAACATCTCCTCCCGCTTCGAGTCGTCGTCGATCGACGACATCTGATCCGGGCCGTCACAGGATTCGCGACTAGGTAGAGACAAGAGAGACATACGTGATCAACGCGACGAGTTTCGATCAGCTCAAGATCGGCCTGGCCACCTCCGCGGACATCCGCGCGTGGTCGTACGGCGAGGTCAAGAAGCCCGAGACCATCAACTACCGCACCCTCAAGCCGGAGAAGGACGGCCTGTTCGGCGAGCAGATCTTCGGACCCTCGCGCGACTGGGAGTGCTCCTGCGGCAAGTACAAGCGCGTGCGCTTCAAGGGCATCGTCTGTGAGCGCTGCGGCGTCGAGGTGACGAAGTCGAGCGTGCGCCGCGAGCGCATGGGCCACATCGAGCTCGCCGCTCCGGTGACCCATATCTGGTACTTCAAGGGCGTCCCGTCGCGCCTCGGGTACCTGCTCGACATGGCGCCGAAGGACCTCGAGAAGGTCATCTACTTCGCCGCCTACATGGTCATCTCGGTCGACGAGGAGGCGCGTCACCAGGACATGCCGGGCCTCGAGAACGAGATCCGCCTCGAGATCAAGCAGCTCGAGCAGCAGCGCGACGCGCAGATCAACGCGCGCCTGGCCACGCTCGAGCAGGAGATGGCCGCGCTCGAGGAGGAGGGCGCGAAGAGCGACCAGAAGCGCAAGGTCCGCGACGCCGGCGAGAAGGAGATGGGCCAGATCCGCAAGTCGTACGACGAGCAGATCGCCCAGCTCGAGCGCGTCTGGGAGGACTTCCGCAACCTCAAGGTCGGCGACCTCAAGCCCGAGGACAGCGTCTTCCACGAGCTGCAGGACCGCTTCGGCCTGTACTTCGAGGCGTACATGGGCGCCGAGGCGATCAAGCGCCGCCTCGAGTCCTTCGACCTCCAGGCCGAGTCGGACAAGCTGCACGACGAGATCGCGAACGGTCGCGGCGGGCAGAAGAAGATCCGTGCGATCAAGCGCCTCCGCGTCGTCAACTCGTTCCTGCAGACCGGCAACTCGCCGGCCGCGATGGTGCTCGACGTCGTCCCGGTCATCCCGCCGGAGCTGCGCCCGATGGTGCAGCTCGACGGTGGGCGCTTCGCCACGAGCGACCTCAACGACCTGTACCGCCGCGTGATCAACCGCAACAACCGTCTGCGTCGACTCCTCGACCTGGGCGCGCCGGAGATCATCGTCAACAACGAGAAGCGCATGCTCCAGGAGGCCGTCGACGCGCTGTTCGACAACGGCCGCCGCGGCCGTCCCGTCACGGGCACCGGCAACCGTGCGCTCAAGTCGCTGTCCGACATGCTCAAGGGCAAGCAGGGCCGCTTCCGTCAGAACCTGCTCGGCAAGCGCGTCGACTACTCGGGTCGTTCGGTCATCATCGTCGGTCCGCAGCTCAAGCTGCACCAGTGCGGTCTGCCGAAGCAGATGGCGCTCGAGCTGTTCAAGCCGTTCGTCATCAAGCGCCTCATCGACCTGTCGCACGCGCAGAACATCAAGAGCGCCAAGCGCATGGTCGAGCGGTCGCGCCCGCAGGTGTGGGACGTGCTCGAGGAGATCATCCGCGAGCGCCCCGTCCTGCTGAACCGCGCGCCCACGCTGCACCGACTCGGCATCCAGGCGTTCGAGCCGCAGCTCGTGGAGGGCAAGGCCATCCAGCTGCACCCGCTCGTCTGCGCCGCGTTCAACGCCGACTTCGACGGTGACCAGATGGCCGTGCACCTTCCCCTCTCGGTGGAGGCGCAGGCCGAGGCACGCATCCTCATGCTCGCCTCGAACAACATCCTCAAGCCGTCGGACGGCCGCCCGGTGACCCTGCCCACGCAGGACATGATCATCGGTCTGCACCACCTGACCACGGTCAAGGAGGGTGCCGTCGGTGAGGGCCGCGCGTTCTCGTCGGTCGCCGAGGCGATCCTCGCCTTCGACCAGAAGACGCTCGACCTCAACGCCAAGGTGCGCATCCGCCTGAACGACGTGTACCTCGCCGAGGACGAGGCCCCCGAGGGCTTCGTCCAGGGCGGCACGCTGCTCAAGGAGACGACCCTCGGTCGCGCCCTGTTCAACGAGACGCTGCCGGCGGACTACCCGTACGTCGAGGCCGTCGCCGACAAGGGCAAGATCTCGTCGATCGTCAACGACCTCGCCGAGCGCTACCCCAAGGTGGAGGTCGCCGCGGCGCTCGACCGGATCAAGGACGCGGGCTTCCACTGGGCCACGCGCTCCGGCGTCACGGTCGCGCTGAGCGACATCGTCACCCCGAAGGACAAGCCGGAGATCGTCGCGAAGTACGAGAAGCGCGCCGCGAAGATCCAGGGCGAGTACGACAAGGGTCTGATCGACGACGCCTCGCGTCGCCGGGAGCTCATCGAGATCTGGACGGAGGCCACGAACGAGGTCGCCGCCGCGATGCAGGCCGCGTACCAGCCGGGCAACAACATCTTCCGGATGGTGTCGTCGGGTGCCCGTGGTAACTGGCTCCAGGTCCGCAACATCTCGGGTATCCGCGGTCTCGTGGCCAACCCGAAGGGTGAGACCATCCCGCGCCCGATCATCTCCTCGTACCGCGAGGGTCTGTCGGTGGCGGAGTACTTCATCGCCACGCACGGTGCCCGTAAGGGTCTCGCCGACACCGCCCTCCGTACCGCGGACTCCGGCTACCTGACGCGTCGACTCGTCGACGTCGCCCAGGACGTCATCATCCGCGAGGAGGACTGCGGCACGACCAAGGGCCTCGAGCTGCCGATCGCCACCATGGTGGACGGCGTGCTGACCCGCGACCCGAACGTCGAGAACGCGGTCTACGCGCGCTCGCTCGCCGAGGACGCGGTCGACGCGAAGGGCGCCGTCATCGCGGCGGCCGGCTCGGACGTCGGCGACGTGCTCATCAACAAGCTCGTGGCCGCGGGCGTCGAGTCGATCAAGGTGCGCTCCGTGCTCACCTGTGAGTCGGCGATCGGCGTCTGCGCGGCGTGCTACGGCCGCTCGCTCGCGACCGGCAAGCTCGTCGACATCGGTGAGGCGGTCGGCATCATCGCCGCCCAGTCGATCGGTGAGCCCGGCACGCAGCTGACGATGCGTACCTTCCACCAGGGTGGTACCGCGGGTGCCGACGACATCACCCAGGGTCTTCCCCGTGTCACCGAGCTGTTCGAGGCCCGCACCCCGAAGGGCGCGTCGCCCATCGCGGAGGCGGCCGGCCGCATCCGGATCGAGGACACCGAGAAGCAGCGTCGGATCATCCTCACGCCCGACAACGGCGACGAGGAGAAGGTCTACCCGGTGCTCAAGCGCTCGACCCTCATGGTCGAGGACGGCCAGCACGTCGAGCTCGGCCAGCAGTTCGTGGTCGGCAACCTCGACCCGAAGGAGGTGCTCCGCGTGCAGGGCGTCCGCGCCGTGCAGAAGCACCTCGTCGACGGCGTGCAGGGCGTCTACCGCTCGCAGGGTGTGCCGATCCACGACAAGCACATCGAGGTCATCGTCCGTCAGATGCTGCGCAAGGTGACCGTCGTGGAGCACGGCGACACCGAGCTGCTCCCGGGTGAGCTCGTCGACCGCGCGCGGTACAACGAGATCAACCGCGGCGCGCTGCTCGACGGCAAGAAGACCGCGTCGGGCCGCGAGGAGGTCATGGGTATCACCAAGGCGTCGCTCGCGACCGAGTCGTGGCTGTCGGCCGCGTCCTTCCAGGAGACGACCCGCGTGCTCACGCAGGCCGCCATGGAGGGCAAGTCCGACCCGCTGGTGGGTCTCAAGGAGAACGTCATCATCGGTCAGCTCATCCCCGCGGGCACCGGTCTCTCGAAGTACCGGAACGTCAGCGTGGAGGCGACCGAGGAGGCGAAGGCGGAGCGTTACCCGAACCGCATCTTCACCGACGACTCCGTGTTCAGCGAGAGCGACCTGTCGTTCGTCGACTTCGACTCGTTCTCGTCGGACGACTTCCAGCCGGGCACCTACAACTAAGCCGCACCGGTTCCGCGAAGGCCCCCGCTTGTGAGCGGGGGCCTTCGTCGTCTCCCGCGCGTCCCTAGGATGCTCGCGACCGGCGGAGCGAGGGGGTGGGGCGTGCTCGAGTCGCTGCTCGCCGCGCTCGTGCTCGCCGTCGCGCTCCAGGTGTGGTTCGGGATGTCGGCCTCCCGCGTGTTCGCCCGGCTCGGCGGGCGCGGCCGGCGGGCGTGGGTGCCGCTGCTCGGCGAGGCGGAGCTGCTGCGGCTCGGCGACGAGGAGCCGTGGCTCGCGGCGCTGCTGGTCGTGCCGGGCGCGAACGTCGTGGCGCTCGTACGGAAGGCGGCCGCGCTCGGGCGGATCAACGCCCGGTTCGGCCGCGGCCCCGGCGCGACGGTGCTCGGCATCCTGCTGCCGCCGGCCTGGGCGACGCTCCTCGCGGCGACCCCGGGGGAGACGGATGCCGGACTCGGCGAGCGGATCGCACGCTCCACGGGGCCGGGGGCCGGATACGCTTTCGCGGTGGGCACGCCGAATCGCGATCCGGGCACCGCGCCGGATTCCGGTGACGTCCCGGTGCTCCCGCCGCCGCTCGGCCGGCCGCCGGGGAGCGCCCCCGCGCCCGCCGATCCCGCTCCCGCGGCGCCCGCGGTGCGCGTCGTCCCGCCGCCGCTCGCGCCTCCGCCGCCCGCCGCGGCCCCCGCGCCGGAGCGCATCGTGCCGCCCGCGGGCCTCATCCCAGCTCCCGGTGCTCCCGCCGCCCCGACGGCGCCGACGCCGGTGACCCCGGCCGCGCCCGCCGCGCCGGCCCCGGCATCCTGGTCGCCCCTCGCGCCTCCGCCGCTCGCCCCGCCGCCCGCTCCCTCGCCGGGCGCGGACGACGACCTCGACCGCACCGTCGTCGTCGACGACCGGCTGCGCGTCCCGTGGCGCCTCGTGGTCGAGGGCGGCCCGGCGTTCCGCCTCACCGGGACGCGCGCCGTGCTCGGCCGCCGCCCTGCGGGCACCGGCGACGGCGCCCAGGAGATCGCGGTGCCGGATGCGACGCGCACGCTCTCGAAGGTGCACGCGCGTCTCGACCTCGTCGACGACGTGTGGATCGTGACCGACCTGCACGCCACGAACGGCGTCATCGTCGTCGACGCCGCCGGGGCCCGCGAGCTGCTCGAGCCCGGCGCCTCCGCGCCCGTCGCCGAACGGTTCGTGCTCGGCAAGGTGGAGCTGCGACTCGTCGCCGGGGCCGAGGGGGAGGATCGATGACCGTCGAGCTCGAGGTCGCGGCGGTGACCGACACGGGACTGCACCGCGCCGTCAACGAGGACTCCTACCTCGCCGAGGCGCCGGTCTTCCTCGTCGCCGACGGGATGGGCGGATACGAGGCCGGCGACCGGGCGAGCGCCGCCGTGGTGGCGGCGTTCCGCGAGCACCTCGCCGGCCACGAGTCCGCCGAACTCGAGCAGGTGCGGGACGCCCTGCTCACCGCCGACGCGCGCGTCGCCGACGTCGCCTCCGACACCATCCGTGGCGCGGGCAGCACGGTCGCGGGCGTCGTGCTCACCACCCACGACGGGATGCCGTTCTGGCTCGTCTTCAACGTGGGCGACTCGCGCGTCTACCGCCACGACCCCGCCGGTCTCGAGCAGCTGACGATCGACCACTCGCTCGGCCAGGAGCTCATCGACCGCGGCCAGCTCCGGCGCGAGGATCTCGCCACCTTCCCGGGCCGCAACGTCATCACGCGGGCGATCGGGGCATCCGACAGCATGGCCGACTCGTGGCTGCTGCCCGTCGTCGACGGCGAGCGGCTGCTGGTGTGCTCCGACGGGCTGCACTCGGAGATCTCCGACGAGGACATCCGCGCGGTGCTCGCCGCGGCGGGAAGTCCGGCGGCGGCGGCGCGCGAACTGGTCGCGCGGGCGAACGCGCACGGCGGGCGCGACAACATCTCCGTCGTCGTGCTCGACGTCGTCGGCGGGGGGCTCTCGCCCGAGGCGCGCGACGACGTCGTCGCCGAGGACACCGTCGACTCCCCGGCGGGCTGACCCGCGCTTCACCCGCGACCGGGAGCGAGCTCGCCCACTAGGCTGACCGCGAGGAGAGGAGCCCCGATGGCCCAGGCCAAGGACACGTCCGGCGACGCGGCGGACACCCCCGAGGAGATCGTCGTCGAGGCGGATGAGATCGTCGTCGAGGAGGCCCCCTCCGGGGAGGCCCCGACGGCGACCGCCACCCTGACCGACGAGAAGCCGTCGTCGCCGCTCGCGGGGGAGCGCGTCATCTACGTCGCGTCGCCCGAGGCGCCGAAGCCGCGCAGCAACCGCATCGTCGGGTCGCTCCTCGCGCTCGTCGGCTCGGTCATCTTCGTGCTGCTCTACGGGCTCGTCGGCGCGGGGTTCATCGCGCTCGTCCAGCCCGGCATCACGTTCGGCGAGTTCATCACCGACGCGGTCTTCTGGATCCCGGTGCTGTTCTTCACGATCGGCTTCCTGCTCGTCGTCGCGCTCGTCAACCGCGCGCCGTGGTGGGTGCACGTGGCCGCGAGCCTCCTCGTCGGCGTCATCACCTACTTCGGCTCGGTCGGGATGCTGCTGCTCGTCACGTCGATCGCCGGGCAGAACATCGGCTTCGTCGACACCGTGGTCAACCCCTTCGTCATCGCCGCGACGATCCTCGCGCGCGAGGTGTCGATCTGGGTGGGCCTGCTCATCTCGCGCCGCGGCGCGAAGCTGACGGCGCGCAACAAGGAGGACCTCGAGGCGTTCGAGGCCCAGCAGGCCGAGCGGACGGCGGATGGAGCCTCGACGCCGCCGGCGTGACCTCGTCGTCGCGCTCTTCGTCACCGTCGCGTGGGCGGCGGCGACCTTCGCGGTCGCCGGACTCATCGCGGTGCTGCTCGACCGCGACCCGGTGCAGACGCCGGGCGGTCCGCCCTTCGTCGGGCTGATCGGCCTCGTGCTCGCCGGCGTCGCGGTGTGGCTCATCGTCGGCTTCACGGCCGGTGCCCGGCATCCGTGGTTCGGTGCGATCGGGGCGGCCGCCGCGGTGCACCTGCTGATCTCGCTGCTCGCGCTCACGGCATCCTTCCCCCTCTTCGTCGAGCAGGCGGCGAGCCCCTTCGTGCTCGCCGCCGCCCTGCTCGCCGCCGTCGCCGTCGTCGCGACCTGGTGGATGCTGCGGCGACCCCCGAACTCGGGACTGCCGGGGATGACGAACCGCTCCTAACCTCGATTCACGGGGGGCGGTTCACAGTCCCTCCGCGCATCGCCGATTCGGGGGGAACGGGGGTGCGTCAGCCTCTGAGGGAGGTGACATGACCTCCCTTTCAGAGATCCTGATCATCCGCGGGCTCATGCCCATCACGAGCCTCGACGTCGTCACGGGCGACGTGCAGGCCGACGAGGCGCACGTGCGCGAACTCGTCGCCGAAGGCGTCGTGACCGAGAGCCAGGTCGCGTCCGCACGCGCCGCCCAGCTGGGGCTCCCGTTCGTCGACCTGACCGAGTACCCGGTCGACAGCTCGTCGGTCGCGCTCGTGCCGCCGCAGCTGCTGCGCCGCCACGAGGTGTTGCCGATCGGCCGCGACGGCGACCGGCTCATGCTCGCCATGGCCGACCCGCGCGACGTGCTCGCCCTCGACGACGTGCGCGCCGCCGTGCGCATGCAGGTGCGCCCCGTCGTCGCCGAGCGCGGCGACCTGCTCGCCGCCATCGCCCGGTTCGTCCGCTCCGACGGCGAGCTGAGCGAACTCACCACCGCGATCGTCGAGGAGTCGCGCGACACCTCCGCCGACCTCGTGCCGGTCAGCGAGGCCGCCGAGGACGACGCGCCGATCGTGCGCTTCGTCAACCTGCTCATCAGCCAGGCGATCGCCGACCACGCGTCCGACATCCACATCGAGCCGGCCGAGCGCGACATGGCGGTGCGCTACCGCATCGACGGAGTGCTGCACGAGATGCAGCGGGCGCCCAAGAACATCCAGAACGGTGTCATCTCGCGCCTGAAGATCATGGCCGACATCGACATCGCCGAGCGGCGCAAGCCCCAGGACGGCCGCCTGTCGGTCATCCACGGCGGCAAACAGATCGACCTCCGCGTCGCGACCCTCCCGACGGTGTTCGGCGAGAAGGTCGTCATGCGAATCCTCGACAACTCGATGACCGGCCTCGGCATGGACCAGCTGCGTCTCCTCGAGCGCAACGCCGCCGCCTACCGCGCGTCGTACACGAAGCCGTACGGGATGATCCTCGTCACCGGCCCGACCGGGTCCGGCAAGTCGACGACGCTCTACACGACCCTCCACGAGGTGTCGCGGCCCGAGATCAACGTCATCACCGTCGAGGACCCGGTCGAGTACCGCATCCCCGGCATCAACCAGGTGCAGGTGAACCCGAAGGCGGGTCTGACGTTCGCGAGCGCGCTGCGCAGCATCCTGCGCTCCGACCCGGATGTCGTCCTCCTCGGTGAGATCCGCGACCACGAGACGGCGCAGATCGCCATCGAGGCGTCGCTCACCGGTCACCTCGTGCTCTCGACGCTGCACACCAACGACGCCCCGAGCGCGGTGACGCGACTCATCGAGATGGACATCGAGCCGTTCCTCGTCGGCTCCGCGCTCGACTGCGTCGTCGCCCAGCGTCTCGCGCGCAAGCTCTGCGACAAGTGCAAGCAGCCCTACGCCGGGGACTTCCAGGAGCTGTTCGCGATGCGCTTCGTGCAGCCTGGCGACCCGCAGCCGACGCTCTACAAGCCGGTCGGCTGCACGTCGTGCTCGAACACCGGCTACCGCGGCCGGCTCGCGTTGCACGAGGTCATGACGGTCACCGAGGAGATCGAGCGGCTCGCCGTCGCCCGGGCCTCGAGCGCTGAGATCGGCCGCATGGCGATCCAGCAGGGCATGACGACGCTGCGTCAGGACGGGTGGGCGAAGGCCCTGCTCGGCTGGACGAGCGTCGAGGAGATCCTGCGGGTGGTCGCATGAGCGCCCGGAGTGGTTCACGCAGGAAGGGGACATCCGAGTGAACAACAAGCCTGTCTACGAGATTCCGGTCACCGACCCGGCGAACCCGCCGCTCGGAGTGCCCGGGGCTGCCGGGGCGATGCCGCCCCCGCGTGGAGTGCAGCCGCCCCTGCCGCCGGGGTCGACGACCGTCGACTTCTCGCAATTGCCGCCCCCCGCGGTCGCGAACCTCGACGCTGCGGCGTCGGCCCCGGCACCCTCTCCCGCCGCACCCGCCACGGGTCCGGAGAGCCTGCCCGGGTTCACGCCCGCGCCGCAGACCATGCCGGGTCTGACGATGCCGCCCGCGCAGCCCGTGCCGCCCGCGGCGGCTCCCGCGGCTCCCGCGCAGGCGCAGCCGGTGCCGGGCCTCACGATGCCGCCGGCCTCCGCGTCGCCGCTCACGGTGCCCGACTTCACGCCGCCGCCGTCGTTCGCGCCGAAGCCGGCCCCGAAGCCCGCGTTCGTCGCCGACGAGTTCACCGCCGCCGCCCGCGCGCGGGTCGACAACGAGCTGCTCGCCGCGCTCGAGCACGTCGTCACCAACGGCGGCTCCGACCTCCACGTCTCGACGGGTGCGCCCCCGATGGTCCGCATCGACGGGTCGCTGCGCCCCATCCCCGGGATGGAGGTGTGGGATCGCGAGCGCGCCGCCGCCGCCCTCTACAGCCTGTTGTCGGACGAGCAACGCGCCGTGTTCGACGACGTGCTGGAACTCGACTTCGCGTTCACCCTCTCCGAGGATTCGCGCTTCCGCGTCAACTTCTACCTCCAGCGCGGCGCGATCGGCGGGGCGTTCCGACTCATCCCGACCGAGATCAAGCCGCTCTCGGCGCTCGGCGTGCCCGACGTCGTCGGAGAGTTCGCGAAGCTCCCGCGCGGCCTCGTGCTCGTCACCGGACCCACCGGTTCCGGAAAGTCGACCACCCTCGCCGCGCTCATCGACCTCGTCAACTCGACGCGATCCGACCACATCGTCACCGTCGAGGACCCGATCGAGTTCATGCACCCGAACAAGCGCTCGCTCGTCAACCAGCGCGAGGTCGGGGCCGACACGCAGAGCTTCGCCAACGCGCTCAAGCACGTGCTGCGTCAGGACCCCGACGTCATCCTCATCGGCGAGCTCCGCGACCTGGAGACGATCTCGGTCGCCCTCACCGCCGCCGAGACCGGTCACCTCGTCTTCGCCACCCTGCACACGCAGGATGCGGGGCAGACGATCGACCGTGTCATCGACGTCTTCCCGCCGCACCAGCAGGGGCAGGTGCGCACGCAGCTCGCGGCGACGCTCCAGGGCGTCGTGTGTCAGACGCTGTTGAAGCGCGCGTCGGGCCAGGGCCGCGCCGTCGCGACGGAGGTGCTCGTCACGACGCCCGCGATCGCCAACCTCGTGCGTGAGGGCAAGACGTATCAGATCCGCTCCGCGCTCCAGGCGGGCAAGGCCGCCGGGATGCACACGATGGATCAGCACCTCGCCGACCTCGTCAACAGCGGCGTCGTCAGCTACGGCGCGGCCTTCGAGAAGGTGCACGACCACGAGGACTTCAAGCGCCTCGTCCACCGCACCGGCGACCAGGGCGGGCCGGCGTTCGCGAGCGAGTTCGGGAGCCGGGCATGAGCACCGTGCTGACCTACGCCTACAAGGGCCGGGATGCCGGCGGCAAGCTCGTCAAGGGCAAGGTCGAGGCGCCGAGCGAGTCCGCCGTCGTCTCGCGACTGCGCACGATGGGGCTCACGCCGGTGGAGATCAACCAGTCCACGGCCGGCACGGGGCTTCAGATGGAACTGAGCTTCGGCAACCTCGAGAAGCGCGTGAAGACGAAGGATCTCGCCGTCATGGCGCGCCAGCTGGCGACGATGGTCGCATCGGGTCTGGCGATCCTCAAGGCGCTGTCGATCCTCGCCGAGCAGACGGAGAGCAAGCGGCTCGCCCGCACCCTCGCGATCGTGCGCACCCAGGTCGAGACCGGATCGTCGCTGTCGGAGTCGCTGCAGAAGCACCCCGAGGTCTTCCCGCCGCTCATGGTGCACCTCGTGCGCGCGGGCGAGGTCGGCGGATTCCTCGACCAGGCACTCGAGTCGGTCGCGGCGACGTTCGAGAAGGACGTCAAGCTCACGTCGACGATCAAGTCGGCCATGACCTATCCGGTCGTGGTGCTCGCGATGGCCCTGGTCGCCGTGGTCGGGATGATCGTGTTCATCGTGCCGGTGTTCAAGAACATGTTTGCCGACCTCGGCGGAGAGCTCCCGATCCCGACGCAGATCCTCGTGACGATGTCCGAGAACGCCTACTGGGGCGTGCCTGTTCTCATCGTCGTCATTGTGGCCTTCGTCGTCTGGTGGCGGAAGAACAAGCGCACGGACGCGGTCCGGTCGCGCGCGGATGCCCTGAAGCTCAAACTCCCGGTGTTCGGACCGCTTTTCCAGAAGGTCGCCATCGCGCGGGTCACGCGCAACCTCGCGACGATGACGAAGTCGGGTGTCCCGATCCTCCAGGCGCTCGCAATCGTCGCCGACACCTCGAACAACTGGGTCATCGAGAAGGCGCTGCATCAGGTGCAGGACTCCGTGCGCAACGGTCGCTCGATCGCCGCCCCGCTGAGCGAGCACGACGTGTTCCCGGCGATGGTCGTGCAGATGATCGCGGTCGGCGAGGACTCCGGCTCGCTCGAGCAGATGCTGACCAAGATCGCCGACTTCTACGACGACGAGGTGCAGACCACCACCGAGGCGCTCACGTCGCTCATCGAGCCGCTCATGATCGCCGTCATCGGCGTGCTGATCGGCGGCA
>Ga0182738_1006309_pt1 | contig 12333 bp, 4 predicted proteins | sample eDN5th30CBELigMG_FD_128876 | JGI IMG/M metagenome (GOLD analysis project Ga0182738, IMG submission 128876) | Enriched Miracle-Growth compost microbial communities from Emeryville, California, USA - eDNA 5th pass 30_C BE-Lig MG (version 2)... ...
AATACGTTCTCCCAAGCCATAGATTTCGTGAGTTGGCATCATGAAGGAAACTTCAAGGTATAAATTTGTAAACACAAATCTATCAGCAAGATTAAAGATAATTTCTTCAGTGCTCTTTCTCTTAACAATCAAATTAAATGGTTCAAGCTGGAAGTTCAAGATAAAATCTGAGTCTTCTGGCAACACAGAGTTCACATCCTTGGGGAATGGGAAAGGATGCTCGTGGGGAAGCTCATATCTGACCTTATCAGCATCCCTAATAATAATGTTCAAGTGGTCCTTATTGTAAAGGTAGCAGATCATTTGGAGCCTTGGAATATAGTCTTCTCTTTCGATTATAGGGGTTCTTATATCACTGTAGGAGATGGGATTTTCGAATTGGATATCAAGAAAGGGGGAAGTGTAGGTCTTGATGCCGTCAGTGTTCCTTGTGATGGAATTATAAACAATATTTCTGCCTTCAGTATTTTTTGTGAATGAATTATAAGTCATTTCTCTGTCTTCAGCTTTCCAGTTAAAGACGAGTCTTTTCAAGAGAACCAGGAAAAGAAGAATTCCACACAAGTAGATAGCAAACTTCAAGGATGGGACCTTCTTTTCGTGAACTCGAAAGTATTTGTCAAGGTTTCTCACGTGTCTCACATACCAAGGGAGGGACTCGGGGTGCTTAGTAAGTGGTTGAAATTCCTGATCTTCAAGTCCTTGGGTGCTGGTATCATGAGTTGGCGAGGTGCAGTGAAGGGAGGTAAGAGTAGTGGACTCCACAATTGTCACTTTCACTTCGTTTTTCATTTTGAGAAGAATTTATTTTTTGAAATATTTATTGTTTAACACTATTCACTTTTTCAATTTAAATCATTTCATTGCTAAAAAAAGAATCAATCTTTTTGCCACTCATCTGAAAGTAAAATTTAACTCAAAACATCCACATAATCAATATTGTGAAGTTCAAGTGAGATTTTGAGTATCTTGTGGAAAACGGTTCTGGAGCCGAAGGAAAGAGAAATTTGCCACTTTCTGGAGCAGATAACCAGTTGGATTGAATTTTATTGACTGAGGATATCCGAAAGTCGGTTGAAGCTCTAATTATGAAATTGATTGAGTGGCTTGAAAAATCGATTTTGCTGATATAAAAGATCGCAGTTGAATTTTAATTTTAAAAGGTCGATTTTTAATCGTTGTACGCGTGAGGGTGCTATAAATAGAGTTTTTCTTTAATTTGCCTTGTACCAAAAAAGTTTTACTTAATTTGGTGCGCGGAAGTGTGTCTCGTGCAATCAATTTCATGGCAACGCCCTTCAGTCCTTGATCTACCGCTAAAAAGAGAAAATTTATATTCTCACCTTGCCTTTTGTTACCTTCCGTTTCGCACTGCGCACTGAAACAAGATGCCGCCCCCTTAGCTTTTCCCACTATTCTGTAGGTGTTTTCTGCCGCTCTTACGTTCTTTTTCTCCTTCAAACCCTCATTTAAGCTAGTTATATGTGGCCAACTTCGGTTTGACCTTCAGTTGGACAAGAAGAAGGGTCATGAATAGGCCATTCCAACATGTCCTCTTGACTCTAGCCAACATATCAACAGGAGATCTATGTTATTCTCTTTCATTCTCATAGATTTGGACATAAAACTTTTAACTTTTGGTTTTAGGGTCAGATTAAGCACAGCGTTTATCGGATTTGCTCGCAATAGTTCCCTTTAATCAAAGAGGACCTTGAAATTGTTGGCCGGTTTGAAGCTTGGAGGGTCAGTCTTTCCCATGATATCGCGACTGCCCGAATCTGAAAACTGTCAGACTTATAAACAGACATATTTAGAAATTTATATATTTTTTTACAATAAAATCTAAAGCAAATCGCTAGCTAATAAGTATTTGCAAAAAGTTTTTCTATTTTTATTTCCGACGAGAGGTCAAGCTTTTCTGTATTCAAATCTTATCTGCAGCCAACTACTCCGTCGAGACCTCAAAGTGAATCCTTGTTATTCTATTGAAAACCCTTACTTTATGAGAGAATGGGAATTTATATTGTTTTGCCTGGACCCTCCTTTCCAGCAGGCCATCTTGGTCTTTGGAGCATAGATTACGATAGAGAGATCCTTTACCTCATGTATCAACTCTGATTCAACCGAAATTTGTCATGAAAACATGCAGTTTTCCTTCGTTTTCCATTTTATACAAGTGAGAAAAACATAGGGGGTCAAATAGAAATAAGCCTGAGGGAACTCAAACGCCAAGGATAGTTCTTACGATTGAGGCCATCTAGGTTATTGAAAACAAGAAAAGTTGACTGCAACCACCCATGTTGGGAAGGGAGAATTCAAATTTTCCCCTTATTCTATCAAGCTTCATTCACTCTCATTCTACTCAAAATAAGGGAGAAATGGCAATACCACTCTTTAACTTCATATCCAAAGGTTTTGAAAAGAAGTCGAGACAAAACGCTCAGATAGCTTCTTAACGACCTAACTGTTTGCTGCAAAGCTGGAAAGACCAATTTTATTCAAACTGGACCCTCGAATTGAGACTCTCTGCAACCCCAAATATGACCCTTTCACCCCCCAAACCCCCAAAATTCCCTTTCAAAAATATGGGGAATCTTAGAACCATACAAACAGGCTATGTTTCTTGGTCAAATTCAACCACTCAACTTAGAAAGATCAAAAAAAGTTTATAAGTCAACTCTATTTAAAATTCAACCGCTCAAATTCTGTGAGGGCTGATTGAATTTAACCAAGAACGAGAGTATACAAATAATTTCTTCACTTTTTCCCTTTTTCCTGTGAAGACATGCCAAAATTGCCTTGTAAGTTAGGAATAAGTCTTAAGGGTTCATAAAAACACACCTCAAAAGAAAGGCTGTCGGATACCATTAAAATAGCTACTAAAACTGATTATTTTTTTCGTGCAAGAGGAGAATTATCTTCTAAATTTAGCAGTGAATTTAATATTGATTTAAATCTGAATGTTTATTTCACGCAAAACTTATCTTTAGTATCCTGAATTTTAAAGATTAATCAGCATCATACCCCTTTTAAAAATGAGCTTGAGTTTTTATTATATGAAGACAAGGACAGTATTTTCTGTTAAAAACTTCGCCATCACTTCCTCCTCATGACGAGTCAATCAAATTTTTTTCGTTTGAGTAGCGGCTGTTAAAAATTTAATTTCTGAGGAAGTGCGATCAGACATTCTCACCGGACATTTCAAGATTTTCATGAGTCTTTGCTTGAAGGCAATCCCTTTTCTCTTCCCAAGTTGGCTGACATCTAAGCAGTGAAAATTCTTCTCTTTTGTCATCTGCTTTAAAAATGAAAGTCTCAATGAATCTCTCTCCCTTGCTATCATATTGCTATCTCTACACCTCAGAGATCACCCACTCTGAGAACTCTTTTCATTAAGGCTCAAAATAAAACTTTTTCATCCACCTCTCTCAAAGTACTTTTCTCAAAAAAAGGTGGCTGGTAATTCAAAAAATCAACCGAATCTAAATGTCAAAAGTGAGTTATAAACTTTTCAATAACATAATCTATAACCTATTCAAATTAAATCACTCTTTTTCCAACAGTTTCTCGCTTCATCTATTTTTGTTTGATCCCACAGAATCCAGCTTCTCAACGGATAAAAGAATCTCTTTTCAACTTTGATCTTCATTCTATGACGAAGAGGTGTAGATCCATCTTGTAGTTCTGATGTGACTCATCTCATCTGCTTAAATTTGAAATAAACTTCTTATTAATCTAATGAATAAGTAATCTCCTTGATATTGTTAAAGGTGAACTAAAAATTAAAATTTTATCAACTCCCTACTTAATTCAATCCCAAATTGTGAGTTGCTTTAGCAAGTGTTGTTTGATCTCAACTCATAAAATCCTCTTATCCAAACCTTGAAAATTGATCACCACATGCGATCAAATTTACAAAAAGCAGAGCCTATGATCTCTTGTAAAACTCACTTCTCCTGCCTGAACGTGTAAAACTCTCTATCCAGCCTTTCTGTCTATTTCTCAGGCAAATTGATTTTTTGAATTGATAACTGCTAAAAAAAGTATATTGGCTTCATTTAAAACAAAAACCTTTACAAACTACTCTATCATCAATTAAACTCTGCTACTTATCTTTCAAATACGAGCCAAACTTTAAGATTCATTTTTTTCGTACAAACGAGACAAATTAAACCGTTTTACTAAAGGATTCTAAATATTCTTTGCGATGAAGATTTATGAGGGAGAGAGCATAGACTCTGGTGAAAAGGAAGCTTGAACTTCGATCTTCCCATTGGCAACAAAAAACTTCCCATTTCAGAAAAGTGTCGTAACCAACACCTTACTCTTCGAATTTTAGCCAAAATATTCAACTTTATTTCCACCAATTTAATTCGAAAACTTGCCTGAAAAATTATTTTTAGTACTTCAGCGGTTAATCTTTTCAAATGTGAAGTCATCAAGCCCTAACAGCTTCTTATATCAAAGAATTCCTTTCGAAAAATTTCAAAGTTTTTTATTTTCCCTCAGTCCCAAAGTGGCGCTTTGGCCCTTTCTTTTTCCTCCAAAGCTTTCTCATCCTACAAAAATCAATAGAAATCTAAAATTGTTTTACAGTTTATTCACCTTATGTCTTCTTTTACACTCTTCCGAATTGGGACTTAGCAAGTGATAAATAGACATGGCAAGCGTTCAGGGTCCATAAAGGGTATCCCTTGGACTCGCAATTAGACCCTACTCTCCTTAAGTTTGTTTTTGAGCAACTGACACAGATTTGAATTAATTTTTCGCTCATTTCCCAGGAAAACCTCAAAAAAATCTCCCCGTAAAAACTTCAAAAATTTTCATGCTAATTCAATATTCATTCTCTAAACTAACTCTATTACAACAGAAGATATTGCCTCAAGTCCTCTTGGCTTAGCAGAACGAAAAAATCTTGGAATCTATTTCTTAGGTTAGTTTTATTGGGACATCCCATTCTGGAAAGACATCCACAAGTCACATTTAGATCAGTTAGGGCTTTGTTGATGAAAGAGGCAAATCGATATTTGCCAGTTTTTTTTTCCTTCCAAAAATCAATAAAAAAATTATGAGGTGGCAGAAAATTTTGCCCGTCAGAGTTAAAGTAAACAGTAAACTGGACCTTTGGTAAACTGTCGGCTCTGGAAAGCAGTCTCTCTTTTTCTCCAAGTTTCTCAGGAACAAACAAAGTTTTTGACCAACAAGCTATTCATTCAATCCCATCATCTTCTGAAAGCTAAAGTTCATCTTTTCAAGTTTATTGACGAGTTGGCTAGAAACCCGACTGGAAAGATCTTAAGATCTGGAAAATAGCGGGGTCTTCTCTGAGACTGAAAATCTTCATGACTCAAAAATAAATTGGCTAAAATTAGATAAAAAATCTCTTTTGGTTTTTTGGTTGAGAACCAGTTTTTCTGGTAGTTCGGAAGTTTTACAATTTCCGCAAATCTTGTCCTCGAGGGAATAAATCATCATGACTTATGAACATCTCAATTATTATGACAGATGTGGCCTGTTTTGATGGGTGGGGTTATGGGTTTACATAAGCTTTTCCAAGACCTCTAATTTCACCATTTCAACTAAAAAAAAAATCTTTAAATTTCTCTCAAAAAACTGGTCTCTCTCTTTGTTTTTTTACAAGATTGAAAAATTTTTGAAGTTATGATTTTTATTTGAAAAAAAAAAGAAAGAAAATGAGAAAATTTTTTTTCAATAGTTCTGAGGTAGAAATTTTCGAAATAAAATCCAGAAGAAATGATTTAAAAATCTTAATTCAAATTCATCATAGATTTACGCAAATACTATATAATTCTAAGACCTTTTCTTTCATCTGTTGCTCTGAAATTCATCTTCTAATTCATCCCGGCCTCCATTCAAATAGGGTTGTAACTTTCTATGTACAAAATTTAGGAAAAAATTATTAAATGGGTAATTAACCCAAAAGTTACCCAGTGGCAAAAATTACCCTATTTTTCCCCAATAACGAAGATCACCCTATAGTTCCCCAACATCGAAAATTACCCGAGATTTACCCAATGTTAAAAAATTACCCATACCCAAAAATTACCCAAAAAATCACAGCTGTCTCATTATTTATCTTTGTATCACTGGAATTTACACACTCTAAGAGTGAGTTACTGATCCATTCATTCTCATCCTTAACAGTAAGATCAATTGATATTCCATCGGTCTGTAGAATTCTTAATGGTTTCATCTTCTGAAGTGGGCTGATATCATCAATCCAATCACTACCAGAGAAATATAGTATTTGGCAACGCTTTCAATTAAAGTTGAAATGAGTTCATTCGAAGGGAGAAAAAGCAGTTTTAGTCACTGGAGTTTTTATGTGACGGGGATCAAACAAGGAATGTATCCCTTTCTCTCGATCCTTGCATTTCCCAACTTCCAAGCTTCAGCAGTTCCTCTGGATTTACTTAAGTTGGGAATGAATTGAGTTGAGGAGAGGAGGGTTCTCTCCCCTCTCCTTCATATCTTCAATAATGTGTTTGACATCCCCAGCCATCTCTCTTCTTTGAGAGAAAGAGTAAATTTTTTTAAAAAGCATATTTTATTCAGAAGAGTATATTGAGCTTTCCAGGTCGCAAGAGAATTTTTGTCAAAAAAACAATTCCTCGTTTTGAAAAAGACTTTGGAAGTTTCTCTCTGAGTCCGTAAAAACTTTTCTTTCAAACAATATGGAAAAAGATTGTAATTTGTCCCAAACTCCAAAGAAACTTCCACATATGAGGTTGAATTTATCAAAGGCCTCTAGCATGCTTCACTTTTGAGAGTTCCTCTCAAGAAAATCTCTCCCAAATCAAAATCCTGAAAGGCAACTTTCAGCGAAAGAATCGAATAATTCAGAATCCTAGATTTGGTCAGGAAATAACTTGCTATGAAAGAGAAAAGATTTTCTCTGACTTCGTGGTCGAAGAAGATTTGAAATCTTAGTCATGATTCTTTTCACTCTTGTTCTGTTGAGGATAGGATTTTCATGATGGCGTAAAGCAAAAATACCTTTCAGTTTATCTCTTTTTAAACTCTGAATTACTTGTAAGGCTCAGTAGAATTTCAAAAGGGCAAAGAAATACCATGAAGGAAATGACAAAAATTAGAAAAGTACTTGACATCGGGGCCAATCAAGTCATGAGGTGGAATTGAAATCAGACAAGGTTCAACATCTCTAGAAAATAAGATGAGAGAAGTGAATAAACAAATAAACAAATAAATAAATGTTATTATTTATTTCATCAATCGTCATTTCAAAAAAAAGAAAACATGACTTCAAATCTCGAAAAAGAGTATTTTTTTCATACAATAACTGAGAACTTTTTTGTGCATTAAAAGTTAATCTTTGAGAGAGGTTTGAATTTACTTAGAACTCTACATCCTTGTTTACTTCAAACAAATTTACATCCTTGAACCCAAGGGAGATTAAAAAGTAGTAATAAGTTTGCGAATATGAATAGAGTATAATATCTTCAGATAGTTTTTAGAATGAGATCAAAAGAGGTTACACTGTTGACACTGAAATTTGAAACATTTAAATAGAGCCTTATTTTGATCCAGAGACGGGGTCCTTCATTGAGGAATTTGATCCTAGAAAATGAGAGAATAAGAATGAATTTCTAACAATTTTACCTGCACGATCGTGGGAAGTCTTTCTGAATACGTATGGGTGTCCCCTACGCTTGGGGTTGAAGTTGGAGCATGATCAGTAGAGTGGCTTTCGAGGTCTTCTTTGCTATGCTGAGAATTTTTTTTTTTCTTCCTCATTTTGCTTTTTCAAAAACTCAGTATTCTCAATTTCTGAAACTTTCTTGCCCTTTTTGATATTTGGAGGCCGAATAATAGGATTACTATAGCCGAGGACTGGAACATCTTGTTGCCATAAGTTGCACAACATTGTTATTTCTTTGACACCTGTGTATGTGTCACTAAGGTTAACATTTTCTAATTGTGAATTGGCAATCCACTGAATTTCTTTAGCAGTTAGGTCAACCGAGGTTCCATTCACCCAGAGGAGTTTTAAGTTCGGCAGGCTCTTGCATGGCTCAATACTTTGAATCCCCTCATTTCCAGATAAGCAAAGCTCTTCTAGATTGATAAGCTCTTGACCAATTTTTACCATCGAAGCATCAGTTAATTTGTTATAAGGGAGAAAAAGGCATTTCAGCCACTTCAATTTGCAGATTTCATCGACAGTTTTATCAGAGACTTCCATATCGCGCAGATCCAATTTTGTAATGAATTCCTTTTTCTGTTCAAACATTTCTTGAAATATTAATTGGAAAACCTCCTGCGAGAGGACTGAAGTTGGACGGGAGTCGACCGTATAGTCGTCCTCTCCATTCTTACCCATACTCTCGACCGCTCTTTTTGCACGATATCGCTGAATTTGGGCCTTGCTCATCTCAGGCATCTCGAACTTGTCGGAATAATCTATGCTTTTTAGTTTACCCTCTTTCTTTTCATCATGTCGGGCTTCAATACGGTCCTTTTTGCCAGTGACTAGTTCTCCATTCATAATTTTGTCTTCAGCACTCATTTTTAAATTAATCGTTCGAATCTCAAATCGACAACCTTCCAGAAATTGTCCAGAAAACCAATAATTCGAGGTAACTCGTCAAAATTTCATCCTTTTGAAAGTGTATTGACCACCAACATTTCACCTCTTGAGGTGAATTATATTTTAGACCAAGGATTTTTGTTTGGCGAGCATTCTCAGAAAAAACTCCTTCTGGATATTTAAAAGAAACGGAGGTTTTTGAAAGAATAAAATCCAAATAGGATATGTAAAAGAGTTTCAGAACTCTTCAAAAATTAGAACCTTTGTAGGGTTTTTCGTGCTGTTTCAGCTTTGAATCCTTAAAATATTTCAGATAGAATGGGATACATTCCAACAAGCTCGTCTAGATATGATTTAACGAGTCCTTCTAATCAACAAAGAATAAATGATTCGTGAGTGGAATGTTTTCATTTTAAAAATAGGGTCGAGGTTTATCCTTCTCCAATTTTCGGCAGCTAAAAGACCTTATGTTGGACAAACTTATAGTTCTAAAAATTAACAAGGCTTTCCCTGAAGACATACAACATATCAATGGGCATGTATGTCATCTAGAGGTACCATTAGTTTTTTTAAAAATGGCTCAGCTTTCGATCGTAATATACTGGCTGGACATTTACTTTTTCTTGTTCGGAATTTACTTTTACTTTTTTTTTGGTTCTGCTTTTCAACTCAAATAAATGGCTTTCAAACCCTAAAGTGCTTCAAAATTTAATTAACCTTATGTTGAAAGTCTTTTGTCAGATTTTTGCTCATTACTTTTGCTGAAATTTTAGCAAACTTTCACCCCCAATAATTAATTTAAAATTCAATATAGTCTTTTCTCCGATCCTTCTGAAATTGCAAGACAATGGAAACGAGTCTAGCAGCAGCGATTACAAGGTGGAAAGAAGAGTTTGCGGATGGAAATGAGAGAATGGAGAAATTATTTCGCATATTTTACGAACATGGAGGGGTTGCAGCAAGAGAGAATAAAATTATAGTCTTGGGTAGTCAAAGAGTACTAGGTTTCCAAACCTACAGAACAAACCATAACGACTCATGCTTCTATCCAGAAAGCTTTGAATCGGAACTTGTAGAATCTGTTATCGACCCAAAGAAAGAATTAACTACTCTTGAAATGGATGAAATCAATGCTGGTTTCATATGTGGAGCCATAGCTGAAAGAGGAAAATTTTTGGTATATAGCCGTTTGGAAAGTCCCAAGTACCTGACTGATCTGGATTTATGGCAAGCGGCCTCTGAAGAAGATCTCAATACTCCAAAATACCTTTCAGGTACCATCGGAGAAATTGCCATTTTAATGAGAGCACAGTATACATACTTGACAGACCAACAAGTTTTCCCTGATGACGTCGAGCCTATTATGCAAGAGATAAGATCCGGAGCTGCCCACTGGGAGAAACCCAGTTTTGTATTCTTTGCCCCTTCTACACATCAAAACATTTACCTCAGGCGCGGAGATGGCAAGTGTTTATCAGAGATTAAGAGATCTATGTGAAGCACAACTTGAAATCAGCAATGTGAAAAAAGAAATTCAGAAACCAAAGAACCGTGAGAATGTATCAATAGGAATGTTAAAATCATCACCTATAAAGAGATCTGGCTTCAAAAAGTGAAGTGAGTCCGACTTGAAGCCCTGTTTACTATGACGCTATTTGTTTTCGATATTTCATGTATGGACCTCAGAATTTGTGTGAAGTAGCTTTTGGTAATTTATATTTGAAATAAAACTTGATAAAGATTCACGACCAAGGGGTGACAATTGAGAGTTGAATTATTATTGAGCAATCTGGCATCAAACTTGTTAAATTCATGAATTTTCCTCTCAACTTTAAATCAGTCTCTATTGGGAATCCATTATTTATTGTCGAAAGCAAGGATTACAGATACTTTGTTCAGATTCAGCATGACATAAAAAAATACACATAAAAATGGCGTCTTACTTTGACTTTATACTCGGACGAACTTCAATTCATTACAAAATCATACAAGCTTACTTTTATTCTATTTTCACATACTCATTCTGGATTCCATACACTCATGATATTTGGAGCTCAAAATTGCTCTATTCCCTTTTTCTGCAAAAAATCCTCAGACTTTGCACCGATCCATCATTAAAGGTATTTCTTGAATCTGATTTTCTTGAAGTGAATCCTTTGTGAGTAGAAAATATTCTCGATTTCTTATCTAAATACTGAAGTCCTGAAACCTTGTGGATATCCCAGAAAAAATAAGTAATTAAAAAAAGTTCTTTGTATAATTACTCTCTTCAAAAATTGAATATCATCATTGGCCTTCCATAATTGGAGAAAGAAAAAGGCTTCGTTTTGTTTTTTTTTTCAGAAGATCCGATCAAAACAAAAATGATCAAATTACACTAATTTCAATCAGTACATCAGTTTACTAAGGCATTAAATCTGATAAATCACCAAGCTCCAAATCAACTGAGACCCGAAAATCTATTGCCGTATTTGTTTGGCATGTCGTTTTGAGTCAAGAAATTAGAAAAGAAATTTTAAAGAAAAATTCGATTTTGAAAATTGAAGCACGAAAGGAATTGATTATAAAGATACAAATATTTTGATACCTGAAGAAAGAACTCGATATAGCATCCTCAATCACTTTTAAATCTCAAGGGCATACTTAATTTGTAAAAAATGAAAAGATGACTGAATTTTTTTTGGGGAATAAATTCAAACCAACCTTTGCGAGGGGTTGGAACTTCCTTGCAGCTATACATCTCTGTTCGCTTTGAATAAATACATTCTTAAAAACAAAAAATATGTTGTGTAGTGATAACAAACTTCATAATGTAAATAAAGTATAGTGTATCTTCGTAATTTTTTTCAAATAAATTCAAAATGGGTTGCACTGGCATTTGAAACATCCGGAAGGGATCTCATTTTGACTATGAGGTGGGGCTGTTTTCTTCTGCATTGGTATCTAAAATGATGAAAATAACATGAGTCTAAATAAATTTGCGTGCAAGGTGGTGGAGTATGTCTTGGAATAAGCATTATTTCCCATGCCTGGAGTCAGAGTAGGAGATTGTTGAGTAGGGAGACCTCTAGAGTTGTCTTTGTCATGCTGAGAATATTGATGCTTTGATTCCTCACTTTTTTTTTTGACAAATTCAAATCATTATCCTCGATTATGTTCTCCTTATTGTTACTTTTGCTGCTCGTAGTTAGGGTTTGAGACTCAGTGGGGAGACCAGTAGAGTTGTCTTTGTCATGTTGGGATGCAGATTATTTGATTCACTACTTTGTTTTGATAAACTTGCATTATTCTCTGTAATGTAATTCTGATTGTCTGTAGCCTGAGTTGAAAGCTGCTCAATAGAAAGGTCTCCATGAGGAGAATGCTGCTTTTCAACTCCATAATTTTTTCTTGCAGGAACCTCAAGATTCACAGGATCTTCTTCTTTTCTGAAAATCTCATCACCAGTCAAAGTTCGAGTTGAAATTTGTGAAGAAGAGGAACCCCCAGAGTCGCTTTCGTCGTGTTGAGAATGTTGAACTTCAAACCTCTCATTTTGTTTTTGAACTTTCCCAATATCAACAATCTTTTCCTTGATAATGTGATCCTCGGTTGTTTTCTTGTCCACTCGAGATCTCATAATGGGATCCCTCAATTTTGGGTTTGGGAGACCTTGTTGCCATTTGTGGCACAGCAATTTTATTCCTTGAGGATCTGTGGGTGTAGCAGAAAAATCTACATTCTCCAGACTTTTCGAGTCTATGACCCAATCCACCATTTGTTGA
>Ga0182738_1006310_pt1 | contig 12333 bp, 4 predicted proteins | sample eDN5th30CBELigMG_FD_128876 | JGI IMG/M metagenome (GOLD analysis project Ga0182738, IMG submission 128876) | Enriched Miracle-Growth compost microbial communities from Emeryville, California, USA - eDNA 5th pass 30_C BE-Lig MG (version 2)... ...
CAAGCGAATTACAAATTACAAAATTAATCCGCAGGGGGAGTCGAACCCTGGCCCTAGTGCACGAAAATTCACTCCGTCCCACTGAGCCACTCGGACTCCCTTGATTTGTTTTTCATTATAAATTACGGATTAAAATTAATAAATCCGCAATTTTGAACTCAAATTAAATCCAATGTATTTTCTGTCCCGCTTTCACAAATCGAACCTAGAATTAAACTCATTTCTTCAAAACTTGAAAGACCATCAAAAGAAATGAGACTTACAAACTTTGGAGCTTCTCTTTTATTAGCTAATATGCGAAATTAAATAGCTCTTACAAAAAAAAATAAAACCAAACTTTTTTCCTTGCTTAAACAATAAAATCAAATCATAAAAGAATAAGTTATTAACAATGAAGAGACACAAAAATGGGAACGTCTCCAGAACCTGAAAAGAGAAATTTAACCCGTTCCTGAGAACTCTTACTTCAGAGATCAACGACGGCGCAAAATCATTTCAACTTATTTCCGGGAAAGGTTGAATCATCTTTCGAAAATACCTCCTGATTACAGGCTTTGCAGGAAAACTCCCCAAAATTTTAAGTATGTTTCGACTCATTTGACAACGAACCATTAAATAGTTGGCTTAAAGATGTGCGCGCTCTTACGGATGATTTCAGACCAAAATTTCCCTCTCTTGATCATTTGTCAATCTAAGAAATTTGTTATTTCTTCTAATTTTCGAGAGGAAATTACTCCGTCGCCTCTGAATAATTCCATTGAAAATTCTCTTTTCTCCCTCTCTCACTCTTTCCATTTCAACTCACCAAATGAAAAAAATTCTTCAATTAAGCAAATGAATTAGAAGGGGTAATTTTTTCTTAATTCCCTTTTTGCCCAAAAATTTTAGCCGAAAATGCTTTCCATCTGTTTAAGAAAAGGTACCTTCGTAGTGATTAGAAAAGGGGAAATCCTCCTTTTAAAACAAAGAAGCCTGGTCATTCGAGCTTTGTGAAACGTTTATTTCTGATTTGATGCTCCGAGCAAGAAAGGTTTCAAAATCACATCATAATTAGCCAAATATTTTCTCTTGAGAATTGACAGAAGTCTCTGTTTACAGAAGCCGAGGTCTCTGAAAATATTCAGAATAAAGAGACGAAAACCTTTGCTATTCTCTCACAATCGATAAAGCATTTTTTCATCCGTCGAAAGGACAAAAAAAGAATTTGAAACTTTGATTTTTTTAACAAAAATTAATTTTTAGACTTCTTAAGGTTTTTTTGTGGCATCCATCCAATGTTAAAAATTCATTCCGATTCTTGATTCTCTTGTTTTAAATTTTTGATTCCAAAATTCTGATAAAAACTTTTTCCCCAAATGATCAGATGTGAACTACTCATAAGAACTCATAAGAAATAAAGTTTTAAAAACTTTCTAAATCGCGCTTTAGAAATAAATAAAGATGAAAAAAAAAAAGAAAAGATGAAGGGGGTCGCCAAATGAAAAGAAAAATGCTTATCTTCTCAAAAGGAATGATTTTTTACGGGGCAGTCCACTTAGAAGTCCGAGTTTATCAGGATGGAGAATGAATCTTTGGTCTTGTCTTTGAAAGTGAAAGTTCTCAATTCAAGCTCTTAGTTTATAGAAGTTTCTATAGAATTTTATCTCATGGGAATTATGTCTGAATCCCATAGATTGTATCCCCAAATCAGTTCTCTTTGGAAAGGGGCCGTCGAAAACTGCTGATCTTCAAGATATAGGTCACGTAAGTCAAGTAATGAGCTTTTTAAAGCTTCTTAAATCAATTCGTTTCAGTTTTTACAAGAGAATTTGCAAATCAAACATTGACTTAAAATAGCATGCCTTTCAATACAAAAATACGCTGAGCCTCCTCAAACAGAAAAGTTCGGTCTTCAATCATATATTTTGATGATCTTTGGAAGGATCTCTCAGTTTGTCATTCAAAACTTTCCCTGAAAACTATGGGAGGAATTAATCAATTCTTTCTAGAATTATTGAGCATTAACTTCATTTTCTAAAAGAAAAAACTTTGCTTTTCAAGCCCAATCGATATGGACTCTTTGATGTCTTTTGCCGTATCCTTATTCCCAATCTTCTTCGAATCAAACCTATCAGGGCTCTTTCCAGTGATCACCTTCAAAATTCTTCATAGTCTCTTAGGTCATTGATAATTTTCTTTTTTCTGAAGAAAAAGAGGATTCAGAAAGATAAAAACGACTTTTCAACTAAGGATTCACATTCTCTTGTCCTGAGATGAGCTAGTCTGTTTTTTTTTTTCCTATTAGGAGCCTCAGTTTATCACGTGATTGGTCTTTGTCAACATTTTTGTTTGATTTAAAATTTAATTTAGTATCAAAACCTAACTGCCAGATTTCGAAAAAATTATAATCAGTCTTCTCCGGTGCTCCTGATAAGATTTTGAGAGTTTGATTTGAAAATAAAGAGGAAGCTTTGATGACGGTTTCAAATAAATTTGAAAAGTGAAGCTGAAAGCTTTTATAAAGGCAGAGAATCCGAAAAATAGAGCAAAACAATTTCCTCGAGTTCTCTTATGGAAAGAGTTTAATTTCATCGAAGATAAATTGAGTTTAAAATTGTCTCTTTTTCCAGAAATGTTTCTGGGTTATTTTCCCACAAAAAAAAAGGCTTCGAAAATCAAAGGGAAGAAACTTTGCGGTAAAGAGTTTATTTGACCATGATTTATTGACAGGGGACCTGGCTATTAGAAAAGGCGCCTTCATATTTTACTTGAACTTTTACTAAAAAAGTAAGGATGGATCAGGTTGATTAAATTATAACGAAGCGTTAAGCACAATGGATGAGATCTAAAAGGGAGGAAAGGCTGAAAGCTTGACCATCATTTCACTTTCTTGCAAAGTTCTAGAAACTCGATCCTAAATAAACAGAGAGAGTTTGAGGGTTTTCTGGAGAGAACGAGATTCCAGGTCTCTAAAAACCATGATTCTCGCCATTGGGCTACTGAAAAGACCAGAATGTCGAAGATTATTGCAAATTTGAGTCGATTATTCTCTCGAAAGCTGCAGGCTTGTTTTGGAATTTGAGAGCATTTATGAAAAAGGTTATCAGATTTAGATTTCAATGAAGGCATGAAATAGCACATTGGAGGGATCAATATTGAATTTCAGAAAGGTAACTATTTCAAGTTCCATGACTTTCCTTAAAGATTTCAGCTCAATAAATAAAAAAATAAATAACAAAAAATACTCTTAAATCCGCCCTTGATTGAGGTCAACATGAGCTAAAACTCTAATTTTGAATCATTGGTCACATTTAAAACTCACAGCAATAATAAAAAAACTGTTAGAGAAGATCGAAAATTTTTCTTAAACCAATCCTTTGACAATCTTCAATTGAAGACAGAGACTATTTAAAATTTAACCCTCTCAATATCGATTCTCCGAAAACCCAATGATAATTTACATTACGAAAAATATATTTCACTCTGATGACCCTTTGAGGAATAGATAGTAATCAACAAGATCAGCAGATTCTCTTCCGAGATCTGAGTCTCAACACCTCTCAGCACACTTCTCGCAGAGCGATGTGTGAGAATCCTCAAGGAGGACCAAAGTGTTTGCACTTTGACGAATTTTCTACTCGAGGCAAAATCAATCAACCTTTGCATAAGTGTCTTGTCAATATCTCAGCAATTCTTGCGATCCAAGATTCTTGTATTCAATTAAGCTCTCATCAAGAGAGTCTAAATGATGATGATCCCACTCTCTGCTAGTTGTTTGGCCAGCAAAATTTTTTGAAGAACTGCGACAAAAGACAGACTGATTCTGTTTGACTATGTTTATAATGCTTCTAATGTTTATAGAAAGAATAAAATTCCATATGAACCTCCTCAAACTTCCACTCAAACCTTTAGTGAGAAATTCCAGGAGGCTAAAATTATGAGGCAGATTTTTCTCTGCTTCGTTACTATTTATAATGGAAGGAAGGACGACTTCCTTTTTACTTCCTCGTAAACTATAAAGACTGAGAGAATTTCTGTATTTTTTAAAAGAAAAATCGAAATAACTGAAGCTAACTTTCTTCAAAATAGATTTCTAAAATTCTTTGGCATGCTTTCTAGATTCTCACAAGGAGCAATAAAACATGGCAAAACATCAACTGACTTCAAAGAAACTTCGATAATTTCATGGACGACTTAATTAATTAATCGCAACAGTTGTTTGACTGATCGAAGTAATCTCATAAAGCTCCGAAACCATTTCAGGAACTTCAATCCTTCACTTATCAGATCTTTGACTGTTATCTAAATTTTCTCGAATGGCATCAAGATGGGTCTTCTCAAAATATTGATCAGGAATATGATATTTTAATAGGAATGGCGAAGATGAATAGCTATTTTATGATCAAATAGGATTCTTTGTTTATTGAATTTCTCTCAGAAAGAGTCGTTTAATTGAGATGTCCAATGAGAAGAAGACTCAATGACTTCCTCTCCATAAATTTCAAGAGGTAGAAGCAATCATCAACATCTTCTCACTGACCTATTTTTATGCTAATTGTTCGCCTCGAAGGCTTTTAAGACGATTATATTTTATTTATTTGATCGAAGTTTCCAACGAAAATAAATTTAAATTAATTTTTTGAGGGCAAAAACTATATATAGACTTGTCCTCAAATTTTCTATTCTCTATAATGCATAAAATTCCAGTATAAAAATGTCTCTTTTGGTTTTCTTTTTTGAGGAAAGACATTCTGGTTCAAGTGAGACTCTTTTTTGGATGTTTCTTTAAACAAAAAAGGTATTTTTTTCCAAAAAGCTAAAAAAATAAATTTGTCGAATTTTAGATAAACAGCAACTTTTAATAGAGGTTTCTTGAGCTTTGGTCACGATCTTCGAGGACATTCAACAAAAATGGAGCCGATTTTTTCTTTTGTTTTTGCCTGCAGAATCTTAATCTCTCTTCAGAAACTGAAATCTCCCAGAAACAAAAAACAAGGCCTTTCCAACAGGAAGAAACACTTTTTTCCCTTGTTTGCAACTCTATATTTTTTTTCCTCATAAAAGTAATTATTTGTGGTCAAGGAAAAAAATCCGTTTAAAATTTCGAAGAAATCATTTTTACCAAGGGCTTCCAAATGTGGCTCTCCACTATCCACAGTTTTAAATCTGGAAACTCAAAATTTTGCCGATTGAGGAAAGAAAATTTTCATCTTTTTGTCGCTCTTTTCTATTCCACAAAATTTTTAAAGACTTGATTTTAGTTGAAATTCAAGGTTTTGGCTTGGTTTCCACCTTCCAAATAAACCTCAGAATTAAGTATATCACCTTAAAGTTTAAAAGCAAGTCAGAATAAATAACATTCGACAACTCCTGAGTTCTTTCCCCCAATGAATATTCAAGAGAAACAATTTAAAGACTCATTGGACGAAAAAAATTCTCTTGTTTTTCAAAGAATTAAAGGCATACAAATAAAGAATTTGTCAATTTATTTCCACCCAAACTTCTCCAAGCACCTCGAGCTCCAATCAAGATTAACAAACTTCCTTCAGAGGGGCATAAGCTTCAACCAGGCCCTCTAGTAAGAGTTCTCAACAAATTTTCTCTCGCAATTCTTCTGATGCCAATTGGAATTAAGAGAATACCATCTTTTTCAATTCCCATTATGAAAGCCTCAATGGCCCAAAAGCTACCTTGCCTCCAGCTCTCACCAGCTATTTAAAACCTTTCCTTCCCCGGCATCAGTGCAGAAGTTCAAAAGATTTGTGGGAAGGGTCGAATTCCATCGACCAGACTCCAATGTGTTGGTGCCAAAAACACTTTTTGTTCTTTGTATTTTCTATCGTAAACCCGGAAGGATCCTTCTTCTACATTTCTTTCACTCTGTTCCAAGATCTCTATCTCTTTATCTCTTTTCCTCCAAATTTATGCATGAAGTGCTTTTTTAAAAAACTGCTTTCTCAGTTAAAAGTCTTTTTCCTAATGAATTAGTGAATTTATCTTTTTTGAGCGAATGATGAAAATCACACTGAAGGGTCCTGGAGATCTCTTCTCAAATTTAATCCTCCTGAAACTTTTCTTATATAAAAATTAAAATTTCTTGTTCTCTATTGAAGTAAAAAAAAATGTCCATAGAAGCGACCTGAGAGTCGAATTTTTTATCAGAAAGGTGTTTGAATGGTGTTTTACGCATCGAGAAAATATCAAGAATTGAAAATATAAAAAATTTTTTGGGTGTTGAGTTTAAAGGAAATGATAAATTTGGGATACTCTGGAAGAAACTGAAGTGAAGTTTGTCATTCTTTTTCGATAGAATACATTGTATCCTCCAATTCACAATTATAAAAGATGTTATATTGAATTTCTGAATCTTCAAAAAAGATTTAGCACAAAGTGGATTCATTAGCAAAAAAGCAAGCCTCAAGAAAGCCTCGGTTAAAATTCCTCAGTCTTAAAAACCAAAAAGTATTTTTATTTTTACCTTCTCTTCATCTTTTCAATGAAAATGAAATCATTAAAAAAGAATTTTTAAAAATTCATTTCGGCTTTTAAAATTAATTCTCTTGATTCTCTTCGTAACATGAAGTTTGTTTCGGTCATAACTCTTTTCAACTTGACATTATGAAACATTTCTAGAATCTCTTCTCTGAATTGCTGAGCATTTCAGCTAATTTTTTTATGAACAAATCTGACTTTCATTCAAAACAGCTCTCTTCAAAAAGTATGCTAAAAAATTTTACAACTCTTAAAGATACCCAATCAAACCTATTTGGCTCAGTACCGGATTAATTTTTCTCCACTTTCTTCAATAAGCCTTCCTCCTCTCTCAAAATACCTTCGAATTAACAGATACTAAAATTACGTCAAAATCCTTCATCTGACAGTTAGCTAAACTATCCTCTTAGTATGTATATCATTTAATGAGTAAATTATTGTTTTTAATATTGCTAGAGCTTGAATACTAGAAATTCATATTTTAAAGATTTGTCATTTACTTTCAATATTTCTCTCACATTCATGATGACTCTTAAAAATCACTCCGGAGACATAAAAATCCTTCATTAAAACAGCTCAAATAAAGGGCCGGGCTTTGCCTTGATTGAAGGAGAATCCAAAGCGAAATTTTCAAGTCTCCTTGGGTCAAGAAAAATAAAACATTCATATAAAATAGTTAGGAAATCAAGGCTGAGCTCTGAAGAAAAATTTATGATTCGCCGATTAATTATCTGATTTTTATGATATAGAGGTCAATTTATGTTACCTTACCGAAAAATGAGACAAGGATATTTCAGGAAAACCCTTCAGGTCACAATCCTTTCAAGCCAAAAATCAAACAGAGGCTTTATCATTATTTCTTTATTTATGTCAAAGGGGAAATGTGTTTGTAACTCAAGACTTTCTTTTGAATGCGCCTGAAATCAATGTCATTCATAAATCTAGATCCTTCAGGGAGCCTTACAAAGTAAATTTGACATAGGGCTTCATAAACGAATTTTTTTTAAAGCCAGTTTGAACAGAATCTCTTGGTCTTGAAATGTATGCATTATGCTCCACATTTTTTTTAACATCAGAAAGATATCTTATCCCCATAAACACGACCATCCATATCGGCATCAATAATAATAAAATATGAAGATGAATACCAATAAAGCCAAAGATGAACAAGCAAGACAAAAAAAGAAAACTTTCTCGAATTGATTTTCCAAGTCAAAAGATACCCCTTTTACTCCTTTCTCATAGCCAGATATGCTATTGAATGTCACGAAGTTGACGATTTGCCAAAGATATTCCATAAAATATTCAAAGATTAGAACTTTCGATGTTCATATTACTTGAGTAGGCTAAAATGACTGCATAGATCTTTAAGGATATGATACAATTTTATGTTTGTTTCCTCGCCTCTGGCTCCTCTTATTTCTTTAGCACATCACTTATTGTGAGAAGATCTAAGCTTGTTTGCGTCTTTAGTTATCTTTTGGTTGATGATGAATCGGAAGTAGCAATCATGAGAAAGTTTATACTTTGGTCTCTTTTTGAGTTTTGGACCGTTGACATTATGCTTAAGCTTAAGAGCTCATCTTTTATTTCAATCTTGTTTTTTTCTGTTTTAGCTTTCAGATGAGAGCTTATTGAGACTTGGATCATGAAATGTAGTCTCAATCTTCTTTTATTTTTATCATATCAGATTTGAACTCTGAGAGCAAACAAGATCCTTCTCTAGTTTTGAGGAGCTTCTTCTAGAAATAAGAAAAGAAACCGAAGAGGATTGAATCTCGATGTCGCAAAGATTTTTTCAAGTGCCGTTTTCGAACGTCTTCCTTTGATTAAATCAAAAGAAGTTCGCTTTTTTTGCTTCGAATTCATCTCAGAAAAATCGCGTCTTCCTTTGACTAAATTAGGTGGGGAAATGCTAAAAAGCATGAAACCCCCAGATTTTTGGAGCCAAATCCTAGAAAACAAATTGAGGCGCTATCTTCCGGATTCCTCTCAAATATTTTGTCATTTTTTTACAAAAAAAAAAAGGGATGAGTTTTTTGTTTTGGTTTTTTGCTCTTTCTTCTGGTGACGAAAAATTTTCTTATCAAAATTTTTTGAATCTAGCGACCTCAGAAAAAAGAACTTTTCCCCGAAGCTTTTTCCATGCCTAGGTTGAAAAAAAATTGATTTTTTTGCTCTCTGGATTTATCTCAGAAAAATCACGTCTTCCTTTACTCTCTCTCTATTGAAATCTGATTCGTAAAGTTATTGAATTGGGTTTATAAGGCAGGTTTGGAATTTTAGTTTATATAAAAAATTAACAAAATTCAATCACTTTTCAGCTATGAACAATAATATTGTTTTTACCTCTAGTCAGAGTGGCATCAATTCAAACCATAGCCGACCAGAAAGTGTTGTCTTCAACTCCTTGAATGTTCTAAACTCAGAATGCCTTGCTCCTCCAAGTATCAGAAATCAAGAAAATCTTGATCCTGAGACTTTAAACCTGATCACTCCTCAACCAAATTACAAAGAAGAGTCTTCAATAGAATCCGCTCAGAGGTCTCTAGCGGAGGCTTTCAATAAAACTTATCAATATGTGAAGATTGTACGAGAAGATGGGGAGATTATCCAACTCAAGAATCAGTCATCTCACTCTGAGAAGAGGACCTCAGTCAAGGATCTGTCGGATCACACTGAAGAGGAAAAGCAGGGAAGCCAAAAAGAGCAGACTAAGCTCTGGAATTATGACAAAACAACAGATTTCTCTTGGATTGATTGGTCAAGTGAACTTGCCAAAGACATCAAGAAAAATTGCCCTCTTTCCATTCAAAGGGAATTTTTAAAAGAGAAAATCCTCCTTTTGAAGCCCTTTACTGACACAATAAAGATCGCTTTTGCTTTAGGTGCCTACGACCCTGACGATCATCCTTTGGAAGACCTCTTCGATGAACAGGAGGTTTTTCATATGCTCCAATTTTATGATCAATCTATTTCAAGACATTCTTTCGAAGTGAAACTTGATCCAGAAACTCAAGAATTGAGTGCAACTCTTTCTATTCTTGAAATTGTCTCTTCAATAGAAGATTTTAATTTTTGGGTCCAGCGCAACTTCTACACCTTACGTTCTGTGAAAGAATTATTCCTAAGCCTCGAAGATCCTTCTTGTTGCTCTTCTCTCCGCCCTCTTCAAAGACAATTAGAGCTAAGCTTAGAGTCATTAACTGTGAGTATTCCGAACAGGAAACTGGGTCCTTTGGAATTGGAGGCCTTGAAAGATTTTATAGAGATCCAGAGGTCACTCAACGCTTTATATATCATTTTTAGAGCGGATAATACATCAACTGAACAAATGAAAGACTTTTCGAAATATCTGATAGAAATGAAGAAACTCAAGAAGGTAAAGTTTGAGTTTATAGATTGCAATCTTCTAGAGGAAGACGGCCTTAGAGTTCTTGTTGAGGAATTGGAAAAGAAGGACAACTTGAAATCTGTAGAGATATTTGTGAGAGGATGTGCAAATGTGACTCGAGTATTGGGATTTGGAGAGCATATTCAGATGACAGTCGAGCCAGAATTCAGAGAATAACGTTAAAATTATTCTCTTTGATTGAGATGATTGAAGGAGGAAATTTTCTCGTTTGAAGATTGATCATTTCGAAGAATTCACTCCTCATATTTCCAGAAACAAGAAGGTTTTGACACACTTTCACAAGACCTGCTTGAGAAAAAAATTATTTCTTTTATAGTTTAAATTTATTAAAAAAATATATTAACTTTTAAAATTAATTCTCTTCACTCGATTTATCAATGCAAGATTGATAAGTCTGTATCTCTTCCCAAGGGGACATTATGTGGAACGTTTATAAAATCTCTCGATAAGTTACCAAATCTCTACCCTCCAAAAGAAATTTTGAATGACCAAACCTGTTTTGAGTCAGATAAAAATTCCTCCAAAGGACCCTTCCTCGAAGTGGACTCTAGAGATTTTCAGTTCTTAAAAATATCCATTCAAGCCTATTTGGCTGAGTAGCAGATTCGCTTTTCTCGATTTTCTTCAATAAACCTTTCAAATTAACGGACACCAAAATTACCTCAAAATCCTTCATCTGACAGTTATTTAATATTTTGGTGTGTTACATTTTAATTTCCCTATCTTCCAACTTTTTACAACTTATCGCTCAACAATTTCTCAATTTTTTTAATTTTTTCTCCACACACAAAATTAAATTCTCCATCATGTCCCATAGAAGAACTCACCAACCATCTCAACACTCTCCAAATTTCCCTTGCAAAACCTCTCCTCAACGTAGTCTTTCCCCAAAGGCCACAAACAAATCCATTGACTCTTCAAATCCTCTTGCTTTAAAAATCTTCCCACACCTTTCCTCAAGCCCTCAAGCCTTTAAAAAGCTTCTTAAAGCCAGCGAATCTGCACGCTCCACTCACAGTCACAGCCAGGAAACAACCCAAAGAGACTTAACTCCAATCGGAGAAAGTCCAGTCAGAAGAAGCGTGAAGCCATATAAGGTGGAAAAGACTGGGAAAATGACGAAAAGTCTTTCGACTTCTTGTTATTTCGTGAGGCCTTCTGTGAGACGAAGTGAAAGAATGAGGACCAATGAGTCAAAGGAAAGGGAAAGCGCAAGAATTTCTGTGCCGAATTGGACATGTACTTCCTTTAATGAGAGGCTGACGGTAAGAATGAGTGATGAAGTTGCCAAGAAAATCGAAGAAAGAGACCAGGCCGTGGAGCTAAACATGAAGATAAGTCAAGCAGCGTTGAGTTTTCACACTAGAAGAAAGGAGATAGAAGACCAAGTTGTGGCGTTAGAAGAAAGAATAAAGATGTTGCAGAAAGAAGAGAGGAATGTCACCAGAAAGATTATCAAAACACACGAAAAGACCGAACAAACCTTGGAAAATAAACGAAGAAAACAGCTCGATTTAGAAGCGAAGCTCGCGCTTAAAGCCTTGAGAGAGGCAGAGTTGAAGCAAAGGCAGGAAAAGGTGTCGACTGAGAGGAGAAATAGCAAGGCAGGGGTCAGTCAGGCTGTCTTGAGGAACCAAAGGGCGAAAGTGAATACTGTGCTGGATGTGAAGCTGGATAATTATAAGAACAAGCTGATAAAGGAAGATATAAATAAGAAGGAGGGGATGAAAGCTCAAGCTTTGAGGCAAAGCGTGGTGAATACGCATGAAAAAGTAAAGACGAATACGCTAGGAAAGGAGATAGGAGAGATGACACGGTGGACAAAGAAGAATATTTCAAGGATTGATACGGATAGCCAGAAGTATGAGGAGTTGAGTAAGAAGTATGAGGAGCTGGCGGCAAAGGAGCAGGCGATGCTGGATAATCTGGGAAAGACGTATGATCTTCATAAGAATAAGATTCAGGAGCTGGAGAAAGTGTTTACGATGAAAGTTCAGCCTCGAGAAGGAGCTAGTAATATTTTGATGAGGAAAAAGTCTGTTGGCAAGTTTTAGGGAAGTCAGGAGATTAAGGATTTAGTTGTAATGTATGTATTTTGTTGGTCTTTTTGTTATGAAATATTAAATAATAAGGACTTGTCTGATGAATTGACGGGTCATTTTTCCCACCGCTTGGGATTGTTACTAAATTTTATGGATAAAAATTGAATAGATAGATAATTGTTATGATTGTTTTCTCTTTGTCTCTTTGTTTTTAATACTCACATAATTTTATTGATCAATTGGTCTCGCTCTATGAAAGACCTTTTTGGTCTCTTGCTTAAACTTTTTCTTCTCTTGCGATAACACAAAGAGAAATCAAAGGGAGTTTCATTTTTTTTCAAGTGAGATCAAATAGTTACATAATTAATTTAATTTAGTCCTTGCTTCTCCATAAAAAAGTCATAA
>Ga0182738_1006313_pt1 | contig 12325 bp, 12 predicted proteins | sample eDN5th30CBELigMG_FD_128876 | JGI IMG/M metagenome (GOLD analysis project Ga0182738, IMG submission 128876) | Enriched Miracle-Growth compost microbial communities from Emeryville, California, USA - eDNA 5th pass 30_C BE-Lig MG (version 2)... ...
ATTTTACTTTGTTAATTCAATCAGGGTCAAATGTTTATTTAAAAATAGCTCCAAAATTATTATTTTAGGCCTCTTATATTAATATTTATTTTAGATATTTGACATGGGAAGGCTGTGATATTCTTGTTGCAACACCAGGAAGATTGCTTGATTTTATGGACAAATTTGTCGATTTTAGCTATCTTAAGTTTGTTGTCCTTGATGAAGCTGATCGCATGCTCGATATGGGCTTCGAACCTCAAATCCGTGAAATTATGACTAAAAGTAATTTGCGAGTGAAAATTATTTTCCTAAATAAATGTTGAGGTTTTGAGCAAGTGATACATAAGGAAAGCGTGCATGTGTCAATGTTGAGTGCGACATTGCCAAAGCAGGTGAAGAACTTGGCAGAGGACTATTTGAAATCATATGTCGAGATTGGAGTGGGAAATCAAGGAAAGTCTGGTTCAATTAATAATTGTATCAAACAGCAATTGGTGGATATTCGCAATGAAAACAAAAATTTCGTCCTCTTTGAACTTATTAGCAAACTTGAAGGAAAGCTACTAAGTATATATAGTTGTGAGAATTTTTAACTAATAATTTGACGTAGTTTTTTGTGGAACAAAAAGAGCATTGTCGAGTGCTTATAATTATTTAAATTCCAAGAATTTATTTGTTGCTCAAATTCATGGGGATCTCAAACAACATGAACGCGAAGTAACTGAGAAACTTATTCCATAATTTCTTAACAATTCTAAGGCTGAATTACAATTGTTTAAGAATAAATGTACAATAATGTTAGCTACAGATGTGGCATCAAGAGGATTAGATATTCCTGACGTTTCATATGTGATAAACTACGATTTGCCCACGAACATTGAGAGTTACGTGCACAGAATCGGAAGGACAGGAAGGATTGGTAAAGCAGGAACTGCTATATCTTTTATTGACAGAGTGGATGAGCCAATGTATTACAAGCTTTACAAGGTCTTGTGTGATTCTAAACAAGAGGTTCCCAAATGGTTTGAAGCATTATTAGGCAACCAGTTTGTTCAAAGGGAAAGACGTCCTCATCATAATCGATCAAATGGTGGTCGATATAGGGGCGAGAAAAAGGAAGTAGATGGCAGCGATGGTTGCATAAAAGGATATCAGAGAGCTTATGATAATGAGAATTTCAGAGGCTTTGAGCAAGAAAATATTAATGGGAACCGACGCATGTGAAGTTCAGAATTACAAAAAAGACCTTAGGCTAGGAGGCCGTGAGAAAAATGTATAGTAAAATAAAGGTAAAGTTTAAATTAAATAAGAAAAAACAAGAATGATTCTGAAAAAGACAAGAAAGAGAATTTTTTATAAAGAGTCTTTTTACTTACAAAGTATTTATAGAGAGGAAGAAAAGATACTTTTTAAATAAGTTATAGATGGTATGGTGTGAAAAGAAATGAGAAATGACTTTTCACACATTTATTATTTACATACTAATATACATATATCGATTATATGTATTTTATACTATTGCCTAAGGTATATTATCCACACACTTTAACTTCAATAATATATCCAACTATAAACTTTAATCAACTTGATTTCAACTTGAGAGTAAACATGCCAATCTTCCAGAATTCTGGGTTTTTTCCTAAAACAGCATTTTCATTTTTCATAAAAAACTATAAGAATGGAGGAGAATTTCTTATTGAAGCTAGACCTGTAAAATCTTTTGAAGAACTCTTAGCCAGTCAAAGCAATGAATTGATATCTTTTCGATCAAAGGTCAATGAAAAGAATGCATTGTTACATTTTGGAGAGACCTTTGGGAAAGCTCATTTCAATTGAGGGAAAAGGAATTTGGAGATTTTTTGTGTTTCCAAAGCAAATGTTGAAATAAAAATGATAAAATTTGCTTAATTTAATAGGATTTTTTTTTGAAAAAGGAAGTTCAAAGTGAAAAAAAATTAATTTTAGGAATTCAAAAATTCTTTTTTCGATTTTTAATTAAATTTTCTTTTTTATGATTTTAATTTCTTTGAATAAATTTTGTTTGTTGAAAAAATAATCATTTGAGTTTCTTTTTTGAATTCATTGAAATATCATATTAACAATGTGAAAACACTAATTCACTCACCCACACATGTTTTTTAGTATAACAACAAAAATTGAATGGAATTGATTAGTTACACACTTCGACTCATTTTAGTTACCTTCAAGCTTCTTCAGACAAAGAAAGCTTTTTACTCGATTGAGCAATTTTTTTCATTTCTAATTAATTATTCTAATTTATTCTTGCTTGTGAATTAAATCGATTCGTTTTTTCAAAGAGTCCCCTGATTTCAAATTTATCATTATCTCCCCTTCCCTCCTAAAGAATAACAAGACTTTCATGCTTCCCTTCTGAGATTTACTCGATTTTATATTTAAAAATGGGTTGAGGTCCCAAGAAAATGGGTCATTTTCAAATGGTTTGATAAAGCAAAAAGAGAAAATAAAAGTGAGGAGAAAATGTTAGGAAACGAGTTTGGGAGAAATCTTTCAAGATCAGAAATGAAATATCCTGGAATATTTTTCAAATAATGAAGTATAAAATTTCTAAATGAAAAGAAAAGTGACACTATGGAAAAATTTTTGATCTAATTTAAATACCAAGAGTGAATTTAGTCAGAGTAAATCCAGTGTGTCTTGAAGTGATTAAGGAAAAGCAAAGTAGATTTTTTTGTTTTTAATGAGAGAAATAAATTGCTGTCAATAGGAAAGATAGTAAGATTTTAGTAAAGGTCACTTTGAGGAGCACTAATGAATATTTTTTTGTCTTTGAATGAACTCAAGTATTTTTCAATGGAATACTGTTGCAAAACTTTTCGAGATAGATTATTTGAAGAAAAATATTTTCTTGATATTGCTCCAATCACCATTTCCAGGGTCCAAATCAAATCTATTTTTTCTTATTCTATTTGAGAACAGCCTCCTCTGAGGTAATTCATCTCATTTTCAGCTCAAAAGAACGTCTCTTGAGAATTTCTTTTGAGGCAAGAAATAAAGTCAGGATAAGTTCAGGAGTTAGTCTTTTGAAAAGGGGTTTTAGACTTTCTTTTGAAAGAAAAAAAAGAAGAGAAATATGTAGTGAAATCGAGGAATTTTTGAGTTCGAAATTCGTGTTACAATAAGAGTGATCACTCTTTGAGGTCTTAGAGAAAATAAGGTGGAATATTGAGTAAAGGAATTTTGACGAAGTTTCGCAATAATTTGTGTTTTGGTGAAAGGACAGCGAGAGGTTTGCGTATAAATTGAGGAAAAACACAATTTATTTTTTTAAAGGAGATTTATTGAAAGAAAATTTCATATGGAAGAGCTTTTGAAAAATAGCTTGGTTCTTTGAGAAGATTTAATGGATTAAGGTATGGAAATGAAGTTTGGTTTTTAAATGCCTAAAAAATTTAGCTTTATGAATATGATGAAGTTTTTAATTGATAAATTTTCAAATAAAACTTTTTAATTTAGTTTTTTTGAAGGATTAATTTTTGTGTAATTTCAAGTTATTTTTGGTTAGTTTAATTTTTTTATTGAGAAATTAAAAGATTATTTCAATTTGATTATTTTTGTTATTCTTTTGAAAAACACAATTACACCCTTAAATTTTTTGAAAACAAAAGTTTATTTCAAAGAAAGCCTTTTACCAAGCTTTTTGTATATCGAGGAAATTTTGAGGAAAATAACACAATTGAAGTATCAGTTTTGTTTCTTACTCCATTCATTTGACCTTCATTTCTGAAGGTGTCCATATTTGAAATATTTAATTTAATTAATGATTATCTCAAATTTTTCTTGTTAAAATTACTTCACAAGAAACTTAGTTTCACCAAATTCAATTGAAATTTTCAAGATAATCTCTGAATAGATTGAAAACAAAAAACCTATCTAGTTTACTTCGGACTAGAGCGTTTTCTTCTTTCTCAAAAAAGAAAATTTATTTCCAATTTTATGGCGAGAACTGATAGAGAGGGGAGTGATTTTGATCTTATTATAAAATAATACACATGATGATAGTCCCTTTCAGTCACGAGATCATATGGATAAATAACGATTCACACACACACAAACACATACATTTCTCAAATTTTTATGAGAAGAATAAATTCAAAATCCTAATTTAAAACGACTTCATCAAGCTCACTGGGTCATTACTTTGATGAGTTTATTTTTGAGATTATCTTCTAATTCTTGTATGGCGGCCGCTAACAAAGGCTGAGTCTTTTCATTAGCTTCCAAACCTTGCAAGATAGTCTTCATTTTGGGAATAAATGAATCATAGATCAATTTAGTATTGACTAATTTAGCAAAGACCTCAACTGCTGCTCCAAGATTTTCTCCATTCTCTCCAAAGATCAACACAGGATTTCCATCTGTGATGATATTAAGCAACATTTCGTGCTGAGCTTTAGCCTCATCTATATAATAAGCAATAGGAAGATTTTTGAACCAGATTTGGATTGTTTCCTTAACGTTGATGTAGTCAGATTGATGCTTGAGGATTTTTCCAAGAGAAATGACGACACGAGCTCTGGCTCTCCAGAAAGCTCTTTGATCTTCTTCTTTTCTTGGTCTGACGGCTAATCCTGCATAGATAGCGGCCACACATTCTCCAGCAATTGGTTGGAAACTGTCTCCTCCCTTTTCTGCTAAAATTCCGATACCATCAGCAGCAGTGTCTCGGACTTCTGGAACCTTGGAGATAGTGAATTGCATGAGGATTTCACAAAGTTTGGGGAACTCATCAGGAATAAGAGTTTTTCCAAGATATTGGATCATAGCAATCACCAATAAAAGACCAAACTTTTGTAATTTTGGTGAAGAGTTAGGGTTAAGAGCCTGAGGCAAAACTTGGTTCATGAGAAGTTTGGCGAAGTTTAATTCTAGTTCTTGATGAGTACTGAAAACCCCACCAATTAATTCGGCAATAGTACAATGAAGTTCTTCTTCTTTTTCGTTTTCTTCTTCTGTCATCAAAACCATATCTTCATCAGCTTCCTCACCAGCTTCTTCAAGGTCTCTATTATTTGCTGTTTTTCGATTGTCAGACTCTTTCAAAGCACTGAGAATGTTATCATTTAACGCCTCCAACTGGTGTGGCTCCATAATTCTTCCTGAGTTTTGAATAACTCCTTTCATGGAGGTCAGGTAAGTCATGAGATTTCCGACTTCAACTTCTTCACCATAAAGATTCCACAATAAGTTCATAAACATATTGCTTGTCATGACGATAATTCTTTCCTTTTCTGAAGAATCTGAAGTTCCAAGCACAGCCATTAATGCAGGCAAAGCTTTAGCACAAGTCAACCGAACGGTATCGTTCTTGCACTTAGCAAGAAGATAGGTGAAAATCTCTGAAGTTTTATCAACAAAAGGCAAATATCCTTCTGAAGATTCTTGTAAGAAAGTAGCCAACATTTTAACAGCAAGAGCAACTTCCTCACTATCAGAAGTATTTGCAGAATGAAGGAGTTTTCCGTCTGCTTCATTCTCACCTAAAGCATTCTTGGTATCATAAGCGTCATCATCGTCACGCGCGGAACTGAGTCTCTTTTCATAGCTTTTAATGATCGCCTCAATAAGAGTGAATAAAGAAGGAACAATTTCTTTTAAATAAGGAGTAAAATCTTGTTTCAGAAGGCTACTGAGACGTTGCCATCCAGCCAAAAGATAGGCTTTTTGAGGGTCAGCTTCTTCAATATGGTTTTGTTGGATAGCCAACATAGCAGCGATGACTTCGATGGCAGCTTTTTGGAATTCAGCTTTGCCAACAGCTTCTCCCATAATCGTCAAACATTCGATAGCTTGACCACGAACTTGCTTGTATTCTTTTTGGTTGACATTTTTCAACACTGTGAAAATGATTTCTGCAGTTTTTTCCCAATAAGGAATAAAATCTTGTCTTGCAGCTTCCGCCAAAGCAGCAATGGTCGAAATGGCATTTTCTTTTACAAGGGAAATTCCTGTATCAATAAAGTTAATACAAGGCTCAAGAATCTTTTGGATCCAGCCTTCAACTCCCTTTTTGGAGGCTCCTTCGAGGAAATTGGTCAAGGCAGCAAGACCATGAGCAATAACACGAGGAACTTTATCTTCGAAAGAGTCAATAAGAGCGGGAATAATAGTGGTGCTGAAACGAAGTTGGAAGTCGTATCTTTTATCGTCCGAAAGCTGTCCTATACAATGTAATGCAGCATATCTGACTTTAGGATGCTCATCTTTAAAGAAGTTTAAGGTGAAACTGACAAGGATATCCATTTCCTTAATATCTTCAACGTGTTCTCCGACTTGTGAAAGAGCCATCAAAGCTGCATATTTGTATTTCCAGTTGTTGGTCTCTGCAAGTTGTTGGACAACTACAGTCAGATCAGGAAGAGCTCTTTCTTGTCCAAGAGTTGAAATAATACGATTGAAAAGATCTGTGCAATATTTTGCTGAGAATTCCTGACTGTCATTATCATCGTCCTTTCCTTGAAGGAATCCTAGGAATTGAGATGAGAAAAATAGAGATAAAGAATACCTTCTGGAGGTTGAAGCCAAGCATCATCGAGATCAGGGATGACAATGATCATATAAGAAAAGACGGCTTGGTATATAGCTTTTGCGATTCCTTGTTGTTTAGCAGAGAGTTTGGGGAATTTTTCAATGAGAATAACAAGGGTTTCAAGAGCATTTTCTCTTATAGCATTTGTATCAATACCCTCATTCATTGCGATGTTTCTGAGTGTCTCAAAGACCTTTGTAAAATGTTGTTTGAAAAGTTTAGCTTCAATTTCGATCATATCAGTCAAATGTGCCATAACTTCAACTCCCTAGATATTGGTTAGGTTAAAGCTATTCTCTTGGCTTACGTAATCTTCATTTTTATCGATGGTGATGATAACATTATCGAGGACAAGAGGGACAAGCTGAATAAAAGGTTTGCAGAATTTAAAGTCGATATTTTCGACGTATTCTGAAAGAGTTTCAAGAGCGACGCTTTTAATTTTGAGGTCATTATGTCCAAGAGCCTGTTGAATAATAGGAACTAATTCCTCAGCATGTTTAGAATATTCAAAGCCGCAATATCTGAGAAGGATTCCCAGGATTTTGAAGCCATTGCCGATTTGAGCGATTTCACTGGAATTCAAGAAGGTCCAGATGTTATTATTGATTTCATTCCATTCTCTTCCTTCAGGAGCGCATTGTTGTTTTGCGTCACCTGCCAGCGTTTTGATAGTCGCAGCAAGCTCACCAACTAATTCACAGAGAATTTTTCTACAGGAAGACTCAGGCTCCTTCAAAAGTGATTGCATTAAGCTCTCTTTGACGATAGTCTGGGTCTGACCATTAAGTTTGTACCACTCTGAATCTCCAGAATCTTGTGCGAAACTTGATAACAATCTTCTGAGATGGAGTGCACAGAATGTTCTTATATCTTTTCTTGGTGATTCTACGAATGGAAAGGATTAGTTTTGGGGTGAATGAAGGGATATGTTGAGAATTTTGATTGGAAATTTTTTCCCTCTTGATTTCTAAGGGTAGAAAAATTTTTCAAGAAGAAGAAACGAAGGTGAAAAGTTCAGAGAAGAATTTACGTGAAAGTTTGAAAAATCTGAGTACCATTTAAGAGTTGAATGAAGACGAGAGTATATTGATCAATATCTTTGACTTGGAGTTCTTGAAGATAAGCTTCACTTTCATTTCTAGCTTGATTATCCTTGCTTAGGATTGTAAGGATAATGTTGGTTAAGTGTTCTAATTCACTCATACGATTTTGAGCTCAGAGAAACTTGTTTTTGTCGTGAAATCAGCAATCTATTAAAGTTTAAAAGTGTTTATATCTGTCGACACATCCAAAGTCCTATTAATAATTTTATTCTGTCTGTCTATGTTTTTTGGGTTTATGATGAGAGGGAGATACGTTTAGATGAGGATTATGGCTTTGCCTACTTTGGTTTGATTTATTGATGGGGGTGAGGAAAGAAGAGGATCAAATTGATAAATGAAAGATTTCCAAAATGAGATTTCTTTTTTTTTAAAAAAAGGAAGATTTTTTTGTGATTTTTTTTCACACAAAAAATTTTCTTCTCCCTCCTTGATATTATTTTTCACTTTGAGTATTTTTTTCAAAAGCCCACAACACAACCTTGATTTTTCTCTAATCCATCTCTGTGTTGTGAGAATTGTGGATACACAAGGTAATTCAGGATAATTTTATTTTCAAATCAAAGAAAGAAAAAAATGATTTCTAAGCTCAGCAAGCCTGTATTTTCCACTTTCTTCAAGGTTCTTTAAACCCCTCCTCCCTCTCATCATTTCTATAGAGCCAACGTAACTACTACAAGCTCATCAAGCAAAACAACGTCACTGGCGAAGCTATCCCTCTTTACAGTGCCAACAGATACACTCGTAAATAACAATTATCTCTTGACAATAAATTTACATTGCAAAGCTTTGGACAGCGTTAAGGACACCGCCACTTTTGTGAATGCCGTATATAATAACAAGGCTATCCAAGAAAGATACCTCAAATTGGTTCCCTTCTTCCTTGAGAACGTATTGAATTGATAAAAAAAGCAAAAAAATCGTAAAATTGTATAGGTCAGTGGAATCCACAAAAAACATTTTGTCTACAAGTTGGGCTTGTTGGAAAACGCCGAAAGTTTGAGATTGTCCTGCTTTACCAACAGTGGAGTCATCAATAAGCACGTCAGCTTGTCCAACATTATCCCTGTTATCTTTGAAGATTTTATGCACGCCAATAGAAGAAAGATGTTTGAAATGCCCTTGTTCTTGGACAATGAAATGATCTATTACAATTTGTTGGAACAAGAATTTTACGTCTTTGATAAGGAAGGAGAATGGCACCAAGAAGGAGTAAATCATCCCTTACTTGATCTCACACAAAGATTCGACGAAAGAAAGTATTATGATACCTTCAGAATTTACTAGAGGTGTTGATGGCTTGTTTGTTTGGTTTATATGAAATCTATAACTTTTCGAGCATAACCATAAAATATATCACTCCTGCTTTGAAGGAGCGAGCGAGTGATCCTTTATAAAAAATGGATATAAACCCCAAAGAATTTGCCCCCTCAAAAAATTACCGAAAAAGTGAATAAAAGTGTTGTTCTTGGTATGGAGAATCAGAATTTTTCGGAATTCTTCTTTTTGAAGTTGGTTCAGTGAGAATAAAGATGGAAATATTGTCAAAAAAAAATTAAAGAGAAAAATGAGAAAATGAAGTGAATGATCTTTGAAACTGATAAACAATTTTTTTTCCAAGAGAATTATTGAGACAATTTTTTAAAAGAACACAAGTTAAGAGAATTAGAAGTATAAAAGTATAGATACATGACATGGTAGTAATTAAAAACAGTAAAATTTAAACAAAAGGATTGAGATTCCAATTCCAATCGATCGCTTAGAGTATTGTGAAGATCTCCTGATTGCATCTCCTAGTTCCTCCTCTTCTTCTTTTTTCTGCTCTCCATGCAGTATTTATACATTTAATTTGAGAAGAAAGTTCAAAGCGAATTAAATAAAATGATATATGTGTCTCATTACACGAAAAATAAAAGATTAAATAATAATTCTCATATTTATTTTATGCATTTATTTTTATTTTATTTTTTTGTGCTTCTCCTAACCAAAGCTCAAAACTTTTACTAGCCAATTTTAATCCAAGGGGCTCTTCTTTATTTTTCTTTTGCTTTTTTTGGAAATTTAGGAATCATCTTTTGAGCTTTCATTTGTTCCTACCTACATAATATTTTTGTTGACATCGCTTCCATTCTTGTTTTAATTATTGATCCTTCTCTATCTTTTCATCGGCCTCTTCGATCGCTGCATTTGCATCAGTTTGTAATATATACATACGTGGATAGTTCCTATGAGGGAAAATTAATGAAAATTTTATTGAAAGATGATGTTACAAAAATTCCTTAGGTCTGATACCTCCGAAAATGACCATTTCTGTGTTTTCATGCATCAATACTGAAGCATGGTAATATCTTGGTGTTGGCTTTGTTCCTCCAACCAATGGATATATCCTAAAATTTTCAATGAGTTGTGAATTTTCTTAAAAATTTGTACCAGAGTTCATTTAATGTGTCAAAAATGAACAATTTATCGTAGAAGAGTTTATGGCCATTTCCTCTGCCACCATAGTAAATAATGTTTGTATTGGCAGTAACAGAAGAATGTCCGTGTCTTGGATCAGGTGCGGTACCTCTGAGAATAAATTTTAATAACGAAATTCGGAGATTAAAAATTTTTACTTTGGTTCGATCTTTTTCCATTGGAACAATCCTGAAGGATTTGCTCTCAGCATCCACATATCATTCAAGTTCTTTCTATTGGGATAGATTAGCACACGTTAGAATTTCAACAAAAATTACTGTTTATTGGTGAGACCACCGAAGACGTACATTTTTCCTTTGACAAAGTTGGCAGTATGAGCAGAACGAGGTTGGATTGGTTCAGAATCAGGTTCATATTTGACGGTAGGTTTTATCCATTCCATCATGCTTAAATCCATGACGTAGACATCATCAAGATAAGTTTCGACTTCCATATCAGGGCTGCAATAGTAACCACCGAAAAGGACTAATCTGTCTTCAATATATGGGACTAAAGTGGATCTTTCTCTTGGACAAGGACAATGTTCACCATTGATATCAGCTTGGGTCCATGTTTGAGTGACTGTGTTGAAACTGTAGTAATCAGTAAGGTAATTTTCATTGAAGCCACCATAAACAAGAATCTTGGTTCCAAAAACTGAAGTACTAAAAAATGAATTAGAAAAAGGTTTAAATTTATTGATTTATTTATAAAATGGAGTTTGAATTGAAAATTGTTGAGAAGGGGGGAAAGTTGATTTGGAGGAACAAGAGAAGAATTTTTTCTCCTGAAAAAAATTGTTGATGGCCAGTTTTTATTAATTAAATGCGAATCCGAGAATTGTAGCCTCAGATATTTAATTAATAAATAGCTTTTTTATTAGGGGAAAAAAAGTTTCCCTCGATCTTTCAAAAAATTGTTGACCTTCCCCATCAACTCAAAATTTCAATCCTCAAGACCAGGAATTATTCATTTTCCAAACAAAAAGATTTGAAAAAAAACTTACTGATGGAAAGCTCTAGGAGAAGGGATATCACCAGCTTGATCTTCAACAACAGAGAATTCGTTGGTTCTTGGATCGAAAGTATAGAGAGTGTTGGTGAATTTTCCATTAGCCATGCCTCCAAAAATATAGATGGTGTCACAAATGATGTTCATAGAGTGTCCTTGTAAAGTGTGGTGAATCCTTCCACATTCCGTCCATTTTCCTTCTTCTCTTCTCCAATTTAGATAGATTTTTGATTCAAGGTTGGTAGGTTTGGGACAAGCCAGAGTTGAGTAGGAGGGCACATTGAGCAAATTGTTGACGATTTCTCCATTAGGCTCAGCGACAGGATAATTCGGGCTGAGAGTCCAGGCACCGTCAGCAATAAATTTGAATTGATAATTTCCAGGAGCGATTTTAAGAGTGACATAGAATTCAAACTCGCCTTGAAGGTTTTTGGTTTTCTTTAGAACAATCTCTTTATTCCAATTATCCCATGATCCTTTGACAGCGACCCATTGGGCAGGAGCCGGGTAAGTAAGCTTAAAGATTTTATATTGAGAGTCGGGATTTTTCAGGTTCTTTATCAAAATAAAATATTCCTCGTTATCTTGTTCTTCAACATCTTCATCAAATTCAGCCGGCATCACTCTTATAAAATTATGTTGTCCGGACAATCCATCGCTCTCATGAGGCAAAGCAACATCGTATTTCCACACGCCGTCAACGATAAATTTGTATTGATACGTGGCTGGAGCCAGACTAAGTTCAACCTTGAAAGGCCTGGAGAATGGTTAAATATTCACTTGAACATGAAGTTACCCTTTTTCGCTCTCTTTGTACATCTTCTTCTTGATTTGCCATTGACTAAAAGAGCCGCAGAGGTAAACTTCTTCACCACCGTACTTCCTAAAGGAGGACAATGAGACTAAAAATAAAGAGAAAATGGTACCAATAAAAGGTGGTAGGAATAGCGGCGCAGGATTCATCTTCATGGCCATGACGGCCACAAATTTGACAGAACTTTTTGAAATCAGATTTCGTAAAGACTCGCTTCATCATCGTATTTGTTTCAAGCTGAGATAAACTGGATCAAATCCAGATAAACTCTCACAAGCAAAAATTAACTAGAAAAATTTTAATGGAATTTTATTGACTATACCGATCTTAAGAAATTATTTTTTCGCCGCTTTAACCTTCCTAAAAAAAGGTTTCATCGGCTCTTGAAAA
>Ga0182738_1006314_pt1 | contig 12324 bp, 8 predicted proteins | sample eDN5th30CBELigMG_FD_128876 | JGI IMG/M metagenome (GOLD analysis project Ga0182738, IMG submission 128876) | Enriched Miracle-Growth compost microbial communities from Emeryville, California, USA - eDNA 5th pass 30_C BE-Lig MG (version 2)... ...
ATCGTCCCGATCCTGCTCGCGGTGCCGGTCGGGCTGGCGGCGGAACCCCCGGACGTGCTCGTCGATGCCGGCGGCCGCACGGTGGCCGTTCGCGGCGACGACGGACGCTACCGGGTGGCCAACCTCAAGGCGAACCGCTTCGCCGCCGAATACTGGATGCGCGCCGACGGCGATCCGCGCGCGGCCGGCGAGGACGACGTCACCGCCGGCGTGTCCTGCGACCCGTCCGGCTGCGTCGCCCGCCTGGCGGACGGCGGGCTCGTCGCCGTCGGGCTCTCCGCGGAAGCCATCGCCGACGACTGCCGGCGGGCGGTGGTGGTGGTCTCGCGATTCCCGACGCCGGCCTGGTGCACGGCGCCCGGCGCCGTCATCGACCGGCGGGCGCTGGCCGATGGCGGCGCGCACGCCCTCTACCGGCTGCCGGCCAACCCCGACGGTGCCGCCGGGGGCTTCCGCGTCGAGACGGCATTTCCGGCCGGGCCGCGCCGGCCGTTCATGCCGCCGCGTCAGTAGCGGCGCATCAGGCCGACCAGCTTGCCCTGGATCTTGACCCGGTCGGGGCCGAAGATCCGCGTCTCGTAGGCCGTGTTGGCGGCCTCGAGGGCGACCGAGGCGCCCTTCCGGCGGAGGCGCTTCAGCGTCGCCTCCTCGTCGTCGACCAGCGCCACCACGATGTCGCCGGTGTCGGCGCTGTCGGTGCGCCGGATCAGCACGGTGTCGCCTTCGAAGATGCCGGCCTCGATCATCGAGTCGCCGCGCACCTCGAGCGCGAAGTGCTCGCCCGGGGACAGCATGTCCGGCGGGACCACGATCGAATGGCTGTGGACCTGGATCGCCTCGATCGGCACGCCCGCCGCGATCCGGCCCATCATCGGCACCATCACCGGCTCGTGGAGGCTCTCGCCGGCGGAGACCGCCCGGACCCGGCCGAGGCTGCCCTCGATCACGCTCGGCGAGAAGCCGCGGCTCCGCGCCGGCGCCGGGCTGGTCGATTCCGGCAGGCGCACCACCTCGATCGCCCGCGCCCGGTTGGGCAGGCGGCGGATGAACCCGCGCTCCTCCAGCGCCTTGATCAGCCGGTGGATGCCCGACTTCGAGCGGAGGTCGAGCGCGTCCTTCATCTCGTCGAAGGAGGGCGGCACGCCCGCCTCCTTGAGGCGCTCGTTGATGAACATCAGCAGTTCATGTTGCTTCCGCGTCAGCATCCTGCGGTCCCCCTGACCGGAAAGGCCGAATCCGGTACAAATCACGAACAAGGCATACGTGTTCTATATGTGTTCCGCAAGAGCTGAATTTTCCGTAAAGCCGCCGGGCCGTCGTCGGCCGACGGGCGAAGGCGGTCAGGAGATGCCGGCCTCGGCCTTGCCGCGCCGCTTCACCCGGAGCGCCTTCCGGAGCTGCTCCTTGGAGCCGTGCTTGGCGACGCGCTTGTCGCGCGTCTGCTTCGAGTTCTTCCAGGGGAACGGCCGGTCGGGGACGGGATGGCCGAGGAACGTGCAGAGCTTCTCCCAGCCGTCGCCGGCGATGTCGAAGACGATCAGGTCGTCCGGCCGGTCCCGGAAGTAGTCGAGCACCTCGCGGTTGTGGCGCTCGTAGCGCTCGACATAGACCGCCTCGTTGCCCTCCGGGTCGCCCTTGCCGGGACCGTATATCCATTCCCGCATCGCCGGCCGCGAGCCGCTGAAGTGATCGACGACGCTGGTGATCCACTTCGCCGTGGGCCGGACCGTGAGGATGAACTTCGAGCCGGGATATTCCCGGTCGAGGAAGCGGTAGATGATCGGCCAGGGATTGTCCTGGAAGGCGTCGTAGCGCGGGATGATCTGGCGCGCCTTCGCCTCGACGGTCTCGGCGATGTCGCGGTCGCTCCGGCCGAAGGGACCGGCGACGCGGTAGCCGAGCTCCGTCAGCGCCATCTTGAGCGAAGTGGTACCGGTCTTGTGGAAGCCGATGCAGAACACCTTGGGACGGTCGGGGCGGCCCGGTGGCGCGGCGCGCCGGCTCCGGTCCGCAAGTCCCATGCGTCGTGCCCAGTTCCCAAGCGGCATTCGAGGTCCTCCTTCGGCGCGTGATGGCCCGGGCGCCGGCGGGGCTCGGGCGCACCCGCCCGACCGGCGAACGTCCTCACACGACAGGGCGGGCCATGGCAAGGCGGACGATTCACCGTTCCGCTGCTGACGGGTTCCGGCACGGATCTGAGGCTGGATCGTGCCGAAAAATCGTTATTTGTCCAGAAAGTTTCTCGGGACTAAGCTGGGTTTTTCCGGAACCTCGGGCCTGTGCCTCACGTTCCGGACAGTGGCGTAGAGGGATAGAGATGCCGGCGCGTGCGTATTGGCAAGGGCAGATCAGACTCGCCCTGGTATCGATTCCGGTCCAGGTCTTCTCGGCGACGAAGACGGCGGCACGGATAAGCTTCAACCAGATCCACAAGCCGAGCGGCAAGCGGATCCGGTACGAGAAGGTGGTGCCCGGCGTCGGGCCGGTCGATCCCAAGGACATCGTCAAGGGTTACGAGGTGGAGAAGGGCAAGTACGTCCTCCTCTCCGAGGACGAGATCGAGGACGTGAAGCTCGAGGCGAAGCGCACGATCGACCTCATCCAGTTCGTCGATGCCGGCGAGATCGACACGCTTTTCTTCGACAAGCCCTATTTCGTCTCTCCCGAGGAGGACGATGCTTCGTCCGAGGCCTATGTCGTCCTCCGGGACGCGCTCAAGGAGACGGGCAAGGTCGGCATCGGGCACATCGTCGCCCGTGGCCATTCCAACCTCGTCGCGCTCCGCCCCTATCACAAGGGGCTGATGATCGAGACGCTCCGCTATGCCGACGAGGTGCAGAAGGCGGATCCGTTCTATGCCGAGGTCCCCGATTCCAAGCCGGACAAGGAGCTGCTGTCGCTCGCCGAGGAGCTGATCGAGCGCAAGTCCAAGCCGTTCGACCCCAAGGCGTTCAGCGACCCTTACGAGGCCGCGCTCCGCGAGCTGATCGACGCCAAGATGGAGAACCGGCCGCCCGAGGCGATCGACGAGCCGCAGATCGGCGCCAAGGTCATCGACCTCATGGAGGCGCTCAAGAAGAGCATCGGCGGCAAGGAAAGCACCGCGGGGCGGAAGGCCGCCGCGAGCGCCAAGAAGCCGCCGGCGAAGAAGTCTCCCGCCAAGGTCACCGACAAGAAGCCGCCCGCCAAGCGCAAGCGCGCGGCGTGAGGCTGACGGCGGAGCGCGATGGCCGACAGTCTCCGCGAGTACCGCCGGAAGCGTGATTTCGCGAGGACGAGCGAGCCCTCCGGCGAGGGCGCCCGCCGGAAGGCCGGCGGCTTCCGCTACCTCGTCCAGCGGCACGCCGCGACCCGGCTCCATTTCGACTTCCGGCTCGAGCTGAACGGCGTACTCCTCTCCTGGGCGGTTCCGAACGGCCCGAGCCTCGATCCGGCCGACAAGCGCCTCGCGGTCCGCACGGAGGACCACCCGCTCGACTACGGCGACTTCGAGGGCACTATCCCCAAGGGCGAGTATGGCGGCGGCACCGTCATGCTGTGGGACGAGGGGACCTGGGAACCGGCCGGCGATCCCGAGGAGGGGCTCGCCAAGGGCGACCTCAAGTTCGTCCTCCACGGCGAGCGCCTCAACGGGAAGTGGGTCCTCGTCCGCATGCGGCGGAAGCCCGGCGAGCGCTCCAAGCGCGAGAACTGGCTCCTGATCAAGGAGCGGGACGAATTCGCCACCGAGGAAGCCAAGCCGATCACCGAGCGGGTCGTCACGAGCGTGCGCACCGGCCGCACCATGGACGAGATCGCCGCCGGCAACGTCGAATGGCTGAAGACGGGGGCGAGCATCAGGAAGGATGCGCGCGATCGCCCGGCCCGCCCGAAGGCCGCCGCCAAGGCGGGCGCGCGGCCGAAGTTCGTCGCGCCGGAGCTCGCGACGCTCGTCGAGGCGCCGCCGGCGGGAGACGACTGGCTCCACGAGATCAAGTACGACGGCTACCGGATGCTGGCCGCCATCGGCGGCGGGGAGGTGCGCATCTACACCCGCCGCGGCCTCGACTGGACCGACAAGCTCAAGCCGCTGCTCCGGCCGCTCCTCGACCTTCCCGTCGGCTCGGCGCTGCTCGACGGCGAGGTCGCCGTCGCCGAGGCCTCGGGCCGCACCGACTTCGGCGCGCTCCAGGAGCGGATGGGCGAGGGGAAGGGGAGGGGAATCGGCTTCTACCTCTTCGATCTTCTCTTCGTCGACGGCGAGGACATCAGGAAGCGCCCGCTGGTCGAGCGGAAGGAGAGGCTCGCCGCGCTCCTCGCCGACCAGCCGCGGAGCGGCCCGCTGTTCTACTCCGATCACGTCGTCGGCAATGGCGCGGCGATGCTCCGGCACGTCTGCGAGATCGACCTCGAGGGCATCGTCTCCAAGCGCGCCGCCTCGGTCTATCGCTCGGACCGCACGAGGGACTGGCTCAAGTCCAAGTGCGGCTTCGGCCAGGAATTCGTGATCATCGGCTGGCGCCCGTCCGAGGTGGCCAGCCGGCATTTCTCCTCGATCCTCCTCGCCGTCAGCGAAGGCGGCCGGCTGAGCTATCGCGGCCGGGTCGGGAGCGGCTTCGGCGAGCGCGAGATCGATGAGCTCTGGCCCGAGCTCGAGAAGCGGGCGGCGAAGGCCCCGGCCGCGGACGACGTGCCGGCCGACGTTCGGCGGAAGGCGCGCTTCGTCCGGCCGGACCTCGTCGCCGAGATCGCCTTCCGCGGCTTCACCGAGGAGGGCTACGTCCGCCAGGGATCGTACAAGGGGCTCCGCAAGGACAAGCCGGCCCGGCAGGTGACCGACGAGGTCGCCGCCGATCCGCCGGCAAAGCCGGGCCGGAGCGACGCCAGGAGGGACAAGGCAATGCCCAAGCCCGCCAAGCCCAAGTCCGCCGAGCCCAGACCTGCCGAGATCGTGTCCGTCGAATCGACCCGACACGACAAGGCCATCGAGATCGAGGGCGTCCGCATCACCCATCCCGACAAGGTCGTCTTCCCGGGAGAAGGGATCACCAAGCGGGACCTCGCCGAGTACTATCTCGCGATTCAGGACCGCATCCTCCCGCATGTCGCGAACCGCCCGCTCAGCCTGGTGCGCTGCCCGGACGGCGCCGGCGGCGATTGCTTCTTCCAGAAGCATGCCTCGCCGGGCTTCCCGGACGCCTTCAGGCCGATCGAGATCAGGGAGAAGGAGGGCAGCGACACCTACCTCTACATCGAGGATGTGCGCGGCCTCGTGGCCTGCGTCCAGATGGGGGCGATCGAGCTGCACATCTGGGGCTCGCACAACGAGACCCTGGAGATGCCGGACCGCATCGTCTTCGACCTCGATCCCGACGAGGACATCGACTTCGCGGCGGTGCGCGACGCGGCGCGGGACATGCGCGACCGGCTGAAGGCCGTCGGCCTCGAGACCTTTCCGATGGCCACCGGAGGCAAGGGCATCCACGTGGTCGCCCCGCTCGCTCCGAAATACGGCTGGGACGACGTGAAGGCCTTCTGCGAGGCGATGGCGCGGACCATGGCGGCCGATGAGCCCAAGCGCTTCCTCGCCGTCGCCAGCAAGGCCAAGCGCGCCGGGCGCATCTTCATCGACTATCTCCGGAACGGGCGCGGCGCGACCGCCATATGCCCGTTCTCGCCGCGCGCCCGCCGCGGCGCGCCGGTGGCCTGGCCGCTCTCCTGGGCGCAACTGGGCAAGCTCGACGATGCCCGTCCCGCCTCGGTCGGAACGGCGGCGGCGATGCTGAAGAAGCAGCGCACCGACCCGTGGAAGGGCTATTTCACCCTCGACCAGGTCCTGCCGCTCGACCGGCTGAAATAGCTCGTCCCCGACGTGCCCGGAGCCGGACGGATCGATCCCTCCGGCGTGCCGCCTCCCGCCCGTGCCGCCGGGACCATGCCGGCGCGGCGTCACCGGCCGGAGAACGCCGGCGGGACGTATGCTACCGTTGCGCGACGAGGGCGAGGACGTTGTCGCTGGGGTCCTTGAAGAACGCCATCCACTCCTCGACGCCTTTCTTGCCGAGCCGGCCCTGGTCGTCGCGGTGGATCATCGACGGCTTGTGGAGGAAGAACACGCCGCGAGCCGCGAGCGCGCTCACCGCCGAATCGATGTCGTCGACCCGGAAATAGAGCGTCGCCTTCGACGAGGTGGCCGAGAGGATCAGCCGGGTGCCGCCGCCGAGATTGAAGAAGGCGAGCCCGGGCGGATCGTACCGGTCCATGTAGGTCAGGCCGAGGATGTCGCGGTAGAAGGCGATCGATTTCTCGAGATCGGTGGCAAGGAGCGCCACCTGGTGAAGCCGGTTGATCGCGAAGGCGACGTCGATGCTGCTGCGGCTGGCCGCAGCGGCCTTGCCCTTTGCGGCGGACTTCGGCGGCTTCGGTGGCGCTTTCCGTTCAGCCGGCCGCGATGCCGGCCTTGCGGCGGCTGCCCCCCTGGTGTCCTTGCGGGCGGGCGCGGGCGGCGCGGGCTTCTTTGCCGGAGGCGGGCTCTTGGCCGGCGCCGCGGCGGCCTTCCTCCGGCCGGCGGGCTTCGCGGGCGCAGGCGTTGCCTTGCCCGCGGAGCGCTTGGCGGTCGCGGTGGGCTTCGGCGCTTTTCCGGGTTTCGTCCCTGTCTGGCGCGTCGTCCCTGGCATCGCGCAACCTCAGATCGAGAAGCTCGTCCCGCAGCCGCACGACGCGGTCGCGTTGGGATTCCGTATTTGGAAGGATTGGCCGATCAGGTCGTCGACGAAATCGATCTCCGAGCCTCCCACATAGGGAAGCGAGACCGAATCGATCAGCACCACCGCGCCGTTCCGCTCGATGACGAGGTCGTCGTCGGCCCGGTCGCGGTCGAGATCGAAGTCGTACTGGAAACCCGAGCAGCCGCCGCCCGAAACGCTCACGCGGAGCGCCGTTCCCAGCGGTTCTTTGGCCAGGATCGACACGATCCGCCGCGCGGCACGCTCGGAAAGGGTCACATGAAGGGTTGAAGCGTCTGTCATCGCTTGTATTTCCCGCTCCGCGATAGTTAAGAAGTGGCGGGGTCGAAGTCAATTCCCGAGAGGGACCAAAGGCGTGCCAACGGGCGGGCAGACGGGCGGCTTCGGGGAGGGGCGTGCGCCCTTTGCCTCGAATCCCGGGACGAGCCGAGGCCGCCTGGTCGACGAGGCGGCCAGCGCGGACCGCACCGCGTTCCAGCGCGATCGCGACCGAATCCTCCATTCGACCGCGTTCCGGCGTCTCCGCGAGAAGACGCAGGTGTTCCTGGTCGACGAGGGCGACCACTACCGCACCCGTCTCACCCACACCCTCGAAGTATCGCAGATCGCCCGGGCCATCGCCCGCACGCTGGGGCTCGAGGAGGACCTGACCGAAGCGCTGGCGCTGGCGCATGACCTCGGCCACCCGCCCTTCGGCCATGCCGGGGAGCGGGCGCTCAACGACGCGATGGCGGAATTCGGCGGTTTCGACCACAACGCCCAGTCGCTCCGCGTCGTCACCCTCCTCGAGCGCCGCTATCCGCGCTTCGACGGGCTCAACCTCACCTGGGAGACCATCGAGGGCCTCGTGAAGCACAATGGCCCGCTGACCGATCCCGCCGGCGCGCCGATCGGCCGTTCCGCGACCGGGCTCCTGCCGGTCGCGGCGGCGTATCCGGCGGACCTCTGGCTGTGGAGCTTCGCCGGACCGGAAGCCCAGGTCGCCGCCATCGCCGATGACATCGCGTACGACGCCCACGACATCGACGACGGGCTGCGGTCCGGCCTCCTTCCTGCCGCTGCACTTGAGGAAGTGGCGATAACACATGGAATCATGGAGGATATCCGCGCGGAATATCCGGGCCTCGGTGCGCCTCGCGCCGGGCACGAGCTGACCCGCCGGCTCGTCTCCGCAATGATCGGCGACGTCGTCGCCGTGGCACGGTCGCGGATAGCCGGGAGCACACCGGCACGAGCCGACGACGTCCGCCGCGCCGACCGGCCGTTCGCCGCCTTCTCGCCCGCCATGGCCGAGGCCGACCGGGAGATCAAGGCGATGCTGACCCGGCGGGTCTACCGTAACCCGGCGGTGATCGCGGTCATGTCCGACGCCGAGGCGATGGTGCGGAAGCTCTTCCGCCGCTACCTCGACGATTCCGGCGCCCTGCCGCCGGCGTGGCGTCCGGCGGACGGCGAGGACATAGCGACCCGCGCCCGGCGCGTATGCGATTTCCTTGCCGGGATGACGGACCGCTATGCGGCCTCCGAATACGCCCGGCTGTTCGGGTGACGCCCGGCCGGCGCATGGCGCCGCGCCGATCCCGGTGGAATATCCCGGCGGAGTGGTTTGACCGCCCAGCCGATTTGGGTTAGGCGGCGCGGAGGGCAGGCGCCCCCCGAGCTTCCGGCCATGAACATCTTCCAGGACTTCACGGACAGGACCAGCGCGATCGTGCGCGCGATCGCCGACGAGGCGGGCGTGGCGCTCGACCTCGGCCGGGCGATCGTCGAGCCGCCGCGCGACGCGGCGCATGGCGACCTCGCCTCGAATGCCGCGATGGTGCTGTCGAAGCCGCTCGGCATGAAGCCCCGGGACCTCGCCACCCGCATCGCCGTCGCGCTTGCCCGCGACCCGGACGTCGCCACCGCCGAGGTGGCAGGGCCCGGCTTCGTCAACATCCGGCTCGAGCCGGCCTATCTCCACCGCGCGCTCGCCGCGCTGGTCGCGGCCGGCGACGCGTTCGGACGTTCGGAGATCGGGGCGGGAGAGAAGGTGAACGTCGAGTACGTCTCGGCCAACCCCACCGGGCCGATGCATGTCGGCCATTGCCGCGGCGCGGTGTTCGGCGATGCGCTCGCCAATCTCCTCGCCTTCGGCGGCCACGACGTGGTGCGGGAATACTACATCAACGACGCCGGCGCCCAGGTCGACGTGCTCGCCCGCTCGGCCTACCTCCGCTATCTCGAGGCGCTCGGCGAGGACATCGGGACCATTCCGGAGGGGCTCTATCCGGGCGACTACCTCGTTCCGGTGGGCGAGGCGCTGGCCCGCGAGCATGGCGACCTCCTCCTCGCGATGCCCGAGGAGGAATGGCTGCCGCTCGTCCGCGACACCGCCGTCGCCAGGATGATGGACATGATCCGGGAGGACCTCCGGGCGCTCGCCATCGAGCACGAGGTGTTCTTCTCGGAGCGGACGCTGACCGCCGCCAACGGCGGCGCCGTGGCCGCGATGATCGAGAGCCTCCGGGCGCGGGACCTCGTCTACGAGGGCCGGCTGCCGCCCCCCAAGGGGCAGCTCCCCGAGGACTGGGAGGAGCGCGACCAGACGCTCTTCCGGGCGACCGCCTTCGGCGACGACATCGACCGGCCGCTGATCAAGTCCGACGGCAGCTACACCTACTTCGCCTCCGACATCGCCTATCACTACGACAAGTTCCGCCGCGGCTTCCGGGCGATGATCGACGTGCTCGGCGCCGACCACGGCGGCTATGTCAGGCGCATGCAGGCGGCGGTGAAGGCGATCAGCGGGGGCGAAGCCGAACTCGACGTCAAGATCGTCCAGCTCGTCCGTCTGCTCCGCGGCGGCGAGCCGGTGAAGATGTCGAAGCGCTCCGGCGAGTTCGTGACGCTCCGCGACGTGGTCGACGAGGTCGGGCCGGACCCGATCCGCTTCATGATGGTGTTCAGGAAGAACGACGCTCCGCTCGACTTCGACTTCCAGAAGGTCACCGAGCAGTCGCGGGACAATCCGGTCTTCTACGTCCAGTATGCCCACGCCCGGGCCTCGTCGATCTTCCGGCAGGCGGAGGCCGAGGTCCCGGCACTGGTCGCGCCGGCGCGGGCCGGGTCGGCGCCGTTCGAGCGCCTCGCCGACGAGGGGGAGATGGCGCTGATTCGGCGGCTCCTCGAATATCCCCGGATGATCGAGGGTGCGGCCGCCGCGCACGAGCCCCACCGCGTGGCGTTCTATCTCTACGAGCTGGCCGCCGACTTCCACGGGCAATGGAACCGGGGTAAGGAGTTGCCGCAATTGCGCTTCATTGATCCCTTGGAGTCGGAATCGACTTTGGCGCGGCTTGCCCTCGTTCATGCCACAAAACTGGTGTTGTCTTCGGGGCTGGCCATTCTTGGAGTGAGCGCGCCCGAGGAAATGCGTTGATGGCGGCGGGCTCGATCCGGTGCCACGCGTCCACCGCGGGGTGACAGAAACGAGACGATGCCTGATCGCTACGACCCGAAACTCTCGGTGCGTCCGTCCGGTGAGCGCAAGGCCGCCGAGACGCCCGCGGACGGCGACCCGCTTGCCGAGCTTGCCCGGATCGTGTCGGGACGACCGCCTTCCGACTCGCTGAATGCCCGCGACGGCGATGGAGCCGATTCCTCGCCGGACATCGAGCGCGACCTCGAGGCCGAGCTCCTCAACGACCTCCAGGCCTCGTTCGCCGCCTTGAGCGGGCCGCTCGAGGCCGAAGGCGTCCAGCCCGACGCCGGCGACGCCGAGGCTCCGCCACCGGCATCGCCCGCGCCGCTGCCGCCTTCGCCCTTCGAGATGGCGCCGCCGCCGGCGAGCGCCGCCAGGGCTCCGGCGGCGAAGACCGAGCCCGAGCAGCCGGACCCGGCGCCGCGAAAGGAGCCGGACCCGTTCAGCTTCGACATCAACCAGGCCTTCGACGAGGCCGAGGCCGCTGCCGCCAAGGTGGTGCGCGAGGAGCAGGCGCGGCGCACCGAGCCGCGCGTGCCGCGTCCCTATGCCCCGCCGATGCGGGGGCCGGCATCCCTTGCGGGCCGGAACGCCGAGACCGCGCCGCGCTCCGAATCGTCCGCCGCCCCCGAATCCGCTGCGCCGCCGGAGACTGCTGCGGCCGAGACCCGGGGCCGCCCGCCGGCGCCCTCGCGCGTCGAGCCGGTTCCGCCGCGGCCGGTGGCGCCCGAGCGCCCCGCCGCGCGACGGCCCGCTCCCCGGCCTCCCGCCCGCGGAGAGCGGCCGAACATCCCCGTCCGGCCGCTGCCGATGGACGATGACGATCACGTGCCGGAGGCCGCGGCCCCGCGCCGCGCGCCTCCGCCCGCCCGGCCGGCGAAGGCCGAGCCGGCGCCGGCGCTGCCGAGCCGGTTCGCGCCCCAGCGCGCGGCGGCTTTGCCGCCGGCCGCGCCGTCGCCGCCGCTTCGCCGTCCGGCGCAGCCCGAGCCGCAGGCCGATGCGCTCGACGAGGATTTCGCGTTCGAGCTCGGCGACCTTCATGCCGAGGCGGACGGTCCCTTCGAGGACGAATTCACCCTCGACGACCTCGACATGGGCGCCTACGACGCCGATGACGAGTTCCCGCCCTTTCCCGAGGAGGAGACGGGCCGGCGCCGCCGCTCCAGCCGCGTGGTCGCGGTCATCGCCGGCATGCTCGCCGTCGTCGCCGTGGGCGGGGCCGCGGTGTTCCTCTATCGCGGCGACGCCGCGTCCGATGGGCCGCCGCCGATCATCGCGGCGGAGCAGGGACCCCTCAAGATCCCGCCCGAGCCCTCGGGCAGCGGATCGGAGACCGATTCGCAGAGCAAGCTGATCTACGACCGCGTCGGCGAATCGGGGGAGGGCGGCGACACTCGCCTCGTGACCGGCGAATCCCAGATCGGCAGCATTCCCGCGGACGACGGCGCCGATGCGGACAACCCGATCTCGCGCGTGATCATCCCCGGCGGTCCCGGCATCGATCGTCCGGTGACCGGCGACGACGCCGGCGGGACCGCGCTTGCCGACGGTGGCGTCCCCGAGGACGACGGCCAGTCCGACATCGGCCCGCGCATGGTCCGCACCGTCGTCGTCAAGCCCGACGGCACGATCGTCAGCAGCGAGGCGACCGGGGTCGACGAGAACGGCAACGCGCTGCCCGGTACGGAGGACGACGTCGCCATGGCGGAGCCGCTGATGCCAGAAGCGCCGCGGAGCGAGATGGACGCCATCCTCGACGGCGGCGACCTCGCGGTGAACGCCGATCCGCTGAGCGATCCCGGGGCGCGGACGGAGCCGTCGGCGGCGAGCGAGGCGCCCGACCCGCTGCCCGGCACCGCGGCCGCCGAGATTCCCGACCTGCCGAGCCCCGAGCCGGCGCCGCCGGCCGCCGCAGCGTCCGAGCCCGCACCGGCCCCCGCGCCGCCACCGCCGCGGCAGGAGACGCAGGTCGCGGCCCGCAACGGCAACGGCCCGATCGACCTCACGCCGGGCACGGCTCCGGCAGGCGGCCCGGCCCCCTCCGCCGGCGGCGTGCTCGTCCAGGTCGCCGCGCAGCGTTCCGAAGAGGCGGCGGTGTCGTCCTATCGCGACCTCCAGCGGCGCTATCCGAGCATC
>Ga0182738_1006316_pt1 | contig 12318 bp, 8 predicted proteins | sample eDN5th30CBELigMG_FD_128876 | JGI IMG/M metagenome (GOLD analysis project Ga0182738, IMG submission 128876) | Enriched Miracle-Growth compost microbial communities from Emeryville, California, USA - eDNA 5th pass 30_C BE-Lig MG (version 2)... ...
GGTTTCCGCCTGGGGGTATCGGGGATCGGGGTGGAAGTCGTTCAATTCTGGGGCCCGGGGTGATAACGCAAGATAGATGACTGGAATCTGCTTCGCTGCAACGTGAGGAGCACCTCGGGATCATCACTAAATATTGGTCGAAATTGCCAATGCGCGGCCACCGGTGACATCGAATATTCGATAGAGTACTCACCTCTACCGGAGATGTCACATGCACGCACTCATCGGAGCCCGGAAGGCGTCGATCTTCCTTCGCCTGGCAATCGTCCTCGCCCTCACCACCATCACCAGCTCAGTGGCCCGTAACCCTCGCGCACCCGATCTGTCGGCAAAGGCGAGGATCTGTTTCGTGATCGACGGCCAGATATACTGCATCCCCTGAAACACGGCCTGTGGTTCGATCCTACGGCGTGGTGCGTCGCTCGAGGAAGTTCGCGCCCACGTTGCAGGCATCGAAGACACCGTGCTCGAGATCGGGCCTTCGCAGCGCAGCGAAGCGACGGCTGCATGCTACGCCCGCCCGGTGCTGCGGCCGTTCGCGCAGGTACCGGGCCAGGCGTGCGGTCGCTGTGTCGGATCGGCCGAGGAGGAGCAACGCTCCCGCCTCGAGAGGAAGCATCTCGGGATCGCCGGCGGCATCCATGCGTGCACGGTGGATCAGCGATTCCGCACTGTCGCGCAGTCCGTCACGTGCCAGAACCGCTGCTGCAAGCATGTAGAGTCGCGGTCTCGCGCCACGATCGAGTGCCGCCTGCACATCGCCTTCCGCGATGATGCGCATCGCTCGCCATGCGTCAGCCGGAGATCCCGCGCTGTCGCCCCAAGCCATGAGGCTGAGCCGACAATTGGCCCCGGTCCAGCTCTCCTGGAAGCGCTCGTTGATCTCGTCGCACCAGTTCCGCGCGAGTGCGTCGTCGCCCATCTCGTATGCCGTGAGGAAGAGACGGTTGAGGGTCTGTTCTGCATCGTCGAGATATGCGTCGGTCTGGTAAGCACGCAGAGCCGCCATGTATGCGTCGGCGTAATCAGCCCGGGCGTAGAGCGCGGCGCCGAGAATGTCCCACGCGGACGCCCGATGGGGATCGGCCTCCACGGCGCTGCGCAGCACGGCCATGGCGCGAGTCAGCATGAGGCTCGCCGAATCGGGTGCGAGTGGAACCTGCAACCAGTACCAGTACGACAGGAGGCCAAGCGTCTCCAGGGCCACGGCATCATCGTGGTGATGTGCGACGGCACGCTGCGCTTCGCCAATTCCCATCTCCAGATACGCCCTCGCGCGGAGGGGATCCCGAAATGCGGGCGTCACGTGGAGTACCGCCAATTCGAGCCCCACGCGCGCACGCAGGATCATCGGCTCCCTCCATGTGGGAGCGATCGCCTCCGCACGGCGGAGCAGAGTATCGGCGCGCAGGAGAGATAATGCTGCCGGAGAAAGGCGGCCCTGACGTGCCAGATCGTGCGCGCGCTCACGCTCGGCGATCGCCTCCGCAGCGAATTCCCGTGCACGATCATCGACTCGTGCGGCATCGGTGGATCGTATCCGGACTTCCTGCCCGATAGCGATTCGGACCATCGACGATACCTCGCGCGCGAGAGCATCGACCAGTGCCAGCGAATCGGGCGATTCGCGTTCGAGCGCCGCCGTTTTCAGTGTGCTTCCCACTGAAGCATCGACCAGCGCGACATCCACGCGGACGCGCGCACCGGAGCGCACCACGCTCCCGGTGACCACGAAGCCGGCCGGTGGCGCCACATATGAAGAATGGCTGCCCGACGATGCCGCGACGTTCCGCGACGACACCTCGAACAAGGGCACTGCCGCGAGCCGACTGACCACTTCCGCTGTTATGGCTGGCGCGAGAACCCCGGGCCTGGAAGGGGAATTCAGATCGATGAAGTCGCTGACCGCGATGCGCATGCGTTCCGGTTGCGACAGGCGGCCCCGGTGGACCATCCCACGGGAGAACACGGCCGCGAGGCTCGCAACGCACACGATCAGCGCGAGCGCGATCAGGCGCCATCGAATCCGCCTGCCAGCTCCGCCGGGGAGACGTACACTCGATGGAAGAAGTCGCGAAGGCGCATCGTCGGGCGAAAGACCGACGGTTGCATCGTCATCCTCATCGGGCCGCGAGATCGGCGGGCGGTGCTCGGGACTCGATGTTGGCACGCGCACAGGCGTGCCCGTCGAGCGACTTCCGATGGACCGTGTCTCCCGCTCATCAGGAATCGATCCCGGCCGCCCACGGATCTCCTCGATCAGGCGGCGCGTCTCTTCCGAGGGCTCCGCTTCGAACTCTCGCGAGAGGTGATTGGCAAAGTCCCGGTACGCATGCAGCGCGCCCGACCGATCGCCGACGCGCGCGAGGAGTCGCAGAAGCTCCTGCAGCGACGGCTCGTCATCGTGAGACAACTCGGCCGAGCGGCGCGCCCACTTGGTGGCCGCGGGAACGAGCTGCGCGTCCACGGCGGCCTCTGCGAGATAGCCGGTGGCGCGGCGTGCCTCGTTCCTGAGACGCGTTCGCTGCTCATCCACCCATCGCTCGAAACCCGGCGCGTCGTCCAGGAAGTACCCCGGAAGGAGGTCGCCGCGATAGAGCTCCGCCGCCGCTTCCGCATCACCTCTTCCGAGCGCCTGCGTGAACGCAATCGCGTCGCACCAGAACGTGGCCGGCTCTATACCCACCTCGCCATCGCCGCGTGTGACTATCGCTTCGCTACCCACCGATTTCCGAAGGCGATAGATGATCTGGCTCAGGGCCGTGCGTGCCCGACGCTGGTTCGACTCGGGCCAGAAGAGCGCGAGGATGCCATCGCGGCTTCTGAAGACCCCCGGTCCAGCGAGCACGAGGTAGACCAGGAGCGCCAGGCACTTCGGCTGTCGCAGCAGCGTCGAAGTCCGCGGATTCTCCGGGTCGACGACCTCGACTCTCCCTAACAACTCGAGTCGAATCATGGCGGTGAAGAGAGCCATGTAACGCGTGCGGCGGACACGTGACGCGAGCGTAAGGGCAGCGTAACGATTCCCGCCTAATGTCGCGAAGCTACGACTCCCCGAGACTTGCGGCAAGCAGGTTCGGCAGTGGGGGTCGCGCCATGGCCCTCGCGAACGAGAGTGGATTCGTGCCGCTCGCCACCATCACCCGGACTCTCGCGCCGGCATCGGAAGAGGATATCTCGGCGGAGCGCGAGCACGCACTCGCGCGGGAAGCGGCCGAGCGGATGGCGAAAGCTCTCGTGCGCTTCGCGGCGACGAGACGGCGGCGCGCCCCCGACGTGAGAGATGTGGTGATCGTGGATCACATCACGACGCACCGAGCCTCGTACCGACTCCGCGGAGAGATGCTCGCGCCGGCATCGAAGGTTCCGGTGGTGCTCGTCGCGATAGAGCGTGAACCTGACACATATCCTGCCTATCAGAAGCTCCGGGCGACGTACGGTCTCACGCGGACCGAAGCGCGGGTAGCCACGATGTTGGCCGAGCGGATGTCGAACGACGAGGTTGCACGGGAGCTCGGCGTGACCGGCGCGACGGCGCGCAGGCACACCGAACGCATCCTGCTCAAGCTTGGAGTAGCGCGCCGTTCCGCAGTACGTCGTGTGCTGGTGGAAAACAGAGCAGGCGATGGCGTCGGCGGACGCGCTCGCAGCGCATACCCGGATGAGACTCTGGCGTCCGACGGCGGGCCACGGCGCGGACGCCCGAAGAAGGAGATTCAACGTAGGCACGAGTGCAAGGAAAGCGTAGTCGTGCTGCTCGAGCGGGAGTACGAGCGGCGGGTGGTGCACGATGCGCTTGCAGGCGAAGTGAACCTTCGCTTCGCTGAAGGGCCAGGAGAGGTGCACCCACCATGGCGATACGAGACACCGATCGCCGTCATCGTGGGGCTGCAAGCTGAAGGAGAGCGCAGGCTGGAGCGCGCGCTCGGCATCCTCCGTCGTGAAGCACCCGACATACCGATATGCGGCTGGCTCGACCTCGGGCCCGCTTCCGTCCAGGCGGCGATACGGCTCGCCGCACGCGGCCTCATTTCGACCGCGATAACCAGTGGCGAGGACCCTGGACGTCGGCTGCGAGCAATTCTGAAGGACGCTCGCGCTCGAAGCGAGAGAGAAGCTCTGTGGAGCATCTGGGGTGAGCGCGTGAGGCCGGAAACGAAGCTGATCGTCGAGGCGTGCATCGCCGCGAGCGCAACTGCCGCCACCATACGCGACGTTCAGCTCCAGCTCGACAAGTCGCCTCGTACACTGAGCCGTGAGCTTTCGAATCATGGGCTTCCATCTCTGGCTCGTGTGCTGGCGTTGAGCCGACTTCTCCGGGCCACGTACCGCCTCGACAATCGGGGCATCCGGGTGAAGACCGTCGCGTCGCAACTCGGCTACAACGAACCATCCGGGCTATCGCATCAGTTCCAGTGGTTTACCGGGCTATCGATATCGAGTCTGCCAGTCGGCAGACGCTTCACGACGCTCGCATCGCTCGTGAGAGCGGAGATCGCGGCTACACGTAGCCAGATGCACGCTACCAGAGGTCGCGGCGTGACGAGGAGGAAACGTCGACAACCCGGGCGCGCGTAGCACGGGCAAAGAGCTGCGGAGATCCCGGCCTCGATCCGTGATCGTGAAACGCCGCGGCCCGCGAGAATCGCCGCCGAATTATGGCCGGGAATTGCATCACGATGGCCGGGCATTGCATCGACCTGGAGGTCGAGGTGTCATACCATGACGAACGCGAACCACGAAGGAGGAACCACCGTGGAATCGAGTTCACCAGCCCACGTCTCATCGATCCGGCCGGATCGCCGACTCAGTGCAAGCCGTGACGCACTTTCGACGAAGGGTCCCACGGGCGCCATCGCCATTCTGGATCCCGGGAGCGGGCAGTTCTACTCGCTCAACGAAGTAGCCGGTCGGGTGTGGGAGCTACTAGCCGACGGTACGACGTTTCGCGCGATCATGGATCAACTGGAAAGCGAATACGACGTCGCGGCCGACATTCTCGCCCTGGACGTCGAGCGGCTGCTCACGCAGTTCGCGAGGGCCGGCCTCATCGCGATAGATGGAGGCATACATGACGAGCGGTGAGTTGGTAGCGCAGACCCAAACGAGTACGGCGTCGAACGAGATCCGGGTGCCAACCGTCCTGACGAGCGGAATCATGATCGCGGCGCTGAAGGTCTCGCTCAAGGTGTGGGGATACAAGCGGACCATCGAGTGGATCAGGCGGAGAGTCGAGAACGTTCCGGTACGTCAGGACGTTCCGGCAACCGTGGTGAAGGCCGCGGAGTGGTGGGTTGCGATGGCGGCGGCGTTCTATCCGGGGCGTGCAGAGTGTTTGGAGCGGTCGCTGGTGCTGTATTACGTGCTGCGGCGGCAGGGGGTGGCTGTACGGTATTGTCACGGAGTGCAGCCTTGGCCGCTGATTTCGCATGCGTGGATCGAATACAGGGGCGAGGTCATCAACGACGTGCCTGAGCGTGTGTCAGAGTTCGCACGGCTGCCGGATCAGTTGCCATGAGGTTCTTTACATGCGTTCTCGACCCTGCCGGCACGGGTATCAGTAACAGGGCGCGACGAGACTACGAGGCGTTGCCGCGCGAGCGGGGGCTTCAGTTCCAATGGCATGTGTTCGAAAGCGTCGCAATTCTCACCGGCTGGGACGATCTATATGGCGACGCGATGACTGCGGAGCATGAGGAGTGGATCGCGGCTGGAATCGTGAGGTTGGACAATCGGCAGGAGTTGGAACGCCAGTTCGATCGGTACGGCAAGAAATCCTCCGATCTGGAGCTCGTTCTTCGTGCGGTCTGTCGCGATGGAGGAGCGTTCATTGCAAGACTTCTTGGCGACTTCGCATTTATCGCATGGGATCGCGGCACGCGATCCGGTGTGGCAGCCTGCGACACGTTCGCCGTGCAAAAACTCTTCTACGCGGAACGTAGAGATCAGCTGGCATTCGCGTCACGGGCGGAGGCGTTATCGCATGGTCGTGGTTACGATATCGGTCACCTCGCACACCTCATATCTCTGCAGGCCCCACCTCATCAAAGCACCGTTTACGACGGTGTGCGCGCCGTACCTCCTGCTCACCTGGTCGTGCTCCGATCGCGGCATGTCACGCTAGATCGCTTCTGGGATGCGTCCGCATTTGCAGGTGGTGCACCGTGTATCGTAAGCGAGCAGGAAGCGATCCATACCTGTCGCCAGTTACTACGCGATTCGATTCGCCAACGCGTCGGATGTGACACCAACGTATGGGCTCAACTCTCTGGCGGACTCGATTCCTCGTCCATCGTGAGTCTAACGCAGTGGCTAGCAACGAACGGACAAATTTCCACTGGTCTTGATGGCACCGTCACGTTCGTGGATCGCATCGGGACGGGCACTGACGAGCGAGAGTACTCCGACGCCGTCGTGGCGCGATGGCCGGTACGCAACGAACTGGTCGTAGAACCTCCAACTTGGCGTGACGAGGGGGATTCACCGCCTCGAACCGATCAACCGAGGGGTGATCTTCACGTCTACCCACGCGACCGCCGGCTCTGCGCAATCGTGAAGAACTCTGGCGGGCGGGTGTTGCTATCGGGCAGCGGGGGAGATGAGCTCTTCCTCGGCAACATGCTCTTTTTCGCCGACTGGGTGGCGCGTGGGCACGTCGTCGGCGCCGTACGCGCAATGGCGAGCAGGGCGGCGCTCGGCCATGTGTCGTTCTGGAACCTGGCTTACAGAAACGCGCTACTTCCGCTGCTCCCGCGGAGGGCACACGCTCGCCTCGTACATGACCAGCACGAGGGGCCAGCCATCCCATGGCTCGAAAGGTCCCTCACAGAACGATATGAACTCGGTACGTCGGCGTACTCAGCCCCTTCATACAACGGCAAAGTGGGCCAGAAGTACCGCCATGCAGTTGTCTCGACCATCGAGCGACTGCACGCTTCGCATCACGGTGGCGTGCTCGCGGATGCACTGGATATACGGTACCCGTTCCTCTACCGCCCGCTCGTCGAGTTCGCGCTTCGTTTATCGCCAGATTTGCGAGCCAGACCCCATGCTCATCGGTGGGTGCTTCGAGAAGCCATGCGCGGCATCCTTCCTGAGAAGGTACGGAATCGCGTCGGTAAGCCGGGGACAGGCGAGTATCTATCATGGTCGCTCTCCACTCAGCGGGCGCAGCTCGCTCCGCTCACTCGAATGCCCATCTTGGGAGCGCTAGGCCTGGTCGACCCGGCTCAGCTTCGCAAAGCGTTCGCCAGTGCGTTGAGCGATCCGCGTTACGGAGCACGGATGCACGGACCGCTATTCATGACCTTAGCCGTGGAGGGATGGTTGGAAATACGCTCTGACAGATGGCCAAGCACCTGTGGTACCGACAACTTGGACGTAGTCAACTGAATCTCATCACGCCTTCGTATGAAGGCCATCGAAGGAGGATACCATGAAGAAGACGTACACTACCCCGATACTCGCGATCAGCGGCGACATCGTCAACGAGACCCTTAAAGGCGCTACACCGCTTCCTGAAAGCGACAATCCGGAAGTCAACATGATCCCAATCCCCGGAAGCATCGGGTACTATCTGTAGCCCGCTTTACCGCATGGCCATCTGTCGAAGGAGGGGGCGAAGCTCTGCTTCGCCCCCTCCACACACGCGGCCTTCAACGAAGCGGTCAACGACGCTCAGACCGTGTCTCCCCATTTCCATGGCCAGCTGGATTGGCGCCGACATCGCGCAACCAGAAGTCGAACCAGCGCAGATTGCGCGCTATCCAGTCCTTGTAGAGGTCCCAACTGGTGATACCGTGACCTTCGAATGGATGCAGCACGAACTCCACTGGTACTCCCATGTCGCGCAATCCGGCATAGAACTCGAATCCCTGTGCTAGCATGTAAGATTGACGCACTTGATCTCCGGTCGAGCCCGACCCACCATATCGCATTAGCACTGGAGTCTTCACGCGGTCCACGAACGTGATCGGGGACTGCGCGTCATAGACGTTGCGCCGCACCCATGGTGGGCCACCAAAGTATGCCTTCGCCATACTGGATCGCGTCGCGTAGTTCTGGCCGTATTCGCTCACGAGATCGGTGGGGCCATCGTTGATCGACGCTGCCGCGAAGCTATTTGTCTGCGTAATGGCATAGGCAGTCAAATATCCGCCGTAGCTGGCTCCGGCAATACCGACCGCGTTGGAATCTACCATCCCTTTCCGAACCAGGACACGCACACCGGCCTCGAGGTCGTGGAGCGGTCCGGGCCCCCAATCACCGTGCAGAGCCTCGGCGAACGCCTTACCATAACTTGGGTCGCCGCGTGGATTTACCAACAATACTAGATACCCGGCTGATGCCAGAAGTTGAGGCGGAACGTATATAGGGGCGAAGTTGATGTCGATGAACGAGTTTGTGAACAGTGCTCCTGGCCCACCGTGTACCAATACGACGAGAGGATAGTGATGCGTCGGCTCGAATCCTGGCGGCTTCACCAGAAAGCCATGTATCATGAATCGACTGTCGTCACTAGGCCACACAACCTGATCAACGTGACCCAGCCTCAGCGAGTCGAGGAAGGCGTTCGTATCGTACGTCAACTGTTCTACGGCGCCGGAGCCGGGGTCAATGCGAAATATCTCTTGCGGCTGATCCGCGCTCTCCAGAACGGCGAGGAGCATTCTGCCGTCCCGTGACACTGCATACCGTGATACCGAAAGCGTGTCGGGCGTCAGAGCGCGCCAGCGACCGGTGCCGAGGTCGATCGCGCAGAGCCGCGCCGTGGCCCGCTGGTAGCGCCCGACGTAGATGACGTTATCATCGGCTCCCCACATCGGTGGCAACGATAGAGACAGACCGTCGGTTTCTGCGGGGAATGCGTTCTTCGTGACCAACATCGAGGGATCCTGCACCTCGACAGTATAGTTAGAGGATATGCTGGGTACCTCCGGGAGGAATCTCGAATTCAGGTAGGCGACCCATCGCCCGGATGGGGACAAGCGGGCGTCCTTCAGTCCGCGACCCTGTGGCAGTACGGGGTTCGATGCCCCGGATCGAGGATCGACGATGTACAGCTCCCATTTTGTGATCTGCTCCCAGTAGCCGACGCCAATCGGCGGCCCCCCGACGATCAGCCCGCGCGATGCAGACCATTCTATTGTCGGCGTGACCTTCCAAGAAACGATGTGGCGGGCGACCACTCTGGCTGGAGCGCCGCGAAGCCGCGTCACGGCGACGTATACCCCAGCCGAGTCTTTCACATAAGTCCGCGACGTGGGACCGGTATATTCGCCAGCCGAGTCTCGAAAGAGCACCAACCGCGACTGGCTAGGTATCTGGGCGGGACCCGACGGCGCACTCTGTGGCTCGCGAGCGAGATATGCTATATCTGCGTCCGTGGTCCCCCACGAATAGGCAACCACATCCCCACCCAGCGAGTCGTTAATCATGACCGTGTCGACCTGATCACTCCCGACGGCCCGGGGAGAATACCGGCAAAGACGAGTCCTCTTACCCGACTGGCATAGGAATCCCAGTGCGCGGCCGCTCGGCGACCATTTGAGCATTCGAGGCACGCCCCCTCCGAGAGGCACGCTTTTCCTGGAGTGCTCCTGTAGATCCAGAAGATCCATGCGGGTTCGTACACCCATGCCGTCCCGGTGAAGACGTGTACTCGTCACATAAGCTACCCACCGGCCATCAGGAGAGACGGCCAGAGCATCGAACTTCCGAAGATGCAACATGTCCTCGATTGTCGGTGCATGCGCGGCGGCCTTTGGCTTGTCGACCTGGGCATGTATCAACGGGCATGCACACGTTCCAACTACGCCCAGGAGAAGCCCGATGCATGCGCCCAGATGATCATGGCTCATGTCGGCCATCTCAGAAGCTGACGTGAATGCCAGCCAACGTGCTTCTGCCAAGCACGGGCGCCGTATTAGTGCCTTCGTACGCGTCACTGCCGGTAAGATTGTCTACTGAAACGAACGCCTCGAGGTATTCACTAAGACGATGTGCTAGTGCGACGTTGACTTTCGCAAACCCGGGATAGGTCGCCGTGAAGGCCCTGGTCGAGTACGAATCCAGGAACGACGCTGGACATGCAGCAGCGGACAGTGACGCCAGGCATCGGTACTCCGCCAGAACATCCGTCTGGCGGAAAGAACCCACGTAGGTTAGCCCCGCAGTCACAACAGTGCCCGGCGATGGTGTCACCACTAGTGCCGCGCCTGCAGTATGAGAAGGAACACCTAGCGGTCTATCCCCTGTCCGTATGGCTCCCGATGTACTCGCGCTACCGACCCGATCGATCCTGGATAGCACGTAGCCATATTGTGTCGTGAGTTGCGCCTCCTGAGATATCTGCAGCCTCGCCTCCACTTCGAGGCCACGGTTCGAGACGCGCCCAATGTTCTGGTATCGGTAGGTAGGTAGTGGTTCGCTACCTACCTGCAGGAATGCGATCAGGTCTTGTGCCGTCTGGTCATAGCCGGTAGCACTCAACGATGCCCGGTTGCCGAACACCAAGTCGAAACCCGCATCCCATCCCCGCTGCTGCTCGGGGGCGAGCTCCGGATTCGCCTCTTGTATGGATGTCGCCGTCGCAAGTCGAGATGCTTGGCCCGCGCCTGGAGAACGAAGCGCCCTCCCGTACGAGCTCCGTATCTTGACACTGGCCTCTCCGATGTTCGTTACGAAAGAGACTCCTAAGCGCGGCAGGATGGCGGTGCCGTATCGCGTCCCAAACGTGGAGTTGTCCTCACCGCGTATCCCGCCGGTCACGAACAGCGCATCCCGCACGTTGAGCTGCGCTTGAGCGAAATAGCCTGTATTCGTGACGGTATTGGTGCCGTAGTTCAGAGAAGCGGAAGGCAGCGTCCGTATCGTCCCACTTGTGTCGAGTGCCTGGCTGGTATACATACTGACCAGTATCTGCGTGTAGTGATCGAGCCCGATCGTGATGGACCCGTTCAAAGCATCGCGCAGCGAACCGCTCAGAGTCGCGCTGTACCCCACAGAGAGCTTCCGCGACAGGTAGTCGAAGAGAGAGCGCAACGTATCAGCGGGAGTCGTGAGCCGAGGTTGTGTCTGGACGCTGTGCTCCGTCATGCGGTCCACGCCGGCTGTGACCTGGTTACGCCACCAACGAGCTGGTGTTATGGTCAACCGCGCTCCATAAGTTTCGTTGACGATTCCCAGCTGGGTGTGATATGGACGCGAGACCGGGACGTACCCGGTCTCCATAACCAGCGGATTCAGGACGACAGGAGCTCTATCATCGTGATACCTAGCACCCACGTCAGCCGTGACGATGCCGCGAGTAAGCTGTATGCCACCGTTCACGTCCCGGGTGGACTGGCCGACCTCGCCGCTTCGAGGGACATAGCTTCCGAGACGGGTAAAGCCTCCACCGAAGTGGTAGCTGACGTCTTCTCCACCACCGCGGACAGTGCCGACATATCGCTGGCGTGACACATGGTCAAAGCCGGCATAAGGCGTTTGAACGATTCCTAGCGCAGCTCTCAAATCGAACTGAGGCCGGCTCACAACAGGCTCTCCCCTTTTTGTGAATATCTGAACCACACCACCCGCCGCGTCGGCACCATAGATGGTGGCAGCTTGTGGCCCACGGAGGATCTCGATGCGTGCGATGCTCGCCGGGTCGATGGACGCATAGTTGGCGTTCGTCGCCTCGATGCCGTCCACGAAGATCTTCATGCTACCGGAGCCGGCCAATGATGATGCTCCTCGAACTGAGATCCGTGTCGATGATGGAACGTCTGGATTGGCAAAGGCCACCGCAGTCGGAACGAGCTGGCGGACGATCGACGCCAAGGTGAAATGCTGTTGCCGAGCAATCTGCTCCGAGGTGATTACACTGATCGGACTGGGGAGCGCCTTGATCTCCGTTGGAACTACGGTTCCCGTGGTCACCACTTGACCGAGGATCGTAGGCGACCGAACCATGATAAGATCCACCGTTGTCTCTCGATCATCCTCGACGACTACCCTCTTAGCGATCCCTTCGTAGCCGACCCGCCGCGCTGCCAACGTATACGTCTCTGCCGGCACGGCGGCGAACCGATACACGCCGTCGCTGCCTGAGCTCGCAGCGAGCGATGTTCCTTCCAGGCGTAACGACACCCCTGCGATCGGTTGACCTGTCGCGGCATCGGTGACTGCCCCGCTGAGTGAGCCATCCAGCATTTCGCGCTCTGACGTTTCACGCGGTGCTCCCTGCTCCACTACGATGCCGCTTTCGGTTCGACGGGCTATCAGCCCGGTACCACGCAGCACCATCGCGAGCGCCTCGTCCACCGTCGCGTCCGA
>Ga0182738_1006317_pt1 | contig 12317 bp, 6 predicted proteins | sample eDN5th30CBELigMG_FD_128876 | JGI IMG/M metagenome (GOLD analysis project Ga0182738, IMG submission 128876) | Enriched Miracle-Growth compost microbial communities from Emeryville, California, USA - eDNA 5th pass 30_C BE-Lig MG (version 2)... ...
CACCCTGCGGGAGTCAGACGCCTGGGGAAAAGCGCGCAGCGCTTTCCGGGGGTGGGCCCTACCTCGCGCGCGAAATGCGCACTTCGGCGCCGCGCCGCTTGACCTCGAGCCCTTCGGACGGAAGAATGCGCAGCCCTTCCAGGCCCTTGATGTAGCTGGAGCCCTGCATCTGCATCACGCGGATCTTGTTGCGCATGACGACGGGGTTGTGCACCGGCATGCCGAACATCCAGACCTCGTCCAGGATGCGGGCCGAATTGAATTCGCCGGCGTGCTGCGCCACCGGCCCCAGGCACAGCATGTGCCCTTCGCGGCCGAACACCGGGAATTTGTCGGTGCCGCACTCGATGGTCCAGGTGGTGCCGCCTTCGTAGCGATGGCCGGTGTTCAGGTCCCACCAGGCCTCGCCCTTGGGCAAATACACCCGCACGCTGTTGCCGGGCTGGGTAACCGGGGCCACCAGCAGTGCGGGGCCCAGCAGGTATTGCAGGTCCCAGTCGTGGGCCTCGGCATCGTGCGGGAAGCTCAGCGCCATCGAGCGCTGCACGGGCAACCCGGTGCGCACGGAGTCTTCGATGGCGCCCAGCACGTACGGAACGAGCCGGTAGCGCCATTGCAGCCAGGTGCGCGCCTGTTCGAGCGCGGCATCGCCGAACGACCACGGCAGCAGGGCCGGAATGCCCTGGAAGCAGAAATTGGCCGAGAAGACGCCCGCCGTCAGCCAGCGCAGGTAAAGCTCGGGCGTCATGCCGTCCAGCGGCGCGGTGGCCGAGCCGATGGAATGCACCTGTACCGGCACCCCGCTGGCGCCTATGGACAGGGCGGTGCGCAGCGTGTGCTCCAGGCCGCCCCAATCGTTGCCGACTTGCGGGCCCAGCTGCCACGGCAGGCGCTGCGCCGCCGGGAACAGGTCGGTGCTGGGCACCACGCCTTCGGGCGGCACCTTGTGGCCGGCCACGGCGTCGAACAGCGCGCGGCGCGCCAGCAGCGGATACATGGTGCGCAGCGCGGCGCCTGTTTCGCCGTTGCGCGCGCTGACGCCATCCGGAATGGCAATCTGGGCGTCGCACACCGGCGCATCCAGGCCGTCATCGAGCAATTGCCGATGGCGTTCGATCCACAGGTTGTAGACGTCGCGGTAAGTGAGGTCGAGCAGCCCATAGGGGCGCCCGGCGGTGGCGGCGTTGCCGTCGAATACCTGGGCGCTGCCGTCGTCGCGCGTTAGCAGCCAGCCGCGGTCTTCCAGTTCTTCGAACAACAGGCTGGACTTGATCACGCCCGGAAAGCCGGTGGCGGCCACGTGGACGTGATGCTTGTGGAACAGCGCCAACATTTGGCGCGCGTCGGGAAAGCGCTGGGCATCCCATTCGAAGACGGGTTTGTCGGCCTGGAAACCCCATGCCGCGGGCCCCGCCAGCTTGACGGCATCGAGCGGCAGCTGCATTTCGCGCATCTGCGCGACCAGCGCCGCGGTTTGCGTGGCCATTTCGCCGTCGGCCTGCTGCAGCCATGCGCCCATGGCCCACAGCACCGGCTGCCCGGCGCGGCCCGTCAGGGCCGTGTACTGGTTGAGGACTTCGCAGGGCTCGCCGGCAAACAGGAACACGTCGAGCACCGGATCTTCGACCGCCAGCGTATAGGCGGCATCGATGGGCGCCACGCCCACGCCGTGCTGCACGCGATGCATGGTGTTGACGTACACGCCCCAGCCGCGCGGGCTCCAGGCGAGCGGCAGCGCGCGGTGTTCGGGGTCGTCGGACACCACGGCTTCGTCGCGGCGGTTCAGGTCGCCCGGGGTTTCGCCCAGGCCGTAGACGCGTTCACCGGGCTCGAGCGTGAAGGCGGCATTCCAGACGGCGTGTTCGATTTCGTCGAGCGCATTGTGGCCGAAGGCCGGCTCGTGCACCGAGTCGTCGGAGGCCAGCACCTGGACATCGCCCCGGTACAGCGCGATACGCACCGGATCGGACTGGACCTCCAGCGCGACGTCGCCCTGGGCGATGCGCCAGCCGTTGCCGTCGTCGCGAGGCACGATGGTGCATTCCCCCACGGCTTCCTGGCGTGCCAGCAGCATTTCGGCAACAGCCCGGGCGCGCGCGCCGGACTTTTCATCGGTAAGGAGATTCGCCTCGCCGCAGCGCAGGCGAAACACACCAGGCGCATGCGCCTCGACTACCAGGCGCAATCCATCGCCCGCATCGAAATCGATGCGGCTGGAACGCGACGACAGCAGCTCGACAGATTCGAGCTGGGTAGTATGGGCAAAGTCGAATTTGGGCGGCACAGAGCATCCCCCGGCTTAAGCCAAAAACCAATTAAAAGACGCTATTTTGACGGATTTGGCCTGCGAAATAAACTCGGTCCCTTTTTTCGTGTCGAATTCGCAGGCGCGACGACCCGCCAGGACCCGTGCGGAACAGCGCAGCAACCACTTACTTGCAGGCACCGCGCGGGGGCTTCCAGGTGCCGTACGGCGTCGTTTTACGCGGGATCGTCCGGCATCGCGGTGTCTTCTGCGCTAGCGCGGCGCCACGGCGGCCAGCAGATCGGCGGGTAGCGGCAACGGTTCGTCGTGCAGGCAGGCGGCGATGACATCGCCCGCCAAAGCCGACCAGCTGAGGCCGCGCGAGGCATAACCGGCGGCCAGCCAGACCCCCGGCGCGTGCGCCAGCGGCCCCACCGCGGGCAGGCGGCCCGGCAGCACCGCGCGCCAGCCGGCCCAGCCGGGCAGTTGGCCCGGCACCAGGGTGCCCCAGCCCGCCGGCTGTTCGCCCAGCAGGCCGGCCGCCTTGTCCAGAACGGTTTGTTGCCCCGCCGCGCTGACCTGCGCGGCGGCGACCCCGTGTTCGTAGGTGCTGCCGGCCACGCACCAGCCATCTACCGGGGGCAGCAGATAGCCTTCGCCGCCCACGATGCAGCGCGGACCGCCCCGCAGCGCCTGGGCCGGCAACAGGCTGATCTCGCCCGCCAGCGCGTGCATCTGCCCCACACGCGGCAAGGCGTCGAGCAGGCCGCTGGCCCGCAGCAACGCCTGCGCGCCGTACGCATTGGCCAGCACCACGCTGCGGCCCTGCCCCAGCAACCGCCCCGCGGCATCCAGCACCTGCCAGCCCTCGGCGGTGCGGCGCAGCAGCGCCGCACCACCCGTGACGCGGCGTATGCCCGGCGCATCGAGCAGCGCGGCGATCAAGGGCGCGGGCCGCACCAGCATGCCGTCGGCAAAGAACAATCCGCCGCGCGACACCGGCACCCCGGCCAGCGCCGCCGCTTCATCGCGGCCGACCGCGCGCACCCAGTCGGCGGGGAACTGCAATTGCCGCAAGGTTTCCGCCAGGGCGGCGGTACGGCCGGCGTCGCGCTCCAGCTGTACCGTACCGCAGCGCCGGGGCGCCGCCGGGGGCGGCAAGCCGGCCCAGCGGGCCAGGGCGCGCTGGCTGCCGGCCCGCGACAGGCGCGCGCGCGGGTTATCGTCGCGCGCGATCACCGGCGTCAGCGCCGCGGCCACATGGCCGGCGTGGACCGCGTCGGGCGCCGCCGCGTCGACCAGGCACACCGGACGGCCGCGCAAGGCCAGCGCGTGCGCCACGCCGGCGCCCGCCAGTCCGCCACCGACCACCAGCACTTCGCCCGCGCCGTCGGCGTCGGCCTCGCGGGCCTGTGCCCAGGCGTCGCCGGCGGAAGCCCGCGGCGGCTGAGGCATGCGCACCCCCACGGTCATGTGCCATTTGCCGCCGTAGCCGGGCTGCTTGCTGACCTGGAAGCCGGCGTCGCGCAAGGCCTGCCGCACCGCGCCGGCGCTGCACCAGGTGGCGAGCGTGGCGTCGGGGGCGGCCAGCCTTGCCAGGTCGCGCAGCAAGGCGGGCTGCCAGACTTCGGGATTGCGGTCGGGCGCGAAGCCATCCAGAAAAAATGCATCGACCCGGGCGCGCAAGTGCGGCGCCCATGCCGCCGCCTGGCCGAATGCCAGGGTCAGGGTCAGCGCCCCGCCTTCGAATTCCAGCCGGTGCAGGCCGGGCAGGCAGGCGGGCCATTGATCGGCCAATTGTTCGGCCAGCCCGTGCAATGGTTCGGGCGCCAGCTGCCGCAGCCAGTCGCGCAAGGCGTCGCGCGCGAACGGATGCGCCTCGATCGACACCATGTGCAGCCGGCGCGGCCGGGCCGGATCGTTGCGCCAGGCGTGCCACAAGGCCAGGAAGTTCAGGCCCAGTCCGAAGCCCGTCTCGCACACTGTGAAGCCCGCCCTGCCGCGCCAGCGCTGCGGCAGGGCGTTGCCGCGCAGGAATACGTGCTCGGCCTGCCCCAGCGCGCCGGACGGACTATGGTAGACGTCGCCATACGAGGCACTGCGGAACCGCCCGTCGGCGTCCAGGCCGGCGGCGGGGGGAATCAGAGGCGAATAAGAGGACATTGGACAACAAGAAAAATCGGAATAGCCGCTGCGAGGCGCGCCGGCATACCCGAAGCGACAAGCCTGTGACGTTGGCTGAAAGCCACGCCGGCCGCCTTGATTTGCGGCCAACCGCTAGGCTGGCCGCCGCAAAGGCTTACACTGGTTTCATGCCGACGACAGAACCTACCACGACCCAGGCTGCACCGCTGGACTTGGCTGCCGCCATCGACACCGCCGTCTCGGCGGCCCATACCGGCGCCGCGCTATTGCAATCGTACGCGCACCACCGCGCCGATCTGGTGATCGACCACAAAGCCCGCAACGATCTGGTTTCGCAGGCCGACCGCGAGGCCGAGGCGGCCATTATCGAATCCCTGCGCGCCCGCACACCGCAGTTCGGCATCGTGGCCGAAGAAACCGGCGGCGCGCCGCAAGGGCCGGCTACCTGGTACATCGACCCGCTCGACGGCACCACCAATTTCCTGCACGGCATTCCGCATTATGCGGTGTCCATCGCGCTGGTCGCGCATGCGGGCACGCGCGTGCCCGGCGTCGGGCCGCTGGACGAAGACACGCCGGTCATCGGCGTGGTCTACGATCCCAGCCGCGAAGAACTTTTCACGGCCGTGCATGGCATCGGCTCCTGGCTCAATGGCCGGCGCATTGCGTGTTCGCGCACCCAGTCGCTCAACGACGCGGTCCTGGCCACGGGCTTCCCGTTCCGCGACTTTTCGTTCGCCAACCAGTACATGCCCATGCTGCAAGACGCCATCTGCACGGCGCGCGGCGTGCGGCGCATGGGCGCGGCGGCGCTGGACCTGGCCTGGACCGCCTGCGGACGCTACGACGGCTACTGGGAAATGGGCCTGGCGCCCTGGGACGTGGCCGCGGGCACGCTGATCTTGCGCGAAGCGGGCGGCGTGTGCCACGACATGCACCGGCAAGACCCCTGGCCCGTGGGCGGGCGCGTGGTGGCCGGCAATCCGGCCATTGTCGACGCGCTGCACGAGCTGGTGGCGCCGCACCTGCGGGCCACCTGAGGCCGCGGGCGCGGCCGCCCCGCTATTGCGCCGGCGCGTCGCCGCCGGGGCGCAATTCGCGCCGCAGGATCTTGCCCACGTTGCTCTTGGGCAGTTCGTCGCGGAACTCGACCGTGTGCGGGCGCTTGTAGTTGGTGAGCTTTTCCCGGCACCAGTCGATGACCTGCGCTTCGGTCAGGGCCGGGTCTTTCTTGACCACGAAGGCCTTCACGGCCTCGCCGGAGCGGTCGTCGGGCACGCCCACGACCGCGCATTCGAGCACGCCGGGGTGCGCCGCGATGACGGCCTCGACCTCGTTGGGATACACCTTGAAGCCCGACACCGCGATCATGTCTTTCTTGCGATCGACGATGCGCGTATAGCCTTTTTCGTCCATGATGCCGATGTCGCCGGTGCGGAAAAAGCCGTCGTCGGTCATGCAGCGCCGGGTTTCTTCGGGCTTCTGCCAATAGCCCAGCATGACTTGCGGGCCGCGTATGCAGACCTCGCCGCGTTCGCCCAGCGGCATGGCATTGCCGTCGTCGTCCAGGATGGCCACGTCGGTCGACGGCAGCGGCAGGCCGATGGACCCCGAATATTCGCTGCTGTCGGTGGGGTTGACCGTGGCCACGGGCGAGGTTTCGGACAGGCCGTAGCCTTCGATCAGGGGCCGCCCGGTGATCTGCAGCCAGCGCTCGGCCACCTGGCGCTGCACCGCCATGCCGCCCCCCAGCGTCAGGCGCAGGTTCGAGAAATCGAGGCGGGCGAAGTCGGGATTGTGGGCCAGTGCGTTGAACAAGGTGTTGACGCCCGGGAAAATATTGACGCCGGCCTTGCGCCATGCGCCGATCAGGGCGGGCTGATCGCGCGGATTGATGATGAGCAGGTTGCGCATGCCCGCGTAGATGCCGTAAAGGCCGCAGACTGTCATGGCGAACACGTGATACAGCGGCAGCGCGCTGATGATGGTGAGCTGGGTATGTTCGAGGTCGCGCAACGCGGGCCGCGCCACTGCCTGCAACTGCAGCACATTGGCCACCAGGTTGCCGTGCGACAGCATGGCGCCCTTGGGCACGCCAGTGGTACCGCCCGTGTATTGCAGCACGGCCACATCGTCGTGGCCCAGCGCGGGCGGCGCGAAATGCGTGCCCGCGCCCTGCGCCAGCACCCGCGGCAGGCGCAGCGCGCCGTCGATGCGCCAGGCCGGAATCATGCGTTTCAGGTAGCGCGCCGCCAGATTCACCAGCGGCGCCTTCAGGCCGCCCAGCAGGTCGCCCGGACCGGTCACCACCACATGCCGCAGCGCGGCGCGATCGCCGACGTCTTGCAGCGTGCGGGCGAAGTTCTCGAGAATGACGATGACTTCGGCGCCGCTGTCGGCCAGCTGCCGCTGCAGTTCGTCGGCCTTGTACAGCGGATTGACGTTGACCACCACATGGCCGGCGCGCAGGGTGCCCAGCATGCACACCAGGTAGGCGGGCACGTTGGGCATCATCAGGGCCACGCGCGCGCCCTTTTGCAGCCCCAGCCCCTGTAGCCACGCCGCGAAATCGCGCGCGTGGCGGTCGAGTTCGGCGTAGCTGAGATCGGACCCCATGGCCGTGCAGGCCACCCGCTGGGCGTGCTGGCGGCACGCCTGGTCGAGCAGGTCGGTCAGCGATGCATGGGATTCGATCGAGATCTCGGCGGGAACGCCTTCGGGATAATGCGCGAGCCAGGGTCGTGACATGAATTGCCTCCAATCATTGTTATCGGGCATTTTGCTTGATAATACCCGGGTTGCCTCTGGCCAAATATCAACGAGACCTCCGATGAACCTGCTCGAACCCATCGTCGCCTGGCATCGCGATATCGCCGACATCCGGCGCGACATCCACGCCCATCCCGAACTGGCCTTCGAAGAATTCCGCACGGCCGACCTGGTCGCCGCCCGCCTGCAAGAATGGGGCATCGAAGTCGATCGCGGCCTGGGCGGCACCGGCGTGGTCGGCATCATTCGCGGCAACACGGCCGGCCCGCGCGCGGTGGGGCTGCGCGCCGACATGGATGCGCTGCCCATGCAAGAGGCCAACACTTTCGCGCACGCCAGCCGGCACGACGGCAAAATGCACGCCTGCGGGCACGACGGCCACACCGCCATGCTGCTGGCGGCCGCGCGCTACCTGGCGCAGCATCGCGATTTCGCCGGCACCGTCTATGCCATCTTCCAGCCGGCCGAAGAAGGCGGCGGGGGCGCCCGGCGCATGATCGAAGACGGCCTGTTCCAGCGCTTTCCCATGGAAGCCGTGTTCGGCATGCACAACTGGCCGGGTCTCGCGGTGGGCCAGTTCGGGCTGACCGCGGGCCCCATCATGGCCTCGAGCAACGAATTCATCATCACCATCCAGGGCAAGGGCACGCATGCGGGCATGCCGCACCTGGGCACCGACCCGGTCATGACGGCCGTGCAGCTGGCGCAGTCTCTGCAGACCATCATCACGCGCAATCGCAACCCGCTCGACGCCGCGGTGCTCAGCATCACGCAAATCCATACCGGCAGCGCCGACAACGTGGTGCCCAACCAGGCCATCATGCGCGGCACCGTGCGCACCTTCACGCACGAGACCCTGGACCTGATCGAACGGCGCATGGAAGAAATCGCCCGCCATACCTGCGCGGCGCTCGATTGCGAAGTCGAATTCGACTTCCGCCGCAATTATCCGCCCACCATCAATCACGCGCGCGAAAGCGAATTCTGCGCCGGCGTGCTGCGCGGCATCGTCGGCGACGACAACGTCGACGACCACGTGCAGCCCACCATGGGCGCCGAAGACTTCGCGTTCATGCTGCAGGAAATGCCCGGCTGCTACGTCTGGATCGGCAACGGCCAGGGCGGCCACCGCGACGCCGGCCATGGCATGGGCCCCTGCATGCTGCACAACGGCAGCTACGACTTCAACGACGAACTGCTGCCGCTGGGCGGCACGTATTGGGTGGAACTGGCGCGCCAATGGCTGGCGCGGCCATCAGGTGTCTGACTCCCGCAGGGTGTCAGACACCCGTCGCATACCCTTAAGAGCCGGATATGGCCGCTAGAACCGGATGCGCGTGCCCACTGTGCCCATAAATCCATAGCTGTCACCGGGGTTTTGCATGCTGGCGCGGACATCGGCCTCGCCATATAGCATGTAGGTGCCCCGGCCCCAGTTGTATGACGCACCCGCGCCCACACCGGCCCAGGTATGCTGGTTGCGCTGCATAAGCGACACATCCGCGACGCTTACCCGCGTAGTGTCCGCAAAATTCTGATACAGATTCACGATCCCATAGGCATTGAGCGCATCGCCGTTGGCCAGGCGCCGCCGGTAATCTGCCGACAACCCCAGGCGTCCCACCACCCGGTGCCGGCCTTGGAAGCTGACCGGCGTTTGGTAGGCGTCGCGGAACTCATCGTAATCGACATGCGAGTACGTCAATTGCGCCTGTGGAGTCACCCCCCAATGATCGTTCAAAGCGAAACTGCGCCCGGCCTCGACCCCGAACGCGTGGCCGAAGCCATCGTTGCCCCCCACCTCTTCGAGGCCCAGCGTACGCGAGGTAAGATCGCTGTCGAACCAGCTGGCCTGGGCCTGGGCATCTACATAGAAGCCATTGCGGCCGTACCAGGTCAAGGTACCGCCCAGGCCGTAGCCCCGGGCATCGATCTTGCCTTTGCCGAAAACCGATCCGACCCGCGAACTGGCATTGCCATAGTGCGCATTGAGCCCGGTCACTATCTGCCCGTGCTCGTTCTCGTAGGCTTGCATGTCGGCGCCGATTTGCATACGCCAGATATCCACGTCCTGATGGGCGCCTGTCGTACTGCGGGCCGGCCGGAACCGCCCATGCGATCCCTGCACCCGCCCCCATACCGCCGGCCGGCCTTGAGCTTGAGGGGCGCCACCACCGGGCTCGGCAGCCACGGTGGCCTGCCGCTCGCCCACGCGTTCCCGCAGCGAGGATAAGGCGTTGAGTTCGTGCAGCACCTTGCCATAGCTTTCGTATAGCGGCGCGCCAGGCTGGTACATGGGGTCCTCGCCGCCACCGCCCTGGCCGCCATCGATATATTCCGAACGCAAATACCAGTTTCCATCGTGAGGATCCAGCGTGCTGCCCTGATACAGCGAATAGCCATAGGCACCCGCGACAATGGCCGGCCGCCCCAGGGCAGCCACATAATCATGTTGCAGCGCAAAAGCGTCGGCCGGCGAATGACCCTCCACATCGATGATCCGGATGCCCTCCTGGGTGGCCGCGCCCATCCCGCCGCGGTTCACCACTTTGACATACGTCTGGCCCGAGACGTCACCGCCAACCACGAGCCGGTCGGACTGTGAGTTGTCGTCTGCCAGGGCGGCATTGAAAACGATGGTACCGCCGTCGCCAGCGTAGTCTTTGCTGACACGCAGCGTGCTGAAGCCGTTGGGGGTCAGTGGCGCCGGCATGAATTGCACCATTGCTTGGCGGTTGTTCAGCGTGGTGACCTGCGAATCGCCGTCTACTCGCCAGGTGGCGCCGCCCTGTAGCACCATGTTGGATACGGCGCCGCCCGCCGTGTGTACCTGCCCGGCGATGATCGAATTACCGTCCGCCAGCAGGTCCACGACGGTTTGCCCCTGCGAGGGATCGGAATGATCCTGTACGTCCATCAGGCCCGCACCGCCGGTAAGCACGCTGCCGTCGAGCACACTTGCCGTCAGGTGCCCGCCCTGGGCCACGATGCCATACCCGTGTTTGGACTCTACGCTCGATCGCGTCAAAGTGACTTCCGAGCCATACTGCTGGCCAGTCGAGGCATTCTCGAACGCATAGATGCCGTGCGCGTTCACGCCTTCGGCACGAATCGCACTGCCGGCCATTTCAAGACGGCCCGCCCGCTGCACCATCGCGCCATGGGCGCCCGTGCCGGTCGTGGATACGAACGTGCCATTATGCAGACGGCTTATCCCATGCAGATCGCTGACTACGCCGACAGAGCCGTTTCCGGTAGTGAAGGCGCGGGCTCCGTCCAGCACCACCTCGGCGCCACCTTTCGACAATACTGCATGGGCATCCGGACCATGAGTGCTTACCGTTGACCCATCGGCAAGCGTGACCGCATTCCAGCCAAAATTGGCAACCACTCCGTGGCTGCCGGCTCCCGCCGTCGTCAGCGACGAATTGGTCCAGTACGAGACCGCGCCGCGGGGAAGGTAGCTGCCTGTTCCCCCAACCTGTTCACTGTAAAGACCGTAGGCGCGCTCGCCATTCGTGGATACGGTGACTCCATCCATGTAGGCCGTGGTCTGGATAGGCGCGGCCCCGGCGGTCGCACCGCCCAGATAGACGCCGTGACCCGCGTCATCGGTGGTGGCAATGGTGCCGTCGGCCAGATGCGCTTCCGCGCCGAACATGGCATACACCCCATACCTGCGCGCCACGATGCTGAAGTCGCGGATCTTGGTGACGACCGGCTCGTTGTCTTTCCTTAGGCCGCCATTCAGGTCGATCCCGATGCCACGCGCATTGATGTGCACGTCGTTCAGCTCGACCAGCGAGGAATTGTATTGGGCGATCCCCGTTGCGCTGCCGTAGATCTCCAGCCCGCTGCCGCTCACATGCGTGCGTATGCCGGATTCCCCGGGGTGGACCCCCAGGCCTTGGACCCGCAGACCGACATCGCATTGAGCGCCCGTACAAATCACACTGTTCTTGATGTCGAGGCTGGCCCCGTCGGTAACGAAAATTCGCTCATTGACCGTCATTCCTGTGGCGTTGACAATGGTTCCGTCGTCGGAGACGATGAGCTGGTCCAAAGACTGGTCGGTCAGGCTGGTCGTGCCGCTATTGATAATCAGCGACTGCGCGTGCGGGCTTGAAACGCTCCATACGGCGAATGCCGCCAGCATGCTCCGGGCGACGTCGGACTGTTTCGGAAAACGATGGGCCACGTGTCGGCGCTCCTTGCCAATAAGTTAAACGGCATGGCAAGCACTGCGGGACGGATCCGTTCTCAGGACACGGTGACGGTGCTCTCCATGTCTGAGCAGCATCCGATGGCCTGTGATCACGATTACGTCGAATTTTCTCCAGGTTGAATCGGAATTTTCCGAAAAGATCTATTCTCTATTTGATGTCGTCTTGCCCGGTACATTCGCCGGTACGGCGTGCAGCGGTCATGCGCCGCTGGCGAAACGCAGGGTCAGGCAGGCCTCAAGAAAGCGCTCGGCCGCGCGCGCCGTGGCACGCGCATGCGGCACCAGGATGCTGAGTGTGCGGGTCAGGGGCCGCGGCAACAGGCGTATCACGGCCAGCGTGCCGTCTTCGTGCCGCATCGACATCAGCGACACGAAGCCGATGCCCAGGCCGGCCCGCACGGCCTGCTTCACGCCCTCGACCCCGGCCAGCTCCAACCCCGCCGCCGGCGCCAGCCCCGCGCTATCGAATGCGCGTTCCACCAATTGCCGCACGCCCGAGCCCGGCTCGCGCATCACCAGCGGCTCGCCGGCCAGCTCGCGCAGGCGCGCCGCGCCCTTGGCCGCCAGGGGGTGGTCGGCGCGCGCAATGGCCACCACTTCGTCCTGGTTCCAGCCATGCACGGCGGTGTCGGTGGGCAGGCCGGCCGGCACCTCGCCCTCGATGAAGGCCAGGTCCAACACCGGCAGGCGCTCGACGATCTGGCGCGTATTGCCGTCCGACAAATGCACGGCCACCGCCGGAAACCGCTGCCGGAAATCCGCCACCAGGGCGGGCAGCAGGTAACTGGCCGGGGTCGTGCTGGCCCCCAGCCGCAGCGTGCCGGTTTCCAGGCCCCGCCAGGCTTCGCGGGCGGCATGGGCCTGGTTGTAGACCTGGCGCAGCTGGCGGGCCTGCTCGGCCAGGCGCTCGCCGGCGGCCGTCAGGGCCACGCC
>Ga0182738_1006320_pt1 | contig 12314 bp, 10 predicted proteins | sample eDN5th30CBELigMG_FD_128876 | JGI IMG/M metagenome (GOLD analysis project Ga0182738, IMG submission 128876) | Enriched Miracle-Growth compost microbial communities from Emeryville, California, USA - eDNA 5th pass 30_C BE-Lig MG (version 2)... ...
CTTCCTTCACCTGCTCGATGCCGCGGGTCTCCACCAGCGCCCGGCGCCGCGCTTCGATCGGCCCGAGCCCGGCACGTTCGTACTCGGACGAGAGGAGGTCGACATAGGCACGGACTTCGTCGTCCAGTGCCCGCTCGGCACGTGCGCGTCGCGTCAGACCGCGCCAGATGCTTCGAATGTAGGTCAGGATGCGCATGGTCAGCTCGATGGGAGAGACATGTCTCATATCGAAGGTCGATACGACAACATGCGGTAGCTCCTATCGAACGTCAATAGCGGGACTGCGGGAGCGTTACGGAATCGTCGCCCGCCCCGGCGCCCGCCCCGGGGGATTCACCGGTTCACGTGCATCTTCAGAGCAGAAGCTGGGTGTCGTCAGTGATGGGGAGTGAAGGCGAGGGCACCCTTCTCTGGATCGTCCCTCATCCGCATGACCATTCCATCAGGCTGTAGTCGCTGGTAACCGGGATTTCGGGCCAATCCGTGACCCTCCGGATGTGGCCCGTCACCCTCAATTCGCGGATGTCACTCGATGATTCGCGCACCAACAGACGTGCGGTCGCCGCCTCTTCCATCGCTAAATCGTCCGGCGCTATCCACATCGTGAAGGGGCTGTCCAGGTACCCATAGTCTCCGCCAGTGTAATAGATCAGATCGTCGGATCGGCCCGGCGCGAGATTTCTGGAGCCGAGGCAGAGGCCCGTGCCGGTCGTCGTCAGCCCGAGTTCGATGGCGAGCACTTCCACAGTTGGGCCATCGCTCGGCACGCTGACCCGCAAGATCGGCTCGAGAATCGTGTAGCACCCATCGGCGCAACCCGGTATCGAGAAGACTGTAAAGGAGTCCACAGTGATGGCGGTGCTCTCCAGAGGCGCCGGGCGCACGAACACGGGAATGGGGTATGGGCTCCCCGCGATGGTAACACGCACCTCCGCGGCTCCCGGTTTGAGGAAACGGGCCACAGCGGTGACGCCATCGTAGCTGAGCTTGCCGTTCAGGTCCTCGCGTGTCACCCGGGTCAGGGAGTCGACCACGACGACGGTGCTATCGGAGGTCGTGATCGTCACCTGGCCGGGGTTGCGGGGAGTGCCGTTCCCGTCCGTAACCGACGCCGACAGCAGACGGCGGGTGTCGGGGAACAGGTAGTCGGTGTCCAATGAGACGTGAGCGATGATTCGCGTTTCCTGCGTGTACTCCAAGGGGGTGCGATCGTCCTTGCCGCACGCCAGCGCGGCAACTACTCCGCAGATCAGGACTGCATGAACGCGCAGCGGCATGGTCGGGATGGCTGGAGTCGCAAAGCGTGTGAAGGCGCGAACCGACATGCGCCGGCATCACCTCGTTTGCGAGCCACACTACGTGGGGAGCGTCTTCCAGATGTCTACTTTCGGGGCTGCGTGGCATCGCCCGATCCCCGCGGCCTCTCCTATGGCTCGCCAGCTTCGTGCGTCACTCCCGTCGCAACTCCGGTATCGCATCGAACCAGTGTGCCAGCACCGGCCGCGCGGCTGTGCCCACCAGTTGCCAGCTTCGTACGCGCTTCCAGTCGCCCAACCGCGCGTACAGCGACACGAGTCGGACTATGGGCGGCGAAAAGATCTCGTCCGGTGCCGTCGCGTGCTTCGTGAGCGCACGCTCCTCGAGCGCTGCGGCCTCGGCGATCAGCGCTTCGCGCAACGTCCGCTGATAGCCGGCCGCCGCATCCTCCGAGAACGTTCTCCTGAATGCCTCCGCATCGCGCATCGCCGGGGAGCGCGTTCGCTCGGCCACTGCTTCGTCGAAGCGGCCGTCTTCCTCGAACAGTCTCACCAGCCGCCCGCGTGCCGGCGCATGCCGCGGCTCCAGAAGGAGCGTACGACGCAGCGTCTCCTCCGCACCGAGGCGGTCACCTACGGCGAGACGAGCCGCAGCGAGCGAGCTGAGCATGTGCGGGATATCCGGCTCCAGCGCCGCCGCCGATTCCGCTTCCGACAGTGCTTCGTCGTGCCGCCGCGCCATGCCGAGCCACACGGCGCGGAAGCGGTGCCCTTCGGCGTACTCGGGCTCCTTCGCGACCGCGAGGTCGAACTCCGCACCCGCGCGCTCCCAGTCGTCGTCGAGGTACAGCGCCTTGACGGCGAAATGCACGTGCGGCACCGCGAGTGTGTCGTCCATGGCCAGTACCCGCTCGCTGAGAGCGATGGCCTCGCCGAACGTCTGTGAGAATGGTACGAGCACTCCCCGGCGTGCGGCGACTGCGTAGAAGTTGGCAAGACCCGCCAGAGCGGGCGCGAACGTAGGGTCGAGCGCGAACGCGCGCTCGAAATACTCGCGGCTGAGCAGCAACTCCGCGGCCGGACCGCCGTGCGCCGTGCGCAGAAAGAGATAGTGTCCGCGCGCATACATCGTGGATGCGTCGGCCGCGTGCGGGCGTCTCGGGGGGGAAGACACTCTGACAGGCCTCTGAGCTTGCGGCGTCGAGTGGCGCTGCAGCAGAGCACGCAGGCGATCACGCTCCGCCGAGAGCCACTGGTCGAATTCCGCGCTTCGCCTTACATGAAGCCCCTGGAACGGTTCGGGCCCGACGCCAGCCGCGTCCGGCCCCGTCCCATCCAGCCCCGCGTCAGCGGGCCACGCTCCGCCCTCGAGCTCCACCGCGTCGCACGACACGAACGCGGGATCGATCCCGACGAGATGCTCGCCGGCCGAGATGATGGCATGCGCGCCGAGCTGCAGTCGCAGCCCGTGCAGCGCGTTGCGCAATGCACGACGTCCACGCAGCTCATCATGATCCGGCCACAGCATGGCGACGAGCGTGTCGCGTTCGTGGAGCCCGCGCGGTCGCGCGAGAGCGAGGTAGCAGAGGAGCGCGAGTTGCCGCGGCTGCGTCACGCACGAGTGCACCGCCGGATCGGTGCGCCGGCGCATGGTGACGGGACCCAGAACCCTGAGTCGAAACTCTACCGACGACGACACGTGGCTCCCGCGACTCGAGTGGGCTACTCGATGTGCAGCAGGACGAGCGCGAGTCGCCAGGCACTCGCGCGGTCGGGGATGTGGCCGTCATGATGGTCCCTCCGGTTCGGCGCGTCAAGGTCGGTACGCGAGTCGGGTCGCCCTCACCGCGATCACGTACCGACCACTATGCAGCCGACGCGTCTACCGGCCGTCTACTTTCCTGACCGCACCCCCGGTCCTCGCGGGCCGGGGTGCGGGACTTCGGGCTCAGTGACCCGAGGAGTCCGCCCGGCGGCCCGACTCGAAGAGGAACCAGGTACGCCGCTCGGTTTCGTCGATCCATACCTCTATCAGGCTCGCCGTCGCGACGTCCTGCGCGTCGTCGCACACGTCGTGCGCCTCGCGCAAACGCGCCACCAGCGTCTTGTTGTCCTCCCGCAGCTCGGCCAGCATGTCCGACGGCTCGACATACTCCGCGTCGTTGTCGTCTATCCGCTGCAGACGCGCGATCTCTCCGATGGACCTGATCGTCAGCCTGCCGAGCTTCCTGACGCGTTCCGCGATCGGATCGGTCATCGCGAAGATCTGATCGGCGTGTTCGTCGAGGAGCAGATGGTAATCGCGGAAGTGCGGCCCGCTCATGTGCCAGTGGAAGTTCTTCGTCTTCAGGTAGAGCGCGAAAACATCGGCCAGAACGAGATTCATTGCCGCGGCGACGTCGCGAGTCGCATCGGCTTCCAGATCGGTGGGCGTTTCGAGCGCCGCGTTGCGCCGCTCTGCGAGCGCCTGACTTCCCCTCGAGGCGGCCGTCTTCGTGCTCGAGTCTCTCCGCGAAGCTACTTTCATCTGCTGGCGTCTCCGGGTTGCTGTCGTTTTCATGACTTCCCTCTTCGGTGTCTGGTGGCGTCGGGGATTCTGCTTTCTACGATAGGTGCTGGGGGAGCGCACCGCCATTGCACGAACCACAAGCAAGGCGCGCACCAGCAGGGCTCGGCCAAACCGGGCGGAGACGTAACCGCCGACTCATCCAACGACTGCCTCCGATGAATATGCTCTATCATGCACACTCGGGCCTCCGCTACCTGGTTCTCCTCGCAGGCGTTCTGGCGCTGCTGGTATTCGCGTACGGGCTCATCGCGCGCCGGCCGGTGCGCGCAGCAGGCGCCCTCACCGCGGCTTTCACCGGTCTGCTGGACGTCCAGCTCCTGCTCGGTTTCGCCCTGCTCCTGGGTGGCATCTTCTATCCTGCAGTTACCGGGCACATGGTGATGATGGTGCTCGCCGCGGTAGCCGCCAATGGTGCGGCCATGCTCGCGCCGCGCGCCAGCTCGGACCGGCAGGAGCTGGTCATGCGGCTTGCCGGCGTGGTGATTGCGCTCGCCTGTATCGTGATCGGTATAGTGGCCATCGGCCGTTCCGTGCTGGGTTCGGCGCCCGCCACCATCATGTAACACTGTCCCGCGCACGAACCATCGCCCCGATGCGAACCACGATGGATACTGCCTCGCCGCTTGACCCCTCGTCGGAGGGATCGAACTCGCACGCTCACTGGCGCCAAGTGCTGAGCGAGCTCTGGGGCATCGACGCTCCACTTCAGCAACTGGATGGCGAGTTCGACCTGAATCTCCTCGCGACCCACGGCGACGGGTACATCCTGAAGATCATGCGCCACGGCTGCGACCCGGCGCTCGTCGACATGCAGTGCAGCGCGCTCGAGCACATTGCCGCGAAGGAGAGAGTATCGCACGGATCGGGCCGCGTCCCGGTGCCGGAGGTCGTGCCCGCGAGAGGCGGCGATCCGTACACGACGGTGGCGGACGCCAATGGCGATCCGCGCATCGTATGGCTTTCGAAGAAGCTGCCGGGCACTCCCTGCGCCCACTGGCGGCCGCGGACTCCCGACCTCGCTCGTCGTATCGGTTGCGCCATCGGCGCCATGGACGGTGCTCTCGCCGACTTCGAGCACCCGTTTCTGGACAGGAGCTTCAAGTGGAAGCTCCCCGAAGCACTCTGGATCAGCGGGCGCTATCGCGGAATCCTGGAACCGGCGAAGAGCGCGATAGTGGATGAGATCATCGACGAATTCCACACCGTTCGCGCGGTACTCGATGCACTTCCCGCCGCGGCGATCCACAACGACGTCAACGATCACAACGTGCTCGTGAGCGGCTCGCTGCTCGAGCGGGCGCGCGTCACGGGAATAATCGATTTCGGCGACATGTGCGCCGCGCCGCGAGTGTGCGAGCTGGCGATCGCCTGCGCCTACATCGTGCTCGGCGATGCAAACCCTGGCATCACCGCGAGCAGCCTCGTGTCCGGCTACCATTCCACCTACCCACTCACGCCTGCCGAACTCGACATCATCTGGCCGCTGCTGCGCATGCGTCTCGCGGTGAGCGTGGTCAACTCGGCGCTCATGGCGATCGAGAATCCCGGCGACCCGTACGTGGTGATAACGCAGAAGGCGGCGTGGGATTTTCTCGAGAGCGACGGGATCGATCCTTCCATGATCGGTGCGCGGCTGCGTACCGCCTGCACCCTGCCCGTGACCGACAGTGCGAACGCGGTCATGAGCTGGCTCGACAGTGCTCGCGGTACCTTCGCGCCGGTCGTCGGCCGCGACCTCTCCGGCGCCCCGATGGGATCGCTCTCGGTTCAGAGCGGCGCGACGCCGCGGAATCCGCTCGCCATCACGCGCGAAGAGGCCGCGAGGCTCGATGCTTCTTTCGATCCGGCCCACACGCCGGCAGCCGGCGCACGGCATCACACTCCCGACGAGGATGACACGACCTGGCTGGGCTACTACCGTGAACCGCGCTTGATCTACACGGAGCCAGCTTTTCGTAGCGGCGACTCCGTAATCGGCAACCGGCGAACCGTTCATCTGGGAGTGGACGTCTTCGTGGCCGAGGGAACTCCGGTGCTCGCACCGCTCGATGCCACGGTGGAACACGTTGGCGTACGGGCGGCGTATCTCGATTACGGCGGAGTCGTGATCCTGCGCCACGAGACGCCCGACGGTGCTGCGTTCTTCACGCTGTACGGACATCTCGCTCCCGACGCCATCGCGCGCCTGCGAGAGGGGAGTCGTCTGGAGAAAGGCGAGCGCTTCGCCGATGTCGGCGACGTTTCCGGGAACGGCGGCTGGGACCCCCACCTCCACTTTCAGCTCGCACTCACCACGAATGGCGTGGGCGACGACTGGCCGGGAGCCGCCGATCCGGACGAGCTGCCGCTATGGACGGGGATCTTTCCGAACCCCGCACCGCTGTTGAATCTCCCGGACGAGCGCACCGCCTTCGACACGCTGGACCGATCGACGGTTCTCCAGAAGCGGGCCAAGAACTTCGGCGCTAACCTGAAGCTGTCGTACTCAGATCCGGTGATGTTCCTGCGCGGCTGGAAGCACTTTCTCTTCGACGAATGGGGCCGACCGTATCTGGACTGCTACAACAACGTCCCGCACGTCGGCCATTCTCATCCGCGCATCCGTTCGGTGGCGGCGGAGCAGCTCGAGCGGCTGAATTCCAACACGCGCTATCTGCATCCGGCGCCGAGTGCGTTCGCGGAGAAGATCACTTCCAAGCTGCCGGAATCGCTCTCGGTCTGCTTCTTCGTGAACTCCGGTTCGGAGGGCAACGAGCTCGCACTCCGGCTCGCGCGCGCTCACACGGGCGGACTGGACATGATCACGCCCGATCACGGCTACCACGGCAACACCACCGGCGCCATCTCGATCTCGGCGTACAAGTTCGACGCCGCGGGCGGCGGCGGCCGGCCGGAGTGGGTGCAGCTCGTGGAGCTCGCCGACGACTACCGCGGCAGCTTTCGCCGCGGCGATCCCGACCGCGCCGAGAAGTACGCTGCGCAGGTGGACGACGCCATCGCTCGCATCGACGCACGCAGCGGCCGGCTCGCGGGTTTCATCGCCGAGTCATTCCCCAGTGTGGGCGGGCAGATCATCCCGCCACCCGGATATCTGGCGGGCGTGTACAGGCGCGTTCGCGCTGCCCGTGGCGTCTGCATCGCGGACGAAGTTCAGACCGGGCTCGGACGACTTGGCGATTTCTACTTCGGATTCGAGCAGCAGGGTGTCATCCCCGACATCGTGGTGCTCGGTAAGCCCATCGGCAACGGGCATCCCCTTGGCGTGGTGGTCACGACGCGTGAGATCGCCGAGAGCTTCGCCCGCGGGCCCGAGTTCTTCTCGACCTTCGGCGGCTCGACTCTTTCCTGCATGATCGGCAAGGAAGTTCTCGATATCGTGGACGACGAAGAGTTGATGCAGAACGCGCAGGTGACGGGCGGCCATCTGCTGCAACACCTGCGCGAGCTGCAGAGCGTGCACGAGGCGATCGGCGATGTGCGCGGCTTCGGGCTCTTCATCGGCGTCGAGCTGGTGAAGCATCGAGAGAGCCGCGAGCCGGCTACGGAGATGGCGGCCTACGTGAAGAACCGGATGCGTGAAGAGAGAATCCTCATCGGCACCGAAGGGCCGGCGGACAACGTGCTGAAGATCCGGCCGCCGCTCACGTTCGACCGTGAAAGCGTCGACGTGGCGGTAGATGCGCTCGGGTCAATCCTGGAAGAGATCGAATCGCGTTCGGAATGAGATCTACCCGCCGCGCGCGTCAGCGGCCGCTCCTTTCCATCATCGAGACTACTCCACCAGCTTCCCTTCGGCGGAGACGTCACGCATGAGCGCGGCGATCTCCTCCGGCACCGGTGGAATCGATTCCCGCTCGATCCGTCCCGGACCCGACCAGACGAGATTGACCTGGAGCGACGAGTCCATCGCCGGATAGTCGGATCGGTTGTGACAGCCGCGCGTCTCGCGCCGCTCGAGCGCGGCATCGAGCGTGGCGCGCGCGGCGAGCAGCGAGGCTTTCAGATCGAACGCGTGCGCGAGATCCTGATAGCCTGCGAGATCGGGATGGACCCCCACATGCGCCATCTTCGCGTCGATCGCCTCGAGCTCCGCCAGACCTGCCAGGATTCCCTCCTCGTCGCGTACCACTCCGGCGTGTTCGGTCATCACGTTGCGGACCGCGCGCTGAAGCCAGCGCACGTTCTCCGGTCCGTCGGCGTGCAGCAGCTCGTCCACTTCCGAGCGCGCGCCGGCCACCGCTTCGGCCGAACGCTGTTGCCCGCTCGAGCTCGCCGAGTATTCGGCGGCAGCTTCGCCCACGATCCGACCGTACACGAGCAGCTCGATCAACGAGTTCCCGCCGAGCCGGTTCGCGCCGTGCAGCCCGCTCGACGCTTCGCCGATGGCGTACAGCCCCTCCACGCCCGTGCCGTGGTCCTCGGCGCGCACCCACACGCCGCCCATCGAGTAGTGTGCGGTGGGCGCGACTTCCATGGGCGTGGCGGTGATGTCGAGGAGCTGCAGCTCCATCAACGTGTGGTACACGCGTGGCAGCCGCTGCATGATCGTCTCGCGCGGAAGATGCGAGACATCCAGCAGCACGCCTCCGCGCGGCGTGCCGCGCCCGGCCCTGATCTCGGTGTAGCTCGCGAGCGCAACGCGGTCGCGTGTAGAGAGCTCCATCCGCTCGGCGTCGTACCGCTCCATGAAACGCTCGCCGAGCGCGTTGCGGAGGATGCCGCCCTCGCCGCGCGCTGCCTCCGACACGAGCGTACCGGCCGCATTCACCGGCTCGAGGAGGCCGGAAGGATGGAACTGCACGAGCTCCGGATCGCGGATACGGCCGCCGGCCTCCACGGCGAGGCGGAACGAGTCCCCGGTATTCTCGTCGCGGCGCGACGAGCTGTGGCGCCAGAGCCGGGTATGGCCGCCGGCTGCGAGGATGACGGCGTCCGCGTGGATCACGCAGCGCGTTCCATCTTCGATGTCGAAGCCGTACGCGCCGAAGACCACGTTGTCGCGGACGAGCAATCTGGAGATGTAGGTCGTATCGAGGATCGGGACACCGAGCTGCACGGCACGGTTCATCAGCGTCCGCTGGATCTCCAGGCCGGTGTAGTCGCCGGCGAACGCGGTGCGGCGCCACGTGTGCGCGCCGAAGAATCGCTGTGAGATTCTCCCGTCGGCCTCCCGGGCGAAGCGCATGCCCCAGCGCTCGAGGTCTCCAATGCCGCGCGCCGCGCCGCGCGTGACGATCTGCACGGTGAGCGGGTTGGCGAGCATGTAGCTCTCGGCGATCGTATCGGCCGCGTGCTGCTGCCAACTATCCTCAGGATCCATGGTCGCGAGAGCGGCATTTATTCCGCCAGCGGCAAGCGAGGTGTGCGCGTCCGCCATCGTCCGCTTGCTCGTCACGATCACGTCGACCCCGCGCTCGGCCAGCTCGATCGCGGCTCGGAGACCGGATCCACCTGCTCCGATCACGAGAACCGAAGTCGCGATGCGGCGTTCAGAGTAGCTCACGGTGATCCTCCATCCGCGCCGCGCAGACCGCGAGAGGCAGCGTGAGAGTGAAGCAACTTCCCAACCCGGGCGCGCTGCGCAGAGTGATATCGCCACCGAGCAACCGCGCCAGCCGGCGACTGATGGGGAGACCGAGTCCCGTACCGCCGGGTGTGGTGCCGAGCTGCACGAAGTCCTCGAAGACGCGCTCGTGGTCCTCCTTCTCGATTCCGGGGCCGGTGTCCATCACGTGGATCGCGATGCAGCGTGGGCGTTCTTCGAGCTCGATGCTGACTCCGCCGCGTTCGGTGAACTTGACCGCGTTCGACACGAGGTTGAGCACGATCTGCCACAACCGCCGGCGATCACTGCGCACCTCGGGGATCCGTGCGGCACGCAGATGCAAAACCAGCCTCTTTTCCAGCGCGCGCGGCTCAACCGATGCCATGACATCACGCAGGAGTGGTTCCAGAGCGACGTTCTCGAACGAGAGCGCAACCATTCCGGCATCCAGCTTGCCGAGCTCCAGAATGTCGTCCACGAGCTCGCGCAACTGCTGCGCGTTGCGCGAGATCCTCTCCACCATGTCGGCGGCGGGTGGTGGAAGGATGCCGCCCGCGCCATCGCTCAGCAGCGCGGCGTAACCGAGTACTGCGTGGATGGGCGTGCGCAGTTCGTGCGACATCTGCGCGAGGGAAGGCTTCCATCCAGCCAAGTCGATCTTCTTCTGTTCGGGTTCATCCGACATCCGAGTCGCCGGAGTGATGAGCCCGCGCGGATGACGCGCGTCCCGAAACGGGACGCGCGTCGTCTGAATATCCGCGTTCATGGAAGCGGCGGCTGGATCTGCCCGTCCATGACCATTCCCGACGCGGCGGAGCGGCCGCGCTTCGCGGAGGGCGAGTCTGCTGTAAGTTCCGAAGCGGCAGCCGCCTTCGCCACGGCCGCGCGCTCGATCCACGTGCGCAGAGTGGTCTCGCCGATCCGGGCACCGTCGCCTGGAAGGAGCGAACGCTCCTCGAGCAACGTGCCGAAGTACCGGGCCTTCGGGTCCGCCACCACGACGCGCGGATCCTTGCGTGCCGCGAGCGCGCGGCGGACGATCTCGTCGAAGCGGAACTCCTCCGGCCCCGCCACTTCCACCACGCCGTTCAGCGGCGCGCCCACCGCGACCCTGCCCACCGCGCTCGCCACATCGTCGGCAGCCATCGGCTGGTAGAGCACGGGCGGGATGCGCACGGTGTTCCCTTCGGTCGCGGAATCGGCGATGCGCATGGTGAACTCGAAGAACTGCGTCGCGTGGACAATCGAGTACGGGATCTTCGAGCTCGCGATGAGCTTCTCCTGCGCCGCCTTTGCGCGCATGTAGCCGCTGTCGGGAGCCGCTCGCTCCCCACCACCGACAGCGCCACGTGATGGCCGACGCCGGCAGAAAGCTCCGCAGCGAGGATGTTGCGCGTGGAAGTCTGGAAGAACTCCATCACCGCCGCGTCCTCGAACGACGGCGAGTTCGACACATCCACCACCACGTCGGCTCCGGCCACGACCTGCGCGAGTCCCTCGCCGGTGATGGTGTTCACTCCGGTATCGGGGGACGCGGGCACGGCCTCGTGCCCGTGTTCGCGCAGCTTCGCGACGAGTTTGGAGCCGATGAGCCCCGTCCCGCCAATTATCACGATCTTCATTGTCGTCCTCATCTATGTAGTGTTATCGAGAGTTGGTGTCGATTGATCGAGTATTTCAGACGGCCGCAGTAGCCGCCGCACCTTCGCGGCGCGACGCCGTGACGCTCCGCAGGAACGCGAGCAGATCCCCGTTGAGCTGCTCCTGGTGCGTGGTCGTGATTCCGTGCGGCGCACCGGGGTAGTAGATGTCCTTCGCGCCGGGGATCAGCCGCGCCGACTTCACCGCCGAGTCGCGCACGGGCACGATCTGGTCATCCTCGCCGTGGAGCACCAGCGTGGGGACGTCGAACTTCTTCAGATCCTCGGTGAAGTCGGTCTCGGAGAACGCCTTGACGCACTCGTAGGCGTTCAGGAGGCCGGCCTGCATGCTCAGGCGCCAGAACTGGTCGAGAACGCCCTGCGAGACTTTCGCTCCCGGCCGGTTCGTGCCGTAGAACTGGATCGCGAACTCCCGGTAGAACTGCGCGCGATCGTCGTACAGGCTCTTGCGAAGACCGTCGAAGATCTCGAGCGGGATCCCCTCGGGGTTCGCATCGGTCTTCAGCATGAGCGGCGGCACCGCCGCGATCAGGACCGCGCCGGCTACCCGGGCGGTGCCGTGGCGTCCGATGTAGCGTGCCACCTCGCCGCCGCCCGTGGAGTGGCCCACGAGCGTCACGTCACGGAGCTCGAGCGTCTCGATGACGGCGGCCAGATCGTCGGCATACGTGTCCATGTCGTTGCCGGTGGCGGTCTGCGTCGACCTGCCGTGGCCGCGCCGGTCGTGCGCGATGACGCGGAAGCCGTTCTGCGCCAGGAAGAGCATCTGAGCGTCCCACGCGTCGGAGTTCAGCGGCCAACCATGCGAGAATGCGACGGCAGGACCCTCGCCCCAGTCCTTGTAGTACAGCTCGGTGCCGTCTCTGGTAGTGATGGTACTCATGATGGTGCTCCTCGAGAAAAAGGTTGAACTGCGAGGAGCACTATTGCATCCGCCGGGGGCGGGTCGCGTCAGTAGGAGTCCCCAGTCTATTCCCCAGTCGTGCACCCGGGCCCTATCCCTGGTCCCCCGGCACTTCAACAGCGGCGATCGATTGACCGAAGACGCGATCGGAAGGTCGCCGTCCGCTGACGACAGAATCATCGCGGGCCTTCGAGCTGCGATCGGTTGCCGGCGCCACTTGTAACGTACATATAGTATATGTACGTTACACCATGACGGATGTCTCCTTCGAGTGGGACCCCAACAAGGCGGCGACGAACCGGCTGAAACACGGCGTCTCATTCGAAGAAGCTGCCACCGTCTTCGACGACGACGTGGCACTCCTGATCGCCGATCCGGA
>Ga0182738_1006325_pt1 | contig 12309 bp, 4 predicted proteins | sample eDN5th30CBELigMG_FD_128876 | JGI IMG/M metagenome (GOLD analysis project Ga0182738, IMG submission 128876) | Enriched Miracle-Growth compost microbial communities from Emeryville, California, USA - eDNA 5th pass 30_C BE-Lig MG (version 2)... ...
ACTAAATGAGAAATATAGCTCTCTCATATTTCATATGAATATAAAATCTGTAAATAAACTGAATAAACAGAGTGTTTAATAAATTAAACTTTAATCTTTATAAAACAAGTTTCAACTGAAACATTTAGATTTGTTTATAAATATATACATAAGTGTTAAATAATGCCTTGGGTGGCAAGAGTATGAGTTTTTATAATCTCTATCGTTGAAAAAAAGATCCACATAATAATTTGTGAAATCACTCAGCAAAGCCAACAATTCTATTTCAAGAAAACCAACAAAGCTTTTGATTTTTAACGAAATTATTTGAGAAATCAAGAATTTAAATAAAAGGTTTAGAGATTGAATTTCTAGGTTGGTTTCTTGAAAATCTAGGTTAACCTAAAAATTCAAGAGGTTAACCTATAATTTAAAAGATCGGCCTTCATTTCAAGCCTAAAACTTCAATTTTTTCTTTCAAAAATTTCCTGTTCGTTTTGATCAAAATTTTTCCATCTCTCTTGAAGAGAAGATTGACGAAGATGTTGCCTGTCCCATGCTTCAATTGGTATTATTCCAGACCTCATTTTGTATTACAAAAAAAGCAAGAGAAAACAATAAGAAAAGAGAGAAGGAAATGCCAATTCTGTATCAAATAAAAATTTAAACTTGTTTGATTGATTTTATTTCATATTTTCTCGACCTCCCAATGAACCGCTGAAATGAGTTTTTAAAGAGATGAATTCGATTTATGATGAGATGCAGAATGAACTTCTTCCTATTAGATTAATTTTTTTATAAATTAATTACTTTTATTGGAAGAAGATGACCATATTATGTTATCAGAGAATAAATATATAAAATTGGTTCATATTTTTAACTTTCATAGATATATTTTGAGAGTGAGTTTAAGCACATTGGCACATGTCCCATAAGTTTTCTCTGTTGGTAGGGCAAGGGATTTCAAAGTAATAAACTTCAGGGTTGTTCCATCCAATTTGAGTGACAAGCCCATTTAAGTTTTGATCCATCATGTTGAAGTGAGCAGTATATCCATATGAGTTGGGAGAAGAGCACCAGGTAGGAGTGTATGTGGCATCACAATAACTAGTTGTCATGACAACATAGGTCTTTAAGCTTGAAGGGGCAGTTCCTTGTCCGTCAACGAAGCCTCCGGTTGGGGTAACAGCGTAGCATTTACCGCAACCAGATCCACACCATGAGCCAGCACCAAAGAGGGGAGTGTTGACAGAAGCAATCAAGATTTGGTATTGCCAAGTATAAGCAGTTCCAACTCCATCTCCAGTACCGCAACCGCAAGCTCCCTTGGAAGTGTCGGTGTACTTAGTGGTGGAAGCACATGGGTAAGGAACACCATTAGACACATACCAGCGACCACTTTGGCCAGCTATTGTTTGGCAAACTTGGGAAGCAAAAGAGGCAGTGGCCAAAAGAGCAAAGATAATGAGGACTTTCATGATTGAAAATTTTTATTTTATAATTTTTATCAATTTGAAACAATTTAACTTGAGGTTTTTGAATGAGAGACGATTTGTTTCATAACAAAATTTAAAATCTCGGAATATTGTTATCTTGGAACAACGAAAGAGAGTTCAAGCGAAGACAGCAAACCTTTGCTTTAGGAATGACCAGACATAACATTTTCTCTCCCTCTATTCGGACAAAAATACAATCTAAACCTCAAATTCAATTTTGAAATAGGATCCGAGAAGGTTGGAATTTTAAAACTTTTGATAATTCAAACGTGGATATTCCAAATCATCCATTATTTTAGACAGAAAAAGAAACTGTTATTGCTTGTGTGTTCTCAAGAATAAAGGTTTTCCTTGAAAGTATTTTGTTTCTCAGATTGTTTCTTTCATGATTTTGATTAGCCAGATCATTCCTGAAGATTTTTCAGAGGGGAAAACATACTTTTTACTAAATTGCGGCTTCAAACAAACTTAATAAAGAAATAAAAAACCTCTCGTTAATGTTTAAAAATAGATCTTTGAAAATATGAACGATATTTGTTCATCTTCACTTTGTATTCACCCTATGGTGGAGATTGTATCTGACAAAAGCGAACTTTCCCTCAAAATATTGACACATAGAGAGGGCTTTCATGGCGATTGATTGAAGAGATAAGTTTTTAAATTTTAATAAATTGGGGTCTTAATAATCTGACTATATTCATTTTGTGATGGATAATAAATAATAAAACCTCGCGTCTTCATTGAGAGACTTTGATATCAAATTTGATGTAAGAGCTTCAATACCTGCTTTCCGGTCCTCATTCAAGACACTCGATGATTAGAAATTTTTATAAAAAGCGAAAAAATGTCGAATAGTGAAACGAGACTCTTCCAAATTAGTATTTTACCAAATATTAAATTTTAAAGATTCTTTGATGCAAAAATCATGGATAACTCCTGTTTTTCAACATATAAAAGTTTTCTATCCCTCTATCCTCCTCATGAAACCTTGAACCTTGGGATTTGGTGAAAGAAAAAAAACATTGACTTGGTAAAAGTGCTCTCAGAAGAATTCTGGCTCAAAAAAGTTTAATAAATATAAACCTCTCGTTGAAAATTAAAAATAGGCAACTAAGAATCCGAGGTTTATTTATTGAGTGGTGATTTTTATCGCTCGATTTTTTTTCAATCCAACCTTTTGAAATTTGAAAGCCCGTCCATCAAAACTATTTTTGGAAAAAAGTATGTCGTCATTATAAAGTCACGAATAATCTTGGGTTTTATTGATTTGATGTTAGCTTTTTCTTGTCAAAACTAACAGCGAAATCTCATCAGGGTTTGGCTTTAGGAATTTGGCTAAAATACTCGTTTTTCGAGTCAGAGAAAGATCTGATTCCAGAAACTTCATGAAAGAGAGCGATTTCCATCGAGTCGAGTTTTTCCCGAAACTGGATTTGCATTTTATGTTCAATTTTTGATAAAAAATTTTGAGGTTGAAATTGACAACGTTTGTTAGTTTGTTATCCAAATCAATTCATATCTTCCAAATTAAAATCAAAATTATATAAATATTATTTAATAAAAATGAAAGCAATCATCGCTCTTGCTCTCCTCTTCATCACCTCCACTCTTGCTTCTCCTGTTTGCCAGCAAATCTCTGGCCAACAAGGCTATTGGATCACTGTCGGAGGTGTCACTTATCCTTGTGCCACCACCACAAGATATTGGGATGATTTAAAAGGCGCTTGCGGTTGCGGCACTGGCACCGGAAACGGTATTCCCTTCCCTTGGCAATACCAAATTATCACTGCCGCTGCCAGTAACTCTATCTTCGGTAGTGGAGAATGGTGTGGTGATGGCTGCGGTAAATGCTTCGCTATCACGCCTACTGGAGGTTATGTTGATGGCCAAGGTACTGCTCCTCCTAATTTGACCACCCAAGTCATGATGGTCACCAATCTTTGCCCCAGCCAATACAACAGCCAATGGTGTACTTCTCCCAATAATTATGGATATATGGCTCATTTTGACCTCATGGACATTAACATGAACGGTTACATTACTTCCCTCGGATGGAACAATATCGAAGTTTACTATCGCCCTATCCCTTGCCCTGCTCCTCAAGCTTATAACTGGGCTCAATGCGAGTGTGCCTTTGATTATTAATGAAAATTACATACTAATAGTATTCTCTAAGAAAATCTTTTATCTTTACAACCATCGCCATTGATACCCTAAGGGGGATGCGTATTATTTATAAAAAATCGGCAGAAATAATTCAATATTCAATAATTGATTTCAAAAAATTTGTTCCCCATGAATGATTTCCTTCAAATTTTGAATTTTTCAAATATATAAAGTTTTTCACGTGAAATTATTGTCGGATTTCTTCTATCCTTTGCAATTTAGAAATCAAAAATTGATTGATGAATTTTTTATACCCAAGCCATTGAAAGTGATAAAGGACATTGGAAGGTGAGTAAAATGGCCAAAGAACTTTCTTTCATTTTCAAGAAAATAAACTGGTTTGATGTCACAATTGTTAAAATCATATGATAGGGATGAGTTAAGTTGATCTATTTTCCTTCAAAATTCCTTGAATTTAGGATTGCAAAAATACATGCAATCCAATTTATTCAGAAAAGCAATTTTTGTCAAATGAATAAGTCAGATAGAAAGATGATTGCAACACAATCCAAAGATTTAAAAAAATTTAACAAAACAAAATATAATATTCCTTGAGAGACGAAAAACTAAAATTTCTTGGGAAAAATATCGAAATCCATGGAAAATTGTTTATTTTATTTTATATTTTGGAGGGCATAAGGGATTGAGGCAACAAAGTTTTGAATTTCACAGGGGGAGCCGTCAACTTTACATTCTTATAACCTCAAAAAGGGACTAAAATTGGCAATAGGACCACAATTTTAGATGAAGGAAAAAACTCTTGAACCCCAGTCTTGAGTATTTCAAAGAAAAGAGAGGGAATTTATTTCATTTACTTTTTATTTGATGAAAGATTATCATACTCATATCCTTTTATTTGAGAAGAGAATAAATATTTTAACGATTAAAATTCTCATAAATGTGATTTTATTTTATCATCTATATTATCTTGTGTTTAAGCGCATTCACAAGTGTCCCATAAATCTGTTCTATTATCAGGGCAAGGAATTTCAAAGTAATAAACTTCAGGATTGTTCCATCCGATTTCGGTGACAAGCCCATTGAGATTTTGATCCATCATGTTGAAGTGAGCAGCATATCCATATGAATTGGGGGAAGAGCACCAGGTAGGGGTGTATGTGGCATCACAGTAACTAGTGGTCATGACAACATAGGTCTTTAAGCTTGAAGGGGCAGTTCCTTGTCCATCAACATATCCTCCAGTCGGGGTGACAGCATAGCATTTACCACAACCAGTACCGCACCATGAACCATCACCAAAGAGGGGAGTGTTGACGGAAGCAATCAAGATTTGGTATTGCCAAGTATAAGCAGTTCCAACTCCATCTCCAGTACCGCAACCGCAAGCTCCCTTGGAAGTGTCGGTGTACTTAGTGGTGGAAGCACAAGGATAAGGAACGCCATTAGAAGTATACCAAAGTCCAGTTTGACCAGAAATAGAGGTACAAACTTGAGCAGCGAAAGAGGCAGTGGCCAAAAGGGCAAGAATAAGGAGAGCTTTCATTTTTAAATATATTATTTTTATTAAAGAAGTTTTGATTGAGAGTTATAAATATGCTGAGTGTGCCTTGAACAAAAAATCTTTATTCATTATCTGAGAACAAATAGCGGTTCATTCGATGTTTTCCAATGACTGAGAGTCAAATTTACCGATTTCTATGATGAAATGAAAGAATCTCGTCTTCTTTTATAATCTTTTCTTGTTCTCTCATAAAAGCAAGATGGAGATTAAAACTGCACCTCACAATCATTTTATAACAAATAAGCAAGGTTTAAATTTAAAACTTAATTCGATGAATCTTTTCAAATTATTATTTTGGCCCCAGACAGCAAAATATGATTCAGTTTTATTGAAGGCAAAAAAATGTTCACAGTTTTCAATAAGGACTTTCATAATGCACTTTCGAATTTTTTCTGTTAGCCATCTCTCCTTTCTCTACTAAAACAGACCTTTAACTCAATATTGGTCAGAACAAGAGTTTAATAAATTGAAACCTCAAATTTAAAACTAAAAATAGATCCAAAAGATTTATGATTTATATATTGAGGAGTGGTTATTGTCCCAATTTTCTGTTTGTTTCCGACCATCTTTTTATTTTTTGAGTTTTGTGTAAAATAAATTGGTATTTGGGTCGAAAGAGAGGAGAATTTGACAAAAAGGTTGTTTCATTGAGATGGATGTTTAATTTTGCGCTGTTTATAAAATTTGAATAAAAAGTTGGTCGAGTCAGAAATAGCTCGGGTCTTAATTTTACGACGTTATTTTTATGATATTTAAAATAAAATAAAATCTCGTTGAGTCAACTCCAGTTTTATTGTACAATAGAACCCCATTGTCAAGTAGGAAGTGAGAACATCCATAGATTGGCGACTTAATTCCTCAATCCTTCATCTGTGACTGTCATCTCAGCGAGGTAAAAAATAAACTTGCACCCTCATATCCAATTTCCAACAAAAATATTTCAAGGTTGAAAATTAATAACTCTTATTATTTTCAAACACGAATCTTCCAAATTATTATTTATTTGAATCCATCACACTCAGACCATTTTTAGTTGTCAAAGTAAATCCAAAACCGTTTTAACTTTTTTATTCTTTGTAGATATCCAAATTCTCAGAGGTTCTTGAGGATTTTCGATTTCCTTTGAGTCGATGGATTTGGGATCTTTTTAAAAGAAAAATCTTTGTATCTCTTTGACAGAAATCTTGCTTAAAATGGAGCTTCCTTAATATTTTGAGACCTCACATTGAAAATTAAAAATAGGCCAGAAAAAAAATTTAAGGTTCATTGATGAAAAAGCATTTTCGAGAGAAATAGAAGTTTCATGCTTCTCTCAACAGGCTGAAGGAGAAAGATTTTCTGCCAAATGGGATTCGAGAACAAGGGAGTATACAATGGAAAAGTTGTTTTGGAGAGTATGATTTATTTTTCCATTTGTGGAGAGTAATTTGGTCGAGTCAGAAAATGTTAGTGAGGTTCTTAATAATACGACTTTTGGAAAAAAATCAAATCTCTCAAGTGTCTTCTCTCAGCAAGAAACATGCTCTAAGACTGAGAAATCAAGCTATGTTTCCAGCGACAGACAATCTGAACTATCTTCCATAGTTCTTGGATTTTTGAAACGTTGGATTTAGCAGAAATCATCACATGGATTCAATTTACGACCCGTATCCAATTTTTAATAAAATTTTGAGGTTGAAATTTACAACGTTTGTTATTCAACTCAAATCTTCGAGGTTATTTGAGCAAAAAATCAAAACTACATTTTATATTATTTAATATAAAAATAAAATGAAAGCAATCATCGCTCTTGCTCTCCTCTTCATCACCTCCACTGTTGCTGCTCCCGTTTGTCAACAGATCTCTGGCCAAGATGGCTACTGGATCACTGTCAACGGAGTCACCTATCCTTGCGCCACCACCACTAGATATTGGGATGACTATAAAGGTGCTTGCGGTTGCGGTACTGGTACTGGAAACGGTATTCCCTTCCCTTGGCAATATCAAATTATCACTGCCGCTGCCAGTAACTCTATCTTCGGTAGTGGAGAATGGTGTGGAGATGGCTGCGGTAAATGCTTCGCCATCACTCCTACTGGAGGCTATGTTGATGGTCAAGGTACTGCTCCTCCTAATTTGACCACCCAAGTCATGATGGTCACCAACCTTTGCCCCAGCCAATACAACACCCAATGGTGTACCTCCCCCAACGACTACGGATACATGGCTCACTTTGACTTGATGGACTTCAACATGAATGGTTACATCAACTCTTTGGGATGGAACAACATCGAAGTCTACTATTACAACATTCCCTGTCCTGCTATGCAAGCTTATAACTGGGCTCAATGCGAATGCGCTTATGACTATTAGTTAATTCTCTTTAAACTCTCACATTCCATTTATAAACTTGAAGAATTGATATATTGGTTGGTTGATAAATAGAAGTAAAAAAATTATTATTCTGAAATTATTTCCAAAAAAAAATTCATTTGATATGAGAGATCGAAAATTTGGGGAAAAATTCAAGTTTGAACAAAAAAAACTTCTTGTAGTTAAAAATTATTATTTTTAGAAAATCACTCTGCAGAATTAGAGTTTGGTAAATGAAATTCATTTTCTTTTTTATAATGGCCTTTCGAACTGAACGTGAATACTCACGATTCAATGATATCTTGTTATCAAAAAGCTTCATATTAAACTAATAATTCATATTCAAACAAGAAATAAACCACAATTCTTCAAGCTCTTGAAATTCAACAAATTTTGTACTTTCCAGGAATTTTGAAAGTAGCTTAATTTCTTTTATCCTAAAAACAATGATTAAAGGGAGCTAAAACTAACCTCTGCCCTTTGGATTCGATTGGAAATCTGACTAAAAATAGTTAGGTCAGATCATTTTTTTAATTAAAAATAATCGGGAAAGAAACCCACCCTCAAAATCTTCAAAGCATTAAAACTGATTCAAGTGTTTATAAGTTCAGGAGAGCATGATTTTTCATAAGATTAACGTTACGTTTTTTATTGTAAAAAAGATGGCCACAAGATTTCATAAATAATTAAATAAAATCTTCAGCTATATATGAATCATAAATTGTCTTCTTTAAGCGCATTCACAATTGTTCCATAAATTTTGTCTGTTGACAGGGCAGGGAATTTCAAAGTAGTAGACTTCAGGGTTGTTCCATCCCATTGCTGTGACAAGTCCGTTGTAGTTTTGATCCATCATGTTGAAGTGATAGGTATATCCATATGTGTTGGGGGAAGTACACCATGTAGGGGTGTATTGGGCATCGCAAAAGCTGGTCACCATGACAACGTGGGTCTTCAAATTTGAAGGGGCAGTTCCTTGTCCATCAACATATCCTCCGGTGGGAGTCACGGCATAGCATTTACCGCAACCAGATCCGCACCAGGATCCAGAACCAAAGAGGGGAGTGTTGACAGAGGCAATCAAGATTTGGTATTGCCAGGTAAAAGCAGTTCCGACTCCGGTTCCAGTACCGCAACCACAAGCTCCCTTTGAAGTATCTGAATATCTGGTTGTAGAAGCACAAGGATAAGGAACACCATTTGAGATGTACCAACGACCAGTCTGTCCAGAGATAGTCTGGCAGACTTGGGCAGCAAAGGTGGCGGTGGCCAGGAGGGCAAGGAGAATGAGGACTTTCATTAATTTAAATATATTTTTATTAAATAATTTATGAATTGAAAGTTATAAATATGCTGAGATTTTAATCATCCGTGGTGGCACAGAAGATCAGAAACAAAATTCAGACTTCTCGAAGCAAATTCTTGAATCTCAAGGAGATAAAAGGAATACCTTGTGAGAAGAGTCTTTGGTATGACAAAAAGTAACGTTTGTTGGATCCCTCAACATGTTCCATGCAAATCTTGAATATGAGCCTCAAATTCGATTTCCAACAAAAAGAAACCAAGTTGAAATCTCATATTGAACTTGAGCCTTCCAAATTATATGAGAAAAATAACCATTAATATGAAGTTTTATTTCCCAAAATAAACTTGATCTCTTGAGGTAAAAATCTATAAAATTCAAGAGAATTTTGAACTTTTCTCTATTTTATGGTTCAATTAGTATGAACTCTTTCATACTTCAAAGTAAAAGAGGAGACTGCTTTGAGAAAATAGAGAACCAGGAGGACTTGAGCCCGATTCAAGAATTAACGAGAGTTTAATAAATCTAAGATCTGGATCAAAATGAGTCTAATTAATAAATAGAAACCTCTCATCCAAAATTAAAATGAAACCCTCAAAGTCTTTTTGCAGTTTTATCGGAAGTTTTTTTATTCTCTGGATTTTCTTCCCCAGAACAGAGAGACTGGATCTCAAAGAACAGACAGTATTCAGCGAAACTATTGTTTTAGCCAGGCCCAACAAACTTGGCTTATTTTGCGGGTTGGAGATAATTTGAATAAAGATTTATTCATTTTTAACAATAAATCAAAGGTTTTAATTATTTAATGTTATTTTATTTACGATAATTCATAAAAATTTCCTCGTTGAAATCTTCTATGTCATCAAGGAAAGATCTCCTCGGGAATTTGATAACTCTCAATCACAATCTCTATGAGGAAACAATTTTTCATCGTTTTTTCTGTTCAACCTTCAAATCTCTCAAAATTAAATTGGATCGATCTTTGTTTTGATTTATCTTTAATTTTTATAGAGAAATTTGAGGTTTAAAATGAAAAATGTTTGTTTCATCTTCCAAATTATTTGAACAAATCAAAGTTATATAAAAGATATAATTATTTAATAAATCTCAAATGAAAGCAATCATCGCTTTTGCTCTTCTCTTCATCAGCTACGCTGTTGCTGCTCCCGTTTGTCAACAGATCTCTGGTCAACAAGGCTATTGGATCACTGTCGGAGGTGTCACTTATCCCTGCGCCACTACCACCAGATATTGGGATGACTTTAAAGGCGCTTGTGGATGCGGTTTCGGCACTGGAAATGGAAATCCTTTCCCCTGGCAATACCAAATCATCACCGCTGCTGCCAGTAACTCTATCTTCGGTAGTGGAGAATGGTGTGGTGATGGCTGCGGTAAATGCTTCGCCGTCACTCCCACTGGAGGCTTTGTCAACGGCCAAGGTACTGCTCCTCCCAATTTGACCTCCCAAGTTTTGATGGTTACCAACCTTTGCCCTCAACAATACAACACCCAATGGTGTACTTCCCCTAATAACTACGGATATATGGCTCACTTCGATTTGATGGATTACAATATGAATGGCTATATTGCTTCCCTCGGATGGAACAATATTGAAGTTTACTATCGCCCAATCCCTTGCCCCGCTCCCCAAGCTTTCAACTGGGCTCAATGTGAGTGCGCTTTTAATTATTAGAACTTTCTTCTTTGTGATATTCAAGATATCTTTCATTATTAAATCTTTTTACATGCCCTGACATTTATAAAAAGATGCAAGGAAACAACAATAAATGATTATTAAATTTGTTCAAAAGTAAATTCAAAAAATTCTCAATATTTTAAAAAGAAAAAATCTATCTCTCTCTGAAATAAAAGTCTTTGTGAGCCTCTCAATGACTTTGCGTAAAGACGAAAAAGACCAAAAGAAGGAACTCTGAAGGAATTTTGTTTGAATTTAGTGGTTCCAAATTTTCTTAACATCATGGAATTAACTCAAAAAATTTAAAATCATGAGTTCTTTAAAACATTTTTTTCTCAAAGGAGATTATTTTTTGCCTATTATAAATGGATAAGCTTATCAAAAGCTCCTAATAAAGCTCATTTTTCTCTTTCCTGATGATATATTACCTCTGCTGAAGGAAATAAGTCAATAAAAAGATCCTTAATTGTCGATGGATAAAGTGGCATTTTTTATCTTTTATTTCGCCTTTGAGGCAGTTTTTATTTTATCAAAAGTTTCATATAGTTTCACCAACAATAGTTCTTTTCGACAAAAACTCTAACAAATTGAGTTCATCTTCATCAATGTCAGAGAAAGGAAAAGAGCTTAGATATCAAAAAGATATAATCAAGTTAAAATACCGCGGAAAATCATGATTGTGTTTCTTTAATTCAAAATTAAAATTTAGCCTTGAATAGATTTGCTTCACAGACCTTGAAAAAATGATTTAATAAATATCATCTTTTCAACAGAGATAAATTAATTTGGATGCTTAATTTTAATAAGAAGGAAGGATACGATAAATCACAATTTCATCCGAACTTATTCAATAAGTGTATTGTAAGAAGATGATCATAATATGAATTCATAAAAGATAAAGTATAAAACCATCTTTAAGCACATTCACAGTTGTTCCATAAATTGGCTCTATTTATGGGACAAGGAATCTCAAAGTAATAGACTTCAGGATTGTTCCATCCAATTGAGGTAATAAGACCATTGAAGTTTTGGTCCATCAAGTTGAAGTGAGTGGCATATCCATATTGATTGGGAGATGTGCACCATTGAGTGTTGTATTGTCCATCACAAAGGCTGGTGACCATAGCAACAAAGGTTCTGAGATTAGAAGGGGCAGTTCCTTGTCCATCAATAGCTCCTCCAGTGGGAGTCACGGCATAGCATTTACCACAGCCAGATCCACACCATGTTCCGGAACCAAAGAGAGGACCATTGACAGCGGCAGTCATGATCTGGTATTGCCAACTAAAAGCAGTTCCTGATCCAGCTCCAGCGCCACAACCGCAAGCTCCCTTTGAGGTGTCATAGTATCTGGTTGTGGAAGCGCAGGGGTAGGGAACGCCTTCAGAGAGATACCAACGACCAGTTTGTCCAGAGATCGTTTGACAAACTTGTGCAGTGAGAGCAACAGTTGCCAAAAGAGCAAAGATAATTAAGACTTTCATTTGTTTTTATATAATTTTATAAAATAAGTGATCGAGCAATATTTAAGTTTGGGTTTTAATAATAAAGTTGCGATTTATTTGCACCATAGTGAAGAGACAGAAAGATGCAAAATCTTTCTACTCACTGATTTTTTAAGAGGCAAAAGCGATCAGAGGTTTTAAAGAAACTCCCAATTGATCTTGGGAAAATAAAAAGATGTAAGAGTTGTTGGTCTTCCACTCTGATGTAACCGAAACAGAAAGTGAATCTGCGCCTCAAATTCAATTTCCAACAAAAAGGGATCGAGTTTAAATTCAAAGTCTTTAGAATA
>Ga0182738_1006327_pt1 | contig 12305 bp, 3 predicted proteins | sample eDN5th30CBELigMG_FD_128876 | JGI IMG/M metagenome (GOLD analysis project Ga0182738, IMG submission 128876) | Enriched Miracle-Growth compost microbial communities from Emeryville, California, USA - eDNA 5th pass 30_C BE-Lig MG (version 2)... ...
AAAAAATCTAGTAGAAAAATTTACCTTTTTTTTCTGAGGTTCCTAGATTGGGAAAAACTAGGACAAATATTTTTCTGAGTTCTCCAATGAAAATTCCAAAAAAAAAACTTTTTGCTCTTTTTTCTCTCGAAAATTAGCTCATTTTATGTAGAAATTCTTAATATGTGGTCTAGAAATTTTTTTTTCTGGGATTTGATCCTGAAAGTTTGCAATCCATTTTTTCTTGCCTCAGTGACCTTGAAAAATTTTTTGAAATGGATTTTTTTTTAAAAGTCCAATCACAAAAGTTTTTCACCCAAAAAACGACATTCAGCAAATCTTAGAAGCAAATTGTTTCAAAGAAAATTAACATTTTGCTTCGAAATTTTTTGGAAATTTTCAAACATTTTTTTTTTCCAATTTCCTCCAAATGAAGGAAAATAAATTCATTTTTTTAATTCTTCCAAATAATTATTTTGAGTTTTTTCTTGAAACAAAAAAAACATTTCTGAATTTTAAAGTCATTTGACCAACAATTAAGAACAGTTTTTCGGCTCGAAATTCCCTGAATCTGAATCAAAGTCAAAACCTTTTCCGAATCAAAAAGAAAAAGATTAACTCATCAAAATTTCTTTTTGAGAACTAATTTCAGAAAAAAATTTCTACCTTTAATTTGTTTCAAAGACCTTTGGAGTGCTGGGCAACTTTCGATGTTTTAAATTTACGGTGAGGTGTCTGTCAAGTTTGTGGAGCAATTTTAAACTCTTTTGAGAGAAACTTTTACGGTGCTTTACCTCTCTTGAGGAAACAAGCAAAAAACCGTCAAAAAATTTATCAAAGACTTTGACAGAAAAATGAAAAGCAAAAGATAAAATCTGAAATTTAAAGTAGCATTTTCTCCAAGGGAAACAAAATCTGACGGCAAATTCAATTGAGGCAAAATTCAATTGTGTACAAAATTTATAGCATAGTTTAAAGGGATAAATAAAGCGAAGATGTCAGCATTAAGAAATCTGTTTAGATTTTGCCAACAGAATATTGTTCCTTTGAGAAATAAGTAAATAATGAGGTATAGAATACTGTTCCTTAGTCTCAACTAGAGTTAAAGTGACCCTGATTCAAAAAGATAAAACATTCGAAGTAGATGCTTTAGTAGGTGACAATTCTTTTCAAGGGGTCTTTTAATCATTCTATTAGGAAGGAATTTGATGAATGCTTTGGAGAAAACTGTCAATAAGTCAGTTGATGAAGAGGTCTTTGGTACGAGATTTGATAAGAAAAAGCATAATAGAATAATAATTAGGCCTATGTGGAGGGGATCTTGATTGTTGTACTTGCGCAGTTCACGTCTTGAACAAACTGGAGACATTGCAAGCTCCAGATGCAGAAGAAGGGAAGATATTGAAGGAATTAAAGGATTATAAAGAGGGGTGAGATTGGTGATTCAATGAGATATTGATGAAATTTTAGAGTGACAAGAATGGCATGCCAAATTATTGTTTCAGAGAAGCACGAAGGTAAGAGAGATATGAGGACAGATTTTTAAAGAAGTGAATAGGTTTAAAGGTGGAATTACCAGCATCAACTATAAAAGAAATTGAAAAGCAATTAGAATGAGAAAACTGACTTTTAATTGTGGCGGAAGTATAATGTGCAAAAATCAATAAATTTTCATATTTTGTATGTTCTATTATCGTTGTCCACTGACTTGGAGATGAATTTGATGAAGATTCCAATAGTATGAGGAGAGGAAATTTATTTTTCCTGAAAGAAGTTTCTTATCCCAAATAAATATACGTCACAAGAAATTTATTGAATTTCTTTAAAGAGAGTATTTTCTCGAGACCGTTATGTTGCAAGATTCGCCAAGAGTGATTTATCGGACTTATCTTCAAGATGATAGTGAAACCGAAAAATACTTCTTATGATCTTGGAAACCCTAAAAAGATCATTGCTAGAATAACGCCAATATATTTAGGAGAGACGATAGGAAGAGGCGAAGGTTTGAATTTGTTTGGTCCTGAGGGTTTTTCAAAAATATACTTTTATCCTTTAGTTTATTTTGATTCGGTCATTCTAATCTAGAATTTCTTTTTATAGCTTTCTCTTTTATTCATCCAGGGCTCATCAGAATTGAAGCCAATAAGATGAAAGAAACTCTGTGAAATTCAGCATAATATGACCAAATCTTCGAAACGGGCGCTTGAAATGAGGATACAATATTCTCAATATCGCCTGAATCAAACAGGTTCATCCAAAGAATTTAATAATTTTGAATTCGATGCTGTCATTAATCAAGGTGGAAATTTCTAATTTTCGATTCAATAATCCTATTTTAACACATACACACGCAGCTAACTAGTTGATTAATTTCAAAAACTCAAAAAAAAATACTTGATATTTTAAACTCTCTTCATATTCCAAGCAATGGGATGCATAGCAGACAAGCCAATACACGACAAAAACGAGATTCCTCCTCCAAAGCCTCGACCAAGTGTCCTATCAACTCAGAAATGTTTCTTGGAGAAGGATCCTGTGGCAAAATCTAGACTACTAGAAGCAATCAAAAAGCGAGATATCATCCTCTTTCAAAAGACGATTGACATCTATAATTTCAAGCCTGACGATATCCTCGGCCTTTGTGACCAAAAAAAGACGATTCTGCACAAATTGGTGGAGTTTAACTTTAGCGAAGGCATGGCTTTGATGCTATATGACCTTCCTCTTAATAATAAAAAGGACAGTATCCACTCAATCATCAATACACAAGACTGTGACGGTAACACTCCTCTTGTGCTCTGCTGTCTTTTGAATTCAGTGGATACTTTGAGAGTTCTCGCAAAAGATGAGCATATTGATCTCGAAGCCAAGAATAACGCCAATAAAACTGCTTTAGAAATAGCTATAGAAATGGAGTCGCCCTGTGTAAACGTTCTCACCTCTTTAACTCAAGGGAGTACTACAGGAGTTAGCACAAAGCATACGTTGAAAAGCACAGGCGTGGATAGTTTGGGCTATGTTGATGAAGTGTCTATGCCAATAAGCGGGCCAAATTCGAGAACCTCTTTAGGAGATATGAAGCCCTCTTTTATTATCAAAGAAAACAATATGAATGAATACAGAGATCTGAAAGGAAGCTTTAGATATCCACAAGTGATTGGATTTCTGGAGGTCCAGGGAACTAATTTCAAAGATCTCGAGTTTCCACATGAAAATTGTTATGTTGATCATGTAATTGATGATGAAGAGCTCAAAAATAAGTACTCAGAGTTGTCATGGAAAAGACCGAAAGAGTTTATGGGAAAGACTTACGAATCTGCTGTTTTATTTGATTGTTTCTCTTTGGGAGATGTCTCAAAAAGTCCTTTGTTGGGCTCAGAGTTTTACTCGGCTTTGGCTGTGATGACAGAGTTCCCACAAAGGCTTAGTAGAGTGTTTAATACAAAGACAATAAACCAGCAAGGAGTGTATTCGTTGAGTTTATTTGTTTCTGGAGCGTCAATAGAGATTTTAGTGGATGATTATTTCCCTTGTATTGGGGATTTTGGGCCGTTGTATGCAAGACCAAATGAGAATGAAATCTGGTTTATGCTGATAGAAAAGGCATTTGCGAAGCTCTATGGAACGTATAAAGAGTTGGAAATATTGAGTATAACGGAGTGTTTGGAGATAATGACAGGAATGCCAGTGAGTCAGAGCAGAATAGGAAGTTATGGTGAGGATAAATTATGGAGAAAGCTGATGGATTATGACAAGAAGAATTATATGATCAGTGTTCGAGAATCCTCAGAAAGAAGAGAAAGAACGAATAGAATATTTAGTGTGGTACATTTATATGAAGTGGATGGGTGCAAATTGATAAAATTGAGGAACCACTATGGAGTTTATGACTGGAAAGGGGATTTCTCTGCGAATTCGCCTGTGTGGAGTCGGTGCTTAAGAGAGCAAGTCGGATATAATTTGTCAGATAAAACTTGTTTCTTTATGACAATAAAGGATTTTACGAGAGAATTTGAAGTGCTAAATGTGTGTAATTATCATGATAATTGGGTGAGAAAGCAAATGAACGCATCATGTGAAGCAACGCACGCAGTATATTTTGAAGTGAATGTCGAGGAAAAAGATGTAGAAGCGTATATTTCTATTCATCAGAAGCTTCCAGAATTCTGCCACGAAGGTCCTGATTATGATGTTTCTCCTGTTGAAATTGTCATGGCTCGCGACCTTGACGGTCACAATATGGACAACATCAGTAAGTGTTATTGAGAGGGATTTAATTTAACATTAATTTGTAGTATTTGGAGAGAAGGCAGGATTTATAGGGAAGCCGACAGTGTATGTCCACGAAGGAATGGAGATGAAGTTACAGCCAGGGAAGTACATTTTGAGTGTGAAGATCCAGTGGGTTGACGGAAAACGGCATGATTTTTATATAAATGTGCTGTCTTCGTTGAGCGTAAAATTGAATCAGCTGGAAAGAAGGCAACACCGAGATTTTTTGGAGATGGCATATTTGAGCGCAGGAGTGATGTCGTCAGACAAGTATGGCATGGGAAATGACTGTGATTTTGCATCAGGATGGGTGGGTTCACATTTATGGATGTGCGCTTTTAATAGAGGGAAGAAAGTTTGGAAATTGAATATTGTTTTTGAAAGAATGCAAAATTTAAAAATTGCAAAGAGATTTAGACGTGACGGTGATCATGTAATTAGCTTGGTAGTTCATCCGAATCAAAAGGCTGTTGCTTATGCAAAAAGAACTCATGTTGAAAAAGTGGCTTTCAAATGGTATTTCGAACAGTGCTGGGAATAAACAAGGCAGGATTATGTAGAATATTGTATAATATGAGGAATAGAAAGTAGTATTACCGTGATCTATTATTAAAAGTATTTATTTGCGAGATAAGTCAAGATTTGTATTTACTGTCAAAGAAGATTTTTAAAATGTAATGTGCTGAACTTTTAAAAAAATTTATCAATAGCTGGAGTGCATACTAATTATACTCAGTTATTCATAAAAGGTTGGACTTTCAAACTATTGAAATATTGGTTCGATAAAATTTTTTTTTGAGTACTCCAATATATTAGGCCAGATAAAATCCTTCAACACCATCAAAGATAGCCATTAGTAATTTTTCTTTGAGCTCTTCTTTTGACTCATAGACAGATAATAACAAACTTCGACTACTATTTCATAAATTTAGTAAACATCATGTATTATTCTAAATTATCATACCAAGTGCCTCCAATAGGAAGGGCTCCTTTCTGACCCCAACCTTTCGAAATTGAAATGGGATTCTCCTTAAAGCCTCCATAAGGAACCTTTGAACTACCTGAAATAAATTATGAGTTTCGAGAGGAAAGTTTGGTTGATACCAGAGACAAAATACCAAAAGGCAGCTAGTTCATCACGGTTGAACTCAGAAAGAACTTCCCAAAGTAAATTAACTATCCCAGTGTCGACGTGGCATTTTGCATATTTTTTCATGTCCTCCAAGTCAATCTCTGGCGCTCCTGATACGATCAATTCTAGCTCGCTTGTGCTCAAATGAGATAAAAAGTCCTTTGGTAGAATGGTTCTGAAGCCTTTGAGGAAGGCTTGGACCTGTTTTTGAATCTCTTTGGTCATTTTTGCTTCACAAACTCTCTTTATATAGTCTTTTTTGTTCTCTTCAGTAACATCTTTCTCGAATCCTCCTTCACAGAGTTCTTGGGTGACTCTTTGGTCCAAAATTTCGGTTTCATAGGTAAAGGTTGCAGATAAATCTTCCACGTTATTTTCTAACATCCATTGAAGATTTTTGGCTAAATCTGCATCATAGTCTTCGAGATCTAATATCGCAGGCTCTTTGCCTAAGATATGTTTGAGGAAAGACTTTGTGAAATTGACGTCCATCAATTGCTCGTCTTCAATAGCCTTAAATTTTTAGAATGAAGAAATTCATCGAGAAAGAAAGTACTTTTGCAATGATTATCCCAGCAAATTCAAAGTAGAGGAGATAATTTGGTACGATGTTCGAGAGAGGATTTGGTTGCAGAGAGCGCCCATTTGCTGAAAGTTTGAATAATCCAAACTCAGGTGCAAAGAGTTCTTTTCCAATCAAGGTATAATAGTCTCTTCTCAGGCCACCTTTGAAATGAAAAGAAGGTTATTTTGGAAGGAAATTTACCTCCGTCAGTTCCATCTTCATGTCTAAATTCAACATAGAGGTTCCTGAGAATCTTGGATTCTTCCAAGTCCTTGAAAGAGTGTATTGAGGAATGTACCGCATTTCTTCTGTTTATCTCAACCGCTAAATTCGAATAAAGTTGAAATCTCTTAAATAAAAGTAAAATTACTCCTTCTATGGTTTTTACTAGAAATGCCAACTCTGCTGCACTGAGAGTGAATTTTTTCTCTTGATAAAGAATATTAGGCAGGACAAAAAAATAAAGCAACCTTATTATTTCTTTTTTGGAGTCTAGATCGAGGAGCCAGGGCCATTTTGACAGGAGAACCAAGAAGATATCGAAGAGGAGTTTATCAGTATCATTTGAATTCTTTATTTTGGTTGTAAGATTTGAAATAGCAGTGCTTGATTTGAGCGTGAAACTAGCAAAAATCGCATGGAAATCGGTGTTTGAGTGGGAGGATTTTTGGAAAGTGGTGAGGTCATATTGATCTTTAGTGACGATTTTTTTGAGTTGGGGTAATTGTTGATCCAATTCTGAGAAGCTATTTATTGAAGAAGGAGAAGGAACATTGAAGGAAGACGTCATGAATAATATAGAGGAGTGAAAGAAGCAGATTTTGAGCAGAGTTTCAATTGAGTCTGAGAGTTGGAGACTGTCTTGGTGTTTGATGAGGATTTCATAAATATTGAGGAAATATCTCTGAATGTCTTCTTGACTGAAGAGTATTTGGATGAGCTTCTGAAGTTGTGAGGAGATCTTTTTATTAGCTTCTTCCTCAAGATAGAATTTATGACAAGCACTTGCGAGGCAACGAAGGAGAATTTCGATGATTTTTGTTGGAAAATTTAGGATTTTTTCAAAGTCATCCTGAGGTTCAATCATTTTGTTTAAGGACGAAACATTCGAAGAGAAAATATTGAGCAATTCGTCTTGCAAGGATATCAACAGTTTTGGCTGTGATTTGAATGATTCCATCAAGTCAGAAAAGCTCTTGTTGATTGAAGGCGGAATAGCATCATTAAGATTGAATAAAATTTGCAGATTCTTGGGCGAAAAGTAGTTTTTGTAGGTGACGACAGCATTTGGATTTCCTCTTCCAAGAACAATTCGATTGTTGTCAGACAAGATATTCTTGACAGCGTCAAGGATTTTTTGGACATTTTGTTCGTCTTGGATGATGCTCTTGTTTTCTAATAATTGAATAATAAGGTCCAAGATAGAATAGCAGCTTTCTATTTTTCGATAGAAATTAGTTTTTTCTTTGAGATTGACTAGGAGTTGATTGCCAAATTTATTCAAATATGTTGTTGGCGTCAAGTATATAAAAGATTTTGTTGATGTCTTTTTTAGACAGATATCCAGGAGTCCAATGATGTTTTTCGCTATGATTTGCTGCTGCTGAGGAGGACTGTCGATGAGTGATTTTAATGGCAAAGGCAATTCATCGAGATGCCTCTTCAGTTCAGGAGTATAAAGAATAAAGAGGAGAGTATCGAGGATTTTGAGTTCATTAGCAGGATTTTTAAGTAAAGTGCTGTTTAAAAATGTTGAAAACTCAACAATAGGAGTATTTGAAGCTGCAGTTGACTTGGTATAATCACCAAAAAACGGCATGCAAAGTTCTAAAACTGTCATGTCATCTAACTGAAAAGAGCGAATTGTTTTGAGAACTTCTTCTGAAACTGGAACACTTTTGTCGTCGTCTGAGAGATCATCCCCTTTGATTGGTCTATTCTGCTGATTTTCTTCTACATTTAAAAACTTGAAATCTTCATAATCAAACTCATCATAGTAAACATCTGTTTCATAAGGATTGTAATAATTTTTCCCTTCTTCTGGCACCTCAAAAGGTTTGTACCCTGGTTCCTTTTTTAGCTTTTCAAGTAATTTTGCGTTTGCTTCGAGATAATCATAATAATTCTCCTTGATTACTTTAAGTTGCTTCTCCATAATTTTAATTTCAGCTTGCATTTCAGGAGAAAGACAAGATTTTATCTCTTTTCCAAGTGCGGTATAGAGTACATTTCTGTCAAAATCTGTAAGATTTTTCGTAAAGTCCTTGATGATTTCTTTGATTTTGACAGGATTTGTTTCTTGGTTGTTAACCATTTTATTATAGACTCTTTCGAGCTGGATGATTTCTTTCAATCTTCTTGCGTTTTGAACCGCTTTGTTTACTAAAAGCTCAAAAGGTCTGTTCTCGTTCTTTATTTCGCGAACGAAATAATCCACTCGAAGATTTCCTTCTGAATCATATTCTTGATATTCTGAATGGTCACCTTGAGATTCTTCCTGCTTGACCTCTTTTGGAGGTTTAATTTCATCAATAACTACTTCATTTGTTTTATTTGCCGGTTTAATACCAAAAATAGGATTTTCTTTGGGGATTTTTTCAAGTTTGCCCTGTTCTTCTTGGAGGAACGCAGAATATGGAGAAGTCGAAATCTTTAGATTGTTGAAGGGAATTGGATTTTGCGAAGGTAAAATTTGCAGTTTTTTAAAGTAGCTATTGAGTCTAGGATCCACTCTTTCATGGAACGATTGTGATATTTGCGAAAACACAGGGCTCTGTTTTCGACAATACTCAAGATAATCAACAATCTGAGGTGGTCCTTGGTTATATCTTTTGAAATAAAGTGAATGGTGTTCATTTTGATCTTTGAGGTTTTCACGAAGTTTTGCAAAGGCTAATTGGTCTGAAATAGGAGTATGTTCATTGAGTGGGAAATTAATGGTGAAATCAGGTTTATTCTCTAAATTAGCCATCATGTAGAATTTTTGGGTTTCATATTTTTTCAATTCTCCTTCATTCCAATCTTCTTGAGATTGATGTTGCTCTTGAAAAACTCTTTCTCTATTTTCGAAGATTAATTGATTAAATTTATCATCACTGTGTTGCGGGTTTTTATCATCAGACTCAGAGTGATTATCTTTTTCAATAGCTTTAAGAAAGCTGATATAATCTGCAGTACTTTTTGGAGTTACAAGTCCAGCCATGCTTAGGTGAAGAATTTGAGAAACTTCAGAAATAAAATTCGGATATGATGGGGCTTCAGCAGTCAATTTCAAAGCATTTTTAATGTCCTTGAAAAGTTTTTGTGTTGTTAGAGCAATAGAATCATTAATTCTGTCTTTATGACCAAATCCTTCTTCACTTTGCACTAGTTTATTGATAAATGCAAGAACTTGTGCGATATGGAATCTCATTGAAGTCGTTTCAAAGCTCGAAAAAGCTTCTCTTTGGGAATTGCCAATATCAAGTATGTTGTTTAGGATACTGAAAATTTTGAACAAAAAGACATTTTTCATTTGTTCACCTGAGCCTGGAACATAAAGATTCTGGTTTTTCAATAAACTTCCCACCAAAAACAAGGCACTCTCACCATCTCTTTCAAGTGCGAAAGTTAAGAGAATATCCAAAACGGTGGGGTTTGGTAGAAGATATGATGTTGGAAAATCTTCTTTGAATTCTTGGAAAATGATATGGGGAGTGAGATACGGGAAGTTGTGCACGATGGACGCTAATAATTCAACTATTGATTTAATCTCCCTAAGAGGAGGAGTGCTTTGTTGCTGAGCAGAATACAGTCTAATTGATTCTTTTTCAAAGGTAGTATTTTGTAGAAAAGCTCTTAATAAAGTTTGAATTGCTTGCTGAGCCAAAGGTGAAACTGCTCTTTGAAGGTATTGAGCTGCGCTTACTTTCTCAGCCCTACTATCCACTCCTTTTGTATAGTCAATGAGGAAGGCTTTTCCAATAGAATCTTGAATTTCAAAGTCTTTAAAAGCCAGTTGTGGGATGTTTGCTTGGGTTTGATAAATATTTTTTGGACAAATTGATACATAAGCCTTGATTGGAGTCAGGGATCTTGGGTGATCTTTGAAGAGCGCAAACTTTGAAAAATTCAATAAAGAGTCCAGCGACAATTTATTTTGAATTTTTTCATTGATAAACTCTTTTATTATCAATTCAACATGAGTTTCAAAGGGGAAGCAATCTTCTAAGATTAAGGCGAATAAAGCAAGGAGAGCGTCTGCTTCTTTTCTGGTCCAGAGTGTAAATCTTTTGGCTGTCAAAAATTTATCAAGAAGTCCTCGATTAACAAATGAGATTCTGAGAATTTTGTTCGCTGAAAGGGTCACATTTGCAAGTTGAATAAGAGTTGTTGCAAAAGTAATATCGCTATTTACTTGTTCTAATAAGCCCACGTTAAAATCATCAACAGCTATTTCATGAATCAGGAGTGAGTTTTCAATGAATTCCAGAGCCAACAAAAAAAAGCAATTAAAAGAGGAATCATGATTGTTAACAATGCATGAAGTTTTGCTGACTGTAGTTACAATCAAATGAGTGGCAAGTTTTGCAAGATCCTGAAGGAAATTTGCCAGATCATGGAAGAAATGAGTCTGGCAACCAGTCTCCTCTTTCAGCAAGGCCACATTTTTAATTAGTTCTTTGAGTTTGCAGTTTGTAACCAAGACTAATCCATGAATACACTCTGAGCTAAAATTCAGCTTTCTGGTGATATTCGAGGTGAAAAACTTGGCCATCAAAGTATAAAGGAGCCTCAAAGTCATTAGCTCATCTGGGATTGAAGATTTCACAGCGAAAATATCGAGTTCAAGAGGATTTTTATCAATATCAGCTGCTTCTTTCTCAAGTAATGTGGAGACCATTGTTTCAACTTCATTATTCAAAGATCCTGCAACATAAAGGAGCGTAGTTTTATAAAGAGAATCATATTGATCAAGCCAGAAATTCTTTGGAATTGTGGACGAACTTATCTTGAAATTCAACAATTTGTCATCGAGCTCTGTAAAAAACAAGAGGTTTGGAAGACAGGACTGAAGAAAAGATTCAACTTCATCTTTACATGAATCGAGAAAGTCTCTAGAAGCTTTCTCTAGTTCGAGAACTTCACTATTAACTCCTTCTCCTTGGGCAGGCTCCTTTTCAACCTCGTCATCAACATTAAAACCTCCAAAAAAGTCTTCTTCCTCCTCCTGAGGAACGGGGTCAAGGTCTTCGTCAGGATCTGCAAACATACCAAAGCCCATGTCTTCCTTCTCTTGAATTTCTTTACAGTTGGACTTCTTTGCTTTTGCTTTCACGAGCTCATTTTCAAGTTTCTTTGCTTTATTGCTGCTGTAATTGTCGTAGACCTTATACATATCGAAAGAACACTCAATGATTCTGTTGATATTTTCAATGAGTGACTTGTTATGAGTGTTGATAACAGTCAATAAATTTTTATTGGAAAGAACTTGCTTGATCTCTGCAAAATTCTTTGCTGTTTGAGTCTCAAAGTTGGTATTCTCCAAATGAACAGTATGAAATTCACGGGGATCATAAAAACTTTTGAGAAATTGAGGACATTGATCGTTTAAGAAATATAATTCGAGTTGAGAATAGTCGTCACCGTCTTTTTCGAATGACACCTGATTTTGTAATAAAAACAATAAATATTGAAAAATTTCAGTTGTTGAGAGAATTTGAACCAAAGTATATTTTTTATATTCATATTCATCTCCATCTCGAAACAAAACATTGAGGAAATAGTATAAAACTCCGATGTTGTATGCGAAAGTAGCTTTCTTTTCTTTATATGAGACAATTTCCGAGGCTAAGTCAAATCCAGAAATCCAGTTCTTGTACACATCCTCAACCATTCTTTTAAAACCGTACCGGTGCTTAATAACATAACAAAATCCTCCCCAGCTTTGAATAAGACTCTGGAAAAGAGAAAGACTTTGTATCCAATCTTTTGAGAAATCCTTTTTGTTGGGTTGGGCTTTGCTGAATTCTTTCAAATGATTTTCAAAAAGAGCCTTCAAGTTCTGGTTTGCTTTGAGAAATTCTTGATAGAATTTAGGGCCAAAATCTCTGTGAAGATTTGGTTTATTATTTTTAAAGTAACCCCCATAAAGGCTTAATATCAGCGCCAAAGAAGCGATTGCAGCTTCTCTCCAAGTCAGGTTATTTGGGAGAGCTTCAATAGTAAGGAAATCTTTTCCTGAGATTTCCGAAAATAGAGCAGAAATATTCGAGATGCTGGTCTCAGAAAACAAGTTTTTATCATTTAATTTGAATGTCTCGAAGGTTTCATTGATGCCAATCATCAAACTTTCAATTAATGCATTCAATTGTCCGC
>Ga0182738_1006328_pt1 | contig 12304 bp, 10 predicted proteins | sample eDN5th30CBELigMG_FD_128876 | JGI IMG/M metagenome (GOLD analysis project Ga0182738, IMG submission 128876) | Enriched Miracle-Growth compost microbial communities from Emeryville, California, USA - eDNA 5th pass 30_C BE-Lig MG (version 2)... ...
CCGGTGGAGGCTGATGTGGTGATCGGCGTGCCCGATTCAGGAACGCCCGCCGCCATCGGTTATGCGCAGGAAGCGGAAATTCCGTTTCAGGAAGGCCTCATCAAAAATCGTTACATCCAACGCACCTTTATCGCGCCCGACCAGACGCAGCGCGAGTTGGGCGTGCGCCTCAAATTGACGCCCTTGAGCAACGTGCTGGAAGGCAAGCGCGTGGTGGTGGTGGAAGATTCCATCGTGCGCGGCACCACCACAAAACGCATTGTCAAAATGCTGCGCGAAGCCGGCGCGCGCGAAGTGCACCTGCGCATTTCCAGCCCGCCCTATAAATGGCCGTGTTTCTATGGCATCGATACCGCGGCGCGCACCAATCTTATCGCCTATGAAAAGAGCGTCGAAGAAATTCGCAGCCACAACGGCGCTGATTCACTGGCGTATCTTTCGATGGATAATCTGATCGAAGCCGTGGGCCAGCCCAAGAGTACTTTTTGCCGCGCCTGCTTCGACGGCGAATATCCCATCCATATTCCCAGCGATGTCAAATTCACCAAACACGTTTTCGATGAAAACGGTAACGGCACTTCACCCGATTTATTGGAAGCCGAATTGCAGCCACGCTTGGAATTTGAGAAAGTGCCGTAAGCATTCTTCATAAAAGTACTTTTGCACCGATCCAACAAATAGAGAGTAGTGGGGGGCAGGCCTCCGTGCCTGCTTAAATAAGATTTATTCCTTATTGCCGTTTCAAAGCAAAGAACCGGCAAGCCGGCAGATTATGAGCAGGCACGGAGGCCTGCCCCCACTGGGTTTTGTTGACTATATATCAAGTGTTGTGAATATCAGCGCTTAAAAGTACTTTTATTGTATGTGAATCAAATGGACATCAATCCAAGAGCCGCCACGCTCAAAAGACGCATCCAGATTTTACTAATCGGTTTCATCATCGGCCTGGCGCTCAGCGGAATTACGGCATTTCCGCTGGAAAAGGAATTGACGTTTTTAGCAGGTTTCCTCGGCGCGTCTCCCGATTCCGTCCCCAGCCAATTTTCAGGATTGCTGTATTGGATCGTCACCGTGCGCAACGGCCTCCGCGCCACTTATGCGGCGTATCCGTTTATGGCCTATGGGACCGATTGGCTGGCCTTTGCGCATCTGGTGATTGCGGTAGCTTTTTATGGCCCGCTGCGCGATCCTGTGCGCAACATCTGGGTGATTGATTTCGGCCTCATCGCCTGTGTTGGCGTGATTCCCTTGGCGCTCATTTGCGGCCCGCTGCGCGGCATTCCGTTTTACTGGCAACTCATCGATTGTTCCTTCGGCGTGGTGGGATTTATCCCGTTGTGGATTTGCCGGAGGTATATTTTGGAATATGAAAAACTCGCGTTGGGATAAAATATCTTATGGAAGACGCCTAAAAGTACTTTCCCGCTGACTATTCCTTTCCAAAATCGCTGCGTCCAATTTACCTTTTTCAATGGCCTTGCGCAACGGATTATCTTCATCGTTATCAGGCGCAAAGCCCTGGCTCAACGCTTCGCCCGCTAGTTTCAATGCCGTTTCCAAATCTTGATTGGGATCACAATCTGTCAACACGTCCTGCATTTTGTCCAGGGCCGTTTCGTTGCCGCTGACCGCCGCGAAATGATGGTGAATACTGAATTCGCCATCGTAATTTAAAATATAAAACAAATCATCCTCCGGTGTTTTTCCCACTTCGGCAAAGACGGCGCGCAACACATGCGGCGCGGTGCCAGGATCGCTGAAAGCGCGTTTCAACACCGGAGAAATGGCGAATCCCACCAATCGCTGAATAGAGACATCGGCGGGCGCGCGCACGAAACCTTCCTGATGCGCAAAGTCGATGGCCGATAAACGCACTGCTTCCACGTCGGCCTGATTGCCCAGCCCGGAATAAATGAGGCGATCATAAATTTCAAAAATCTTGCGCTGCTCGCGTTTGGGCGCGGCCAGTAAAACGCCGCCATCATACGAAAGCGCCACCACAGGCGCGCCGCTCTTGAGCCGCTCTTCCACATATTCCGCGCGATGCTCGATGGTTTGATTGAAATCGTAAGGACTGTACATAATAGGTTCCGGGTTCTGGGTTCTGGGTTCTGGGTAAAAGTACTTTTTACATTCACATTTTCGACGTCATTCTGAGGGAGCCTGTAGGCGACTGAAGAATCCCCCATGATTCACGACGGCATTTGCGTGGGGGATCCTTCGGTCGCTGCGCACCCTACTAATGAACCTTGGTGTCATCTCGAGCGAAGTCGAGAGATCTTTTTAGGATTAACGGCAAGATTTCTCCATTCCGCTCGTGCCTCGCTCCAGTCGAAATGACACAACCTAAGTTCAATCCTACTACTTGGCCAGCTCGCTGACCTACATGCCTCAGGATAACGTCGCATTATTCTTTTTCTTTTGTCTCCGCTTCCAACTCTTTCAAAACATCCCGAAGATGTTCTTCATCAATAGTGATAATCCCCTCTTTCGTCGCGGCTTTCGCGGATGGCAAAATCGTGGCGTAGCCGCCTGTCGCGGTGTCGAGATCGGCGGCGATGCCGAGCAGGATCAGGCATTCGCGCAAGGCTTTATCCAGGCTCATTTCGCTGAACGGGCCATGCGTGCGCACGACATAATTAAAGGCGCCGCGGATGGATGTGGAGCCGCTGCCGGCAGAGCCGAATTCGGAACTCTCAAAACGCGCGCCCATGGCGTCATAGAAAAAAATGCGGCCTTCGTTATTGTCCACATCAAACGCCGACACCACGGGAATAAACGCGCCGATTCCCTGCAAGGCATTCGGCACATTTTTTTCGAGACGATGCGTCACTTCGGCCAACTTGCCTTCCAGGCTGAGCGGCTGCAACTGGCTGCGGGAATAGTATTTGAAGGAATGCCGCAGATAGCGCGCGATTTCCAGCGACGTGGCAAAGCTGCCGCTGACCGCCAGCAACGTGTGATCGTCCAGCGGAAAAATTTTGTCCGCGCGATCATACATCACACCGCCGCCCGCCGTGGCGCGGCGATCAGCCACGTTCAAAACGCCCTCGCGATATTTCACCGCGATGACCGTAGTGCCATGCACTTCAAAATTGCTGTGCTGATTTGGCGTTATGACAGCAGGTTTATCTTCCACCAAATCAGAAAAATGCCCCGCATGAGAAAAGTACTTTTGTTCCATATTGCTCATTGTTCATTGCTAATTGATCATTGCTACTGTCCGCTGCGTTGGCGATAGCGGCGCGCCTGGTCGGGATCGACGCGCTTCATGCGATCCATCAGTTTTTTGGTGTCGGGGCGTTTGACATTGGGACGCGCCGGACCTTTGTCGTCGCCGCCCGGGCCGGGATTGGTGTCGCGCGGCGCGGGACGTTGCAAGCGTTCGGCGCCGTTGAATATGATTGGTATTGACATGTTGTCTCCTTATGTATAGCCGTCATTCCCGCGAAAGCGGGAATCCAGCGCTTCGGCTCCGCTCAGCGACCGTTTCCTGATATTTCAGTGACAGTTCCCTGAGCGGAGCCGAAGGGAAAAGAACTTTTACAAAAACGCACGTCATTCTGAAGGAGCGCAGCGACTGAAGAATCCCCTGATTGGTCGGAGTGTGTCGAAACTCCGGGGGATCCTTCGACTTCGCTCGTTCCTCGCTTCGCTCAGGATGACGGAGCACTTTTATTCACTACACTTCACTGCGCAAAATCAGCGCCACTTCATCTAACGTTTGAGCCGCTTCCAGGTGCGCTAACATTTCCGCATCAAAAGTACTTTTCAACCGCAGACTCTGCATTCCTTCCACAGTTTGCCATTGCACAGTATCCCATGAAATGCTCTTGATATCCTGGTGAAACTTTCGCACCAGCAATCCGCGCACGGCGGCGCGTGTGGCGGGAGGATTTTGCATGGCGGCCCTTTGTTGTTGCGCCGGAATCAGCGTGCGCATTTGCCCGGCTTCGACCAATCCATGATAAAGCCCGGCTTCGGGATCAAGATCAGCGTAGGCGATGTCCAGGCTTTGCAATAATTCCACATCGCGTTTCCAGTCCAAATTTTCTTCCGCGGCGAAATCATCCAAGAGTACTTTTTTGGCCGCCCAATCCAAACGGTCATGGCAGCTCAGCGGATCGTCGCGCAGGTCGCGCAACACGGTGCGCCATTCGCGCGAAACCCATTCTTCCTTTTCATCCAGTTCGCAAACCGCATCCAGAAAAATTTCCTGCACATCCAGCGCGCTGATTTTTTGATGCGCATCCGTTTCGATGATCCAGCAATAATTTTCATCCTGCGAAATTTGTTTGATCGCCTGCACCGGATCGCGCAACGCAAACGGCAGACGCCAGCCGCGTTCCAGCAATCGCACCAGCAACCGCGTTGTTCCCGCTTTCAGCGCGGTGGCAAATTCGCTCATGTTGGCGTCGCCGCTGATGACGTGCAGGCGGCGGAATTGCGCGGCGTCCGCGTGCGGCTCGTCGCGCGTATTAACCAGCGGGCGGCGATACAACGTGTCCACGCTTTGCAACGTCTCCACAAAATCTGCGCGTTGCGAGAGTTGAAAAGTACTTTTCCCGCCGCCTACTTTTCCCGCGCCGGCGAAGATAATACGCGTGGCCAGAAACGCCGCGATGGTGGGCAAAGCGCTTTCCCAATCCACTGCGCGCGCCATCAGATAACTTTCGTGGCAGCCGTAACTCGCGCCATGAAAATCGGCGTTGTTCTTGATGATCTGCACATTCTTGCCCACTTTCCGCGACCAATGTCGCGCGCATTCCCAGACGATTTGCTCGCCCGCTTTGTCATGCGCGATGAGATCAAACAAATCATCGCATTCGGGCGTGGCATATTCGGGATGGCCGTGATCGTTATACAGCCGCGCGCCATTGGCGAGCATGTGATCCACGCGATCTTCCCGATTGGAAATCGTCGTTGCCGAAGGCTTATCGAATTGCGCATCCTGCGGATCATGCGCCAGCGCTTTTGCATCAAACCCGCGCACATCATGGCGCGGATTTTCCACCGCATAGTTCCACGGCGCGGCAAAAACGCCCTGATACGCATTCACCACGGCGCGCGAAGCCTCCACCAAATCCGACGCATCAGCACCTTCCACCGCAATGCCGTATTCCGTTTCAATTCCGAATAAGTGCATACAAAGACAGTGTATGTGATTTGATTTTGTGCGGAGAAATAATAAAAGTACTTTTAGGATGCCGTTTCCGTTGTCCGTGCGTGATACAGCGAAATGACAATAGAGACCAACAGAATGGCCAGAATAATAAACAGCGAAATCCAGATGGGAATTTTATAGACATCCATCAACGCCATTTTAGCGCCCACAAAGACTAGAATTGCCGCGAGCCCATAATGCAGATATTGGAACATATCGACAATTCCCGCCAGCGCAAAATAGAGCGAGCGCAATCCCAAAATGGCGAAAACGTTGGACGTGTAAACAATGAAGGGATCGCGGGTGATGGACAAAATAGCCGGGATGGAATCGACGGCGAAAATCAAATCGCTCATTTCCACAAATAACAGCGCCACAAAAAGCGGCGTTGCCCACAAACGGCCGTTGCGGCGCACCCAGAAATGGCCATTTTCGAGTGTTGGCGTTATGGGAATAAAACGGTGGAAAAATTGAAGCAAGGGATCTTTCCCTGGGTCGATTTTCTTACCATGAGCAAATACCATTTTGATGCCGGTGAAAATCAAAAACGCACCAAAAACATAGATGATCCAGTGAAAATGTTCCAGCATTTTCACGCCACCGAAAATGAAGATCGCACGCATCAGTAGTGCGCCCAAAATTCCCCAGAATAAAACTTTGTGTTGATGTATCGCGGAGATTTTGAAGTAGGCGAAAATCATGATGAAGACAAAAATGTTGTCCACGCTGAGTGCCTTTTCGATGAGGTATCCGGTGAGGAATTCCGTGGCCGGTTGCGGGCCGCGCCAGAAATATAACAGGACGTTGAACATCAGCGCCAGCGATATCCAGACCGCGCTCCAACCCAGCGCTTCCTTGGTGCCGACTATGTGCGACTTGCGATGAAAAACGCCCAGATCCAAAGCCAGCAGGGTTAAAACAAACAGATTAAAAACGGCCCATATCCAAATGGGTATTGTTTCGTTCATATAATGTCCCGATAAAAGTACTTTTTGTATGACGGTTATTACAACCAATGAGGCAGACACAAAGGCCCGCCCCACTGAAATACGGCTCAATCGAAATCAAATAACTCGCCCAGGAAACCGCCGCGTTTCTTCTTTTTACGATAGTGGTCTTTGTGATCATCGTAGTCGTAACGCGGCGCTCTATGGCGTTCGGGCGGGGCGGGCGTTACACGCGATACATCGGTGGCCGCACGTTCGATGATCTTGTCTAACTCTCCGCGATCCAACCACACGCCGCGACATTGCGGGCAGTAATCGACCTCAATTCCCTGGCGTTCGCTCATCACCAGATTTGCGTTCTCACATACTGGACAGTTCATAAGTACTTCTCCTTGAAGAAATTTCGACAATAAAAAAAGACCCCCACCACTTTGGAGAAAGTGATGAAGGTCTTGCGATTGTTGCGGGTACCGGCTTCTGCGTGTTGGATGCAGAATGCGTATTGACGATATCCGCATCTGCCAAAACATGTAATATTCCGGCAGACGCTACTCCCCTTCGGGATTTTAAATTGTCGTTTAACGTAAATTTATTAACGTATTTTTAAAATGTGGGTTCCTATTGCATTAAATAATTATTTTAATGACTGATGTTACGCGGAGGAACTTTCTCTTCTTGAATTTTACATCGATGGACAGGATGTTTAGGATAAAATGCCGATTCGAAAATCCTGCTTATCTTGCTCATCGATGTAAAAATAAAAGTACTTTCACCTTCGAGTGAAATACAAAATACTTTTGCCGCGTAATATGAGTGATTCATTGCTAAACTGCATTATCATGTCACCTGAACACATCACCCAATTGCAAGCCATTGCCGGCGCCGAGAACGTGATTTCCGATCCCGATAATTTGCGGGTTTATGAATGCGATGCATTTATGGCGGCCAAGCGGCGGCCCGAAGTAGTGGTGTTGCCGACGAGCACCGAACAGGTGGCGGAAATCGTCCGCTATGCAGCCGCGCATGATTTACCAGTGGTGCCGCGCGGGGCGGGCAGTGGGCTGGCTGGCGGCATTATTGCGGAAAGCGGCTGCATTGTGATTGGGCTGTCGCGCATGAATCGCATTTTAGAAATCGATTTGCCCAATCAACGCGCGTTGGTGGAAGCGGGCGTGGTGAATTTGCATCTGACGCGCGCTGTGGCTGCGGCGGGTTATGGATTTGCGCCGGATCCTTCGAGCCAGCCATCTTGCACCATTGGCGGCAATGTGGCCAATAATTCCGGCGGCCCGCACACTTTGAAATATGGCGTGACGGTGAATCACACGCTCGGCGTGGAATTGGTTTTGCCCGATGGTGAGATTGTGTGGCTGGGGGGCAGGGTAGAGGATATGCCCGGTTATGATCTGCTGGGCGTGTGCGTGGGCAGTGAAGGCACCTTTGGAATTGTCACCAAAGCCTGGGTGAAATTAACGCCGGTCGCGAAAGATGTCTATACCATGCTGGCGATATTCGATGATTTCGATGCCGCCGCGCAGGCCGTCAGTAATGTCATCGCCGCCGGGATTATTCCCGCCGCGCTGGAAATGTTGGATGACATCTTTTTGCCGGCGGTGGAAGAGGCTTATAAATTTGGCTTTCCCTTGGATGCCGCGGCCATCTTGTTGATTGAAACCGATGGCTTGCCCGGAGTGGCGCAGGCCGAAGGCGAGCGCGCCGCGCAAATTTGCCGTGACACCGGCGCGCGCGAAGTGCGCACCGCCAATAATGATAAAGAACGCAAGTTATTATGGAAAGCGCGCAAAGGCGCATTCGGCGCGATTGGAAGATTGACGCCCAGTTATGTGACGCAGGACGGCGTGGTGCCGCGCAGCAAATTGAGCGAAATGCTGCGCGAAGTCAAAGAAATCGCCGCCAAACATAATGTGACCGTGGCGAATATTTTTCATGCAGGTGATGGTAACCTGCATCCCTGCATCTGGTTCGATGAACGCAATCCCGGCGAGCTGGAACGTGTCATTGAGGCGGGCGCGGAAATACTCAAACGCTGCGTGGATCATGGCGGCAGCGTCACCGGCGAACACGGCGTCGGCATCGAAAAAGTCAATATGATGGAATATGCCTTTAGCGAAGACACGTTGAACGCCATGCACGATATCCGCCAGATCTTTAATCCTGGCAATACCTTTAACGCGGCCAAAGTGCTGCCATCCAATCGCGGCTGCATCGAAATCAAGGAAGCCTTCGCCGTCGCAGCTGATACGGCCACACAGGCCAGCCTCTTTTTGCATCGTGGCGCACCGGTTTAAGGGGATTGTGGATATAGCTCCACATTTTGATTCCTTAAAAAGGCATTGTTGTGCAAAGAGCACAAGGTGTCATTTCGACTGGAGCGAGGCACGAGCGGAATGGAGAAATCTTGTTTTCGCATTAATGTGATACAAAACGGCAAGATTTCTCCACACCAAAATTTGTTAAAACAAATTTTTCCGGTCGAAATGACAAAATATACTATTTATGCAACAACGCCCCTAAAAAATAATTCCCGAAATACAAAAACCAGCCAGCATAATTATGCTGACTGGTTTTTTACAATGTTGGTCTGGCTGCCCGGGCCGGACTCGAACCAGCGACCAAGCGGTTAACAGCCGCTCGCTCTACCACTGAGCTACCGGGCAAAAAAGCTCCCCTTATTCTAACCAATAATGACGGGTGCTGCAAGGGGAAACGAAGGGTTTTTGAGGTTATTTTTTTGTATATCTTTTTCTCAAAAACGGCGCTCCCCGGGGAGCGCCGTTAAAAGTACTTTTAAAGTCATGCCAGGGAGTTTATTGCGGCGAAACGATGGCAATGACGCGGTTTTGCGGGCGCAGGTATTTTTTCGCGGCGGCATGCACCTGAGCGGCTGTGACTTTGTTGATGGCCGCGGCATAGGAGGCGTGGGCGTCATAACCCAGCCCCAGCAATTCGTCGGTGGCAGCGTTTTGTGCCTGGCGGAGATTGCCTTGTAGCGCTACATCCTGAGCGGCGATGGCCATGCTTTTGCCGCGCGCCAGTTCATCGCTGGTGATGTTGGTGGTGCGCAGTTTCTGCAATTCATCTTCGATGACTGCTTTCACCTCGTCAATCTTATCCGCGGTGGTGGCGGCGGTAACGATGAAGGAACCTGTTTTGAGGCCAGCCTGGCTATAGGCGAAGGAGCTATAAACCAGCTGGGCATCGCGCAGGCGGGCGAACAGGCGGCCTCCCGGATAATAGATGCCCGACAGCGCCGCGTTCATGACGGTCATGGCATAGCGGTCTTTGCTGTCGATGGTGATGCCCGGAAAGACGTAATTGACAACGGCCTGTGCTGATCCGCTCAGCTTCTGGTTCTTTTCCACGGGCGCTGAAGGTGGCGTGAATGCTGCGATATCCAGATCCTCGCGGCCTTTACGCAATCCGCCAAAGAGATAATCGGCTACTTTTTTAACTTCACTGATATTGATGTCGCCGGAAATCGAAAGCACCATGTGGCGCGGGTCGAGGCGCTCATTCCAGAAATGCTGCAAATCGGCAACGGTGAATTTATCCACGCTGGCGGCTGTGCCCAGCTTGGAGTGGCCATAGGGATAATGTCCATAGAAGGTGGATAGCGCCAGCAGTTGCGCAACGGTGTTGGGATCTTCAGACTGGCTCTTGATATCGGCTTTGATAAGTTGCTTGACCTGATCCAGTTCCGTGTTATTAAAGGCGGGATGTAGCGCGGCTTCCTGCACCAGTGTCAGGCCGCTGCGCCAATCGGCAGCCAGCCATTTGGAGGAAATCAGCCAGCTGTTATAGCCGCTGGAAGAGGAGAAGGATGCGCCCTTTTGATCGATGAGTTTTTGAAATTCGCTGTAGCTGCGATGAGTGGTGCCGCGTTCGAGCATTGCTGCGGTGAGATTGGCAATGCCCTGGTTTCCGGTGGTTTCCGCCAACAATCCGCCGTTGCCGGTCAGCACAACACCCACGGTGGGCTGAGTATGGTTTTCGCGCAGAATGACGCGCAGACCGTTGGCCAACTCGATCATCTGCGGCGCTTTAACATTGCTGGAAGTGGTGTTGGTTTTGGCCTTTGCGGGCTGCTCGGCAAGAGGACGCACCGTGGCAAGGGTGACATTCTGGTGCGAAAAGTACTTTTGAGCAATCGCCTGAATTTGGGCCGAAGTTACCTTTTGGATATTGGCCACATAATTCTGGGAGAAAGTGGTGTCGCCGGTGGCGATGTAATCGGTGGCAACGCGTTCGGCGATGCTGTCCACGGTGCTGTTATTAAAAATGAAGGCTGTGGAAATTTGATGTTTGGCCTGCTGCAACTCAGCTGCAGTGACGCCATTTTTCTTGATGGCGGCAAGCTGGTCAAACACAACGTTTTGAAATTCATCCAGATTTTTAGAGGGCAGGGTAGCGGTGACGGCAAAGATGCCTGCATCGTAATCGGGCGTATGTGAATAGGAGCCGACATCGGTGACCAGGTTTTTCTGATCGCGCAGAATATGCACCAGACGGCTGCTATCGGCTCCGCCCAGAACCTGCGCCAGCACATCAAGCGCATATAAATCTGGATTCTGCAAACGCACCGTGTGCCAGCCCATCATGGCGCGTGTCAATTGCACGTTTTTATATTCCACTGCGGTGCGCGGCGTCACCTGGCGCGGCTCGGCGGGAATGGCGGGCAGGGCGAATACTTTGGCCGGCCATTGGGCAAGTTGCTTTTCGGCGGCGGCAAAAACATCGGCCGCGTTCACATCGCCCGCTACAGAAAGCACGGTGTTGCCAGGCGTGTAATGATTATGAAAATAGCTCAAAATGTCATCGCGGGTGAGCGCGTCGAACTGGGCGCGATAGCCGATGGTGGGATAACGAACCGGATGCACCAGAAACGCGGTGCGGTTAAATAACTGATAAATCTGGCGATCGGGATTATCTTCGCCCAATGCCATTTCATGATGGATGACGCCCTGTTCGGTTTTTACCGCTTCCGGGGTGAGGGCGGGATGTTGCAGCATGTCCGATAACAGCTCCAGCGCGCGATCGAAATAATGCGAACTGGTGGTGATGAAATAGGCAGTGACATCGGTCGTGGTATAGGCGTTGCTCTGACCGCCAATCGCCTGCACGGCATCGTTGAATTGCTTCTTCGTCATCTTTTCCGTGCCTTCCCATAGCACGTGCTCGAAGAGATGCGAGATGCCTGCGCCCACATATTTGCCTTCATAGAGAGAGCCGGTGCGCACGTAAAAACGCACCGCGACCACCGGTGAAGCGTGATCTTCCTGCACCAAAATGGTGAGCCCGTTGGGCAGCGTCTTCTGTTGCGGCGCGGTGTCAGCGTGGGCCAGCTGCGTGATGGCAAGTGCGCAGAGGGCCAGTAAAAGTACTTTTAAGCGATGCATGTGATGTCCTTTTTAAATGTATTAAATGACTTGTATGACACAGTTTCTACTTTTGACAAAAACGAGATGGAACTTTTGCTTAAATCTTGAATCTCAATGAAAATCCCCCCTAAATCCCCCTTTGAAAAGGGGGATTTTCATAATTCTAACTTCTATTCCCGGCCTATTTCTTCTGCGCGAATTTCGCCAGTGCCACCAGCACGATGAAAACCATGCCCGCGAAGATGGCGGTGAATAAGAGCACGCGCAGCAGCGCAGCCAGCACCGAGTTTTGCGGAGCTGCAGCAGCGGGGCCGGAAGCAGCGCCATTGGCGGCATGCAACATATCGGGAATATCAAAATGCGCCTGTGGCGTCTGATACCAGAATACATACCAGTGATATTGCAAATCTGTGCCACGGTTGCCGTTGCCATGTTCCAGCGTTACCTGTAGCTTTTTCTGGAAAGGAACAGGATCATCAATCATCCAGCGGCTGGCAGCCACGCGCGGCGGTGCATCGCTGTGCGCGCTCACGCCATCGTAGGGATGCGAATAGGTCAGCTTGGGGAAATACCAGGCAGAGTTGAAAAAGTCTTCGGTGCCGGTTCCTTCATAATTGTTGCCATCGGCGGAGATCGTTTCATTGCCTTCCAGGAACGCAAAGGTGCGGCGCGGCGAATCGGGCTGTGGTCCCATGTCGGCGCTGATGCCTACCAACGCGCCGGCACCTTCCACCGTGGCCAGCGAGAATGGCTTGCCTTCCACGCTATTGCCTGAGCCTTGTCGCGCGCAAAAA
>Ga0182738_1006329_pt1 | contig 12302 bp, 10 predicted proteins | sample eDN5th30CBELigMG_FD_128876 | JGI IMG/M metagenome (GOLD analysis project Ga0182738, IMG submission 128876) | Enriched Miracle-Growth compost microbial communities from Emeryville, California, USA - eDNA 5th pass 30_C BE-Lig MG (version 2)... ...
AGCGAACATTTTCATCCACATCAACACCATCTTCTATTAAAAACGGGGGTGTTTTTGCATCATTGAGGATTTCTACATCGGAAACATAGACTTCAAGCTCACCGGTTTCCATCTTTGGATTTACGGTTTCAGGACTACGTTCAACCACTTTCCCCTTGATAGTCAATACATATTCACTGCGAATTTTATCTCCAATTTCGTGTGCCTGTGCGTTATATTCCGGGTTTAAGACGATTTGCACCAATCCGCTGCGGTCGCGGAAATCGATGAAAATAACCCCGCCCAAATCACGGCGTTTTTGTACCCAACCACTTAGTACAACTTCTGTGCCAACATCTTCTTTGTTAATTTGTCCACACATCTTTGTGCGATACGTTTCCATCATCATACCTCCATCATATGTTTATTTGGTTAGCTTGCTTTTCCTGAAGATATCCAATCAAATCGGGGATCGCTATCTCTACTTGACTTCCATCCTCCATGTTTTTCACAACCACTACATTATTCTTCAGCTCGTCCTCTCCGAGAATGAGTACAAAACGAGTACCAAAGCGATCCGCTGCCTTCAGCTGTGCTTTCATTTTTCTTCCTAAATAATCTTTATCTGCTGCAATGCCGTGGGCACGAAGTTGATCCAATAGGATCGTCGTCTTCTTTTCTGCTTCTTCGCCTAAAGCAATTAGGTAGCAGTCCAATGTCATATCAACAGGCAATTCGATTCCCTGGCTTTTTAAGGTGAGGAGAGTACGCTCAATACTTAAAGCAAAACCAATACCCGGCATATCATTGCCGCCGATTTGTTCAACAAGCCCATTGTACCGGCCACCGCCACAGATGGTTGTAATGGAGCCGAACCCCTCTGCCATGATTTCAAATGCTGTTTGTGTGTAATAATCCAATCCGCGTACCATTCTAGGATTCACCGTGTAAGGAATTTGCATTTGATCCAAATACCCTTTGACCGCTTCAAACTGGGGGGCACAATTTTCACAAAGGTGTTCGGTAATATTGGGTGCGTCTTTTGTCAAAGATTTGCATTTTTCATTCTTGCAGTCGAGAATACGGAGTGGATTGCGATCAAAGCGTGACTTACAATCCTCGCACAATTCCTCCTTATGCTCAGCCAAATGTTGAATTAAATGCTCTCGATGAATAGGTCGGCAAACCTGGCAACCGACACTATTGATTTCTAAATGCAGTTCTTTCAAACCGAGGTTGGTATAGAATCGCAACGCCAATGCTATGACTTCAGCATCAATTGCAGGATCTTTGCTGCCGATTGCCTCTACTCCAAATTGGGTAAACTGACGCATCCGCCCTGCTTGCGGGCGCTCATATCGAAACATCGGTCCGATATAAAATAATTTTGTGGGTTGAGTAGGATCCCCATACATTTTATTTTCTACATAGGAACGAACGACTGCCGCTGTTCCTTCAGGCCTTAAAGTAATGCTGCGATCCCCTTTATCAATAAAGGTATACATTTCCTTTTCCACAATATCTGTTGTTTCACCTACGCCACGTTGGAACAATTCCGTATGTTCAAAAATGGGTGTGCGGATCTCACGATAGTTAAAAAGCTTACAGATTTCCCTCGCTTGTTTTTCAATATACTGCCAAAGTTCAACCTCACCCGGCAGAACATCGGCCGTTCCGCGAGGAATGTTGATTGCCATAATTCTTCCTCCTTTTTTATTGGGATTGTGCACTGGTTTTTCACATAAATACAAAAAAACCCCCCATCCCCAGCATCTGCCAGGGACGAGAGATTTATATCACCCGTGGTACCACCCTTATTTAAGGAAATGAATCCTTACTCTTTTTGCATAACGTATCTCACGCCATTAAGCTACTTAAATTCACCTAAGGTCCTCTGGAATGTCTGTTCATCAATAGGTTAGGGAAATGCTTGCAGCCGGGGCGTTTCCTCTCTGGGCTATCCAATTTCATTGACTACTTTTTTCCTTCATAGGATTTAAAGTTATTTAATTGATCGATACAAGATAAATACGAAGCTTCTAATAATCTAACCTAAGAAGTTCATTATTGTCAAGATGGAATCCTATTTAACTAGGGTTTTCCCAAACAATTTGTTTAAGGCTTTAATTTTTTCTTCAGTATAGTGCTCATAATTTTCGTTATAAACCTTAGGCTCCTTAGGATTCGCAAAACGGGAAATCTCACCGGTAATGGGGTCAACCCACTTGCTGGCAGCACCGCAGCCCAAACCAATGATCGTCTGCATTTCTTCCATAATCATAATATTATAAATGCTTTCTTTCCCTGGCAAAGCATAACCTACATTTTCCAAATTACCAAGAATATTTTTTTGTCTATATAAATAGTAAGGGGAATACCCTTTTTGAGTCGTCCATTCTTCGGTAAGCTTCATCATTTCAATGACTTCTCCACGTTCAGCTACCTTGTACTTCTCTTTATTGCGCGTCATTTCCGAAGCCCGTTTAAAAGATAAGGTGTGTACTGTTAAGGATTCCGGCATTAGCTTAGATGTTTCATCTAGAGAGTGGTTAAATTCTTCGATTCCCTCCCCTGGCAAGCCAATGATCAAATCCATATTAATATTTTTCATCCCCATTTCCCTGGAAAGCCGAAATTTTTGGATCGTTTCCTCCACGGTGTGGTGGCGCCCAATAGCATTTAACGTCTCCTGTATATAAGACTGGGGATTAATGCTTATCCGATCAATCTTCCACTTATTTAATACCTGAAGTTTTTCTTTCGTGATGGTATCTGGCCGGCCCGCCTCAACCGTAACTTCTCGAACGCTAGCCATTCCAGGGAACACTTGATACATTTTTTCATATAGTAAATCCATCTCTTCAGCGGTAATACTTGTAGGAGTACCTCCACCAAAGTATACTGTCGTAATCCCAATCTTTTGTTCCTTTAGCCAATTCCCGATCATTTCCATTTCGTAATGTAGGCCACCCAAAAACGATTGGACAGATCCCTGTTTCCCCTGTATCGCATAGGCTGGGAACGTACAATAGGCACATTTCGTTGGGCAGAAAGGAATACCAATATAGATGCTAACCTCTTTGGAAAGCTGATATAAGTCAGGAACAGCTGTTAATTGTGCTTCCACAATATCTCGCATCAACTCAATTTTTTCATCGCTAACTAGGTATTCTTCTTTTATTTTCTGATGAGATTGGGACAATTCGTTCCCCTCACGCAATTCCTTATGAAGAAGCTTGGTTGGTCTGATCCCTGTGAGAATTCCCCAAGGTTGTTCGATCCCTGTATAGTCCTGCAGCACGAGCAATAATGCCTGCGACATCATCCGCTTTAGATGTTTCTTCCTGTCCTCTTCATCCAGGATATTCTTTTCACTGCATACTATTTTTTCAAACTGTTGACCATCCACCTGATTATTGAGCAGGATATGTACCTTTTCTTCACTCTTAACAGGATAGCTAATTACAAGATCTTCCTTTTCATCTGCTTGAAATACCACTTCAAGATTTTCAAAAAAAAGCTGGATGATATGCTGGAAGCTTTGCTGATATTTCTCCTCTATTCCCAAAACTGCGATTTTCATTCGTATTCACCTTCATTTTAAAGCCAAAGTTATCGTATAATGTACCACATTGATCTCGTCATTTCTACCCCTTTGAACTGTTTAACCTAGTTCCACGAACGACTTTCCCCCAACGCTTTGCTCATATTTTTCCCCGTTCTATCGGGTATATTTTGGGCCATAAAAACACCAGCATTGCTATCTTCACAGGTATAATCATGAAAATCGGTGGTTAAACCAATTAATATGGTTCTTTGGGATTGGATTTCCTTTTTATTCTGCCTCATTGGTAAAACTCCTTTCGTCACAAGGTCATTATTATTCTCCTCCATTATTCCCATTTTCCAGCTTTTTTTATGATCTTAAAGGAGTTCCCACGATATATAGCGAAGTGTAATTCTTAAATAAATTTGATCAGGAAAGGATTGTCACAATTGCTGCAACTTCCGTTTTTTCGTATGTGGATTCCGATCCTCTTCATTCTTATTCTTTTATTTTCTCCCTCCCTACCAATACCATTCGTTTTCTCTGAGGGAAAGCAGACTGCCTATATCACTGTAAGCACCTTGAATGTGCGAGAAGGTCCCGGATTAAATCATCCAATTGTGGGTGAGGTAAATCAGGGGGAAACCTACCAGGTAACAGCCACAAAGGACGAGTGGGTGGAAATTATCCTAGATCAGGGAAAGAAAGGTTGGGTTGCTTCCTGGTTAGTCGAACTGAAAGCTGTTGAAAAGAAGAACATGGCACTCTACCGAATTTCTCCGACGATTGAAGCACTTAATGTGAGATCTGGCCCAAGCACCTCCTTTTCTACTATTGCCCAACTTTCACAGGACAAATCCTATTTTGCTTTGGAAGAGCAGGGGGATTGGATTAAAATTCAATTATCAGAAGAATTCTCTGGCTGGGTCGCTGGTTGGCTGGTGAAAAAGGATAAGAATTCCGAATCCCAAAGTCAAAGTCCTTCAAATGGTTACATAAAAATATTGAATAACGGCACGAACATTCGTTTAGGTGCTGACACTTCTTTTCCAGTCGTCCATATTGCACAGGAGGGGGAACGATTCCCCGTGCTCGAACAAGTAGGGGATTGGTTTAAAATTCGTATGTCCAATCAGGAAACCGCTTTTGTTGCTGGATGGATTGTAGCTGCAGAAGGAATTCCAAGCGTTTCAAGAAAAGAAATGGGAAATCTGCTTAAGGGTAAGACGATTATGATTGATCCCGGTCATGGGGGATCTGACAGCGGAGCCATCGGACCACATCTTGGCACACTGGAGAAAATGATAAACCTTGAAGTCAGTCAACTCCTTGCCAAAAACTTAAAGGAAGCGGGGGCAAATGTCATTTTAACGCGCCAAGATGATCGAAAGCTCTCCTTACAAAGCCGTGTTGACGCCTCGATCCTACATCAGGCAGATGTATTTATTAGCCTCCATCATAATACAAGTGAAAATTACAGGGTGAACGGGCTCATCACCTATTTTTACAGTGATGGAGAAGATCAAAAACTTGCCGAGCAGATCCAGGAATCCCTGGTGAAACATACCGGTCTTACCGATTTAAATGCACGCTTCGGAGATTATTTTGTATTAAGAGAAAATCCCCAGATAGCTGTCCTTTGTGAATTAGGATTTCTTACGAATTACCAGGAAGAAATCCAGATAAATACGAAAGAGTATCAAAGGGATGCAGCGGAAGGGATCTTCCAAGGGATTATTCGGTATTTTAGAGATAAATAATACTTTCCTATGCGAAGAGAGTAGGGGTGGTCATTACTGACCCACCCCTCTCAATAAACCGTGCATGCGGACCTACGCACACGGCTTTGACACTACATATTCCTTACGGAGCATTAACTTCTGGTAAACTTCTGTCAATGTAACTAATCCTTGTTCTTTGAACCACTGGTTGTTCAGCGTTCGATCAACCAAGGGACTGTTAGAACTTCTCCACTTCGTCATCCGCAATCCTCTAAGTTCCTCTTTGTACCCTTGTTTCCTTAAGAGTCTATGGAGATGTTTTACATGCCTCCAGCTTCGCAGTTGAACCGCCCTTAATCTTCTACGTATCCATTTATCAAGTTCCCTAAATCGCGATTTCACGCTTCCGTAACCAAAATAGTTACCCCATCCCCGAAGCACCTGATTAACTCGAGAGATCAGATAGTCCATAGACAACGTTTGGTTACGCCTCGTCCATTTGCGAATGGTATCTTTAAATTTCTGCAACGCTTTGTCTTTCGGTCGGCGAAAATATTTCCGATTCCCTTCTTCATCCTTCCAGCTGTAAAACGTGTAACCCAGAAAATCAAAGGACTCATCCAAGTGGACCACCCTGGTCTTTGTGGGATGGACTTTTAGTCCAAGTTGTCCTTCAAGGAACTTTCTCATACTTTCACATACCCGTATAGCCGCCGCTTTCGATTTACACAAAATCACGAAGTCATCCGCGTATCTCACTATTTTGTGCCCACGCCGGGTCATTTCTTCATCAAAAGGATGTAAATAAATGTTCGCTAGCAACGGGCTGCAGACTCCGCCTTGCGGAACTCCTTCGACTGTTTCCTCATAGATCCCTTGATGCATGATGCCTGATTCCAAGAACAGACGAATTAATTTAAGTACAGATGTATCACTAACTTCTTCCCACACTTGGTCAATTAACTTATCGTGTGGAATCGTGTCAAAGTACGATTTCAAATCTGCGTCAATGACCCAATGGTACCCATTTTCTAGGTGTTCTGTGATCTTATCGATCGCCATGTGACAGCCTCGATTCGGTCGAAACCCATAACTACAGTCAAGGAATTTCTCTTCAAAGATGGGTTCTAGCACTCTACGTAATGCCTGTTGCACCACTCGATCCCGAATCGTTGGAATACCAAGCGGTCTCTGGCTGCCATCTGCTTTCGGTATAAACACCCTCCGGACGGGCTGTGGACGATATTCTTTTGTTTTCAATTCTTCCTGAATTACTCGTACGTGGTAATCCATGTTTTCCTCGAATTGTTGAATCGTCACTCCATCTATACCATGACTTCCTTTATTGGCTTCTACGTCGTACCATGCCATACGAAGATTCACCGTGTCGAATATCTTGTCATATAGAGAGTACCATTTTCTTTTCTTCATTGCGTTTACCTTCCGTTCCTGCTGTCTGTTCAAGTTGATTTCCATTCTCTCTTCTTCATTTCCTGCTTCCATTTGGTTTCTCTAGCCCCTTAGGGTCTCCTTGACCAGGGCAATCTCACTTCCTGTGAAGCCATACTTGTTCATATTCTATGGCAGAATACTGGAGAGAACTTTCCTCACTCTAAAGACATTTCTGTAATGTGGTACCCCTTTGCTCCTTGTCCTCTACCTTACGGTGATGACAATTCTTCTATTACTGAGAATAGATTCCTCCAAGTTTTATCCTCCAGACTGTTACCAGCTTTCATTGGCTCGGAGTTCCTAACTACTACGGATACCTCTGACTTCTCGTACCTCATCATCTACCCCTCAACGTATCTTGGAAGTAGATTACCTAGAAAAAAAAAAAACTAGGAAGCCACGAGACCTCCTTGGGTCACGCTACTATACTTCCACCCTATCCCAACCTTCTTAACGCTCTGGGTCAGTTGTCGGCGATTTGGACTTCCCATCTCTTTGCATGGTCATCCCCCCCTCACGCCAGCCTAGGTTCGCTTTCGCTTTGTACAGGGCTTTGCATTCAGACCCTCCGCACCCCACCTCGCGATGACGCACTGTCTGTCTGCTAGTGCTTCCGGCCGTCGGCGCACACGGGACTTGAACCCGATAAGTATAGTGCGCTGCCAAGCGCACAAAAAAGGGACCCGTTCGGGTCCCTTCTTTATTAACTCTCCAATATCAATGTCACAGGCCCATCATTAGTCAACTGAACCTTCATATCTGCACCAAAGATGCCTGTTTCCACATGCAAGCCACGGTCCCGCAGTTTTTGATTTAATAATTCGTACAGTGGTTCCGCATGCTCCGGCCTGGCTGCTGTGACAAAACTAGGACGCCTGCCCTTCCGGCAATCACCGTACAAAGTAAACTGTGAAACGGATAAAATACTTCCACCCGCTTCCAATACAGAACGATTCATTTTTCCCTGGTCATCCTCAAAAATCCTCAGATTTGCCACTTTTTCAGCGATATACGCAGCATCGGTATCGGTATCCTCATGCGTGATCCCAACAAGTAGGACTATTCCGTGATCAATTTGGCCAACCAGCTTTCCTTCAACCTCTACAGTGGCTCGCTTGCTTCGTTGAATGACTACCTTCATTGTTTCTCCCTCTACGTGTTCAAAACTCTTCTTACGGAGTATACATCTTTGATTGTTTTTAGCCTCTCCACGACTTTATGCAGATGATTCGTATTTTCAATGGCAATCGTCATATTGATTTTCGCCATTTTATATTTATCCGTTTTACCGGCAACAGCCACAATATTTGTTTTCATATCTGCAACTGTATTGATCACTTCATTAAGCAGTGCGTTACGGTCGTGTCCTGTCACTTCAATCTCTACATCAAATTGCTGAATGACTTGGCTCTCCCATTCAACAGAAATGAGTCGATCCTTTTCATCTTCCTGATAAATGTTCGGGCAATTCTGTCGATGCACGGAAATACCACGACCTCTGGTAATGAAGCCGACAATTTCGTCACCAGGAATTGGTGTGCAGCATCTAGAAAAACGAACAAGCAAATTATCAATTCCTTTAACCGAAACTCCCTGGGCTGGCGATTTACGTTTGGCATATTCCTGCTTAAAGTCTGTTTTGATTTCGGGAAGCGCCTTCTCATCGCGCAGCCTACGCAGCTTTTCTGTTAATTTCCCAGCAATCTGGGCTGCTGTAATCCCACCGTAACCTACAGCTGCATACATATCTTCTTCATTTGAAAAATTATATTTTCCAGCTGCATCAGCAATATTTTCTGCAGTTAAAGCTTCCTTCGGATCAAAACCAAGTTTCTTTAATTCATTCTCTACAGATTCTCTCCCTTTAAGAACGTTTTCTTCACGTTTTTCCTTTTTAAACCATGCCTTTATTTTATTGCGAGCTTGCGAAGATTTGGCAATTTTTAACCAATCCCTGCTAGGACCGTAGCTGTGTTTGGAGGTTAGGACTTCAACAATATCTCCAGTTTTTAGCGAATGATCAAGAGCGACAATCTTGCTGTTTACCTTTGCACCGATGCATCGATTACCCACTTCAGAGTGTATCTTATAGGCAAAATCCAAGGGACCGGAGCCATTCGGAAGTTCAATGACGTCTCCTTTCGGGGTGAATACAAAAACCACATCAGAGAAAAGATCCATTTTTAAGGATTCCATAAACTCTTGGGCGTCCTTTGCATCGTCCTGCATATCAAGGATTTCCCGGAACCAGGAAAGCTTATCTTCAAATGTTTCGTTCGCCGTGGCTTTCCCTTCCTTATAAGCCCAGTGGGCAGCAATCCCATATTCGGCAATACGATGCATCTCATACGTACGGATTTGCACTTCCAACGGTTCGCCGTTCGGTCCAATAACCGTTGTATGAAGAGACTGGTACATATTTGCCTTTGGCATCGCAATATAGTCCTTAAAACGACCGGGCATCGGCTTCCAAAGTGTGTGAATCACACCTAAAACAGCGTAGCAATCCCGAATGTCACCTACGATGACGCGCACAGCTAAGAGATCATATATTTCATTGAATTCTTTATTTTGTCGAGTCATCTTTCGATAGATACTGTATAAATGTTTCGGGCGCCCAGAAATATCGGCTGAAATTTGTAGTTCTCCAAGCTTCAAGTCAATTTCCTGAATCACCTGCTCAATATGCTTTTCCCGTTCTGTTCGTTTTTTCTGCATCAAATTGACAATCCGATAATATTGCTGTGGATTGATGTAGCGAAGAGCAATATCTTCCATTTCCCATTTGATCGAGGCAATCCCCAAACGATGGGCTAATGGGGCAAAAATCTCCAGCGTTTCATTGGCGATTCTTCTCTGCTTCTCTTCAGGCAGGTGTTTAAGTGTCCTCATGTTATGCAGACGGTCCGCAAGTTTGATGAGAATGACACGTATATCCTGTGCCATAGCCACAAACATCTTCCGATGGTTCTCTGCCTGTTGCTCTTCTTTTGATTTATATTTTATTCTCCCCAGCTTGGTAACGCCGTCCACTAGCTTAGCTACTTCATCGCCAAACTGTTTTCTTAGTTCCTCGAGCGTTATGGGAGTATCTTCTACAACGTCATGTAAAAAAGCTGCAGCTACCGTAACCGCATCCATTTGCATATCAAGAAGAATTTCTGCGACTGCAATCGGATGGATGATATAGGGTGCTCCAGATTTCCGGACCTGCCCCTCGTGAGCTTCTCTTGCTAAAGCATAGGCGCGTTGGAGCAATTCTACGTCCTTTTCGGGAAGATATATTTTGGCCTTGCTTATGGCATTAATTGAAGCCTGTTCAATAGCAGCGGTATCCACAGTCATTTCTTTCACCTTTCATTTCTCTGGTCTATCTCTCTACTCCATAAGTATATTATTCTATTCATTATCATAGAAAATTTGCAGAAAGTAAAGCGGCGAGTGGTTAAATAGAAGGAGGGTTCGGGGGGCGCAAATACTGGGAATTGGTGGAATTTGAATCACAATGCTCAAATAATAAGCGGAGTTTTATATTAACCTTTTTAAACAAATATTTATTCAAGGTCATTTTGCCAACGATAAAGGAGATCTCCGCTTATTTATCCCCTAAAACTTAACTTCAGATTAATAAGCGGAAATATCTTCAGTTATTCTGTGAATCGGCAGGCCACCCTTAATATTTGACCAAGGAAAAGACGTCAATCCCCTTCATTTTATCCCGTCCATTGAGATAGGTTAATTCAATTAAAAAGGCTGCACCGACAATCACACCGCCCAATTGTTCCACTAAATTGATTGTCGTAGAAATCGTGCCACCAGTAGCTAGCAAATCATCAGCAATCAAAACTCGCTGCCCTGGTTGAATTGCGTCCTTATGCATAGAAAGGCGATCTTTCCCATACTCCAGATCGTAGTCTGCGGAAATGACCTCACTTGGAAGCTTTCCCTCTTTCCTTACCGGAGCAAAGCCTGTTCCAAGTGAATAGGCCAAAGGTGCCCCAATAACAAATCCTCTAGCCTCTGGACCGGCAATGATGTCCACTTGCAATGTTTTTGCATATTCCGCAATCTCATCAATCGCCTGCTTGTATGCATTACCATCCTTCAATAGAGTTGTAATATCTTTGAAACGAATCCCTTCCTTGGGGAAGTTTTCGATGATTCGAATATATGGTTTATAATCCATTACCAATTCCTCCTAACCTGGGCTGCTTCTATCCGCTTAGAAAATATAATAATCCTTGAATGAACATCCCTATCAGCATGACAGCATCTAAATTCTTCTGAACTACGTCGAATTGTCATCCTGTTAAAACGAAATTATAGTCCCCAATGGGGAAAGCTTCCTCTAAACATGGATGACTTCCTCGATAGGCTTCAATATAGACGCTTTTCTTATTTTACTAAACGTAAATGATTCGAACAACTATTTCCTTTATTGGATAATCTCTGTATGTTGCTCAGGGAATTGTCCATTGTAGGGGTTTACATGCACCATAACATCATGGACGTGGTTATAATCATTCATCAGCCGCATTTTCACTTCTTTTCCGATGGAGTGGCCTGCCTCCACCGTAATATCCGGTCGAACCCCTATTTTCACATCAACAATAACATAGTGCCCGTTTTCACGTGCTAACAACCGATCAACCTTCATTACACCTTCTATCTGTTCAACGGTTTGGACCAGTTCTTTAGCTTCTTCGCCAGGGATCACGCGATCTAATGTATTATTAATCGATTCCTTCATAATATCATAGGCCATTTTCAAAACGAGTAGTGAAACAACTAATCCAGCCAAGGGATCTAAATATAGTAAAATAGGTAAATCCATCCATCCCCCAAGAATAGCCCCTGCAATACCAACCAAGGCAGCAAAAGATGAATAAACATCTGATCGATGTTCCCAAGCATTCGCGATTAGGGCTTGACTGTTTAACTTCTTTCCCAGATTATATTTATAGCGAAAAAGCATTTCCTTAACCAACATCGAACCAAGCGCAGCGTAAATTGCAATCATACCAGGTGCTATGATAGGCTGAAAAAATGACTTCAGAGAGCTGTATCCAACTTCAAGCCCAACAATAAATAAAAGAATCGAGACGATAATTGCCGAAATCGATTCCGCCTTTCCATGCCCGTAGGGATGATCTTCGTCTGGAGGTTTTTGGGCAGCTCGTAAGCCGATCAAGACGGCGAATGAACCCACTACGTCTGATGCGGAATGGGCCGCGTCAGCCATTAAAGCTTTACTGTTTGCGATAATTCCGATGATCCATTTCATTGCAGCCAAAGCAATATTGCCGATGATACCAAGCCATGCCGCAAATTCTGCTTTCTGAAATCGTTCTTCCTTCATAAAAAGTCACCCCACTGCAAAGAATCCTTCTCTCCATGTGAAAACCGCGGGTATGCATCCCGCGGTTTTCATAGTTTGCTCTTTATGAGGCTTCATTATTTGTAACACGATTATTTGTAAATTCTCTCCCTTTCCAATCAAGCCAAATCTGACTGGAAATAAAGATGGAAGAATACATCCCAAGGAATAATCCAACCGTTAGGGCAAGAGAGAAGGTTCGAATACTTTCTCCGCCAAAAATAAG
>Ga0182738_1006330_pt1 | contig 12300 bp, 9 predicted proteins | sample eDN5th30CBELigMG_FD_128876 | JGI IMG/M metagenome (GOLD analysis project Ga0182738, IMG submission 128876) | Enriched Miracle-Growth compost microbial communities from Emeryville, California, USA - eDNA 5th pass 30_C BE-Lig MG (version 2)... ...
AGAATTAAAAACTTCTAGTACCTCCTCACTCTCTTGGCTGGTGTCCCTGAATTGTCCGATGAAGAAGCTAAAGAATGGCTCAGCAATAAAATTGATGATTTCCGTAACCAAAAGATTGTCAAAGCCAAAGAATTCATCACCGAAGCCGTATTTATTGATTCATAAGGAGCTCTTCTTAAAGAAAATTTGAATAGGGTGTCAAGTTGATCAAAGAAGGTGATACTATCCTTGTTTATGCTAGATCACATTTGGTTGAAAATATCATTATCGATGCTCATGAAAAAGGAATAAACTTTAACCTCATCATTGCTGATAATCCTCCTTTCTATGAAGGAAAATATTTGATTGATCGTCTTTCCCAAAAAGATATCAAAGCAACATACACTCTTATCAACAGTGTCCCCTATTTCATGAAAAAAGTCAATAAAGTAATTCTTTTGAGTTTCTAGAGAATAATAACTCTTTTGAAAAGGTCTTTACTGGATGCTCTGCTGTCCTTTCCAATGGTAACATCATCTCCAGAGTTGGTACTGCTATGGTAATATATTTCACCTGAAGGCTTTCCTCACCTCATCCCTCAATGGTAGATTGGATGTATCGCATCAAATTATAGAGTTCCCTTCCATGTATTTTGCGAGACATACAAATTCTCTGAACAAAACTCTTTGGATTCTTTTGGTATAAATGAAAAAGTCGACTCCAAGATGGTCAGTGGCGAAAAAGATAAAGAAGCTCCTTATAGCATTTTGAATATGAGATATGATATGACTCCCAGAGAAAATATCAACATTGTAAAACATTTACTTTGAGCCTTCTAACCCATTTCATTTAGCTTGTGACAGAAATCGGTAAATTGCCACCAACTTCAGTTCCAGTTATTATCAGAGAATTTACTAGAAATACCTACGTTGGTAAAATTGAACCCCCTGTTCCTCAAAATAAGCCTTTGTAACAAATTTGTTTGTTGGATAGAAAAATATTTCATTATTATATCATTTATGTGTTTGTTGTTGTCGTCTATACACAACCACTCTGTTAAAGTAACAAACTCACTTTTGAAAAAACATTTTCAACATTAATTTCTAGAATTTTCTTCCGGAAAATGATACTATTCCTTCAATTCTTAAAGCATTTCATTGTTGAGCTAAATTTATAAATATAAATAAATCAATAATTTACACAATGAAGAGATCATTTGGCATATTTTCAAGAGTCTTCATGAGGAGTATGGCTCCACAAAAGATCAACAAAAACTGGATTCATCTTGCAAAAGCAACTCTTCTTGCTAGTCTCTACCACCAATACAGTCTCTACACTCAAAAACAGGCAGAATGCTCCATCTTCCATACCAATAAATTCAATTATCACACAGCAGCAAAGAGTAATATTGTCATTTACCGCCACAATAAAGACGAACCTGTTGCTGCTGGAATTATTATTGACGAAAATGGCCTTTGCATCAGCATCTCAAATATCTATCCCAGAATTTCTGAAGATAAATTAGACATGAACTCTTTTTATGCTAAAGTCTTGGGAGATGACCACACTTATGCTCTCAATTTCATCGAATATCTCAACGATGATAATATTGTCATTTTCAAACTTGTAAGAAGAGACCCAGATATTCGTTTCCAACCTGCCAAATTTACCAATGAATCCACTATTGGAAGCAATGTTTATGCTATCGGAAAATCCCATCTTGATTTTAGCCTTATCGAATCCGGCCTTATCAATGAGACTGCCTTCAATGCCAAGACCGCTTTTGGCAAAGAAAATGACACAAATTCCTTCAATCTTATGGCCAATATCCCCAACAGAAATACGACCTTGTTTGGAGGACCTTTGTATGACGAAACTGGAGCTGTTTTAGGTATGATTATCCCTTATGATGATAAGATCCTTCCTACTCATATTCTCGCTACTCCTTACTCTTTTCTTGAAGGAATTATTAAGCAATATAAAGAAAACGGAAGAGTGAGAAGACCCTATTTGGGCATGTCAATCAAGTCTGCTGGAAGTGGGAATGGAGCTTTTGTGATAAAGATCAGTAGTGATAGTCCTGCTCATCAAGTTGGAATTAAATTGGGAGATACTATTGTGGAAATAAATGATCAAAGCATAACAAACAATAACGATTTCTTCAAATGTTTGGGATACAATATTGGACAAGATCTCAAATTTAAATTAGAAAGAGATGGCAAATATAGAGTTGTTCATATCAAAAGTAGCTAAGGTGAATGAATACTTTGTATATATATTATAAAAATTTATTATCTCCTGCCAAATATTAACAAAATTATTATTTTCTTTCAAAATTCAGCTCCGCTCAAGCAGCTTTAGGTTTAGTGACTTTAGTTTTCTTGGTTTCTTTCTTTGCAGTGGCATCTTCTTTAGCAGGAGTTGATGACTTCTTCTTTGAGACTCCAAAGAAACTATCTAATCTTGATTGCATTCCCTTTGAATCCAAATTCTATTCGATAGATGTTAATTCAATTTTCCAACAAAATCCAAATTACCTTGAGTTTTTTAATAGCATTGGCAACTCTTTGTTCAGCGAAGCCTTTTTCTCCAACCAAAAATGCTGTCATTTCTTCTTCATTTGGCTTTTCCCATTTTATCTTTTCTCATTTAATTTTAAATCTTTCACAAGATGCTTACAGGAATATCAGTAAAATCTTGAATGACATCAGGTGTTTTAAACAATTCTCTTATATCAGGGTAAGGGAAAGGTTCGGGGATCACCCATTTTCTCTTCTTTGTACCCAATCTATTATCATCTTCCAACTTCTTTACAACATCTTCAAGCTTCTTGTGCTCTTTGATCAACTTATAAGCTGTTATAGGCCCAATACCTTGAAAAAATCCAATTAATAAATACAAATATGCTCAAATACCTTCAATAGAGTCACTGTAATCACAACCACATAAAATGCAAAGATCCACAAATTCATCATAGGTCAATTCAAGTTCTTTCAACATCTCTTCTAAATTAACTTCAAGGATTGGTTCCTTTTTATTATTAAATCCTCTCAATAACACTGGGGTTCCAAAAGTCAAAGCATCCATATCTTCAGTACCAGTTGCGTATGATTTTCCTAATTTTACTAAATGTGCGCATTGCGCTTCAGCTTCTCCTGGTGCCTTATTGAATAATTTTTACTCATCATTTTTACACAAAGGTTTTACTTCAATCACTGGAAGACCCATTAGACGTAACATCTTTTTACAATCTTCAGTCATCTTTTTTGTAATTACTGTATTCATGATTTTATGTTTCAAAGCTTGTTCATAATCTCCTGCTTCTTGGGCTTCTTCCATTTTCTTCTGTGCCTCTTCTTTCGCTTTCTTTCTTTTTGCAATCTACCGTGCAGAGTTAAGACCATAAATTTCCTAGTTCTATTACTTCTCCACTTTTCAAAGTTGGTGCTTTTCCATCAAAAACCCAGATTGGCTTGATTCCATGTTCCATAAACTGGATTGTTCTATTCAGCAAACCAACCAAATGACTAGAAATTCTCTTTAAAAATTCAATAAAAAATTCTTACGCTGTACGATTGCCCTCCTTATCAGTCAGTTCAGTAAGCCCAACATTTTGATTAAAGCCTTGTGTAATCACCAAAAATTGATACATGGCCTTTCATCATAATTAGAATAAAAGACAAGTCTTTTCAAAGTACCATCGAAGCATCACAAGCGACAATACGACCAGTTAGCATCTCGAGTTGGACTTTCTTGATGCAGCCTGGGGCTTTCTCTTGCAAAAGACTCATAAGTTGTTTGATACCCATGGAAAGATGATCGAATCTGATGAACGAGTTTGAGAATACTCTTTAATTAAATTAATAATTTTAGCGAGCTGCCGAAATAGAAAAGTTAGAGATCACTATTCGTTAATCAATCAATCAATTAATTAATACCTTGTAGATGAAATTTTCTAGACTTAATAGACAAATATACTGATGATGATGACCTCTTTAAAATTAAATCTTTTTTCCTCCACCTCTCAAGACATGAAAGAAGGTTCTATAAACCTTATTGATATCGGGAGAGTGAAAATCAGAGATTCAACTTGAAGTGCACTGTCAATCTGTTTCTGGTTTGGAAATGTTCAGCGAATCTAAAGAATATTCTTTCTGGATGAATCCCTCTTTCCTCGGTCTTCTGAACCGATAGCTTCAAAAGTTACCAAATAATAAAATTTTTTTAGTCCAAGTAATTCTCAAAAAAATTTATACGAAAAATAGCTTTCCAAATTTGCTTTTAAAAATTCTGGACAAAAAATGAAACTCTCAAAACCATTCAAATTTCTTCTGAAACTTGAAAAATTTTTTTGAAAAAAAAGTTTCCAAATTTTTTCTCTTCAACAAAGAGAAATTTTGCGAATAAAAAGTCTCAGCCAAAGATTCCATTCCATCCGAAGAGAATTTGCCTCATTCTCTTTCTTCATAAAAAGGGACAAATTATTCCACTCATTTCACTTATTTACACTTATTATTTACTCTCCTTATCTTTCAATCCACAATCCACAATTCACAATTCACAATTCCGAGAATAAGAAATTTGAATTCTTTGGGCGGAATATTAAATTAAGGATTTGCGCGCAATAACAAAAAGTAGAAATTCAAAACAATAAATCTTCATTTAATCATAGATCAATTCCAAATGGAAATCGAAAATTCAAACACTATTGACGATTTTCAAGAAGATGGATTTGTTATTGATCCTGTTGACATAATCCTTCCTGCTTCTGCTTCTACTGGCTATTTCAAACGACTCACCAAGAAAGTTGTCCAGAAAAAATCTCAAGCTCCTCCTGTTAATGAAAAGACTCAAGCTATAGAAACCCAAATTGCAAACAAAATCATCAACTTTATCAATGCTACTAAAGAAGAAATCCTCTCAGCTAAGATCATCAAAACCTGTCTTAAAGTATGGCGTAATATTAACTTCAAAAATGCTCACATCACGCCTTTCAACATCATTAAAATTGGCATGCCAACTAATTATGAAACAATTTTACTTGACCTTTATGAATCATTCCATACGAATAAGCCAATGGAAACCCAGGAATATTCTCTTAGCATCATCAACATTGACCAACAAACTGCCAATCTAAGAGATCTGATTGACTCTTCAATATCCGAGCTCCAAGCAGCTCAAGAGAATCTCGGGAATAACGCTCGGCACCTTGTTGTCCTTCTATTCAACTCCCACTTCACCCTTTATGAAGGAATTCTTGATGACTATATGCAATACCTTACTGAAGAGTTTCTTCCAAATGCTGGAACGACAAAGTTCTACATGATTTTCCCTTCAATTACTCCACAAACTCAACTTCGTACCTTAAATACTGAAATCATCGAAGTGGAGTTTACCAGAACCAAAAAATTGGTTTTTAAGCTGCTTATTGAGCTGATTACAAAGAAAGAATTCTTCCCATTCTTGAGCTCTAAAGACCTTGTCTTCCTTTTACATGATTTGGATTACATGGATATTTCTTTTGAGAGAATTATACAAAAGGTTCATCTGTTGGTTCAGGACTATATTTATCAAGTTAGTACCAAAAATCAAGGCATACTGATGATGATTGAAGCGTTTATTAATATGGACATTGATACAAATACTTATTTGCAATTAAAGAAACAAGTTAGAGATGCTGTGACAATCTTTTGTGCAATTGAGCAAAAGGTGTTTAATGTTAAAGGAAAAGCCGGAGAAAAGATTTTGAGCTTCTTGATGAAAAACGATATTGTGTATAGTATCCCACCTCAAGCTGCAGCAAAAATTGACTCGCTCGAAGAAGCGGCGAAAGTTTGCAATGAGATTGAAATGTTGATTGCAAGCAGTGAGAATGAAGCGTTTAAATCTCACGCACAAATGTTTGCAAAATTAAAGACCTTTGAAGGAATTGTGAATCTCAAAAAGACCAAAACTAAAGAAGATAAAAGACTTGGTGCTCTTCTCAGTAAAGGAAAAACTACAAACGAGACAATTGATGACAAGGAAAAACTCGCAATAGCTAAAGAAAGAATCTGCCATACGATCAAGCTCTTCTTGAAGGAATGCTTGCTTGGAACTTTTTCGACGATTGAAACCAAGTATAGAAATCTCGTTTACCTTGATATAGAAGAGCTCAGAAGATTATGCTATGGAGATATTCTTGGGAAATATTGCGAGAGCTTCAAAGTAGTCACCAAAGCCCTGCCTCGTAAAGAAGTGCCTATTGTGTTTAGTATCCTTCAAGATTTTAATTTGAGAGTGGATACTGTACAAAGTTACGAAGCATTTTTGGACCTCTATAAAAAACATAACCCTAAAATGACACCTGAAGAAATGGATCAAGCATTTTATGTGGCTTTAAATGAGTTAAAATGGATGGGATTAGTCAGTGAGACTAGAAAATCGAAAATCAGCTTCGAAAAGAATTTCTTTGCTAAATGTATTTTTAGAAGAGTGGGGCATGATCCTGAAGATGCTGATGAAAAAGAAAAATAAATGATGCTTTTTTATGTACAATTTTCGTTATTAGCCTTGGCTAAACTTAGTTTAATAACAAAAAATTTCTTATCTCATTGTATTCATAAGAATAACTCAACACAAATAAATATAACCCAGCTAACTAATATTTCTACAGTTATATTTTGAGGGAGTTTTGATTTATGAGAGGCTAAAAAAACTGCTTCGTCATGTTGTTGCTCTTTTTTTGAGTTTTTTATTATGAATAAAAATGAGAGATAATAGGTTGTTAATAAACAAAAGAACTGAAACTAAATAAAATAAATTAAAAAAAAAAAACAGTAAAAGAATCTGCTTCTTCAATTCGCATCGAGATCTTCAATCCATTGATAGTATTCTTGACTTATTCCAGATTCTAGCTAGTAACTATTTACAATCAATGGAAACTGCCTTCTTCTTTGGCATTTAAATTCTCTTTCTCCACTTCTTCTTGTCATCGTTTTCCTTCTTTGCAGCAATTCCTCCATTAATACCAGTTGGGTTCATGTTAATTTGCACGCCACCAAAACCAACACCAGGCATGGTTCCCAAAGGTAAAGAGCCAGCCTTCTTGAAAATACCTTCGTCCAAAGCGTTAAATGGGTGAGTATTCAAAGAATTTGTCACTGTCATTAACACTTCCTCTATTGAAAACAATTATTTTGAGTCTATCTAAAGTCTTCTTACCAGGTCTTTCAGTTTTCACAGCTGAACCACCAAAAGTGGATTCAATTTGCGTAGGCTTGATAGTCGTAGCAATCACAGGTTGGATTTCGGGGATGAAAGGACTGGTAGTAATAGGAGTAACACTCATCAACTTGATAGGGCTGCTGTCTCCTTGAGAGTTCTCAAAAGAAATATCCATTGTAGTTCTTGGCTTTTCCTAGATAATTCATTAGATACACTCTTTCACTTCGAAATAGGTACAATGGGAGAGCTGACGATGGGTTGTTGGATGGGCTTTTCTTTGGGTATGGCGTAGAGTTGGGTGATGAGACGAGCGTGCTTGGCATATTCTTCATAATCCTCCATGAATTCTTTGCCGGCTTCTTCGTTCAAGGCACTTTCAGGGAAAGGAACGATGAGCAAACATCTGATGACTTCAAGAACGTGTTGGAGAGACCATGCAGTAGGATCCCAATCCTTCTTCAATGTATTGACACAAATTTCTCCCTTTTCAGAGACGTTGGGATGGAAGATCTTGGTCAAGAAGAAACCTGTGAAACGTTTATTACTCAACATTCCTTCGTTTTATTACCCTTTGGGGGAACTTGAGGGAATTCACTGGATAATACTAATTTGCATCTAAACACACCTCCAGCGTAAGGGGTACCGACTACAATGATAAGAAATAAGGCTTGAAAAAGAGAGTACCTGGACCCATAATGTCGGCTTGTATATCGAGGATGTCGCTTTCGTTAAGGACGTAGTGAATTGCTGAAGGGAATGAGTTTAATATGGGAAAAACGAGTACAATCAGGAGCCTTTTTGATGAGTTCGGTGATTTGCCTTTGGATGACTTGGATGACACGAGGATTTATTTGAAGGTTGCTGTTCTAAGAGGGTTTAGAAGGAGGGGAGAAGAGAATAGGTTACCATTTTGATGATTTTGTGTTGAGAAAAATTACAACTGAATTTGCTTGCTCGCTTGCAATCGTTAATAAATTTATTAGATTTGGAGTAAGTATAGTTTATTTGTAGGACAGTGGATTAATTTGTGAAACGTAATATTTTGCAATTTTAGTCTTCTGCTGATTTGTTTATGGGCTTTAAATGTCCCTTGGCACCTTGTTTCGATCCTTTGATGAGAAAGACTCTTTGAAGGGAGATGCAAAATGACACTATGGAATGATTTTTGATGATGTGAAGAAAAGTTTTTCAAATAGACTCTTGGAAAATTCCTTTCGGAATTTATCATGGAAAACTCCCTTTAACAGTTATGATTTTATTTCAGCATGTTTTGTATGGCCTGGTCCCTCGTGCTCCAAACAAAAGAAAGAAACAAACCAGACACTCTTCGTCAATCTAGATTCTCTCAACCCCCATCCATAATTTTTTAAAAAGTCTTACGAGGTTTTCGTGAGCAAGCAAAGAAATAAAACTCAAAAAATTATCAAAAGGAAACGGAGACTTTTTTCAAGATTGACTTTTCATTGATAGCCCTTAACTAAATCCTTTAATTTCTGATTATAGGTTCATTATTTGGCAATGCATAAATCTTTTTTTGAAATCACTTTAAAAATTATTTTTTTTCAAAAAATCTCTTTCTTCTTCTTTTCCAGTGCTTTCCTGAAAGACGACCTCTTAGATAAAAAAAAAATTCTCTCAATCTCAAAAGAATTTAGCATTCATTCATACAAAAACAGATTCTCATGATATCTCATAGCAATTTTTAATAAATAAATATAAGGACTTAATTATTTAGTATCGTCTGTTGTGAACCAACATATGGATGACCCAATCGAAAAGTTCAGGAATGAATGTTTAAAAAGAAAGCAGACCAATCTTCACAAGCCTTTCTTTTCAAAGGACAAAAACCTTACTCACATCCCTTTTAATCTTCAAAACGACTTTAGTCAAAAATATGTCCCGTTCAGAAACAAAAAATGCAAACTTCCAACCTGTATTTATGACCTCAATGAGCTTGTCGAGAAGTTCAGATACGCTGGCTACCTTGATGCTTACCAATTCTTTTGCAAGCATTGTGAAGTTCCAATCATATTGAAACAATTCGTATATGATACGACATTGGCTGGTGTTATTGATAAGCTCTGGGAAGCCCACAATACACAAAGAGGATCGCAAAAGGTGAATAACGCCAAATTACTCAAGGATGGAACTGGAGAAATTGTCAAGGCAGAGGTTGTATCACAAAAGGATCTAGATAAAACAGCTCAAAAGAAGCCTGAAGCAAATCCTCAAAATAACAAATTAGTGGAAGTGAACGAAGACAGCACGTCTGAGAGCATAATTTTGACCACTTTTCCAAAGATAACAGAGTTTAGCAAAACAGATTTTGCTGTGACTTGGAAAAATTTCGCTTCAAGTAAAAATGCTGATCAACAAAAGAAAGTCAAGGGTTTTGGCATTGAAATCACAAAAAAAGAACTTGATGATCTTCTTGATGACCAAACTACCAGTAATAATGTCATAGCCTTTTTCACCAGATACCTCAAAAATTACCTCAAGATACACAACCCTTCTCAAAAAGACTATATTTTCAGTTTCACTGTCAATCACTTTGATAAATTCGAGCAAAAAGCCTCCTTTACCTATCTTCCCACCTTCAAAAATTCCTTTAGAAATGATCCCCACAAACTCACCAAAAGCGAAGACAGTCCACGACTATTCCTCATCTTTAAATATGATGAAAGATGGCTGATTGCTGTTATAAATATCCGAGCCAAAAAATGCTTCATTGTCGACTTTTTAGCCTCTGATCTCAGCAGAACCTCAAAAGACGAGTTCTATAGCGTTGTCAAAACTTTCTTAAAACAAGAATTTAACATGAAGCCAAACAGCGTCTCCTTCTACGATCAAGCCAAATCCAATCTATATACAGACTGTGGACTTTATGTATGTCGTTACCTTTCCAACGTATTTGTTGGCAAACAAGACACAATGAAACAATCTGTTTCTGAAGGCGAAAAGAATACTTTTAAATCGGTTGTCCCTTGGTTGATCCTCAAAACTCATCTTGAGGGAGCAACCGACCCACTCAAGATCCCCAAGGCTGGAAACCACAATTCATTATCAAATAAAATTTTGCCTACAGAAATTGGTTCTCTAACAGATCGAAGCCGAGTCCAAACTGGAGGAAGCGATACGACTCTTAACCTTGCTAATCAAATCAGAACTAGACACACAAGACTGTTATCCCAACCCTTTCAAAATGGCGAAAATCTTGATGATCTACAGTCTCCTACTCTCAAATCTTCAATGAAAAACCTTGATGATAATGGTGGAAAAATAAAAATCAAGAAGAAAAAACTTGAAGAGATGTTGAATGGGATCAAGGAGGAGTTATATGCAGAAACATCTTTAAGTGAAACACAGCGAGTTTTTGATGAAGAGAATCTGTTTAATGATTCAAGACTCAGCAAGCAAAGTATGAATAAAGAACAAATCAAAAAGGTTATCAAACGAGTCGACAAGCTCAAATCCCTCAAAGGAGAAATCGCTTCCAAAGCTAGCGAGGAAGACTCCCCGCAGAACTACTACGAAAAATACATGGAATATGCAAAGCAAGCCAATGAATTTTACGGTATGCTCAATTACTTCCAACACAGCAATCCAACTCTTTATAAAAAGGTTTCGACTGAAATTCATGGCCAAATTGAAAATAACCTTCTTGGAAAATACAACATGCTTCATTTAAAACAAACTCCTCTCAACAGCTCTGCCCCTGATTTCGCAAGCACTCAAACCCGATCTTCCCGTTTCAACATGAAACTTCCTCCTCTCAGCTCCTTGCCCAGTGGTAATTTCAACATCGGAGCCACGGGCAGAGGCAGTATGACAGTGGCTCATTCTCATCCAAGACTGACTCTCCTCAATAAAGATGCAGTCCTTGAAAATCGAGGAAGTAAACGATTGAGCTCAATTCCTATCTCCCCAGATAGCACTCGTATTGTCACGGCAAAAAGATACGGCGTTGATGTCTATCAAGATGAAATTAATACTCTCAAAGATAAGAATATCATGGCTAAAAATATCATTGTTTTCTTCTTTGGCTTCTTGCAAGAAAGGCATGATAAATATACCGCAGAGGAATTAGTTGCTACCTCTTCTAGAATCTTATCTTTGGGCCCTCAGTTCTACGAACGTCTCACCTCTAATAATACAACTGGCACAAAGATCAGATACGACCAGGTTGAGTCCCTCACAGCTCAATATCAAGGAGAAGGTAACACTATATTTGAAGCCTTTGATAAAATCGTTTTTGCCATTCGATTCAAAGCTGATCACTACATGTTGATCTACATTGATACCCAAGAGAAAAGAGTTATTTTATTTGATCCTAGTGGAGTTCAAGACCAGTCACCTGTCAATCATCCTGTTATATTCAACATCTGTCAGTTTATTGAACATGAATATCAGAATAAAGCAGATAAGGCGGTCAATCTGGCTAAATGGAGGTTTGCTTATGGAGATATGGTTCATATGGATGATCTCAGAGATTCCGGGCTGATTGTTTTGAAAATGGTTCACAGCATTTACATGAATGCTTTTAATAGTTTTATAATGAAAGATGAACTCATGGACTTTAAGAATAAATTGCTCATTTTAATACAGCATATTGGAGTTACCAAAAATAAAAAGAATGAGCTTGGCTCTTTTGTGAAATATCCCCTTTAAAAGAAAGAAAAGTCTTTGTTTTTATATTTTTTTGGGAATATTTTTGTGTTCTCTGATGATTTATATCACCACCATGGAAAAATTATTTTTTACTTTTTGATTTTTTATAATAATTAATTTGTATAAAAAATTTGATATTGGTAATAATAATAATAATATTCAATAATTCAATAAAATTACACACACTAACCTACCTATCTCAGTCAGTCTTTAGAAAGATTCCTTTAAATTATTTAAATTTATAGGACTCTTCAGAGAAAGAGAGTTTTTCTCTCTGATAATCGATCTCACTTTCCTTCTTCTTTCATTTGCCTGATTCTTCTCTGCTAATCTGATGATCGCCATGAAGTTTTTCAACACTTTCTTCCTATCATTCACTTGGAACACATCTCTTTGTACAACTCCTTTATCATCCTTTGAAAAAATTACTATTCCTTCTCACTCAAT
>Ga0182738_1006331_pt1 | contig 12296 bp, 8 predicted proteins | sample eDN5th30CBELigMG_FD_128876 | JGI IMG/M metagenome (GOLD analysis project Ga0182738, IMG submission 128876) | Enriched Miracle-Growth compost microbial communities from Emeryville, California, USA - eDNA 5th pass 30_C BE-Lig MG (version 2)... ...
ACCTTCAGCCGAACTTGCAGAAGCCTTCAGGCTCGTAGCGCATCCCGACTATGACGCCTCAAACAAAAACGACGACATAGCCTTAAAAATCTGGGCTCTTCTGCGCATCGTCAACAAGAGAAAGTGGCTGATCCTCACCGTCGCATGCGGCGTTCTGGCGGTCGGCGCCCTCCGAACGCTCATGACGACGCCCCTTTATATATCGACGACCCGCCTCCAGATCGATCGCAACGTCGCAAAGATTGTCGATGGCGGTAGCCTTACACCCATCGAAGGAACCGACAGCGAATTTCTGAGAACACAATACGAGCTGCTGCAAAGCCGAAGCCTCGCACGGCGTGTTGCAGGCTCAGCCCATCTTGCCGACGACCCGTCATTTTTCGAGCCGCGCGAATTCTCGATTCTGCGGGCGGCCAAAAACCTGTTGCGCGCATCGACGACCAAACACACGCCAAGCAGGAGCGAACTCACAGATCGCGCCGCCGCCATCATCCAGCAGAACGTTGCGGTGCAGCCGGTGGCGGGCTCCCGACTCGTCGATCTGACCTACTCCGATCCCGACCCCGCGCGAAGTCAACGGATCGCCTCCGCCTACGCGGACGCCTTCATCGCCTCCAATCTCGACAAGCGATTCGAGGCCAACACCTACGCTAAGACATTTCTTGAGGATCAGCTCAAACAGCTCAAACTTCGCCTGGAGCAATCTGAAAAAGCGATGCTCGACTTCGCTGAGAAAGAGCAGATCGTAACCGTCAACAAAAACTCGTCGATCGCGGAATCCGATCTTTCAAATGCCAACGTTGCCCTCGGCAATATTACGTCGGAGCGCATCCGGAACGAGCAGCTATGGCGACAGGTCGAAAAATCGAACGCGATCAGCCTACCGCAATTCTTAAGCAACGCCGTCATCGACGGACTTCGATCGAAGCACAACGAGCTCGTCGCCAGCTATCAGGAGAAACTCGAAACGTTCAAGCCGGGCTATCCGGTCATGGTCCAGATCAACAACAAAATTGCCGAGATCGATAAGCAGCTCGCAACGGAAATCAAGACAATCCGCGCCTCGTTGAAGGGCGCCTATGAATCGTCTCTCGGCCAAGAAAATGAGTTGAAGTCCAGAGTAAACAAACTTCGCAGCGCCGTTCTGGATATGCAGAAACGCTCGATCGAATACAATATCCTCAAACGCGAGGTCGATACGAACCGCGGGCTTTATAACAGCCTGCTGCAGCGCTTCAAGGAAGTCGACATCGCTGGCGGCGTCGGCAGTAATAACGTCTTCATCGTCGATAAAGCCAACTTGCCCGGCGCACCGTCATCGCCAAAACTTCTGCGATCGATATTGATCTTTATGCTTTTCGGAGCGGTCCTCGGACTCGGCCTCGCCTATCTGCTCGAGAATCTCGACGACGTCATTGACTCGATCGAGGATGCTGAACGCATCGGCGGCTTGGCGACGCTCGGCGTCATTCCTTACGTCACGTCCGAGGGCGGCGTCGAAGAGGCTCTACAGGATACGAGATCCGCCCTATCCGAGGCCTATCGATCACTCTGCACATCCCTGCAGTTCACCACCCCGCGCGGCATTCCGAAATCTTTACTCATCACCAGCGCCGATGCCGCGGAGGGGAAGTCCATCACGTCGCTGGCCATTACCCGGCATTTCGCCCGGCTTGGCCTCAAGGTGCTGCTCATCGATGCGGATATGCGCAATCCATCTCTTCACAAGCTTCTGCACGCTGACAATGAGATAGGCCTCAGCTCACATTTATCAGGCACGTGTACGCCGCCCGACGCCATCCAGACCACGGAAACCGCAAACATGGCGTTCATGCCCTCGGGCCCGTTACCGCCGAACGCCGCCGACTTGCTGAGCAGCGCTCGCTTGATGTCGATGCTATCACTCAGCCTCGAAGTCTTCGACCTCATCGTAATTGACGGCCCCCCTGTGCTCGGCATCGCCGACGTGCCCCTCCTTTCAAACGCCGCCGAGGCGACCGTCTTCGTCATCGGCGCCGGCATCGCGCGTGCCGGATCGGTCAAGGGCGCGTTGAAACGCCTGAACATCGCAAAAAGTCCGCTCATCGGCGGCGTCGTAACAAAATTCGACGCCAGGCGAGCGGGCTACGGTTATGGCCGATACGGCTACGGGTATGGATACGGCTATGGCTACGGACGAGGCTTTACCTGCGGCGACGACGCCCTCTCGCAAGGGAAATCCACGGCACGACTGGAACCTCGCCTTGGTCCCTCAAGTTGCGAGAGCGCCCCGTGAACAACGCAGACGCGCTCCGAACCGCGATCGAAGTTTTCTACCTGCCATCGCAGATCCGAACGCTCCGATCGCTACCGCTCCCGAAAGGAACGAACTTTTTGTTGCGCTTAGCTGCCGGAGACGCCGACGCCATTTCGGAGGCGCAGCTCTATAGCGATCGGCCGTCGTGCGCGCGCCGCCAAGCTGCAATTTTCTTCATTGAACAAATTCTCCTGGCTTCGGAGTCCGACGAATACCGAATTCTTGGTCTCGATCGCACGGCTAGTCTGCGCCAACTTCGCGCTCACATGGCGTTGCTGCTGAAATGGTTGCATCCGGATCTTGCGAGCGACACCCATCGGTCGCGAATGGGCCGCCGCGTCATAGAAGCCTGGACAAAAATCAAAATATCGGAGCACCGGCGGCGATCAAATGGAGTTCCCATACCGCCAGGTTCTCGATCTCGCACCGAAACAACGACGCTGATGCTTATCTTCCGTCCCAAGGCTTCGCTTTCCAAAAGAGCCCGCCTGCCCGCAAGCGCGTTTTCGCGGCGTCAGCCGATGCAAAGCTCTCCCAGAATCCGCAGCCTAGAAAAAATCAAATGGCTCTGGAGACAAGTCTTGCTTTCGACATGCACAGACGGCCTCCATTCCCACGATTGAGCGCAATCGATGCGCCATCCAAACCAATTTCGCTGGCCGACTTCCACGCGCACGCCGATCTCGGATATCGCGCCGGCCGTCGCGATGGCGATTCTCTTTTGGCTTATCCTGACGCAAACGTTCGGTGCATATATTGCATCGGCAGCTCCGCAAGCGGCATCTCGTTTGCCGTTGCACTCCGCTGCTGCTGATTTGGCACGCGCCGACGCAATTCTCAAATTCGACGAAAAGAACCATGAGCCGCTTAGCCCCGAACGCAAAATCCGGCTCCGCAACTTGGCCATCAACGCCCTAAGATCGGAGCCTCTCGATACACACGGGCTCGAAATCCTCGGCCTCATTGCCATCGCGGAGCACCGCTTCGAATTGGCTGATTATTTGATGTCGGAGGTCGCCGCGCGGTCGCGGCGAAGACCCTTCGCACTGTACTGGCTATTGCAGCGGAAACGCGAAACTCGGCAATATGGGGAGGCCGTCAGCTACGCGGATTCACTGTTGCGCATCCGTCCGCAATCCATTTCACTTGTCATTCCCGAGCTCGCAACAATGAGCGAAACAATCGGCGCTCAAACAGCCATCGAGCGGCTTCTCTCCCAAAATCCCCCCTGGAGAGCGGCTTTCTTCGCCCATTTGAAAGGCCATATTCGTAACCCGCGCACGCCGCTGCAATTGCTCCTCAACCTCAAGAATACGGCATATCCCCCGACGACAGCGGAGATACGCCCCTACCTCGACCTGCTGATCAAGAACAGACTCTACCAGCTCGCCTACTACAGCTGGCTGCAATTTCTTACCCCCGCAGAACTTGGCGAAGCAGGCTTGATCTACAATGGCAACTTTAAACTTCCATCGTCGCATCCGCCTTTTGATTGGGAGATTCGATCGAGCGCCAACGCCGAGATCGAAATCGTTCCACGAGACGACGAACCAACGAAGAATGCGCTCGCAATAAGACTCGGACGAGGGCGCATTGATTTCCCTCCCGTGTCCCAGATGCTCATGCTCGCTCCCGGCGGCTATACGCTGTCCGGTCTGTTCAAAGGCAAAATCGACGGAGCACGCGGTTTGCGATGGAAGATCCAATGCATCGGACAGACGATCCGGAACAATCAAACCAAAATGTTTATCGGAACGGCGTCACAATGGACGGCATTCACGACTGACATCTCAATCCCCGCCGGCTGCGAAGCTCAAGTCTTGAAGCTGTTTTTGGATTCGCGTTTTGCATCCGAAACGATGATTTCGGGCTCCGCTTGGTTTGCAAATCTGGCAATCTCTCGTCACTAGTCCGCCTTGCGCCTAGACAACGGCACCCGACCATACCGGATCATGATTGAATGTGTCTTTGTTGTTTCTTACCCGAATTATTCACATTGAATTCCATCGAATTGCTCAAAACGCATTGCATATTATAGTCTTTTAGTGTTAATCCCAACGTCGCCGATCGGATCGGTGCAAAACATGCGCGTGCGGTGAACTTCACCCTGCGTGCGGTAGCTTTGCGCAAGTCGGCAAAACAAAAACTCCATATCAAAATGCAGGTTGAACGGTTGAAGTCGCTACCGGCATGGTCGTGGTCAATTGCGACCAACGCAATCAACTTGGTCATCGGAATAGCAACCGGCATTCTCGTTGCGCGTCTGCTCGGCCCCGCCGCCCGTGGAGAGCTCGCTGAAGTTCAGTATTGGGCCGCCGCCGTCGCCGCGATGGGCATATGCTCCCTGCCGAGCGCTCTGAGTTTTTTCATCGCGCGGCAGCCGCAGCAAGAGTCGATCGCGGGAAGCGCTTTGACGCTAGCAGCTATCCTCGCGTTAATCTCCGTCATCGTGGGTCTGATCCTCATCGGCACGTTCGTCCCGCCCGGCCTTCGCAATCTAACAATGCTGTACCTCGTAGTCTTCATCCCGGCCAACTTTGTTGGGCTGACGCTTGTCGCCATTGATCAGGGAAATCAGCATTTCGTCCGCTACAACGTCTTCCGCCTTCTCCCTCAAACGACGTACTTGGTCTGCACAGTCCTGCTCTGGCAAAAGTCCGCCATCGCTGTCCCGGCACTCCTGGCGGCCTCCTGGTGCGGTTCATTTCTCGTCTGCCTCGGCCGTTGGCGACTTCTTGGCGCAAATGCCATCCAAGTCCCAGAGCCGAAACGAATGAAAGAACTATTCCAAACAGGACTTGCATTCCACGCAACCGCCTTTGCGGGCATCCTATTTCAAAATGCCGACCGATTGATTTGCATCGCCTACTTCACCCATGCCGATCTCGGAAAGTATGCCGTCGCGCTAACGATGTCGGGCGCGGGCTTGGGTCTCGTGTCGAGCGCCACATCAATCGTTCTCTTTCCCAAACTTGCCGCAGCGCGCAGTCTTTCATCTTGCCGTCACCTTATCCGCAATGCCTTGGGTTCATCCTTCGTCGTGGCGCTATGTATCAATATCGCAATCGCCCTGATCCTTCCGGTGCTTCTCCCACTGCTGTTCGGAGCAGCATTTGCCGATGCCGTTCCCGTCGCCACACTGCTATGTATCGCCCAAATTCCGGCGAGCTTCGTCCAAATAGCAGCATTGGCCCTGCGCGCCTTGGATGATTGGCGCGCCGGTCCATACGCACAAGTCCTGGCGTTGGTTGTATTCGTTCCAGTCGCAGCGACGCTCATCCCGAGGCTCGGCATCAACGGAATTGCAATGTCGCTGCTTTCTAGCAACCTCGCAGCCGCCGTTCTCGTACTACGCCGCTTGTACCGTAAAATCGGCCTCAACGCCTTCCAATGCTTGACGCCGGAGATCGGCTGGGTCCGCTCACAACTCACATGGCGGAGCGTCGGGACGGTCTGATGCTTGCGGATACCAGAAGCCAAGCAGCCCGATTACGTATTCTCGTGATTGCCGACTCCAAAATCACCGTCCCCCCAAAGGGCTACGGTGGAGCCGAACGAATCCTCGGGCGCATCTGCGATGGTCTTATGCAACGCGGTCACCACGTGACGCTGATGGGCGCCAGGGGCTCCAAGACTTACAGCCGGCTGATCGCCTATCCTTGGGCGGGCCAACACAACGTCCTCTGGCGAGGTTATGCCAAACTCGCATTCTTCACCCGTGCCATTCCGCAAATTTTTGGTCGGTATGACGCGATCATTGCCGGATGCCGAACCGACTATCTAAAGCCTTTTTTGTACGCCGGGATTCCGCTTCTTTACCGCTTCGGAAACCCGATCGATGCCAGCGACGTCCACAAGCTCACAAGCCACACGCGTGGCCCTCTCTCCTTGGTCGCGGTCAGCGAACACCAACGCCAAAATTTTCCAGAAGAACAATGGACGACGATTTACAATAGCGTCGATGTTCGCCGAATCTCGTTCCACGCTGAACCGGGCCGCTACCTTGCGTTTATTGGCCGATTGACTGCAAACAAGGGTATCGACACCGCAATACGCGTAGCGCACAGCGCCGGTCTTCCCCTGAAGATCGCCGGCAATGTCTCCGACGAAGCCGGCGATCTCGAATTTTTCAAGCAGCAGATCGAACCTTACCTCCGCGATACCGTCGAATGGATTGGCGAAATCGGCGACGATAAGAAATATGAGTTTCTCGGTAAGTCCCTGGCTCTGCTCGCGCCGATCCGATGGGACGAACCGTGCGCCAATGTCGTGATGGAAGCGCTCGCCTGTGGGACACCCATCATTACCACGCGCAAAGGCTCGATGCCCGAACTCGTCAAAAATGCCGTGACGGGATTTCTCGCGGCAAGCGAATCGGAACTGACGCGCGCCGTTGGCCGCATTCACGAACTTTCACGAGACGTCTGCCGCCGGGAGGCCGAAATCCGCTTTTCCAGTGAGGATATGGTGGAGAAATATCTCGACGTCGTTCACGCGCTCGTCGCACGAAAAACCGCGGTCGCCGGCATCCCAGCCCGTAACCGCGACGAGCAACACTCCCGGCCCGAACGTTCCGCGCCCATCACAACCTCACAAGAGTAAAAGAAGGAGGCTCGTATTATGCCCTCGACACTCCGGTCCAACATGCGCGACACCGTGCCGTTCCCGATCTGGCAAACGCTCGGATTCATCCGCCGCATCCCAAGTTATTGGCGCATGGATCGCAGCGAGGCGCTTCGCATACGAAAAAGAACGCCTGGACTCCCGCTTTACGTCCAAAGCGGTCTCAACGTCTTTCCGCCCGAAAGCGTAACGGCCTATCTCAATTGGCAACACCACGGCATCGAAATCAATGAGTCATCGACGGAAGCGCGCGAATTTCTCGAGCTTTCGAATGGACGGACGGCGCTTATCGATATCGGCGCACAAACCGGGTTCATGTCCGCACTCTTCGCGCGATCGCGATCCCGGCCCAGCCGCATCCTCTCCGTCGAACCCGACCCGCAGGTACTGCCGCTCCTGCAGCGCGCAGTCGCATTGAATACAGCGGACCATATCGAATGGACGATTACGCCATCAGCGATATCGGATTTGTCCGGCCGACTGGTCATGCCCGTCAGCAACCGCCTTCATGAGAACGCGGCGAGGGTCGTCAAGATTTCAGAAATCGAGGTCCCCGTCATGACGCTTACGGAACTTCTAGATTCCATCCCTTGGGCGCCGGATATCATCAAGATTGATGTCGAGTCCTTTGAGCACGAAATTCTGTGCTCCTCCTTGGCGACAATCGAAAAGCTGAAGCCCGCATTGCAACTCGAAGTTCATTGGAAAATGCTTGAGGATCGCAACAAGGATCCAGCCGACTTTCTGGCGCCGCTGGCATCAATGGGCTATCGCGGCCTCCGCTCGGTTTACCGCGATTTCGATCGATGGATGCGTGCTGGCCGTAGCGAGGCGGTCTCTCGGCTGTCGCTCAATCCCGCGTAACTCGTCAGGCCTCATAGCCGTCGCGCATCCATGACACTTCGCCTGTATAGAGCCGAGGATTGCGGCAAGACCACCGTCTTGATCGTCGTTGACTCACTGGCGGCCGAAGGAACGCCGCGACTGGCCTTCGATATGAGCCGGCTATGGATTGAAGCCGGCTTACGTCCCATCGTTGTCATTCTTCACAAGACGCCGGAAGATCTGCTTCCTGAACTCCACGAACTCGGCGTCGACCACATTATCCTCGATCTTCCGTCCTGCGGATACCGCCGCTATCTGGCGTTGGCTCGCCACATATTCACGATCTCCCGAAAATATCGCGCCGTTGCAATGTTATCGATGCCGCTTGGCTGGCACGCCTTCATGGCCATCGGGGCAAGGCTCGCAGGCGTTCGGTGCGTAATCGCTCACGTCGGCAATTATCCCAACGCAACAGCGGGCAGCGCATTTCGAAAATTCCGGCTGCTCGTTCAGATTGGCCGGCCATTCACCGACGCCCTGGTATGTTGCAGCCACTACGTTCGCGCAGGAGTGATTCAACACTTCGGCATTCGCGAGCATGAGACGAGCGTAATATACAATGGCCTGCCGCTCAGCCGCTTCACCGATCCGGAGCACATCGATGGGGACTGCAAGTCCGCCGACGATCCGTTCATTATCGGCATGGTTGCTCGCCTGGAGCGACACAAAGATCAGCCGACCTTGATCAAAGCCATTAGCATTCTACGCAAACGCAAACGAAATATCCGGCTTTGGCTGATCGGTGAAGGCAGCCGACGGCAAGAGCTTGAACATTTAATCGCGCGAGAAAACTTGACGGACATTGTCGAATTGCTTGGAACCCGCAATGACGTATCCGCACTTTTAAGCCGGATGAATCTGTTTGCGTTCTCCACAACAGCCGATGAAGGCTTGGGTATTGCACTTATCGAAGCAATGGCTGCCGGCGTGCCGGTCATCGCAAGTGACGTCGGCGCCTGCCGCGAGGTTCTGGATCACGGACGTCTGGGCAATCTCGTGACGCCAGCAGACCCTCTCTCACTTGCCAACGCAATCGACACTCTCTCCGCGAACCGCCAAATAGCCGTCGAACGTGCGGACGCAGTCCGCCGCAAAGTGGTTCAAGACTTCTCCATTGAAGATATGGCGCGGCGCTATGCCGAGCTACTGGCTTTGCCGACACACAACGCGGTTGCGCAGTGCCAAAACGAGACGTTTCCAGCTCTCGCCACGTGAACAAACTCCTGCACGTCATAACAGGGCTTGGAACCGGCGGCACCGAAATGATGTGCCTGCGTCTCGTCCGACATTGGCAACACCGCTTCGAACAGAATGTCGTTGCATTATCGCCATCGACGCGCGCGCTTGAGAGGGACTTCGATAATATCGATAATTGCACACTCAGCGTTGGCACATGCAAATCGCAATCATACTTCAAACAGTGGATTTGGCTTCGCGAGACCATCTCTCATCATCGGCCGAATGCCGTGGTGATCCACTGCTTCGGCGTCCCTCATCTATTGGCTGCGTCTGCCGCACGCGCGATGGGTGTAAAATCCCTGATTGCGTGGGCCGGAAACCCGCCTCCGGAAACCGAAGAGCACCGGCACCGCTGGCGAAGTATTCTTATGATCTCGCGGCTCCTACGGTGCCCGATTGCCTCGTGCTCCAAAGCCGTGGAACGCGAACTGAAGGACCTTGGCGTCGGTCTTCCTTCGAGATCGCTCGTAATACCCAACGGGATTGACACATCAAACAATACCGAGAAGACAAGCCAGGGACGTCGACCGCGCACCGGCATCGGCCCGGTCATCGGAATGATCTCGCGGCTTGACGCAATCAAGGACCATAAAACTCTCCTACGTGCGTTCGATCTGCTTCGGCGCCGAATTCCCGAAGCGAACCTTTGGATCATCGGCGACGGAGTGCTGCGCCAGACGCTCGAAGCAACCGCTCATGACCTTGGCATCTCTGCTTCCGTCAAATTCTTCGGAAACCGCAATGACGTGCCGAATTTGCTCGGGCAAATCGATACGTTTGCATTCAGCACGACACGGAACGAGGGATTTGGAATCGCATTGATCGAGGCTATGGCCGCAGCGGTTCCGATCGTCGCCAGCGATGTCGCCGCCTGCCGCGAAGTTCTTTCCGACGGCGAGGCTGGACTGCTCGTGCCACCTGCGGACGCAAACGCCCTGGCCGAAGCAATAGTCCTGTCTTTGGAGGACGATCGAATTCGGGAAATTCTGACACAAGCCGCCTTGAGATGCGTTCGATCTCACTACAGCATAGAAGCGTGCGCTGAGCGCTTCGAGACGCTACTCTTCAAGCCATCATCGCCACGACGCGAGCTTACCGAATGCGCATCTTGACGTGCATCGGCGATGCGACTTCGCCAACAACATGGAGTGGGACACCTTTTCACCTCCTCGAAGCTGCGCGGCACGCAAACTTTCTCGACGCCGGGTGGAAGCTCGATCCGAAGCGATTGAAAGCCCACAGAATGTTCTGGAACGCCTGGCGCCGACTGCGGCGCGGAGAACACGGCGGATTCCAGTATAGCTCCACCTTCCTGAGCAAGCTGATGAAGCAGGCGCCGCCTTGCGGACCGAACGTCGAAATCGTTAGCCACTTTCCGCTCTTTCCACCGCCCGAATGCGGCAGCGAAACGAGCTACTATATCGACGCCACACTCGCCCAGAATTTCAATGAATACGGACTTGCGAGCGACGGCGTCGTTACCAAAGGCATTGCCGAGTCCGCGATGGTTCTAGAAAGACGCCAATATTCCGCAGCCAAGCACATCGTCTGCATGAGCGCCTGGGCCGCCCGTTCGGTCATCGAGACCTACGGCATTGACCGGCATAAAGTTCATATCGTGCCGGCGGGATCGAACATCGACGACCATGTCATCATGCCGGGAAAATTCACCGAATATGAAACATTCACCCCCCTGAGATTGGGATTTCTCGGTAAGGATTGGCGGCGCAAAAACCTTCGTATCGTTTTGCAAATCGCCGACGTCCTCCAGTCACGCGGCATAGATACAGAAGTTATCGCCGCCGGATTTTCGCCGCTTGACGCTCCGCACCATCCCCGCTTGAGAGCACTCGGTTACGTTGACAAAAGTAGCGAACTTCAACGTTTCGTCAGCTTCATCCGCGCGTGCCATTTTACCTGCCTCTTCTCTTCTGCGGAAGCCTTCGGAATATCCAATCGCGAAAGCCTGCGGCTCGGCGTCCCCGTTCTCGCACGCGACGTCGGCGGAATTTACGACACCGTCCCCACCGGATGCGGACATCTATTTTCCCCAGAAGCCGATGCCGGCGACATCGCGGACGTTATTCAGTCCTATGTAAAACACCCCGCACGATATCGCGCGTTGCGTGCCCACATCGCCGCGCAATCTGAAGAATTCACATGGGCGACCGCCGTGCAAAAGCTAAAGAGCATTTGGAGCGGATCGAACGCATACTCCTACGCGCAAGCGGATCTCGCGCATGAATGACAGCGACGCCCTTCGCTTCGCGGTCGTGCAACCCGGACCTCGACTCCACTACGCCGTTCCAACGCTGCTTGAACGCGCAGGGATGTTGCGATGCTTCTACACAGACATTTGCGCCAGCGTTGGCCCGTTGCGCATTCTGGATCAGCTCTGGCCTGGAGACCTTCGACCTCCGGCAATCGAACGCATGTTTGGCCGCAAATTGCCCTCCGACTTGCCGCGGGCCAAGGTGCACCAAATCGCCATAACGTGCCTCGGCAACGCGCTTGCGCGCAAACTCGGAGTTTTCGATACCACCTCGTCAACAGCAAAGTTGCTGCTGAAGCGCGCTCTTGCTGAAAACCTCGGCGGCGCCAACGCTATTTATACCGTCATCGTCAATGAAGATCTCGAGTTCTGCCGCCAGGCGAAAGCGCGCGGCTGCCGTATCGTTCACGAGGTCATGCTCAACCCGGACATCGGGCTGCATCTCGACGAAGAGCACCGCCGGTTTCCGGAGGTTCCATGCGGCCTTCCCTCACTTGCGAAGATCGAATCCGGCCGGGATCGCGACAGACGCAAATACGCGATCGCCGATCTGATCCTTGTCCCCTCGTTAAGCGTCTTCCACTCGGTCGTGGCACTCGGCGCCGATCCGAGCAAAGTCGCAATCGTGCCTTACGGGATCGACGAGAGCTGGCTTCATCCCACGCCTCGGCCCGTGCCTGGGCGCGTCCTATTTGTCGGCTCCGTCGGGCTTCTGAAAGGCAACCACTACCTGGCGGCGGCCGCCCGCCAGCTCGCGAGCCGGAATCCGAAGATCGAAATTCGTGTCGTCGGTCCGATTTCGAGCGATCTGGCGCACATGCCACTCTTCGCGGGCCCGCATTACGTAGGGCAAGTCCCCAGATCCTCGGTGCAGAAAGAATTTCTCGCCGCCGACGTCTTCGTGCTTCCAACTCTGTGCGAAGGCTTCGGGCTTGCTCACCTTGAAGCCCTCGCGTCTGGCGTGCCGGTGATTACCACGCC
>Ga0182738_1006333_pt1 | contig 12294 bp, 15 predicted proteins | sample eDN5th30CBELigMG_FD_128876 | JGI IMG/M metagenome (GOLD analysis project Ga0182738, IMG submission 128876) | Enriched Miracle-Growth compost microbial communities from Emeryville, California, USA - eDNA 5th pass 30_C BE-Lig MG (version 2)... ...
GACGACGCCCACGCGCCCTCCAGCTCGTACACGGTCGCCGCGGCGGCGGGCTGGGCGAGCGCGGCGGGTGCGAACAGGGCGCCGGCGAGCACGGCGGCCAGAGCGACGATGCGAGGTCGAGGCGCTCGCGGCGAACGATCGTGAGACACCTGCACGGATTCCCCCTCCATGACCCTTGCAGGTGCGACAGGAGGGGCGACATCACCCCTCCATCATGAGAAGCTTCTCATGATTTGGAACGGAGTGCCGGAATCGCGCGCGGGGACCCCGCGTGCGCCTCAGCTCGAGACGGTCTCGACGACCTGCGGCGCGGCGTCCGCGACCGACTCCGGGTCGGAATCGATGTGCTCGGCGACGAGCTGGATGCCGCCGGTGGAGTTCGCGGAGTGGGCGAGATCCTCGATCCACTTCGGGCTCAGCTTGGCCGGAGCGGGATCGTCGAAGACGAACCGGAGCGGGATGGAGGGGTGCAGCCAGACGGTGCTCCGACCGCGCGGCTCGTCCTCCGGGTGCTGCCAGGACACCGTGAAGCTCTCGCCGCGGCGCAGCTTGGTCGCGATGACGACTTTGAGGTGCGCGAGGGCGCGGTCCTCGATGTGGATCGGGGTGGCCGATCCTCCGTAATACATAGTGCCCACGGCGGAATCATATCCCGGCGCGGCGTACAGGCCGCACGCGCGAAGCGCAAGGGGCTTCGCGGGAGTCCCCGACGCTCCGTACGGTCGTCGGAAGATGTATGTTCTGGAGGGTGGTCCGCGGGACGGGGAGCTCGTCGACGAGCTTCCCGAGGGGTACGTGCGCGGCGAGAAGCCGACCGATCACATCGAGATCTTCGACGGATACACGGCGCTGCGGTCGGTGTGGATGCACGTGGACGAGTCGCACCTGTGGCCGTGGCTGGCCGATCACCCCCAGTCCACGGATCCCTCTCCCGACTGAGCGCCTCACGACCCCGGGTAGAGCACGGGCAGCAGCAGGATGACGATGGGCAGCGTCGCGGCGGACAGCAGCGTCGAGTAGAACAGCGTGGGCCCGGCCGCACCCGAGGGGACCCGGTGCGACAGAGCCATCAGAACCCCGAAGAATCCGGACGGCACGGCCATGAGGAGCACGACCTCGGCGGCGACGATCCCGGTCATGCCCACGGCGGCCACGACGCCGATTGCGAGAAGCGGGCGGGCGATGTCCGCGACGAGCACGCCCCACGCGACCTCCCCGGTGATCTTGAGACTCTGGCTCGAGAGCACGAGTCCCGTCACGAACAGGGCGAGTCCCGCGGTCAGTCCGCCGATCTCGTTCAGCGTCGTGCTGACGAGCGGAGGGAGCGGGATCCCGGCGAGGCTCCAGGCGAGCCCGATCGCCGGGGCGACCACGACCGGCGTGATGAGCGCCTTCCCGAACGCGCGGACGGCCCGCTTCCCCGCCGGCCCCGCGCCCGCGTTGCGCAGGTCGAGCAGGGTGATGGTGAGCGGCGACAGCGTCAGCGCTCCGACGGCGAGGGACACGGCGACGGCGAGCTCGCCGGTCGGACCGAGCACCGATTCGGCGATCGGCAGGGCGAGCGCCCCGTGTTGGGGAAGGCCACTGTCAGCGCCTGCACGGCCGCCACCGCCGTGTCGCGACGGTTCGCGGTCCTCTGCAGGACGACGACCGCCAGGTAGGTGACGCCCATGACGAGCAGCGCGACCGCGGCCAGCGCACCGTGCTCCACGACATCCGCTCTCCGGGCGCCCGCGAGGATCGTGAACAGCAGGAGGGGCAGAGCGATCTTCATGACGAGCGTGTTGAGCCCGTCGACGTGGATGTTGTCGATGATGCGGAAGCGTCCCGCCGCGTAGCCGACCGCCAGCGCGAAGAACACCGGCGCGAGCGCGGTGACGGCGTCCATGACAAGCATCATGGCGAACAAACCGACCCGCGTCACTGCCGGGTTCGGCGAGAGAGGGCTACCATGCACACCATCACCTCACCGGACGGCACCGTATGTCTCATTCGTGGAGGATCGACATGCCTGCGGAGAACACGGATCGGCCCCAGACCATGGCGGCCGTCGTCACGCGTCGGGGAGGGTCGGTCGACGCGCCCGGAAGTCTTGTGGACGCCCAGGTTCCCGCCCCCGCCGCCCCGGTCGGGCACGACCTCCTCGTCGAGGTCCGCGCGGTGTCCGTCAATCCCGTCGACGTGAAGGTCCGGGCCGCGGGAGGCCGCGAGCGGATCCTCGGCTGGGACGCCGCCGGGATCGTGCGCCGCGTCGGGGAGGAGGTGAGCCTGTTCCGCCCCGGGGACGAGGTCTTCTACGCCGGAAGCCTCGATCGGCCCGGGTCGAACGCCCGACTGCAGCTCGTGGACGAGCGGATCGTGGCTCGCAAGCCGGCGGCTCTCGGGTTCGCCGAGGCGGCCGCGCTGCCGTTGACCGCGATCACCGCGTGGGAGGCGCTGTTCGACAAGCTCGGCCTGGGGGCGGACACGACCGGCACCCTCCTCGTCCTCGGAGCGCCCGGCGGCGTCGGCTCGATCCTCATCCAGCTCGCGAAGGCGCTCACCTCGCTGCAGGTGATCGCGACGGCGTCGCGAGCCGAGTCACGCGAGTGGGTCGAGCAGATGGGGGCGGATGTCGTCCTGGATCACCGTGACCCGGACCTGGCCGATCGGATCCTGGAGGCCGCGCCCGGCGGAGCAGACTACGCCTTCAGCGCGCACAGCGCGGGAAGGGTGCCCCTGTTCACACGTGTCATGCGCCCGTTCGGCCAGATCGTCGCAATCGACGACGAGCACGACCTGCCCCTGTTCGACCTGAAGGACAAGGCGATCTCGTGGCACTGGGAGTTCATGTTCGCGCGGCCGCGCCACGGATGGGACCTCATCGCGCAGCACGACCTCCTCGAGCGGGTCGCCGAGCTCGCCGACTCAGGCCGGATCCGCAGCACCCGCACCCGCACCCTCTCGCCGCTCGAGGCCGCCACGCTCCGCGAGGCGCACCGCCTCGTCGAGTCCGGTCGCACGGTCGGCAAGATCGTCGTCGAGGGGTGGGCGCTCCCGGAGTGACGAGCCGCGGAGGGCATCGAGGGAGAGCTCCGCGTAGCGCCGCGCCGCGCCGTCCCGCATGCCGGGGGGCAGCGCGGACAGCCCGCGCACCGCGAGGAGCAGCAGCACGAGATCGGATGAGGTCAGGTCGCCGCGCAGCGCCCCGATCTCCTGCGCCCGCCGCACGATCTCCATGAGCCGCGAGAGCAGCACCCGGCGATGCGCCGCGAACCAGTCCTGCTCGGGCGACGTCGCGATGTACGCCTCGACGAACCCGCGGTGCGCGAGGTTGTGCACCACGAGCCCGGTCACCGCGCAGGTGAAGCCGCGGACGGGATCCGGATCCGCGCGCCCCTCCTCGACGATGCGCTCGCACTCCTGCACGTTCTCGGCGAACACCGCCTCGATCAGATCGCGCTTCGTGGGGAAGTGGCGGTAGAGGGTCGCCGGGCCCACTGCCGCCGCCCGTGCGACGTCCCGCATCGTGACATCGAGGCTGCGGGTGGACAGGAGCGAGCGCGCGGCGGCGAGGATCCGGCGACGGTTCTGCACCGCGTCGGTACGGGGCATGTGAGCCATCCGCCCCTCCTTCTCTCTCGTTTCGGCGAAACGGACGCCAGCGTCCACTACCGTAGCGCGCGCCGGGGCCGCAGAGTTCGCTCCGGCGAGAGGAGACATCGTGAGAGCCATCAGCATCCGCCGGTTCGGGGCTCCGGACGGACTCGAGCTCGTGGAGATCCCGACGCCTTCGCCCGGTGCGGGGGAAGTCGTGGTCGAGGTGGCGGCCGCCGGCGTCGGGGGCGTCGACGCCGCCATCCGTCGCGGCACACTCGGCGCAGGCTTCCCCGTGGGCATGGTTCCCGGGGGCGAGGTGGCGGGGATCGTCGTCGAGGTGGGCGCGGACGTGCCCCGCGACTGGATCGGGCGGCGCGTCTGGGCCCACACCGGCACGAGCGGCGGGTACGCCGAGTATGCGACGGCCGGACTGGAGGACGTCACGCCCCTTCCCGACGGGCTCGCCGCCGCGTCCGCGGTGGCGCTCGGAAGCCCGGCCACGGTCGCGCACTTCGCGCTCGAGCACGCCCGCTTCGCCACCGGCGATTCGCTCCTCGTGCGCGGGGCGGCGGGCAGCATCGGCATCGCCACCGTCGAGCATGCCGTGCGTCGTCGCGCCTCGACCATCGCCGTCACCACGAGCTCGCCCGAGCGCGGCCGGCGGCTGAGGGAGCTCGGTGCGACGGAGGTCCTCGGCCGGGACGGCGCGGGAGCGACGGCGGAGAAGCACGACTACGACGTCATCATCGACATCGTCGGCGGGCCCCAGCTGCCCGACTTCATCGACCGGCTCGCGCCGAACGGACGCCTCGTCCTCGTGGGCGCGGTGGCCGGGTTCCCCCCGCCCACGTTCGGGCTGAAGCTCATGGAGAGCTTCTCGCGCTCTCGGTCCATCGCCGCGTTCAGCCTCGCCTCCGTCGACCCGACCACGCGTGGCCTCGCCCGCGCCGAGCAGTTCGCTGCGGCGCTCGACGGACGCCTGCACCCGGTCGTCCACGCGACGCTGCCCCTCGAGGAGGCCGCGACGGCGCACGCGGAGATGGACTCCGGCACCGTCTTCGGGCGCATCGTGCTGACGCCCTGAGGGGTGCCCCGCAGCGGCCGCAGGGAACAGAGAAAGCCCGATCGGCGTTGGAAACGGCGCACGAATGCCGCAGACCTCGAGATGAGGAAGAAAGGAAGCAGGATCATGCAGGATCAGGGCGCACTCGGGGGCGTCTTCACGACCTCCGACGGCATCGGATTCACCCGCATGGGATACGGCGCCATGCAGCTCGCGGGCCCACGGGTCTGGGGGCCGCCCGCCGACCGTGACGAGGCCGTCCGCGTACTCCGCGAAGCGGTCCGCGCCGGAGTGAACCACATCGACACCGCGGACTTCTACGGACCGCATGTCGTCAACGAGATCATCCGGGAGGCCCTCGCCCCGTACGACGATGTCCACATCGTCACGAAGGTGGGATCCGTCCGGGACGAGAACGGCGGCTGGCCGCACGCCCGGTCGCCGCGCGAGCTGCGCGAGCAGGTCGAGTCGAATCTCACGACGCTCGGCGTCGACGCCCTCGACGTCGTCAATCTGCGTCTCGGCGGCGGGCCGGACGGCCATTCGCCCGTCCCTGGGTCTCTCGCCGAGCCGTTCGGAGCCCTCGCGGAGCTTCGCGCCGAGGGCAAGATCAAGCACCTCGGACTGTCCGTGGTCGATGCCGAGCAGGTCGCCGAGGCGCAGACCATCGCTCCGATCGTCACGGTGCAGAACTGGTACAACGTCGCCCATCGCGGCGACGAGCAGCTCATCGCGGACCTCAACGCGCAGGGCGTGGCGTACACGGCCTTCTGGCCGCTCGGCGGCTTCACCCCGCTCCAAGGAGACACCCTCGACGCGGTCGCCGCGCGCCTCGGTGTGACGCCGAAGGCGGTCGCCCTCGCGTGGCTGTTGCAGCGCTCGCCCAACATGATCGTGATCCCGGGGACGTCGAAGGTCTCCCACCTGCGGGAGAACCTCGCCGCCGCGGAGCTCGTGCTGCCCGCCGACGCCGCCGCCGAGCTCGACCGGATCGCGGCCGAGCCGGCTGTCGGCTGACCGGGCGGGTCAGGCCGCGTCGCCGATGAGGATTGCCGCGCCCTCGTCGGCGGCGTCCGCCTCCCGCGCGTCGATCCGCGCGAGCACGCGCCGGCCGAGCAGGACCGCGAGCGCCGCGATGAGGACGGATGCCGCGGCGAACACGTACGGCACCGTGGCGCCGAACGCGTGCCACAGCGCGGCCGCGATGGGCGGCGCGGCGGCGCCGCCGAGGAAGCGCACCGCCGAATAGGCGGACGACGCGACCGACCGGGGGAGATCCGTCGCCTCCATGACCGCCTCCGTGAGCACGGTGTTCATGACGCCGAGCAGGAGGCCGCCGATCACGATGAACGTCACGAGCGCGGCGGGGGAGGCGACGAACACGCCCGCCGCGATCAGGTCGAGTGCCAGCAGCGGAAGGACGACGAGGATGACGGTGGTCCGCGCAAGCCGTCGCATGAGCCAGGGCGCGACCCACACGCTCGTGATCGCCAGTGCCACCCCCCATCCGAAGAACGTCAGCCCGATGCCCATGGCGCCGAAGCCCAGCGGGAAGGGCGAGAAGGCGAGCAGGACGAAGAACCCGATGTTGTAGAACAGCGCCGCGACGGCGAGGATCGCGAGGGCGGGGACGCGCAGGGCGCGGAAGGGCGCCGACAGCGGCACCCGCTCGCGCCGCTCGCCCGGCCCGCGCAGGAGAACGGCCACGGCCACGAACGCGATGGCCATGAGCGCCACGACGCCGAAGAACGGCCCGCGCCAGCTGATCTCGCCCAGGACGCCGCCCAGGAGCGGTCCGATCGCGATGCCGAGACCCAGCGCGGCCTCGTACAGGACGATCGCCGCCGCGCTGCCTCCTGCCGCGGCGCCCACGATCGTGGCGAGTGCCGTCGAGATGAACAGCGCGTTGCCGAGCCCCCACCCGGCGCGGAAGCCGATGATCGCGTTCACATCGCCGCTCAGCGCGCACAGCAGCGCGAAGGCCACGATGAGCCCCAGGCCGATCATCAGGGTCGCCTTGGCGCCGATGCGGGTCGAGATCCAGCTCGTGAAGAGCATGGCGGCGCCCGTCACGAGCAGATAGCTCGTGAACAGCAGCTCGGTCTGCACGGCGTTCGCATCGAGGGAGTCGGCGATGGCCGGGAGGATCGGGTCGACGAGCCCGATGCCCATGAACGCGACGACCGAGGCGAACGCGACGGCCCACACCTGCGCGGGCTGCTTCCAGATGCTGGTCATCGCGCTGCCTCCGCGACGACGCCCGTCTTGCGCGACAGGATGTCGGCGGTCACCCGGATGGCCTCCCACTCGCGCTCGTCGACGTCCGCGAAGCGCGCGGCGAGCGTCTGGCCGAGCTGAGTGCGCCACGCCTCGAGCGCCGCGGCGCCCGCATCCGTCACCGTGACGAGGGTGACGCGCGAGTCGGACGGGTCGGAGGTGCGGGTCACGAGGCCCGCCTCGGCCATGGTGCCCACGAGCCGCGTCATGCCGGGCTGGGTGATGCGGCTGAGGCGGGCGAGCTCGCCCAATCGCATGGGGTGGCCCTGCTCGTTGAGGATGCTGAGCGTGCGCCACTGCGCGGCGGGCGTGTCGTTGCCGGTCTCGAGGGCGGCGACGCGGGCGAGGGCGTGTGCTGCGAAGAGGATGCGTTCGAGGTCTTCGGATCGAGTCACCGGGAGAGTCTATACCCAAGGTATATAACATGGGCAACTTTTCGACGAGATGACGACTCGCGCCCCGTCCTGGAACCTGAATCGGCTTTCATGTATGTTCGTGTCATCTCCTTCCAATGGCGAAAGGCATTCACATGCGGGCAACGAAGAAGTTGATCGTCGGCGCGACGGTCGCTACGGCCGCCCTGGCTCTGGCGGCGTGCGCACCCACGACGAGCGGAGGCGGCGGGTCCGAGACTCCCGCCGAGGTCAGCGTCGGCATCGTGACGAGCGAGACGGGCGCTCTCGCGAGCTACGGCACGCAGTACCTCGACGGCTTCAAGGCCGGCCTCGACTTCGCGACGGACGGCACCAACGAGGTCGATGGGACGAAGATCGACGTCATCTACAAGGACGACGCCGGCGACCCCGACAAGGCGGTCACCGCGGCCAAGGAGCTCATCGGCGACGGTGTGCAGATCCTCGCCGGCACCGCAGCCTCCGGTGTGGCGCTCGCGCTGGCCGAGCAGGCCGCGCAGAACAAGGTGCTGTACATCGCCGGTCCGGCCGCGGCCGACGCCCTCACGGGGATCAACGAGTACACGTTCCGCTCCGGTCGGCAGTCGGCGCAGGACGTCGCCACAGCCGGCACCTTCCTCGACGACCTGCAGGGCAAGAAGGTCACCGTCTTCGCGCAGAACACCGCCTTCGGTCAGGGCAACGACGCGGCCGTCAAGGCGATCCTGGGTGCCAAGGGCGCGACCGTCGACTCCGTCCTCGTCGCCGAGGACGTCACCGAGTTCACGCCGTTCGCGCAGCAGCTGCTCGCGGGCGAGCCGGACCTCGTCTTCGTCGCCTGGGCCGGGGCCACATCGGGCGCGATGTGGCAGGCGCTCCTGCAGCAGAAGGTTCTGGACACGATCCCGGTCGTCACCGGACTCGGCGACTCCGCGACCTTCGGCGCCTACGGCGAGGCATCCGAGAAGATCCAGTTCCTCAACCACTACTTCCCGGGCGCCAACGGCACCGAGGTGAACACCGCGATGATCGAGCGCGTCGAGAAGGCGGGCGGCACCCCCGACCTGTTCACGCCGGACGGCTTCACCGCTGCGCTCATGATCGTCGAGGCGATCAAGTCGGGCAAGGGCGACGTCGACGCGATGATCGCCGCGCTCGAGGGCTTCTCGTTCGACGGCCCGAAGGGCAAGACCACCGTCCGGGCGAGCGACCACGCGCTCATCCAGGAGATGTACCAGGTCACGCTCGTCGACGACGGCGGCACCTACACGCCGGAGCTCATCGCCGCGGTGCCGGCCGACGAGGTCACCCCCGCCGAGGCCGCGAAGTAAGGACTGTCCGCACCACATGAACGCCTCAGTCCCGCCCGCTCTGGCCGTGCACGGTCTCGGGCTGCAGATCGGCGGCGCCACCATCCTGAAAGACGTCGACCTCACGGTCCCCACCGGATCGATGGTCGGGGTGATCGGGCCCAACGGCGCCGGAAAGACCACGCTCTTCAATGTGGTCTCCGGGGTCATGAAGCCCACCGCAGGCCGCATCGAGCTGGGTGGCGACGACATCACCGGACTCTCCGTGCCCCGCCGGGCGCGGGCGGGGCTGGGGCGCACCTTTCAGACATCCAGTCTGTTCCCCAAGCTCACGGTCCTCGAGAACGTGCGCCTGGCCGCGCAGGCCACGCGCGGCGGCGGCTACTCGCTGGTCCGGTTCCCGCGCCGGACGGATGCCGCCACAGCGCTCGCCGTGGAGAAGCTCGTCGAGGTGGGACTCGACCACCGGCTCGACGACCTCGCCGGCGACATCTCGCACGGCGACAAGCGCAAGCTCGAGATCGCCGTGCTGCTGGCGACGGATGCCGCGGTGGTGCTGCTCGACGAGCCGATGGCCGGTGTCGCGTCCGGCGACGTCCCGGGACTCGTCGAGATCATCCGGCGCCTGCACCGCGAGCAGGGCCGCACCGTCCTCATGGTGGAGCACCACATGGAAGTGCTCCTCGGCCTTGTCGACACCGTCGCGGTGATGCACTTCGGCACGATCATCGCCTACGACACCCCTGCGAAGGTCATGGCGGATCCGACCGTGCAGAGCGCCTACCTGGGGACGGCGGCATGAGCGACGACATCCTCACCGTCGAGAGCCTGCGCTGCTCGATCGCCGGCCAGCAGGTGGTCGAGGACGTCTCGTTCGCGGTGCCGGCGACCGGCATCACGGCCGTCCTCGGTCGCAACGGCGCCGGAAAGACGTCGACGCTGCGCGGCATCCTCGGGCTCATCCAGCGCCGCGGGACGGTGACCCTCGCGGGCGAGCGCATCGATCATCTGCCGACGCACCGCATCGTGCAGCGCGGCGTCGGCTACGTCCCGGAGGACCGCGAGGTGTTCGCCAAGCTCACCGTCGCGGAGAACCTCGCCCTCGCCGAGCGGCAGAGGCAGCCGCGTCGCGAACTCGTCGCGGAGCTGTTCCCCGACCTCGTGCAGCGCCGCGACCAGCTCGCCGGGACGCTCTCCGGCGGGCAGCAGCAGATGGTCTCGGTCGCCCGCGCCCTGCTCAACGACAACCGCATCCTGCTCGTCGACGAGCCGACCAAGGGACTCGCTCCGAAGATCGTCGCCGAGGTGGCCGACGCCCTCGCGCTCGCCGCGCAGACGGTGCCGATGCTCCTCGTCGAGCAGAACCTCGAGGTGGTCAAGCGTCTCGCCGGCGACGCGATCGTCATCGCCGGTGGGCGGGTCGTGCACACCGGGCGGGCGGCCGACATCCTCGCCGACGAGGACCTCACGCAGCGCCTGCTCGGCGTCCACGTCGACGAGGGGGCCGCGGCATGAGCGGCATCGTCCTCGTCCTCGTGACGGGCATGGGCCTCGGCGCCCTCTACTTCCTCGTGGCGTCGGGCCTGAGTCTCATCTACGGGCTCATGCACGTGCTGAACTTCGCGCACGGCGCCTTCCTCACCCTCAGCGCGCTCATCGGCTGGGAGGTCGCGCAGCGCGCGGGCGCGGGCACGTGGGGCGGATTCGCCCTGTCGGTCGCCGTCGGCGCCGTCGTGGGCGCCGCGTTCGCCGCCGCAACCGAGCTCGTCCTCATCCGGCCCCTGTACGAGCGGCACATCGAGCAGGTCCTCGTCACGGTGGGACTCTCCTTCGCGGCCGTCGCGCTGTTCGAGGGCATCTGGGGCACGGATGCCGTCACGATCGCCGGTCCGGCCTGGCTCAAGGGCACCACGTCGGTGCTCGGCGCCCACATCCCCAACGTGTACTGGCTGCTCATGGTGTCGGCGCTCGTGGTGCTCGCCGCGATCGTCCTGTTCCTGCGGAAGACCCGCTACGGCATGATCATCCGCGCCGGTGTGGAGAACCGCTCGATGGTGACAGCGCTGGGCATCGACGTGCGCCGCTCGTTCACGATCGTGTTCGCGATCGGCGGCGCAGCGGCCGGCATCGGCGGGGTCCTCGCGATGCACTGGTACACGTTCGTCTCGGCGCACATGGGCGCATCCCTGCTCATCTTCGCGTTCATCGTCACGGTGATCGGCGGGCTCGGCTCGCTGACCGGCGCGGCCATCGCGTCGGTGCTCGTCGCGGTGCTCCAGCAGTTCGCGAACACGTACCTCGGCGGCACGGGCGATCTCATCGTCGTGGTGCTGCTCGCCGTCGTGCTGCTCGTGCGACCGCGCGGACTCCTGGGGAGGACGGCATGACCCCACACACCTGGAGGCGCTTCCTCCCGGCCGGCATCGGCATCCTGCTCGTCGTCGTCGCCGCGCTCCTGCCGCTGCTGAACCTCTCCCTGCCGGGGATCCTCCCCGGACCGACCTACTCGCCCGGGAGCCTCGCGCTGCTGAGCCTGTGCATGGTGTTCGCCGCGCTCGCCCTGTCGTACAACCTGCTGCTCGGATCCGCGGGCATGCTCTCCTTCGGCCATGCGCTGTACTTCGGCGCGGGCGCCTACGGGCTCGGCATCATCCTGGAGATGTCCGGCGTCCCGCTGTGGCCCGGCGTGTTCCTCGCGCTCCTCGGCGGCCTCGCCATCGCGCTGGCCACGGGAGCCGTCGCGATGCGCGTGTCCGGCATCCCGTTCGCGATGGTGACCCTTGCGTTCGCGCAGGCGGGCTCCCTGCTCGTGCGGCGCAACGCCCAGGTCACCGGGGGAGAGGAGGGGCTCAGTCTCAACACGACGCACGTGCCGGACTTCCTCGTCGGGGTGGTCAACACGCGCAACCTGTACTGGCTGTGCCTCGCGGTGCTCGTGATCGTGTACCTCGTGGCGCTGTGGGTGGACCGCTCCGCGCTCGGGCACCTCGCCCGCGCGACCGCGGAGAACGACCTGCGCGTGCGCGTCCTGGGGCTCCGCCCGTACGTCGCGAAGCTCATCCTCTTCGTCATCGCCGGCGGCATGGCGGCGCTCGCGGGAGTGGCGTACCTGCTCCTGCAGTCCGGCACCGTGCCGCGCGCCGTCTCCGCCGACCTCACCATCACGGTGCTCGTGATGGTCGTCCTCGGTGGCGCGGGGTTCCGGTGGGGTGCCATCGTGGGGGGCGTGCTCTACACGCTGCTCGATCAGCGCCTCACCGTGCTCGCGGGCTCCGATGCGATCGCGGCGCTGCCCGATGTGCTCCGGATCCCGCTGTCGGAGCCCCTCTTCCTACTGGGAGTCCTGTTCATCCTCGTCGTGATGTTCCTGCCCGGCGGCATCGCGGGGACCGTCGACGCCGCCCTGCGCCGTCGGCGCGGCCGCCGCTCCCGCACCCTTCTCACGCAGCTCGACGACGCCGATCTCGAGGCGGAGGAGGTGCGGTCATGACGGACGCCGACGCGCCGCACACGATCGGCCGGTGGCTCACCGACCGCGCGGCCTCCTCGCCGGCGCGGATCGCCATCGACGACCGGGGTGTCACGATCACCTACGCGGACCTCGAGGAGCGGGCTCGCGAGCTGGCGCTGCGGCTGCGTCGCGCCGGCTACGGCCCCGGCGACCGCCTCGCGA
>Ga0182738_1006335_pt1 | contig 12293 bp, 5 predicted proteins | sample eDN5th30CBELigMG_FD_128876 | JGI IMG/M metagenome (GOLD analysis project Ga0182738, IMG submission 128876) | Enriched Miracle-Growth compost microbial communities from Emeryville, California, USA - eDNA 5th pass 30_C BE-Lig MG (version 2)... ...
GACTCAAGATCCAGCGACTCTTTATCTGGACAACGTGAACGTAATGAGCGTGTTAGCAACATCCTCCAACAACCTCAGTCGACTTCTAAGCATAGTAATGTTCTTGATAAGAACAATTTTAAGGCCCACACAACAAGATTGTATGAAGGTTCTCCTGTGAATTTGTACTTTAATGTGGAAGGAAGCAAGGAGATTGCTAGCGTTATTCCTTCAAATTTGATCAATGAGACTACGCCAGGAAAATTATTGCCTGATAATTTGAACCTTGATTTCACTAAAATTACCTCACCACCAGCCAATACAAGCAGCACAGGAAATTCACAAAAGAAATCTGATGGCCTTGGAGGGTCCAAAAAATTCAGTCCTTCTGTCCTGAAAGATGAGAATACGAGAGGTAAAAAGGGATCAGGCTCCAAAGAAAAAGAACAAATTTCGCCAGAAGACAGTGAAAGTAAACGTAGTGCCAAGCTCAAAATGATCCCGTTAAATCTAAGAAACGCCCTAAATGAAAAGGCAGATTCGAATGAAAAGCCAAAGAAAGATTCTTTTATTGGTGTCGAGCACCAGCAGCAACAACCTTTGAGAATTGTGCATAAGAAGAAGAACTCCAAAAGTCAAAATAGTCATACAAAAATTTCTTCGGCATTAGATAATATCATCAAAAGTCAACAAAGGAAAACCGACAGAAAATCATTTTTGGAAGAGAAATCTCTTGAAAAATCAGCTGACAGATCTCGTTACACTACCGCTCTTCAAGTGGATTCCTCTACGCTCAAAAAGCGAGTCAAAGTGAATATTGATAAACATATGTTGAAAGCAAAAATTATGAAAGCCCTTCAAAGCAGTCATACGCCAACTGGAGACACAAATTCACACACATTAAATCATAGTTTCAATTATGATGCACTTCCAGGGAATATAAGCGTGGATATCTCAAAGCTGGACATTGATTTGGATGTTTTGAATCGTTCTTTGTTAAATGTTCATGATGAAAAAGAGGAAAAACAGTACACAAGTAGATTTGTAGGAGAGACTTCTGCAGATTCTGCCAAACAAAGAAGAGAAGCCAATAAAGAAAATATGCCTGTGAACCTTCCTGATAAAGGAGTTTCATTGATAAAAAATGTCAATCTGGGTCAAAAAGAAGGGAAGAAAATTATGCCCCTTCTTGAAAGACCTCAGACTCAGGTCCAGAAAAAGTCTCATTTGTCGCTTGATACGACCGTTATAAATCTGGAAAATGAGAATAATCTTCTGAAACAAAGTATCGAGGGACTAGCGAAAGAAAAGAAGAAATATAAAGAGCGATCAGAAACTTTAGATAAAGATCTCAAAAAAACTCAAGTATTTATTGTGAATTATTTCAACTAATTACCTTCAAATAGCAAGAATTGCATGATGAAATAAAGAAGAAAGATGTGTACATCAAGGGTTTATTGAGAACTGTCGATAGTTTGACCCAAGAAAGAGATGATCTTTTACATAAAATGTCTGAATTAATCAAACAAAATGGCTTCTACCTTGAAAAAGAAACCCAAAGACAAAAAGAGGTATTCATAATTCTCATGTTTCAGCCTTTAAAACCACCCTATAGATGAGAGAGAATGAAGATATGAAAGCCCAAGAAGTAGAGAGATTACAAGGGCACATTGAAGAATTGAAAAAATTGCAAATGAAATTAAACACTGATTTAGAAAATTACAAAAGAAATAATTTGGATCTTGAGCATGAATCAGAGAGGATGCAGGATACGATAAATAAACTGAGTCAAGAAAAAGATACATATAGAAGAAGAGTGTTAAGTCCAAAAATGATGGATGAACAATTTACCAGTCGAACTAAATTTATAAAAGAAGAGAATGATATGTTAAAAGAAGTAAAAGTTCTTCGAAAGATTTAAAAAATTTAACCAATGAAAATTAGAGTTTAGAAAAAGAGAGGATAAACCAAGAAAATTTGAAAAAAGAAAACGAAAAATTAAAACGAGAAAATGAAGGAATCAAGCGGTTAGTCAAGACAAAGATCGAATGTATCAAGGAGACCGTGAAGGAATTGAGAGAAGAAAAGGAGAAGTTAAAGAGTGAGACTGAAGATAACTATGAAGGATTCGCTGAGGTCTGGCCACATCTGTTAAATATTTATGAATACCAAAGTAAAGTTTTTCCAAAAGAACACCACTCATTCTCTCCCTTAGGCGACCAAAATATGCAAATGGAAGTGAGATGTTTTACAATGTCAAAGGAGAATGAGCTCTTGAGAGCTCAATTGAGAAAAAGAATTGAAAATAGATAAGAGAGAAAGAGAATTTCTGGGATAAAACACTTTGTGAAGTATCCCCTTTCCCGAGTTTTTTATTATTTATTATGATTCACAAATCACCTCTGATTAGGATAGATGTACTTGACAGACATCTTCTTGTCTATTGAGTCGTAGTTTTTCCTCCGGAATATGTTTTGTACTTAATCTATTTTTAAATATATGTTTAAATTTTATGTAAATTATTTCAGTTGTTTTAAAAACCCATGAACATAAGCTGGTGACCTACTTTCCACACCAGCCCACCCTACTAGTCATTTCAAACACATCTCCATCAAGAATCGCCCATAAACACGAGATTTTAGTGCATTGTCTAAAATTTTCTTCACGTCTGATCGAATCTGATAACCTTTTTCCCTTGCAAAATGAATACACAAAGCCTTCAGAAAAAAATTCTAAGCCATTTTTTCTCATAAATCCCAACAAGTTACATGAAAATAACGACATAGGCTAAAGATAAAACTAAATTGTGGATCTCAAATTTACATAATATTGTTACAATTTGATTCAAATTCAAATCAAATTTCGAATCCCTCCTAAAAAGCCGCAAGTGTTTTTTCTCAAGTTTCGTGGTAAGATAGATCGATTATATACATGACAATTTGTTTGTTTATGGAGATTCTGATCCATTGAATCAAAATCCCTTATCATCAAATAATAGAAATACAGAATACAAAGAATATATTTGATGAATATACCATAATTAATTACACCAAGTGTTTTGAAAATGAAAAAACAACTCCCAAAATTAAGCTATTCTCGCCTTTGCCCTCATTGTGAAGGGTTACGAGACGCCAATTTGGCAACTTTAACGGTGATTTTCTTGAAATCCTTCAAGAAATCTGCCTTCTTTTCTCTTAATGCAGTCTTTACATCAGCACTCATTTTTGTGCCAGATTCGATCCAACTTTCAAAATCTTTATGCCCTTTATCTGATAAAAATCCTTCCACACATTTTAACACCACCATCGCGCTCTTTTTATCCAGCATACAATTTTCTTCTACACTGGACCAAGTCTTATTCTTTTGAACATTTGCCACATCAATAAACGCAAAGAAATGTTTCTTTGCATTCTCATCCAACTTCTCTTCTCTCCACACTTGCATTATATATTCCACTCTATGCTCTTCATCATCACTTAGATCTCCTTCATCCAACCTCAAGCATTTCCTACATCTAGCTTTAACCCTTCCAAAGATCAAACCTGGTATATTTCTCGCCACGTTTTGTTTTGTACCCTTTTTGTCCTCCTTTATAAGCTGCTTTTCCACCACAGGAGATTTATTCACAGGAATCTCGGTCTTTACATTAGGTCTAGCTCCGCAAGTACAGGGGCAAGTACACACCATGGGCTCGGGAAGTGCCGCTTTGAAAGCAAATGCTGAATTATTACTCGTTTCTGTGGAAGCAGGTCTTGTATTCGCTGAGAATAGAGGATCAAGACTTGTCGCAGCCATTTTCATCAAAGCTTGAGTCGCAGCGGCAGAATCAAGAGAAGGCTGGAGTGAAGGGGTCGGCTGAACAGAATGTGGCCGGAAATAATCGTCCAAAGACATATATGGAGAGGGAGCAAGTTCATAATGGTTAAAGTCTGGGGGCTTTTGGAAGGATCTGAAGCTATTTTGAGAAGACATGACAGAATGGAATTCAGGAGCCTGGTCTTTGACTATGGATTCTTTGCTTTCGCTGTCTTGACTTGACATGAAAGGGAAGAGAGTTAGGGAAGAAGTATCTTTAGCACTGCAATCTTCTTCAGTTTTTATAGTTTCATAAGAAAAAGGACGAGCATTGAAATAGTTCTTACGCTTGTTTTCAGTATTCATTGAATAATGAAGGGGAAATACCAATTAGCTCAGAATAGATAAAAATTTATTAAGCAAAGCGTGATTAATTGCTTTTATTGATAGATTCCTATCGAACTTTTTAGACAGCGCTTTGTAAACATTAATTAATCTCGAATCAGTCAAACAAATATAGCCTTTATCCTCACAAAGCATTTAAAAATTATTGCCACTTATTTTTGGCTCTAGGTATCTGATGTTATCTGAAGACATATTTTTTGGCCTTAATGAAGGCGATACATGGGAAATTGTTGCTATTTTGTTTCAAAAGAGGTCTCTTCTCTAAAAATTCACGCATTTTGGAATTCAAATTTTTTTTTCATTTTTTTTTGTTTATAAAATTTAATCGATTCATCCTCCGAATTTTTACAAAGAAATTTCAATTGAACTTTAGTATTGTTATTCTGTTCTCAATAATTCTCAATAAAACATACATTAATCACGGTTGCTGATGATCCAACAAAAAAATAAAGACATCAAATGAATGGTTTCTCTGTCAATTCTATTTGCCCTCACCTGACTTACGATAGAGAAATCCAACAGTAGAATGGAGCTTTTTTAACAAAGAAAACTTTTTTCTTTTGATTTCTGATTTGACATCAGAACCTCTATCTTCACTCACCCAGTTTTCAAAATCTTTTTCTCCATCCTGACTCAAAAAACTATCCACACATAACAAGAAGATACTCGCATTGAGTTTATCCTCCATACAAGCATCCTTTAAACTCTTCCATGTCTTTGCTGATCCATTAAATTTCTCCAAAAATTTCACAAATCTTTCCTCATTAAAATTTAAGTGAATTAACTTCCCTTTTTCAAGAATAGTTTGGATATATTTCAGCCTTTCCTCATCTTCATGATCACGCTCTTCCTTATTCCCTTCAACATACGCTTTACATCCCTTTTTAACTCTTCCAAAGATTAAACCAGGTGCATTCCTCAACAGATTTGAATTCTTTCGAGGTCGACCTGAGTTGGAAGCGATCTTCTTCTCCTTTTTCCTTGAGAGATCTTGAGGAGATTCCTCAAAGTCGTCTTCTGAAGTGTTGATTTGGGAGAAAGGACTCTCGTGGCGGACTGAATCAGAGTCTCGCCTAGGAATAAAGAAATTTGGAGTTTCACATTGTGAGACTGCAGAGTAAGAGTCATGAATACTCGCTTGGTTGAGAGAACCTAAATCCTCGTATTCATTAGATCCTTTGTGAGAGATTTGGTTGAGGGAATTCTTAAGAATGCTTGGAGAATTTTGAGATTGAGATTTGGAATGAGAATTCTCAGCAAAAAGGTTGTTTTGGAGATGAAAATTAATTAGAGACTTCGAGTTTGGGGCAAAGTTATCGCCAAGACATATAGAGTAATTGAGACTAATAAAGGGATTTTCTGGTTCTTGACCTTGGGAATAAAGGGCCTTATCGTCTTGGTCCAGGCTTTGGAATGTGTAACTTTTATATTCTGGGGTTTTATTAGATTTTGAGTCAAAAGGATTCATGGAGTCAAAAATGGTCCAAATGTGATCGAAGTTGAAATTTCTTTCCATTTCAATTGTAAATCTTTAAATAATAGATGATATAGGAGCATTAAGTAGACCGTGATGTCCCCAAAAAAATCAAATCCCGCATTTTTTTTGCAATATATTAATTCATCCAAATTTAGTCAAAAATGTCGGACCTGGCAATTAATCTAAGACTTAAAGTTTTATTCCCAGCCATAGACATCATAAACAGCCCAATTTACTTTCCAGGGTTCTCGCCAGGATTCGATCGAGTTCTAGAGAAAATAAAAAATGAGTCCAAATTTCACATTTGAAAGAACTTGGTTTTGACAAGTTTGAGAACCTGTTTCAGTATTTTTGACTTCTTTTTTAGAATATCAGTGAGCCTCTTTAAAAAATCTCATCGTATTCTCTTTTTTAAGAACCAATGTTTTCTTTGCTAATTTTAGTGGTGAACTAATGAATTTGAGATGATCTAAACTGGTCATCTTTCCACAGATGCTTCAGTACAATGGACTCAATCTTGAAACAAGAACAAAGGTTAGGTTTTGGCCCTCTCAGTAACTTGTCTTTTGTCTGCCTACTATTTTTACTTTTGGTACCTTTAGATTTTTTCCATTTTCATTCCTGAGAGAAAATTTTGGGACTGCGCTAGTCTTCTGAAATTTACATAGCCAGAAAATAGTATTTAAATTTATTGGGCTCCAGTCCGCATGTTCTCTCTTGGGGTGTCTATTTGAAGACAAAGGAGAGTATCTCCGTTCAAAATGTCATCAACAAGAAATGTCAGATTTGAAGAAGCAAAAGAAAACGTGAAGAAAATTTGTTGAAGGAAAATTCTGTCTGTCCTGACAAATTTTTCATGTCTTTCAAAATCTTTCAAAACTCAAAAACTTTCTTGACATGAGGTTGACCTCAAAGAAATTTCGATTGAGCGGCACAATTTTTGAAATCGATTTCAAAAGTATTTCGAAAAATGTACAAAGGTAAAAAGTTGCAAAGAATATGATTATTCACACAAAATTAGATAATGATCTATTTTCCCAATCAACTGTTTTCATGATTTTTTTGGAAATTATCTCTGAGTAAAAAAGAAGAGAAGCAGGAAAAGTTTGTTCACTTGAGCTCTGAAAAATCTTTTGTCATTGGAAGTTTTTGAAAAAAATTGGTCTTGAAATTTTCTCTGACTGAAAAAAATCTAAACAAAAAACTTTTGTCATCCTGGTTTGACAGGTTTATTCTTTGACATTCCAAATTATCAAACCGACACGATAAGCGACACACAGCAAGAAAGTTTTCTCATCTTCTCAATAGCTCAAAATCCTTCAGAGAAATTGTCTTTTTTATTTTTTACTCCGTTCGTTTTAGAGGTCATATTTTTGTACAATTTTCTCATCTAACTTCTCCAACAAACCTATTTTCTTGGCTTAAAGAGCTTTCTCAATCGCCTATTTGTTTCACTAAACTATTTCTCAAAACTGATTCAAAATATCATTTTATTTTTTTTAAAGCTGAGCCCTCAAAGGAACATAAAGAAATTGATATATCAGGGAGGGAGACAAGCCTCTCCTGGTCTCATTGATTTTGCCCATTATTTTATCATATATTAAAACTCCATGACTCAATAATAAGTATTGATCAGAAATCTAATTTTTTAATTTCTTTTGTTTCTCTATGAAAGTCATAATTGCTCGGTGTCCCCAAAAAATTCATTTTGGAAATAAGGAGACATAGAAATCTGCTCTAGCTTTAACTTCTTTCAGAATCTAATCTCTTCGGTCAAAAAAGGTGGAAGAAGGCGTCTATTCAAAAAATATTATCTGATGGAGACAGAGATTTTGTATTAGATCTGATCTTCTGTAAATTATCCTGTTTTACTCCAGATTTTCTTCCAATCTTCGCATATTAATCAAATCTCGTGAGATATTCAAAAAATTTTAACGTCTCTTTTTCACAGACAATCCTGCTGTTAAATCCCTTTTTTTCTAACAGAAACTTTATTATATACTCCAAGAGAACAACTCTTTATTTGTATCAAATTAACGACTTCCTAAAATTGAGCAATTAACTTTCTACATCATTCAACATTCCCTTGAATGCTTCGTTTGCTTGAATTTAAACTCCAAGCAAGGCATATCTTTTTAGAAAAAACTCTTCAAGAGTTTCCAAGCCTGAAATCAATCACAATAAAGGCTAATTTCTTTTCGAGTCTAAATTATTTTAATTTAAAGAAAAGCAAAAAAGTTGTATTTTTCAAAATCAACTTGGGCCTTATGTTCCAATACTCTTTCTCCTCCACCTTTTCTCTCTCTTTTTCCTTCAAAAACAAAGCTAGCTCAATTGGAGTTTCTTTTCATTCCAAAAACCTTTCTCAAAGCAATGTTTACTCAAAGTTTTGTCTTCAGTAGAATGGACAATATCTTGAGGATTAAACGAACACGGCTTTATGAATCAAAAGATCACTCACTCACTTGAAGAATTTAAACTCTTTATTTACATTAAAAGATATTTGTTGGATTAAAAATTTCTAGAATTTTCTATGGCTCATTAATTTAATTAAAACCTTGAAAGTTATACTTTACATATTTCACTCAATCTCCATCTGGTTTATCACCATTTCTCTAATACAAATTTTATAATAAAATTTACTTACTCTATTCTCTCAGAAAAAATCTCTATTATATTATATCCTTTTAATTCAAAAATAATAAATAATTCCGTTTCTTTTCTCCGAAACAAAACATTATTTAGTCTTCAAATTCAACATGGACCAATCTACCGATCCAAAAGCCCTAAAATAGATATATTCTCTCCAAGTTCTTTTTAAATATCATTATGACAAGCCCAGAATAAACGTTATTTTTCTAGAAAGAGACATTTTTAAATTTAAAGCTTGAGTTATTTTCAACATAGACACAAGTAAATTATATAAAAGTAGAAAAGATCATACAGAAAATTTCTCTTTTTCTTACAAAGAGATAAATTCTCCTGCTTGCTTGATCTCTTTGATTCTTATATTTGGCTTCAACGGGGGAAATTGATTAAATACAAAATACAAACAAAACATAAATTTTTATAAACACAAAACTAAAAACTTTTTGTTATTCAATAAAGAATTGCTTTTCACAATAAATACTTGTATAAATGATCTTGCCTTCATTTATATATAATTATATAGTACCTAAAATTAAGTTGTAATTTAACTAAGACCTTCACCTCTACCTAAAATCAAAAGAAAATGTCACCTTAAACATTTCTCTTCTCAACTACTTCCAAAGATATACCAACGAGAAATCATCATCCTTTTCACATTTAGGCCATCAATCTCTGCCCGAGCCTCTGGAATTCAGATTTATACCAATCTTTGTTTTCTCTGATAATTCCTTGGTTGTCGTTGTTAATTCTTCCATGACTGAACCAGTCTTCCATATCGATGCTTCCTTCGGGGGAAAGGAAGCTGTAAACAAACTTTAATAATATTATTGCATAGGGCCTAGCACTTCTGAAGCTTTCTTCAATGCTATCGAACGTTTGCATGCTCTTTAAACTCTTTAAAAAGTTCATAAACTCCTTCTTATCTCCTTCATTTCTCAAGATTCCTGTCGTCAGAATATCATAGATATATTTAAATCTCATCCTTTCAGACTCAGACAATTTGTTCTGATATCTTTCCAGAAAATCTTTCACACTTCCTCTCACTCTTCCGATAATCATGCCTGGGAAATAGGTCTTGGCTCCCTTGGGGGCTTTCTTTCTTGGGACGCCGCCTCTTTCTGATGGTGTATTGCTCTTTGATATAAAGTTTGCCAATTGTTCAGCATGGTCTCTTGGGCTGCCAGTCAGCTGAGATTGCTCGCTCTCATCAGTGGATAAGAGAGTGCTCTCGAAGCTGGGATTGTTTTGGCACAAAAGACCTTGCTTAACGAGCTCGTGATTTTCGATTGTTGGATATTTAAAAACATTCTGGAAATGTTGGCTAGAGTCAGACATTTCTCTCTTGAGCATCTTTCTGGTGCTCTGCATCATGAAGTCGACATCGTTGGGCTCTCTCATTAAGCCAGGATGAACGGGTTGTCTGGGCTCTTCCCACCAAGGCTCTCCATTAATACCGGCTGATTCCAACAAATCTTGACCTTCTTGAGTTCTCCAAAATGGAATGTGGTAGTCTTCTTGAGAGGACTTTTGATTGATAGCTTTAGTTTGTTGGGCAATAAGTTGATCCAAGAAATTGGTTTTTTGTTCTAGAGTCAAAGGAGTATCGCCATTAGACTGAGAAGCTTGAGAGGAACTTTGAGAAGGAATGGACCAATTTTGGGAATCAGTGAGAGAATTAGCAGGTCTTTGAGCAGTAAGTTGGGGCTTAGAAGCGTGAAAGTTCATGACTTTATGAGACAGCTCATTGGAATATTGGTAAGGGATGCTTGTAGATGGAGTATTTTCAAAACTGAGAAAAGAATCAGGGTAGGAATAGCCTTGGGTTTGAGAATTCCAGCTATTTTGGTACTGAGGTTGAGCAAAGTTCATTTGAATATGATGGGTCTTCAGAGGATGTGTGATTTAGAAATTTTTAGTATTAATAATTAAAAGTTGCAACACTCCTATATATAATTGGTCCATGGTCGTAGACCGGCCCTGATTTTGGACTTATTCTGTTTATACAGCTTGTGAATTGTTTTCCAATTTAGCTTTCTATCTTGTTTTGGTAAAAATCAAAGTAATTCTACAATCAAACAGGGTTCTCAACATCTTTCAGGTCAGAAAAGACAATCACAGGGCAAATCGAGGCCAATTTTAAAATAATGCGAACTAAATTTTACCAGTAAAAAACCTTTTTTGAATTTATTCTGTTGAACTCTATCAATGTCTATGCTCAACTTTCCCCAATATGAAACTCTCAGAAAGCCTTTTGTCCCACATACAGTGTAGTAGATACGATTTTAAATCAAAAAGAAATTTCTTTTTAATTTTTTTATTTGACTTTGAACCCTTGATTTTACTTAACAAACTCGCTTTTTCTTGTTTTAGTCCTTTCCAATTTCCAACCTCTGATGCGGAATCCTCTTTTCATGAGAGATTTCCAAAGAAACTACCTAGTGTCCTTTTTAAAATGAGTCTAATGTTTTAAATTTTCTTTTTTTGAAAAGGTTAAAATTTTGAACACTTTTATTTTTATTAAATAAAAAATCAATTGCAATGATAATATTAAATTCATCAAAAGCCAAGAAACCTTGAATTAAATCTCCTATTTTCCATGCTAAAACTCAAACTCCTTCAGTTTCTCACTCGAATCAAAGTCTCCCTGCCTCCTTAAAGATATCCTTTTCAAAAATAAACTTTCGTCTGTTACTGAAATATTTGGCGCCAAAAAAATTGAATAAATGGATAAGTCGTCTCACGTTGATACGTGTGCTCTTATATCTGAAACAAAATCTCGTTCACCAATGTGGTATCAAAGAGCATTATTTTCCTTATTAAAGGTGTCTAGTCAAGGAGAATTACTCTTTCGAAAGATATTTCGAGAAATATGTCTCATATCAATTAAAACATTTTTTTGGTTGTATAGAAATTAACTGAATTTTAGTAATAGCACTGAGTGTAAATATTACCCGCAACTTTTTAAATAAAAGGTCTTTGATGTCTCTTTAAAAATTTTTTTCTGAAAAACTAAAACCGCCAACACAGATAACAACTCTTTTTTTTCAAAAAATTACTTGATAATATATCTTTTTCCCATCCTTTCATTCCTTCTTTTTAATTTTGCTTCACTTTTTTTGAGAAATCAAATTTTGATATTTCAACAAATCTTATGTTACTGTTTTCAGATATAATCTTATGCTCCCATCTCTTCGAAATAGCTTATAGTCTCCTCGCAAAATAATAAAGGTTCTCCCTCAAAGAAGGAAAAATAAATTACAAAATTCAATGAATACCAAATTACAAAACAATTTCGTGCACGTTTTTAAATTATAAAATGATTTTTTTATTATAATCCAAACGAGATTTCCAATTTAATTTATAAGCATATCTTTTTCTCTTTCTTGTCCCACGATTTGCTCAAAACGTTTCTCTTTCTTTTTTTCTCGAGCAAATTTGAATTTTACTTGCTTGAAAAATTGTTCAAAGGCGTTTTGAAGTTTGATAACTTATTTGCTCTGACTCAACTATACCCGCCAAAGTAAATTTACTAAAATTTCACGCCATTTAAAATTAATCCTTTTCCTTTACTAAATCAATAATTTTACACTACTAAATTCAAAACTAATTCAATTTTACTTTTACTGAACGTACCATATCTCACTTTTTCATCTAAAACTTCGAATTTTCCCTAAATCCTTCATATAAAGGTCAATCAAGATGAATTAAAGCCAAATCTTTCGAAGGGTATTTGATAAATTATCGAAATTATAGAAGTTCGCGTATTTTTTTTTTAATGATAGCTTTCATCTGGCTACAAACACCGAAAATATATTCAACGAATAACTCAACTAAAAAAGTGAATATTTTCATCATTGTCTGAGATTAAAAGAGGATAAATATGGCCCTTCTTATGATCTTTGTGACTGAAAACATCAATGTAGAAAATGAGCTTTTGAACACGTAAAGAAAAGTGAAGATCGCATTTTTGAGTCCGAGATAATTTTAC
>Ga0182738_1006336_pt1 | contig 12292 bp, 22 predicted proteins | sample eDN5th30CBELigMG_FD_128876 | JGI IMG/M metagenome (GOLD analysis project Ga0182738, IMG submission 128876) | Enriched Miracle-Growth compost microbial communities from Emeryville, California, USA - eDNA 5th pass 30_C BE-Lig MG (version 2)... ...
CCGGAGAGATGTAATGCCACCGAGAGCTAACCCCGATGACAAACGCAGCGACCTGCATCGCGCTAAGGTCGGTGTGTCTGTTTTGGCCGCCTGTATCATTGAGGCCATCAGCGAGACTGACCCGACATTCAAGGACCGCGTCCTTAAGAAGCTTCAGGAAGCCTACTACAAGCTTCGCGACAACGCGGACGGTGACCAAATCGAGCAGTTGGAGCTTTTGCAGTGGACGACGGAGTACCTGACCGGGTTCGACTTGATCGCAGGCCAGGGTGAACCGTTCTTCGGCTCGTCCGACTAACCCGGGAAAGCGTTTCCATGTGGATCATCACGAAATACAACAGCCTCGAGACAGAGGCCGAATGGAAACTCCCTGGCTCTCTAAGCGAAAGCGAGATTGAACAGATACTGCAACGTCTGGTTTGCGCCGACCTCTCGCCAAGCGAAATCATCAATGCGTCGCGTCGAAGAGACGACCCTCTGCGAGCCTCATTCTTAGATCGAGTTGGCGAAGGGAGCCCCATCTCGTACGGGGATAACCCTCACTACGTAGCTAAGAGAACCGCCTAACTTGCGGCATTGTGCACCCGAGGCGGTCAGGACGGCCGGCTTGGCCGCTTCGGCTTTCAACCTCTGGGTCTATGACCTGTGCCGGGCAATGCCGTTGCCCTCCGCGAGGTTACCCGGGCGGGCGGCTTCTAAGTCCCCGCCGTGCCTACACTGGTTCACGCGCCACGCTGGTGGCCGTCCTGATCTGGTTGCGGCGGGCGGATTCGAACCGCCGTCCTCCAGGGTATGAACCTGGCGAGCTACCGGGCTGCTCCACGCCGACTGAAACTGTGTTGCCGGTCTTTCCCGGCTGCCAGACCTCTCCCAACCCGGGGGAGCACTCCCTTAAGCCCGAAGGCTCGTCGCGGACTCGAACCGCGTCCTTCACCAGATCTCGGTCAACGAGCCGGATTCGAACCGGCCTGACTTTGCGGCGGACGATCAAGCCCGCCGGCTGAATTGGTGGCCGGGAGGCTGAACCTCACCGGCCGGCGCCCCTAGCGGGGGCTTGAACGATCACGTCGCAGGTTGCTCGTACCGAGCGAGGATCTTGCGGCGCCGCTCTGCTTGCTTCTCCGACCAGGCCATGTCGCGGGCCTCGGGAACATCGATCGGCCTGGCGTCGTCGCCCATGAAGGATCGTGGCGACGCAGAAATCGACAGGCTATCGATTTGCACCCCGGATATGCCCTCATGTTGTGCCACCCGTCCATAGTCGGGATATCGCAAGTTTATGCTTGCCTTACAGAGGCTTAGCGCAACCCGCTCATGGATAAGGTCAGTCAGGCGATAGGCCGTCCTACGGGCGATGCGGTTTTTGCGGCACCAGCCGGAGAATGACCGCTTTCCTGCCTCGCAGGATGCCCGGGCCCAGACGATCTGGCGAGCCTTGTCCTCGTCGACGAGAGCGTTGATCCATGCCAGCGCCTCCTCCGCCCGGGATATGGCGCCCGCGCCGGGGATGTAGCGCACCTGCACCTGGCCATAACCGTAGGCGTCGTTCCGATCCTGGGCGAAGACGGGCCAGAGGCTCTTGATGCGGCCTGGCCCCACGCGCTCGACGAGAATGTGCGCCTGCGTGTCGGCCGCCTCGACCAGGCGTTCGCGGACGAGCAATGCGGTCCAGCTCATAGCAGGCTCCCTTGTTGTTCGGGGGTCAGGGCGTCGCGGAGAGCCATGACGAGGAGGATGTAGATCCGGCTGCGCTTGGAGAACCGGCGGCCGGTCATGGCCTGGCGGCGGATCTCTGCGAGCTCGATCGCGTCGAATGCGGCCATGAACTCGCCGGCGCGCGCGTCGGCCCATTCCGGGAAGTCCAGCACGATGTCGGAGACGGCGAGGATGGTCTCGGACCAGAGCTCGGCGGTGTTGTTGCGCGACCAGAGGATAGCCTTGAGGACGAACAGGAGATGGCCGTCGCCATGCTTCAGCACGATCCGGCGCATCACCTGCCGGGCATGCGTCTGCCGTGGCCGCCGCCGCTTGCGATACGGGACGATCTTGATGCCGAGCTGATCGCAGAGGCGGTCGATCTTCGACAATCAGCGCTTCCCCAGCTTCTCGATCCTATGGGCGATGTCGATGGCGGCCTTGAGCTTCGCGGCGGCGGCCCGATCGACCGCGCCGGCACGGTTCCGGCTGTTGGCATAGTCCCGCGCGATCCGCGCACAGTCGGCGATCGCCTGCTTTCTGGCGGCATCCATGGCGGCGTGAATCGTCTCGGAGCTGGTAGTGACCTTCACAGCATGGTCCCCTGCTCGCGCCAGTCCTCGGTGAGGGAGGAGAAGCGGGTGAACCTGGCCTCGCGCTTGATGTTCCGGCGGATGCCGCCCTCGGCGAACCGGGCCTTGAGGCCGACCAGTTCCGCCTTGCCCTTCACATGCTCGCGCCGGGCTTCGATCTCGTCTTTCCGCGCACCGGTCCGGGCATTGGACAGCATGTGGTCGATCCACTGTTCCTCGACATAGAGGGCGATCAGGCCGTCCAGGTTCTCGAGCGCGCCGGCGCCGCCGTAGGCATCACCACGGACCGGGCGCGGGTTGTCCCTGCCCTGCCCGTCGCTGTTTCGTTGCATCAGCAGGATGCCGGCGTTCTCCGTCTCCTGCATGAGCGCCTTCAGGTCGCCGTAGACCTGGTTGACGCCCTCGGCGAGCATGGTGCGGCGGTCGGTGAAGCTGACGCGCTTGGCGTGGTCGATGATCACCAGCCCGCGCCCGTGCTTCCGATTGAAGGCCCGGACCCACATGGAGATCTCGGCCGTGGTCGGGCGCCCCATCTTGCGGACCTCGAATGGCTTTCCGCGCATGGCATTCAGGACACCGATGACCGAGCCAACCTCGCTGTCGCTGGCCCGGCCCTTGCGGAGATCGTTGGATTGCACCGAGGCGCGCTGCGATGCGATCTGCTTGTAGACCTCCTCCGGCTTCTGATCGCCGGAGAGGAACAGAACCGGATAGCCGGCCTCCATCGCGTGATAGGCCTGCTGGAGCGCGAAGCTGGTCTTGCCGCCGCCGGAGTCAGCCAGAAGGCCTACCAGCCATCCGAACTCCAGATCGTCGCCCAGCACCTGCTGCGCCTCGCCGATGAACCACGGGATGGCCTCACTTTTCTGGCGCTGATGCGCGAGGCTGACTTCCTCGATCGCCCGGACCGCCGCATCACCTTCGTCAGCCGGCCGGCCCTTGCCGATCGCCTCGGCGAACTGCTTCTCGCACTCGGTGATCAGGTCTTCGGTCTTCGACCCGGGCTGGGACAGCGAGGCCCATTCGTGGATCCGCTCGGCGGCGAGCACCAGGCCCCGGCGCACGGCCGCGTCCTTTACCGCGGTGGCCAGATCCACGATGGCATAGGGCATCGGGAACTCGGCGAAGAGCCGCACGACATAGCGCATGCCGGAGAGATCGTCGAGTTGCAGGTCATCAGAAACGGCGCCCTTCATGGTGACCGGGTTCGCAACCTGGCCCGCGCCGATCATGTCGCCGATGATTTTGAAGAGATGGCGGTGCACCGGCTCGAAGAAGTCGTCGGCCGTCAGGAAGGACGACACCCGGTCGAAGCACGCGTTTTGGGATAGGATCGAGCCGATGACGTGCTGTTCGGCCTCGAGGTTCTGCGGCAGGCCGTTCACGCTGCGACCCTCCGGGTGGCGAGCATCTTGCGGACATCCATCGAGTCGCCGTGCTGGATGGCGGCGTAGACGGCGATGCCGACGGAATCGGACTGGTCGCTGTTCTTGATGATGAAGCCGTAGCGGAGGCCGAGGTCAGCCGCCCATTTGCGCACCTCGCGCTTGGCCCAGCCGTTCTTCTCCTTCTCCGGGGTGCCGCGCGGCGCATAGGCCCGCCCGATGCAGAGCATCCGCCATTTCGCGACGTTCACCAGGACAGCCCGGATCTTGAAACGGTGCAGCATGACCAGGGCGCCGCCGGACATCGCCGGCAGGACGAGCATGGTGTGCGGGTTGGACGCCAGTTCCTCGACGGTGCGGCTGGCGAACATGCCATCGCTGATGACCTTCTTGCGCTTCGGCAATGCCCGCAATGGCTCTTCCACGCCGGCGAGATCGATCTTGATCCCCCGTTCTCGGAAGCCGATCAGCAGTTCATAGAGGTGGTCCGACAGCGCGCGCACGTTGTCGTCGTAGTCCTCCCCGCGACAGGTGAAGGAGCCGCAGGTAATCCGCGGCGCCCGGCCCTCGCCCATCTCCTCGATGAGCGTCCAGCCGGTGTTGGCGGAGGAGAGATCCAGGCCGAGGAAGTTCATGCTGCCGTGCCTCCGACAAGCTGGAGCTGCGGCGAGAGGATCCGCGCGAGCGCAGTGAGGCCCTTCGCCGTCACCCGGACCTGCGTGGCAATCTTCTCCGTGCCGTCGGCGCGGTAGATGCCGGTCTCCTTGTGGACCAGCAGGCCGGCGATGAGCTTCGGCTGGTAGGCCAGATCATGGCCGGCGCCGGGACGGCGGTACGTCCAGCCGTTGTTCCGGAGATAGGCCCAGAGCGCCTTCTCGCTGACCTGGATCGTCTTGGCCGTATCGCGAACGCAGAGCGATCCGTCGCGGGCTGAGATCCGGTCGAGTGCGCCGCCGATCTCCCGATTGGTGGATTCGAGCTGGACGTTGTGAGCCTGGAGCTTTTCGACCCGCTCGGAATACGAGAGCAGCAGGCCGCGAAGCTGAGCCGGGTCACCCAGGACCGACATCGGGTCGATCGGCCGCGCGCGGAGCTCGTCCTCCATGGTTTTGAAGGCGCGGATGTAGGAGCGCTTCCACTTCAGAGCCTTCGTGCCGGTGAAGCCCATGGCGAGAAGCTCGAAACCCTCCCGGTCCATATCGAACGCTCGGTAGGTCTGGCCGTTCTGTGGTTCGAGGTAAGGGGTGTCCACAAAATTGTGGAGACCCAGATCGGGGTCCTGCTCGATCAGGTTTCGGATATCGCGGAGCACCGCATCGTGACGCTTGTCGAAGTAGCTCGCCACGTCCCTGCTGTTGGCGAAGACCTCGCCGCCACGCGCGAAGACGATCGGGTTACGCTGGGCCTCGAAGGGCAGCATGTCGGGGTTCTGCATGATCAGCCCTCCAACACGCGGCCGGCGACCTGCCGATCGTCGGGCCAGTCCTCGCCGAACGGCGCCTCGTCCTCGATGTCGGCCTGATCGCCCTCGACCTCTTCGGCGTCGACAACCTTGGTCTCGCTCTCCTCCTCCGCCTGCATGTCCAAGACCAGCCGGCGCTCCTCGGCGCCCTGGTAGTGTCCCCTGATCCACTCCTGGCCGGCGGCCGTCGTCAGGTCGTGGGGATTGTCGGCAGCCTCGCCCAGGCGCCCGGCGCGCAGGCCGTCATCGAATGCCTTCTCATCGATCGGCGCGAGCGTGGTGGCCGTCTCGAACAGATCGAGCTGGGACTTCTTGATGCCGACGCCGAGGATGTTCAGGTAGCGCAGCAGTTCCTGCATCTCGGCGGTGAATTCCTCCGCCTTGCCGGACTTCAGGATCTTCAGCGCGCGCTTGGCGGCCGGCAGGTTGATCCCCTTCCCTTCGGCCTTGGAGAGCGCCGCGCGCGCCGATCCTTGCGCCGATGATGCCTCCTCCTGCGCGCGCCGGATCTGGGAAAGCTGGACGGCGACAATCGCTTCGGGCGGGATCGCAGTCTGGTTGTGCTCTTTCGGGGTCGAGACGGCAGACATCGGGGGCGTCCTTTCGTGGATGGATGCAAGGCGGGCTTCGATGCGACGGCGGTCGCGGAGGTAGGCTTCGGCGCGGTTGGCGATCATGCAGCCTCGCCGACGTCGAACTTTCCGGTCTCATGGCCCCACGAGGTCCAGCCTGGCCGCGTCTGCCGGCTGAAGAGATCGGCGCGGCGGGCGCCGGCCATCAGCTTCTCGGCCTCGGCATAGGCTTCGTCGGGCTTGCGGGAGTGCTCACGGATCGGGCCTTCGATCACGGTCCGAACAGAGCGACACGTCGAAGGGTCACCGTTGGTGGCTAGCAAGAAGGGCTCGGAGGCGCAGCGCAGGCGGTAGCCGGTTCCGAAGGCGAGCTTGCCGTGGACCGTGCGCTTCACCCAGACGCCGGACGTGACAAACTTGAAGCCCCAGGCCGCGCAGATTTCGATCTGCTGCGGCAGCATCGGGTGCGTGGCCCAGAGCCAGAGCATGCAGTCCTTCGCCGCCAGATGGCCGACGGGCATGGCCGCGATGTCGGCCAGCGCCATCGTCTGGTAGTGGCCCTCGGGGCTCTTGTGCTTCTTGCCGGCGTCAGACCATGTGTCGAAGCGCCAAGGCGGATCGGCCATGATCAGGTCGTAGCCGAACATCGGCATGTCGCCGAAAATCCAGCTCACAGCATTGCTCCCGTCAGGGCCGAACGCTTGCGCAGGGCGTTGTGCTTGGCCGATTCCGCCTTGAGCACAACCCTAGTCGCCCGCGACGTCAGGTGCTCGCCGCATGCCGCGCAGAAGCGGAACCGGGATGCGAAGTTGACGGGGTTCGCGCACACCAAGCGCTCAGGCGCCGGCTTGTCGTCCTGGTCGGGGAGGAAGTTCTGGCACTCGAACTGCCCCGCCTCGAGGAAGGTCTTAGGCATCCGCGCTGCCGGCACATACTCGATCACCAGTTCGACCGGAGGAAGGAACGGCACGTCGTCGGGGACCATCGGCGGCGCGGTGACCTTGGTCCGCTTCTTCTTCGTGCCCGGCGTGCGCAGCCGATACGGGTTGCCGGACTTGATGCCCTCTCGGTACATCTTTCCGATGAGCGAATATCGGGTCAGCCGAAGGCCGAACTCGCGGTTCATGATTTCCGCCATGACCGCGCTCGTCTGGCCGGTCGGCGCCAGCGCTGAGAGCCGTTCGATCATCGCGGCGGTCCATGTGGTGATGTTGCGGTCTTTCACGGCTTCGCTCCTTCGATTGCGTGGTCGAGAGCAGTCCCGAGCGATGCCATCTGGGTCATGGCCTCGAGCACCTTGGCTCGCAGCTCCCGGGCCTCGGAGACATCAATGCGGCCGTCAGCCAGCGCGTCGGAGAGCGCCACCTCGACCTGAGAGCCGCCGGACAGAACGCCCGAGAGGTGGCCGAACCAGTTGGCCGTGTTCAGTGCGGTCGGGATCGGAACGAGCAGGTGCCCGGAGAGCTCGGCCAGCAGCCGCGTGACGATCGGCTCGCCGGCGTCCTTCTCAAGATCGGCGATGACGTCGATCGGAGCGAACACCTCCTCCTGCCGGGCGCCGTAGCGGGACAGGAGCGATTCCGTCCCCCGGGTGATGCCCTGGCAGCGCCGTGGCCCGCCGGCGGCGCTGATCAGATCGCGGGCCGAACCTTTCAGCCGCTCGTAGGTCTCATTCGAGAAGAGGCGAGCAAGGGTCATGAAAGTCAGGCCCCCTTCTTTTCATGGACGCAGGACGTCGTCGCGCGCAGTTTCTCGGCCGAACTGGATGGGGAGATTTGGATGGACGCTGGCGAAATCGACGCGCGCATAGATGTGCTGGACCGAGCAATCGCTGAGCTGCTGGCGCGGATGCCGCCGCTCGAGCGCGACACGCTGTTCGATCGCCTGCGCACCGAATTCGATGGGAACGAGCGCGCGGCCGAGGCCGTGGAGCGGCTGGTCGAGGACTCGTCCGAAACCTCGGTGCACCCGATCGACACTGCGATCCGGCAACTCCGCCGGCGGCATGAGGCAGAGCGGCGCATGAGCGCGTGAGCGGGCGTCACGCTGCGGCCTCGGCCGAGACCGGGGCCATCACGTCGATGTGGCTCAATACGCGGAGAATTGGACCGCTGATGATGCCGCCGTTCTCGATCCGCGACACAGTCCCCTGGTCACAGCCAAGGAAGGCTGCCATCTGCTGCTGCGACCAGCCGCGGACCCGGCGGATTTCCCTTAGGTCGGGATGTTCGATGTCGGTCATGGCTTCCCGAGAGGTTTGATGCGATACGCATTAGATAATGCACAACGCATAACCTCTCGTCAATGCCCTTTGCATAATCGAGTTATGCATTCTGCCGAGATGGAAAAGCATGACCGTCTCAAGGAAGCCCGGAAGGCCGCTGGTTTTAGCAGCGCGAGCAAGGCTGCCGAATCCCTAAACGTACCCGTCCCGACCTACCTGGGGCACGAGAATGGCTCTCGCGACTTCGACCAGACGGCCGCGCAGCAATATGCCCGACGCTTCGGCGTCCGCGCTGCCTGGCTGATCATCGGCGAGGAGCCGAGAAAGGGTCGAGCCCCCGCTGCCGAGGATCAATCCCCCGAGGATCACAAGCGGGTGCCGCTGGGCGAGGAGTTTGACCCCGACCCGTCGTTTGATGACCACCCGACGATCGGCTCAGAGACCGGCCGGCGCGGCATTCCCGATGACGGCATTGCCCAGATCGATGTGACGGGGGGCATGGGCGGCGGCGGCGTCTCGATCGTAAATCCCGGCGTGCCGGGCAAGCACGGCATGACCTTCGCAGCCGAGCACATCCGGGACTACTGGCGGCTTCCCGTTGAGGTGCTGATGGCGCTAGGCCTGCGCGCCGGGGACATCGCCATCATCCCCGTGCAGGGCGATTCCATGACATCGACGCTGACCGAGGGGGATTTCGTCTTCGTCGACACCCGCCACCGCTTGCCATCGCCGGACGGAATCTATGCCCTGACGGATGAGTTCGGCGGCGTTGTCGTCAAGCGCCTGGAGATCGCATCCGGCCCGCGCGACGACGACGTCATGATCCGCATCATTTCGGACAACCCGAAGCACGTTCCCAAGGAACGGCCCCTGTCCGACATCAACATCATGGGCCGCGTCGTTCGAAGGTTCGGCGTCGTAGGATAAAAGACACCCGGGGGGATGAGATGATGATCAGACTGACAACACTCCTCATGGTCACGTCGTTGGCGGCGGCCGCCCACGCCGGCGAGCCCCCGTCAAAGGCCGTAGAGACCGCGTCGGCCAAGATGTTCGAGGATGCATTCCTGCAGATGGGCGTGGCCTACATCTGCCGGGACGCAATCGGCAGCGCCTACTATCACTCGGCCAGAACGATCGCGGAACAGCTGATCCGGAAGGTGGGCAAGTCGGAGGCGGAAGCGACCCTGATGGTGGATGACTTTGACCAGCAGATTCGCCGAGACCACAAGAAGAAAGCCCCTGCCGCCAACCAGGAGAAGTGCATGGACTCGCTCATGGAAGCCCAGACACAAGCGCGGGTTTCGCGCGCCCGGTTTGAGAAGGCGGTAGAAGCCGAAGTCTCCAATCAAAAGTGACGGCCAAGCCTATCGACTCTCTGCTGCCGCTAGGCCATCCTTTCGGCGCAACCTGGGGACGGGCATTCCGTGAGATCAGTTGTTTTGTCTGCTGTGGCGGCGCTTTTCATCGCGTCCTGCGCTAAGGCGCCTGAGAGCATCAGCGCGTCCTACATCAGCGATGTTGGATATCAGCAGTACACCTGCGATCAGTTGGGAAGCGAAGCTGGGCGCCTTAGCTCGGCGCTTGCAACGGCGTCGGCGCAACAGGAGAAGGCGCGCACTAACGACGCTGTCGGCGTGATCCTGATCGGCCTTCCTGTTTCCTCTATGAGCGGGGACAATATCGCGCCGGAGATTGCGAGGCTTAAGGGCGAACAAGATGCCGTTCGTCGAGCTGCCATGATCAAGCGCTGCCCGTCTAGTGGCGCCCTGCCCGCCCAGGGACAGACCACGATGACCCCGGCTAAGAGCTAGAGCCTCCGGAAATGCCGTGACCCAGCCCCTCACCATCCACGTCGTGGTGGCCTTCACGAAGACCGAGGATGAAGAGATCGCCGCCGAGCCGCCTCAGCAGATGCCGACGGCCGGCCAGGCGACGCAGAGGGCGAAGATGCTGGCGACCACGCACGCCGGCGCAATAGCCTGGTCGCGCACGCTGGATCCAGACACCGGGGATTATAGCGACCCGGAGATCCTGGTGCGGGTGGGGACGATCCCGGACTGGTTCGATGAGACTGGGGATGCGGGCGGGTAGGCCACCCCGAATATTCAACCCTTGCGCTTCCCTGCCCGAATCAAGCAAGTTCGACCTTACCTTGGGGGAGGGTTTGATGAATCCTGCAGATCTCGATCACACTATTCTTCACCACGTCAACGAGAAGGCAAAAGCCCTTGAAGACGTGCTGCAATCGGATGTCGTTTGCTACTTTGGACAAATACATCCCGGCTATTTTCGGTCATTCCGAAACTTCATCGAGGAAGTGAAGGATAAGTCGCAGCGCACGGAAGACACATTGTCGGTCGTCCTGAGAACACCAGGCGGGTCGGCCGAGACTGTCGAGCGAATGGTGACCGTGGTCCGGCAGCACTTTCAGACCGTCAATTTCATTGTGCCCGACGTGGCAATGTCTGCTGGCACTATTTTCTGCATGGCCGGCGACCGCATCTTCATGGATTATTCATCCGCGCTAGGCCCAATTGACCCTCAGGTCATGACGCCTGATGGAACAGGCTATGTCGCCGCGTTGGGATATCTCGACAAGGTTGAGGAGATTACGAACAAGGGCACGCTGTCGCCCGCTGACGTGGTGATGCTGAAGAGCTTGGATCTCGGGAAGCTCGCTCTCTACGAGCAAGCGAAAAACCTATCGATCAGCCTGCTCAAGCGCTGGCTCGTCACCTACAAGTTCAAGGACTGGGTGACGCATCAGACGACCAATCCAGGCGCCCCTGTCACTGACGCCGAACGACAAGACAGAGCCGATGAAATTGCCAAGGCGCTCGCGGACAACAAGAAGTGGCACTCGCACGGACGCGCGCTCGGGATCGATCGGTTCCGGGAACTTCGGTTGACCATCGACGATTATTCCAACGACGAGCCTTTGCGAACCGCGATCCGTGGCTACAATGATCTCTTGACTGCCTATGCCGATCGAATGTCTATGCCCTTCTACCTGCACAGCCACCTAACGGAGACCCCATGATGTCCATTGCAGATCGAGTTGCGTCCCGCATCGCCGCCGCAGATCAGCATTCGGTCGAGTTCAGCCCGGCCCAGATGGATGCCATGCGCATGTCCGACATGTTCCCGTCTGTCCAGCCGGATCTTTACGTGCTGCCACTTGACGCGATGGGGGGCTTTCCTCCTCTTCAGACCCGGCGCACCAAGTCCAGCGATGAGCAGTTCATCGCATAGATTGCCCGACCAGATCAAAGCCCGCCGGTAGTCTCTCGGCGGGCTTTTTCGTGTCCTGATGACGGGGCTACAAGCTGTGGGTCAGGAGCTCTCCGGTCGACTCCACGCGGAAGGCGGCCCCGGCATCGGGCACTACTGAGCGACCGTCCTCGGTCTCATATTCCTGCAGAACCTTCACAGTCCTCACTCGCCCGCTGATCGGAACAATCTTCCTTGCGAGCGTGCGTCCCAAAACATGGACCTTCCGGCCGCTCTCATCTCGACATGAGTATTTGGATCTATAGGGGATCAGCATCTTTCTCGTCCGTCCTATGCTGCGGTTAAGGGGATCGTTCAGTTGAGGCTTTGACGATAGGCCTGCCGGCCCTCGTCGAATTGGCCTGGCAGCGCATCGGCGAATGCCGCCGCATCCACCTCCGGCTCGAAGTGCGCACAGAGATAGCCGGCGGCAGCTACCATCCCTGAGATGGCAGCAACGACCATGTGGGGCATGCTGAGCGGCCCACGATATTTGGCGAGGATTGCGCCGACCGCGGCCCGGGTCGCTTCGTTGACCTCGTCGGCGGCCTCGATAAAGCTGGCTTCGTGCTCGTCTGTTGCCATCTCCGGCTCCTATGCTGCCGTTGCTTCGCCTGCCAGCTCGACGCCGCACGCGGCATAGCCGGCGATATCGATCCAGCTATCCTGGTGGCCGGGCGAGTTCTCCAGTCGCGCCACCTTCATCAGCACCATCATCATCGCGACGTCGGAGGCAGTGAGCTTCGGGACGGCCACAACGGTATCGCCGCCGAAGCGGTCGGCATGGCGATTCACCAGATGCGCATTCCAGAGCTTGGCGATCCGCGCGAAATTGTCCTCGGGCGTCCCGTAGTTCAGGCCTCGGTCCGCAACGGCGGCCTTGGCGGAATCGAGCAGTTCGGCCTTCTTCATTCGATGCTCCTGGTTGGAATTGGCTCGCGCTCGCGGTGCTAAACCTCTGAGACTGAGCCACTGATAGATCCTTGAATTTCTTCTTCATGACGATTGGTGAGGGAGGGTTCGGGCCAAAGAGCCCCCTACCCCCATGAGCCTGAGCCCTTGGAGGTCGGGAGATCCTTTGGCCTGTC
>Ga0182738_1006337_pt1 | contig 12291 bp, 9 predicted proteins | sample eDN5th30CBELigMG_FD_128876 | JGI IMG/M metagenome (GOLD analysis project Ga0182738, IMG submission 128876) | Enriched Miracle-Growth compost microbial communities from Emeryville, California, USA - eDNA 5th pass 30_C BE-Lig MG (version 2)... ...
CTCGCGGTGGTCGCCTTCCACAGCCTCGAGGACCGGATCGTGAAGCGCTTCTTCGCCGATCGCACGCGGACCGCGGCGGGCGGCTCGCGCCATCTGCCCGAGGCCGAGGTGCCGCCCCCCACCTTCAGGCTGGGTGCGCGCGGGGCGGTGGAGGCCGGAGAGGCCGAGACGAGGAGCAATCCGCGCTCCCGCTCGGCGCGGCTGCGCTGGGCGGTGCGCACCGAGGCCCCGGCGCGCGCGCTCGACGCAGCGGCGCTCGGCGTGCCCGACCTCGCCATCGCGGGGGCGCGCTGAGATGCGGCGCATCGTCAACATCCTGCTCATCGCCCTGATGGTTCTCGGCGCGGCCGCCGTCTACGACATGAAATACGAGGCGGAGCGCGCGGCCGAGCACGTCGCCTCCCTCCAGCGCCAGGTCGAGACCGAGGAAGCCAGCATCGCGCGGCTGCGCGCGACCTGGAGCTATCTCACCCAGCCCCAGCAGGTGCAGGCCATCGCCGAGCGCCACCAGGACGTGCTGGGTCTGGCCCCGCTGCGCACCGACCAGATCGCCACGCTCGCCGACATTCCCGAGCGTCCCGCCCCGGTCCCGATCGACCAGGGCGCGCTCGAAGACATCCTCGCCGGACTGACCAACTGAGGGGCTGGTCGCAATGGTAGCCATCGACGCAGGATCAGGTCCGCGGATCGCCCGCCCCGTGGCGGGTGCCGCACCCGTGCCCCGCCCCGTCGCACCCCCGGTGGCGCGGCCGCGGCGGGGGGAGGGCGACCGCACGCGCGTGCGCGTCGGCCTCACCATGGCTGCGTTCGGCGCGGTGTTCCTCGCCATTATCGGCCGCCTCGTCCAGCTCGGCCTCGAAGAGGCCCCGGCCCCGAGCTATGTCGCGAACGCGCAGGACGCGATCCTCGCCTCCCGCCCCGACATTCTCGACCGCAACGGCGAGATCCTCGCCACCGACATCCGCATCGCCTCGCTCTATGCCGAACCGCGCCGGATCGTGAACGTCGAAGAGGCGATGGACGCCATCGCGGCGGTGTTCCCGGATCTTGCCACGCCCGAGATGCGGGAGCGCCTGTCCTCCGATGCCGGATTCATCTGGATCCGGCGCGAGATCACCCCGCAGCAGCAGGAGGCGGTCCACCGCTTCGGCATCCCCGGCTTCGGCTTCCTGACCGAGACCCAGCGCTTCTATCCGGTGGGCCGCGAGGTCGGTCACGTGGTCGGCATGGTCAATATCGACAACGAGGGGCTCGCCGGCATCGAATCGAATATCGACCAGAGCTGGCTCGCCAGCCTGCACGCGCTGGGCTTTGCCCGCGGCGAGGCGCTGGAGCCGGTCTCGCTCTCGCTCGACCTGCGCGTCCAGCACGTGATGTACGACGAGCTGACCCAGGCGATGGCGCGCTACCAGGCCATCGCCGCCGCCGGCGTGGTGCTGAACGTGAATACGGGCGAAGTGGTCGCGGCCGTGTCGCTGCCCGACTTCGACCCCAACCATCCCGAGGACGCCACAGTCGACAACGCGTTCCGCGTGCTCTCCGGCACCTACGAAATGGGCTCGGTGTTCAAGAGCTTCACGATCGCCTCGGCGCTCGATTCCGGCCGCGTGTCGATCAACGACTTTTTCGACGCGATTCACCCGCTCTATGTCGGCAACAAGGCGATTTCCGACTTCCACGGCCAGAACCGCGTGCTCTCGGTGCCGGAGGTCTTCATCTACTCCTCCAACATCGGCACGGCCCGGATCGCCGTGCAGATGGGCATGGACACCCAGATGGCCTATCTGGACCGCTTCGGCCTCACCTCGCGCCTGCATACCGAGATTGCGGCGGCCCGGCCGCAGGTCCCCGCCCATCCGACCCAAGGCGACCTGATGACGATGGCGTTCGGCCACTCGATTGCCGTGACGCCGCTGCAGCTCGTCGCCGCCGAGGCGGCGCTGATGAACGGCGGCTGGCTGATGACGCCGACCTTCTATCCGCGCTCGGAAGAGGACGCCCTGGCCGGCGCCACCCAGGTGGTGAGCGCTCAGACCAGCGCCATCATGCGCCAGATGACGCGCCTCAACGTCGAGGACCAGCGCGGCTCCGGCAATCTCGCCGAGGTGCCCGGCTACCTCGTCGGCGGCAAGACCGGCACTGCGGAAAAGGTCGTCAACGGCGCCTATTCGTCGAGCGTCCGCCTCAACTCGTTCCTCGCGGCGTTCCCGATCGACGATCCGCAATACGTCGTGCTGGTGATGCTGGACGAACCCAAGCCCGAACGGCCCGGCATCGGCGCCACCGCCGGCCTCAACACCGCGCCCACCGCCGGCGCCGTGATCCAGCGCATCGCGCCGATGCTCGGCATCCTGCCGCGCTTCGGCATCCCCGACGACTACTCCCTCATTCCGGAATGATGGCCGGCGGAAGCGTCGCGAGCCCGCCCCAATGCGGGTCTAGTCGACCGCCCGCCCTCAGCGAGAAGAACGCCGCCCCGCGATGCGCCTAGGAGACCTCGCCCCCGACATCATCGGCCTCGACGCGGCGGCACGCCGGCAGGAGATCACCGGTGTCACCGCCGACAGCCGCGCGGTGGAGCCGGGCTTCCTGTTCGCCGCACTGCCCGGGGCGAAGGCGGACGGTGCGGCGTTCATTCCGGACGCGGTCAAGTCCGGCGCGGCGGCGATCCTGGTTGGCGGGGAGGCCGGCATTCCCGAGGGCCTCGCCGTGCCGGTGCTGCGCGACCCCGATCCGCGCAGGCGCTTCGCCCGCCTCGCCGCGCGGCTGCACGGCCCGCAGCCCGAGACCGTCGTCGCCGTCACCGGCACCAACGGCAAGACCTCGGTCGCGGCCTTCGTGCGCCAGATCTGGCTCGCCGCCGGGCGCGAGGCGGCGAGCGTTGGTACTGTGGGCGTGTCGACCCGCGCCGGCACGCGGCCGGGCAATCTGACGACGCCCGACCCCGTGGCCCTGCACCGCACCCTCGCCGATCTCGCCGGCGAGGGCATCGGCCATGTCGCCATAGAGGCGTCGAGCCACGGCCTCGTGCAGCGCCGGCTCGACGGGCTGCGCATCCGGGTCGGCGCCTTCACCAACATCACCCGCGACCACCTCGACTATCACGGCAGCTTCGAGGACTATCTCGCGGCCAAGCTTCGGCTTTTCGATGCCGTTCTGGAGCCGGGGGCGGCGGCCGTGGTCAATCTCGACGACCGCTACGGCGAGGCCGTCGCCACCACGGCCCGCATCAACGGGCTCACGGTGATGACCGTCGGCCGGCACGGCGGCACGCTGCGTCTCGTCTCCGCCGAGCGCGAGGGCTTCGCGCAGCGCCTCGTCATCGAGGCCGACGGGGCGACCCATTCGGTGCTGCTGCCGCTTGTCGGCGCCTTCCAGGCCTCGAACGCGCTCGTGGCGGCCGGCCTCGCTGTCGCCACCGGCGTGCCGGCCGGGGAGGCGATCGCGGCGCTCGGCGGTCTCGTCGGCGCCTCCGGGCGGCTCGAGCACGTAGGCGACGCGCCCGAGGCCGGCCCCGTGTTCGTCGACTATGCCCACACCCCGGACGCGCTCGAGAACGTGCTGACGACGCTGCGGCCCTATGCGAGCGGCCGGCTCATCGCCGTGTTCGGCTGCGGCGGCGACCGCGACCGCGGCAAGCGGCCGCTGATGGGCGACGTCGCGGGCCGGCTCGCCGACGTCGCCATCGTCACCGACGACAATCCGCGCTCGGAAGACCCCGCGGCGATCCGGGCCGAGATTCTCACCGGCGCGAAAGGCGCGCGGGAGATCGGCGACCGCGCCACCGCGATCCGCAAGGGCATCGAGATGATGCGCCCCGGCGACGTGCTCCTCATCGCCGGCAAGGGCCACGAGACCGGGCAGATCGTCGGGAGCAAGGTGCTGCCGTTCTCCGACCAGGAGACGGTGCGGCGCGTGCTGAAGCCGAAGCCCGACGCCGAGCCGCTGTGGACGACCGCCGCGTTGGCCGAGGCCATGGGCGCCGAGCCCGCGGGGGCCGACCGCCCGGTGTCCGGCATCTACATCGACAGCCGCACCGTCTCGCGCGGCGAGGCGTTTTTCGCCATTCGCGGCGACAGACTCGACGGGCACGATTTCGTTGCGCCGGCGCTCGACCGCGGCGCCGCGGTGGCGGTGGTCGCGTCGGATGCGCGTCCGCGCTACCCCGATGTCCGGCCGGACCGGCTGATCGCCGTGGACGACACGCTCGACGGCCTGAGGCGGGTCGCCGCCGCCGCCCGCGCCCGCTCCCTCGCCCGTATCGTCGCGGTGACGGGAAGCGTCGGCAAGACCTCGACCAAGGAGGCGCTGCGCGTGGCGCTGGCCGTGAGCGGGCCGACCCACGCCTCCGTCGCCTCCTTCAACAATCACTGGGGCGTGCCGCTGACGCTGGCGCGCCTGCCGCGGGCGGCGAGGTTCGGCGTGTTCGAGATCGGGATGAACCATGCCGGCGAGATCACGCCGCTGTCCGAGCTCGTGCGCCCCCACGTCGCCGTCATCACCGCGATCGCGCCGGTGCATCTGGAGCATCTCGGCTCGATCGAGGCGATCGCGCGCGCCAAGGCCGAGGTGTTCGCCGGCATGGAGCCCGGCGGGGCGGCGGTGCTGAACCTCGATGCGCCGCAATTCGATCTGCTCGCCGCGGAAGCGGAGGCGCGAGGCCTGCGCGTCGTGCCGTTCGGGACCGACCGCGCGGCGGAGGCGCGGGCCGAGGCCGTGAGCCTCGAGACCGACGGCTCGATCGTGACCGCGACCATTCTCGGCGAGCGCATTGATTACCTGCTCGCCGCCCCCGGCCGCCACATCGTGCAGAACAGCCTCGCCGTGCTCGCCGCGGCCAAGCTCGCCGGCGCCGACCTCGGACGCGCCGCGCAGGCGCTGGGCCAGCTCCATGCGCCCAAGGGGCGCGGCCAGCGGCATGCGCTGCATCTGGGCGAGGGCGTCGCGACGCTGATCGACGAGAGCTACAACGCCAATCCGGCCTCGATGGAGGCCGCCATCGCCCTGCTGGGTCAATCCCCGGTCGGAGAGGGCGGGCGGCGCATCGCCGTGCTCGGCGACATGCTGGAGCTCGGCCCGGAGGCGCCGGCGCTGCACGCTGCACTCGTCGCCCCGCTCGCCGCCGCCGATGTCGGAATCGTCCATCTCGCCGGCCCGCTGATGGCGGCGCTGCGCGATGCCTTGCCCCAGACCCGCCGCGGGGCCTATGCGAAGGCCGCCGCGGGGCTGGAGCCGATTCTCGTCGAGACGCTTCGCCCCGGCGACACGATCATGATCAAAGGGTCCGCCGGAAGCCGCATGGGGTCGCTCGTCGATGCGCTCCTCGCCCGCTTCGGCGCGGCCGCCAGCCAGCCCGGAAAGCCCGAGGCATGATCCCGTTCCTCGTCACCGAGCTGACCGGCCGGTTCCCGGTCCTCAACGTGTTCGGCTACACGACGGTGCGGACCGGCGCCGCCGCGATGACGGCGCTGTTCTTCATCTTCCTGTTCGGGCCGACCATCATCGCCTCGCTGCGGCTGCGCCAGGGCAAGGGCCAGCCGATCCGCACCGACGGCCCGGCGAGTCATCTGCTCACCAAGAAGGGCACGCCCACCATGGGCGGCCTGATGATCCTGTCCGGCTTCTTCGTCGCCGCCTTCCTCTGGGGCGACCTCCGCAACGCCTATGTCTGGGCCGTGATCATCGTCACGTTCCTGTTCGGCCTGATCGGCTTCTACGACGACTATCTCAAGGTCACGAAGCAGTCCCACAACGGGTTGTCCGGACGGGCGCGGCTGCTCATCGAGGCGGTGATCGCGGGGGCCGCCTGCCTCATCATCATGCAGGTCGGCGACCGGCCGTTCTCGTCCTCGCTCGCCTTCCCTTTCTTCAAGGACTGGCTGGTCGATCTCGGCTGGTTCTTCATCCCGTTCGGTGCCTTCGTGATCGTCGGCGCGGGGAACGCGGTGAACTTCACCGACGGGCTCGACGGGCTCGCCATCGGGCCGGTCATGATCGCCGCGGCGAGCTTCGGCCTCATCTCCTTCGTGGCCGGCAACATCACCACCGCCGACTACCTGCAGATCCATTTCGTCGCCGGCACGGGCGAGCTCGCCGTGATCTGCGGCGCGATGATCGGGGCGGGGCTCGGCTTTCTCTGGTTCAACGCGCCGCCGGCCGCGATCTTCATGGGCGACACGGGGTCCCTTGCTCTGGGGGGCATGATCGGCACCATCGCGGTCGCCACCAAGCACGAGATCGTACTCGCCATCATCGGCGGCCTGTTCGTGCTCGAAATGGTGTCCGTCATCATCCAAGTCGCGGTCTACAAGCGCACCGGCAAGCGCGTGTTCAGGATGGCGCCGCTGCACCATCATTTCGAGCATCTCGGCTGGACCGAGTCGCAGATCGTCATCCGCTTCTGGATCATCGCCATCGTGCTGGCGCTGGCCGGCCTCGCCACCCTGAAGCTGAGGTGAGGCGATGATCCAGGTCACCAGTTTTTCCGGAAAGCGCGTCGCTGTGTTCGGGCTCGGCTCGTCGGGCATCGCCACGGCCCGGGCGCTCGCCGCGGGCGGGGCGATGGTCGTCGCCGACGACGACGGGCCGCAGCGCATCGAGGAGGCGCGCGCCGCCGGCGTCTCCGTCGGCGACCTCGCCGGGGCCGACTTCTCCGATTTCGCCGCGCTCGTCCTGTCGCCCGGGATTCCGCTGACCCATCCCGAGCCGCACTGGGCGGTGCTGAAGGCGCGGCGCGCCGGCGTGCCCGTGATCGGCGACATGGAGCTGTTCGCGCGCGAGCGCGAGGTGGTGGCGCCGAACGCGCGCGTCCTCGCCATCACCGGCACCAACGGCAAGTCCACGACCACGGCGCTGATCGCGCACATCCTGCGCGAGGCGGGGCTCGACGTGCAGATCGGCGGCAATATCGGTACGCCGGTGCTGGCGCTGAAGCCCCTCGCGAACGAGCGGGTCTACGTCCTGGAGTGCTCCTCCTATCAGATCGACCTCGCGCCCTCGTTCCGGCCGACCATCGCGGTGCAGCTCAACATCTCCGAGGACCATCTCGACCGGCACGGCACGATCGAGAACTACGCCGCGGTGAAGGAGCGCCTCGTCGCCGCCGCCGACATCGCGGTGGTGGGGGTGGACGACGCCTTCTCTGCAGCGATGGCCGACCGACGCGAGGGTGCGGGGCGGCAGGTGCTGCGCATCTCCAACCAGTCCGCCGTCCCCGAAGGCGTGTGGGCGGTGGCGACGCGGGTCGTCGAGCCGCGCGGCCGGACGCAGGTCGTGGTCGCCGATCTTGCGAAGCACCCGATCCTGCGCGGCAGCCACAACGCCCAGAACGCAGCGGCGGCGGTGGCGACGTCGCGCGCGCTCGGGCTCGGCCTCGACGAGGTGCGGCGGGGGCTTGGCTCGTTCCCCGGCCTGCCGCACCGGCTCGAGCCGGTCGGCAGGCTCGGCAAGGTGCTGTTCGTCAACGATTCCAAGGCGACCAATGCCGACGCCGCGGGCAAGGCGCTGGCAAGCTTCCCCCGCATCTTCTGGATCGCGGGCGGCAAGGCGAAGACGGGCGGGATCGGTGCGCTCGAGCCGTACTTCCCCCGCATCGCGGCGGCCTATCTCATCGGCGCCGCGGCCGAGGAGTTCGCGGCAACGCTCGACGGCAAGGTCCCCTATGCCATCGCCGGCACGCTCGACATGGCGGTGCGCGCCGCCGCCGCCGATGCGGCGGAGGACGTGGGCGCGGAGCCTGTCGTGCTGCTCTCGCCGGCCTGCGCGAGCTTCGACCAGTTCAAAAACTTCGAGGCGCGGGGCGACGCGTTCCGCGCCCTCGTCCAGGACGTGATCGCAGCGGAGGGCGGATAATGGCATCCCGGGCCGAGCGCAGCCGCGTCGCCGACTGGTGGTTCACCGTCGACAAGCTCCTCATCGCCGCCTTCGTCGTTCTCATCATCGGCGGCATCGTGCTGTCGCTGGCCGCGAGCCCGGCAGTCGCCGAGCGCATCGGCATCGACGACACGTTCCACTTCGTGAAGCGCCAGGCGATCTTCGCCGTGCCGGCGATCGCGATGATGATCGGGCTCTCCTTCCTCGATCCGCGCCAGGTGCGGCGGCTCGCGCTCGTCGTGTTCGTGGTCGCCCTCGTCCTTCTCGTCGCGACCCTGTTCGTCGGCGCCGAGGTGAAGGGCTCCCGCCGCGCCATCTATATCGCGGGACAGTCGGTTCAGGCGTCCGAGTACATGAAGCCCGCCTTCGCCGTGCTGGTTGCGTTCCTCCTTGCGGAAGGCAAGCGCTCCCCGGACATTCCGGGGCAGCTGATCTCGGCGCTACTGTTCGCCATCATCGCCGCGCTGCTGATCGCCGAGCCCGATTTCGGCCAGACCATGCTGACCGCGATCGTGTGGGCTTCGCTCGTCTTCATGGCCGGCATGTCGTGGTTCTGGATCTTCCTCATCGGCGGCATCGGCGTGGGCGGCGTCGGGCTCGCCTACATGTTCGTGCCCCACGTCACGAGCCGCATCGACAGGTTCCTCAACCCCGAGTCGGGCGACACCTTCCAAGTTGACACGGCGATCGGGTCCTTCGTCCGCGGCGGCTGGTTCGGCGCCGGGCCGGGGGAGGGCACGATGAAGCGCGTGCTCCCGGACAGCCACACCGACTTCATCTTCGCCGTGGCGGCGGAGGAATACGGTATCGTGCTCTGCATCGCATTCGTGTGCGTGTTCGCCTTCATCGTGCTCCGGGGGCTGAAGCACGCGTTCATCGAGCGCGACATGTTCGTGCGCCTGGCGGTGGCCGGCCTCACCGTGCAGTTCGGCATCCAGGCCTCGATCAACCTCGCCGTGAACCTGCACCTGATGCCCGCCAAGGGCATGACGCTGCCGTTCATCTCCTATGGCGGCTCCTCGATGATGGCGATGGCGTTGACCGTCGGGCTGCTGCTCGCGCTGACGCGCAAGCGCCCGCAGATGACGCGCTACGCCCCGCCGATCGAGAGCTACGCGCTCGCGGCGCACGGCTGAGCGGGAGGCAGGGGGCGGGCCATGGGCGCGACGATCCTTCTGGCGGCAGGCGGCACGGGCGGGCACCTGTTCCCGGCCGAGGCGCTCGCGTCCGAACTCGGCGCGCGCGGCTACGGCGTGGCGCTGGCGACCGACCACCGCGCTGGCGCCTATGGCCGCGACTTCCCCGCCGATGAAACCCACATCATCCGCTCGGCGAGCCCGCGCGGCGGCTCGGTGATCGCTAAGGCCGAGGCGGCGTTCGCCATCGGCGGCGGCACCATGGCGGCGCGAGCCATCCTCCACCGGATGCGCCCGGCGGCGGTGGTAGGGTTCGGCGGCTATCCGATCGTGCCCCCGATGCTCGCCGCCTTCCTGGCGCGCGTGCCGACAGTGCTGCACGAGCAGAATGCCGTGATGGGCAAGGCGAACCGCTTTCTGGCGCGCCGCGTGACGCGCATCGCGACGAGCTTCGCCGAGACGCGCGGCCTTGCCGACGCAGGCAAGGCGGTGCACACCGGCAACCCCGTGCGCGGCCGGGTGATCGCCGCCGCGCGCGCGCCCTTCGAGCGGCCCGAGCCCTATGGCACGCTGCGCGTGCTCGTGTTCGGCGGCAGCCAGGGCGCGAAGGCCTTCGCCGATCTGGTGCCGCCGGCGATCCAGCGGCTCGAGCGCGCCTTGCGCGCCCGCCTTTCCATCGTCCAGCAAGCGCGGCCCGAGGATCAAGTGCGCGTCATCGGTGCCTATGCCAGCGCCGACGTGGCGGCGGAGATCGCCACCTTCTTCCCGGACCTGCCCGCGCGTATCGCCGCGGCCCATCTCGTGATCTGCCGCTCCGGGGCGTCGAGCGTCGCCGAGCTGTCGGTGATCGGCCGGCCCGCGGTCCTGGTGCCGCTGCCGCACGCGCTCGACGACGATCAGAAATACAACGCCCTGACGCTGGAGCGGGCGGGCGGAGCCATCCTCGCCGAACAGGCCGGACTGACGCCCGACGGGCTCGCCACCCTGATCGCGGCGCTTGCCGCCGATCCCGGCAGGCTCGCGGCGATGGCGGCCGCGGCGCGGACGACCGGCCGCCCCGACGCGGTAACGCGCCTTGCGGACGTGGTGGAAGCTGTGGCACGCCGCCAGTTGGTGACAGAAGGAGCCGCCCCATGAAGATGCCGAGCGATATCGGCCTCGTCCACTTCGTCGGCATCGGCGGCATCGGCATGAGCGGCATCGCCGAGACGCTGGTGAATCTCGGCTACCGGGTGCAGGGTTCGGACGTCGCCGAGAGCGCCAACGTGCAGCGCCTGCGCGACAAGGGCATCGAGGTCGCGATCGGCCATCGCGCCGAGAATCTCGGCGCCGCGACCGTCGTCGTGGTGTCCTCCGCCATCAAGCGCGACAATCCCGAGCTCCAGGCCGCCCGCGAGCGGCTGCTGCCGATCGTTCGCCGCGCCGAGATGCTGGCCGAGCTGATGCGCTTCAAACAGGCGATCGCGATCGGCGGTACCCACGGCAAGACAACGACGACCTCGATGGTGGCGGCGCTGCTCGACGCCGGCGGGTTCGACCCGACCGTCATCAACGGCGGCATCATCAACGCCTACGGCACCAACGCGCGCATGGGGGCGGGCGCTTGGATGGTGGTGGAGGCGGACGAGTCCGACGGCACCTTCGTGAAGCTGCCGGCCGATATCGCGATCATCACCAATATCGACCCCGAGCATCTCGACCATTACGGCGACTTCGAGGGCGTGCAGGCGGCGTTCCGGCAGTTCGTCGAGAACGTGCCGTTCTACGGCTTCGCGGTGATGTGCCTCGACCACCCCGAGGTGCAGGCGCTGGTCGGCCGCATCGAGGACCGGCGGGTCGTGACCTACGGCGCCAATCCGCAGGCCGACGTGCGCTACAGGAACGTCGCGCGCGCGGAGGGCGGCTCGCGCTTCGAGGTGGCGATCCGGGACCGGACGACGGGGGCGGAGAAGATCCTCGCCGACCTCGTGCTGCCGATGCCGGGCCGGCACAATGTCGGCAACGCGACGGCCGCCATCGCGGTGGCCGATCAGCTCGGCATCCCCGCCGACGCCATCCGCCGCGGCCTCGCCGGCTTCGGCGGGGTGAAGCGCCGCTTCACCAAGACGGGGGAGTGGCGGGGCGTGCCGGTTTACGACGACTACGGCCATCACCCCGTCGAAATCCAGGCGGTGCTGAGCGCCGCACGCGAGAGCACTGACGGGCGAGTGGTCGCCGTGGTGCAGCCGCACCGCTACTCGCGGCTGAAATCCTTGTTCGACGAGTTCTGCCTCGCCTTCAACGATGCCGACACGGTGCTGATCGCCGACGTCTACTCGGCCGGGGAGGCGCCGATCGAGGGCGCCGGCCGGGACGCGCTCGTTGCCGGCGTCATCGCCGCCGGCCACCGTCACGTGCTGGCGCTGCCGGATCGCGAGGCGCTGGCGCCGACGGTGCGGGGCATCGTGCGTCCGGGCGACCTCGTCGTGTGCCTGGGGGCGGGGAACATCACGCAATGGGCCTATGCGCTGCCGGGCGAGCTTGCGGCACTCGACGCGGGGGAGGCCGCGGCATGAGGACTGTGGCGGGGGGGGCGGATCGGCCCCTGTCCTCCGTGCCGGGGATACCCCACTCTCTGTCCCTCTCCCTCAGGGGGGGAGGGGACCGCGGGGGAACCGCTGCCGTTCCTCGCGACATACCAGAGTGGCGGGACGCCTGTTGGACGGGGAGCCTCGCCCCGTGGTCCCCTCTCCCCTTGCGGGAGAGGGACAGGGTGAGGGGTAAGCCCCGCACACGAACCTCGAAGCGGGGCACCCACCCTCCGAAAACGCCGATGGCCGGGACGGACCCGGCCATCACGCCTCCGCAGCGCCCCTCACTCACTTCCAGCTACATGATCACCGGTTCGCCCCCCAGGCCCGGAACCGGGGTTGGCGTGGGTACGGGGTCGGGAATGTCGCTCTGCGGCTTTTCCCCGATGATGCGGTCGCGCTCGGTGTCGGAGGGGTCTTCGGGCACCTTGCCGGTGCCGGGATTGGTCGGGCGCGGGAAGTCCTTGGGAAGGTCGGTGGGCATGGATGCCTCCTCGTCTCGTCAGGGCACGCCCGGCTCAAGCGGGCTCTCGCCCGGCCGCGGCGCGGGCGCGTTGTCGATGAGATCGGGATCGCCGCCGGAAATGACGGGCGGATTGCGCTGCTCGTCCGGGTTGGGGTTCGGCTCCTCGTCGGGCAGCCGGTCCGGCTCGGGCTCCCGCACGGGCTGCGGCTCGGGCACGGAGGGCGGGGTGGGCGGCACCCGCCCGGGA
>Ga0182738_1006341_pt1 | contig 12288 bp, 9 predicted proteins | sample eDN5th30CBELigMG_FD_128876 | JGI IMG/M metagenome (GOLD analysis project Ga0182738, IMG submission 128876) | Enriched Miracle-Growth compost microbial communities from Emeryville, California, USA - eDNA 5th pass 30_C BE-Lig MG (version 2)... ...
TCGCGCACGAGTTCTTCGGCAGCCGCGCGCTGGCCCAGCATCTTCAGCGCCAAGGCCAGCATGTGCGGCGCCTCGTGCCGGTACAGCGTCTGCAAAGCGCGCTGGTCGCCCTGCGCGCAGGCAAGCAGGGCGGCGTTGTGATCGAAAGAGGAAATAGCCATACATTCTCCGTTTATCCCTTGCGGGCACGTTATTGTATTAGCTGTAGGCCCCGTTTGTGGGCGTGGAGGCTGCGGCGAGTAACAACAGAGCCTGGGCGCAGCCGCAGCATGTCTTTGGCGCCGGCCCCGGAATGCGGGAGATGCCGGCGCAGTGCCGCGCCGATGGACAGCCCAGTAGGGCCCGTCGAATCAAAGCTGGACAAATTTACTGCTACAGGGCTGGACATCTCGAGCGTCCAATATTATTTTGCGTAAGCCGATATCGATGGGTTAAAATACTACCAACACACCCGCCACACGTCCTGCCTTCGGGCAGGGTTCTGCCGAAAGGCAGACGTGCAAAAGGCGGGTTTTTTACGTCTATTCATAATGCAGGTAGCTACTACTGTACGCGTGCCGTTCAATAAGCCAGCTTCTTCACCAGAGCAACTGCTGCAAAAACTGGAGCAGCAGGGTTTGATGGTGAACGCCCAGACTCGGCAAACCGCCCTGTGTTATATGCTGTTCGTGGGGGGATACCGATTAAAAGGGTACTGGCATCATTTGGTGGATCCAGTGACCAAAGCCTTCCCGGATGGCTATCGATTCCAGCAGCTTGCTGACCGCTGTGAATTTGATCGTGAGCTGCGCGCGCTTACGATTGCTGCCATTGAGCGACTGGAAATAGCGGTGCGTGCGGCCATGGCGAATTACCTGAGCCTGAAGCATTCGCCGCATTGGTTCCTGGATGCCGAACTATTCAAGCAAAGTCGTCATCGGGGCGCGGCGGATCTTGTAGCAAAGATCGAGACGGAGGTCGCGCGCGCACGCGACAAAAGCTTCGTGAAGCATTATTTTTCCCGGTACAACGCTCCGCATCTACCGCCCAGCTGGTCGGTTTGCGAATGCGTGACCTTCGGTTTATGGTCAAAAACCTTCCAGTTGTTAAAAAATCCCGACGACCGCAAGGCAATCAGCCAGCGGTTCAATATCGGCCCAACAGAAGTATTTGAGTCCTGGATTCATACTCTGACAGTGGTCCGTAACCTAGTGGCTCATAATGGCCAACTCTTGCGTGTGACACTCGGTGTGGCGCCAAAGAATTTCCGCAGTGCGGGCATACACTTTTCCGATTCAAAGTCATTTTATGCGGTAGCGACGGTGATTAGTTACCTGTTAAACCAGACCGGCTTGCCGCATACATGGCCAGATCAATTGACGGCGTTGTTTGCCAAGTACCCGGAAATTGATCAGGAAGAAATTGGTTTTCCACTCGACTGGCGGTCCCGGGCTGGTTGGCGCTGACAAAGCCATACCATTGGCGGCAGATAGCCGCGCAGGCCTTCTACGATTTGCTGCTGGAACAGCGCGGGCTGCTGCCCAACGAATCGCCGCTCAGGTCGCACAGATAGCTGAGCACCATATCGGGTGCGTGTTTCAGCCTTCCCGCGACGCGTTCGGGGGCGCCGATGTCGACGCCCAGCACATAGGACAGGGTATAGCGATTGGTAATGAAATAAGAGCCCAGCCCCGAGATGGAGACATACAGGTCTATCCAGTCCGCGTCCTTGCGGAAGACCCCTTTGTCCTTGCCTTTCTGAAGAATCTCGGCCAGCGCGGAGCGCAAAGGATTGAACATCTCGGTAATGGCCTTGGACTTCTTGATATGCCGCGCCTTGTGCAGGTTTTCCGTGGAAAGCAGCTGCATGAATCCCGGCTGTTCGATGAAGTATTCAATGGTTTGAACCACGAGCGCGCGCATGTCCGCGATGGGGTCTTCGCCCGTCAGCGCCAATTCGTTCTGGTGTTCCCGCATGGCGCGGTAGGCGCGTTCCATGACTTCGATGAACAAAGCCTCTTTGCCGTCGAAATAATGATAGAGCAGGTTCTTGCTGATCTTGCAGCGCGCCACGATCGCGTCGATGCGCGCGCCGTCGTAGCCTCGCGCGGCGAATTCTTTATAGGCGGCCAGGAGTATGCGTTCTCGAGTGGCCTGGGCATTGCGTACGCGGATATTCGTATCGGTTTTCTTTATTGACATGTTGGCCTGGAGCGGGCGGTTTGCCGCTCTTCCTTGATGAGTGTAACCGAGCGCTGGAGGGGGCGGGCGCTTACAGGAAAACCCTAGTGTCCGATTCCTTGACAGCTTTTGCCGGCTTATTTATTGTACTGACTAGTTAGTTAGTTGTCGCCTCAGGAAGGCGTTTCATTTCTGTGCGGACGCTCCGCACGGCACGGGCACAGGGGAATTCGATTCAATGGACACCATGGTGAAAGCGGAGCGCGGAGTGCGCGTGGGTTGCGATATCGGCGGCACTTTTACGGATATCGTGCTGGCCATGCCCGACGGCAGGCTTTTTGTGAACAAGACGTCCAGCACTCCCCATGACCTGGGGCTGGCGATCGTGCAGGGCTTGCAGACGCTGATACAGCAGGCGGGGATCGCGCCTTCCGACATTACGGAAATCGTGCACGGCACGACGACCGCGTCCAATACCATTCTGCAGAAAGTCGGCGCCCGCACCGGTGTGCTGACCACGGAAGGGTTCCGCGATGTGCTGGAAATCGGCCGCATACGCACGCCGACCATGTTCGACCTGGCCTGGCAAAAGCCCGTTCCCCTGGCGGCGCGCCGCTTCCGGCGCGGCATCCGCGAACGCATGGGCGCGGACGGCAAAGTCGTCACGCCTTTGAACCGCGCCGAGGTCGAATCCGTGGTGCGCGAGCTGGTCGACGAAGGCGTGGACTCCATCGCCATCTGTTTCCTCAACAGCTACATCAATCCCGAGCACGAGCTCGCCGCCAAGGCCGTGATACAGGAATGCTTCCCCGATCTGTTGCTGAGCGTTTCCTGCGAAGTCCTTCCTGAAATCAAGGAGTACGAGCGCACCAGCACGACGGTGGTCAACGCCTACATTCTTCCCGCCATGCGCAGCTACCTGGGCCGGCTGAAGAATGATCTCGAACGCATGGGCATCACGGCCTCGCTGCAAATCATGGCGTCCAACGGCGGCATGATGGGCATCGCCTCGGCCACCGACAAGCCGGTCTTCGCCGTGGCCTCGGGGCCGGCGGGCGGGGTGGCCGGCGCGGCGCAGGTGGGCGTGGCCAGCAAAGAGGAAGAGCTCATCGTCTTCGATATGGGCGGCACTACGGCCAAGGCGTCCATCATCCTGGGCGGGCAGCCTTCTTTGACGACCGAGTACGAATTCCGCGACGGCATCAGCGCGCCCAGCCGCTTCATCAAGGGCGGCGGCTATGTGCTCAAAGTGCCGGCCATCGATATCGCCGAAGTGGGGGCGGGGGGCGGCTCGCTGGCCTGGATAGACGCCGGGGGCCTGCTGTGCGTGGGACCCGAATCCGCCGGCGCCGACCCGGGCCCCGCCTGCTACAGCCGCGGCAACGACAAGCCCACCGTCACCGACGCCAATATGATACTGGGGTATCTGAATCCCGAGGCGCTTGCCGGGGGCAGCCTGAAGGTGGACCCTGAAAAATCCCGCCTTGCGGTGCGGAAATACATAGGCGAGCCTCTGGGGCTGGAACTGTATGCCGCGGCGCACGGCATACGCCGCGTGGCGAACGTGAACATGGCGCGCGCCATCAGGGCGGTCACGGTGGAGCGCGGCCGCGATCCGCGCGAGATGGCCATGATCGCATTCGGCGGCGGCGGGCCTTTGCACGCCATCGACGTGGCCAAGCTGCTGGGCATCAAGCGCGTCATCGCGCCTGTCATGGCGGGCGTTTTCTGCTCGGTCGGCATGCTGACCGCCAATGCCGAACATCATTTCGTCAAGGCCGTGCTGCAGGTGCTGGACCGGCGCCTGCCCCCTTCGGTGCAGGAGGCGGTCGACGAACTCCTGGAACAAGGAAAAGCGGTGCTGGCGTCCGAAGGCTATGCGGACCACATGGTCGACGCCGTGGTCAGCGCCGACCTGCGCTATCTGGGCCAGAGCTCTGAGCTCACCGTGCCGGTGACGGGAAGCTTCAACGACGAGCAGACCATCGCACGCTTGCGGGAAGATTTTTCCCAGCTTTACGAAGCCACCTTCGGCTACCGCAGCGACGAAACGCTGGAGCTCGTGAACCTGCGGGTGATGGTGTCGGGCCGCAGCGAGCGGCGCTTGAACTTTCCCGGCATACGCGTCGATGGCAGCGCGCTGGCGGGGCAGGCCGGCGCCCGCATGGTCAGCTTCGATCCGGATATGCCGCCTTGCGAAACGCCGGTCATCGCGCGCTCCAGCATGGACGCGACGCCGCGCCGCGGGCCGCTGATCATCGAGTCCTACGACACGACCATCATTGTGCCGCCCGATGCGGTGGCCAAAGCGGACGCCATAGGAAACATAGTGATAGACATTGATTCGGAGCAGGCATGAGCGCAGTTGCGATTGAACCCATCACCATAGACCCCATTACTTTCGCGGTCGTCAAAAATGCCATGGACGCCATCGTCGACGAGGTGGCCTACACGGTATTGCGCACGGCGCGCTCGGAAATCGTCAAGGACGTCATGGATTATTCGGCGGCCATTTGCGATCGGGAAGGGCGCATGATCGCCCAGGCCAAGACCATTGCGCTGCACCTGGGCGCCATACCGGAAGCCATGGCGGAAGTCCGCAAGCGCTATGGCGGTACGCTGCAGCCGGGCGATGCCGTTATTTTGAATGACCCCTACGAAGGGGGCATGCATTTGCCCGATATCTTCATGTTCGTGCCCTTCTTCTACCAGGGCGAGATCGAAGGCTATTGCGTGGTGATCTGCCATCATACGGATGTGGGCGGTCGCGTACCGGGCTCGAACGCCAGCGATTCCACGGAAATCTACCAGGAAGGCATACGGATTCCGGCGTTGAAGCTGTATGAGCAGGGCCGGGCCAATGACACCGTAGAGCGCCTGATCGCCCGCAACGTGCGGGTGCCGGATCGCGTGCTGGGCGATTTGCGGGCCCAGTATGCCGCCTGCAAGGTCGGGGTGCGGGAACTCACCGGTCTGCTGGACCGCTATGGCAGGCATGCGGCCCGGGCTTATTTCGAGGAGCTGCTGGATTACGCCGAGCGCCTGACGCGCGAGGAAATACGCCGCTGGCCCAAGGGCAGGTTCACGTTCACCGACTATATCGACGACGATGGCATTTCGCCGGATCCGATACCGATCTGCGTATCCATGACCGTGCATGACGACCATGTCAGCGTGGACTACAGCGGCTCATCGCCGCAGGTGCGAGCGGCCATCAATTCCACATTGTCCTATACCAAGTCCTGCACCTACCTTAGCGTCCGCTGCGCTTTGAAAGGCGATGTGCCCAACAACGCGGGGGTATTCCGCTGCGTCGAGATCCATGTGCCGGAAGGCTCGGTGCTCAATCCGAAAGAGCCGGCCGCGGTGGCGGCGCGCGCGCTGACGGGTTATCGCGTATTCGATGCGATGCTGGGCGCGCTGGCCCAGGTCGTGCCGGACCGCATCCCCGCCGCCGGCGAAGGGGGCAATACCGTGGTCTGCCTGTCCGGCAAGAACGACCAGGGCAAGCCCTATATCATCGTCGACATGATTTGCGGCGCCTGGGGCGGCCGTCCGCACAGCGACGGCATAGAAGCCATTACCAACGCATCGCAAAACCTGTCCAATACGCCGGTGGAAACACTGGAGGCCAAGCACCCCGTGCGTGTCGAGGCGTATGAGCTTCTGCCCGATTCCTGCGGCGCGGGGCAGTACCGCGGCGGCCTGGGGATACGGCGCAGCTACCGCGTGCTGGGCAAGGATTCATTCCTGCAATTGCGCGCCGACCGCATGAAGTTCCAGCCCTACGGCCTGGCCGGTGGCGAGCCTGGAAGCGCGGCCGAGAACCGCCTGGAAAGAGCCGGGCAAGTCCGGCTGCTCCCCAGCAAGGTCGGCATGGCGGTGGAGTGCGAAGATGTGGTCACGCATTGCCAGCCCGGAGGCGGGGGCTTCGGCGACCCGCTGGCGCGCGACTGGGATGCAATCAGCGAAGACGTCTGGAACGGGAAGATCAGCGCGGAATACGCGCGCAAGCATTATCGCGTGGTGGTGGACGGCAAGTCCGGCCGGATCGACGCCCAGGCCACGCAGGCCTTGCGCGCCGGGACGCAGCAGCTTTGAGGTGCAATATCAATCCGGCCTGTCCTGCGGGCCTTTACATGGAGCAAGCATGAAGACGCAATCCATTTTTTTTCGCCGTTTCGCCAGCCTGATGGCCTGTGCGGCCATCGGCGCCGCAGCCTGGGCCATGCCGGCCAGCGCCGCGGAATCGCTGCTGGTGCGCCTGGATTTTTCGCCCTGGGGCATGCATGGCGCGATGCACCTGGCCAAGCAGAAAGGCTGGTTCAAGGAGCAGGGCCTGGACGTGGAAATCCAGGACGGCACGGGCACGATCAATACCTTGCAGTTATTGGCCGCGGGGCGGGTCGATGTCGGCCAAGTATCGGTGGGGACCATGGCGGTCGCCAAGGAAAATGGCCTGGATCTGATTTCCATCGCCGGCTTCGCGCGTACGGGCGATCTGGCCGTCATGCTGGATGAAAAGCTGGGCGTCAAATCGCCCCAGGATCTCAAAGGCAAGAAGATCGTCTGTTTCACCACCAGCCCGTGGGCGCCTTTCATCGAGCCGTATCTGCAGGCCAACGGCCTGAAGAAGGGCGAGGTGGAAATCGTCATGGTGGCCCCCAGCGCCATGGTCTCGACCTATGCCTCGGGCAACGCGGACGGCTTCATGTCGCAAGCGCCTTTCGGCCAGCCCATGGTCAAGAAAACGCGTCCGGCCAGCGCTTTGCTGCTCGCCGACAGCGGCATCAGCTTTCCCAGCTACGGCCTGGTTTCCACGCCGGCCATGCTGTCGTCCAAACGCGATGCCATCAAGAAGCTGGTGCAAGTGCAATTGCGCGCCTGGAACTATATCTACGACGGCCATATCGAGGAAGCCGTGCAGGCCATATTGGCCGAGCGTCCCAATGCGAAGCTGGATGCCGACGTGCTGCGCGGCCAGCTCGAAGCGTACCGCGCCTTCTTCAAGAGCCCCTCTGGCGGCGATCTTCCCATTGGAGTACAAACGGACGAGGATTGGGCCGCCGCCATCAAATCGATGGAACAGACAGGGATGATCAAGGCCGGCCACAAGCCATCCGACTATTACACCAATGCGCTGATCGAGCGTTGACAGGGGAGACCGCGAGTGGCCGGCTTTCTAGAGGTAAAGGGGCTGAACAAGATCTATCGCTCCAAGCGTGCGCCGGTACACGCTTTGCGCGATGTGGATCTCGATATTCCCGAAGGCGAATTCCTGTGCATCGTCGGCCCCAGCGGCTGCGGCAAAAGCACGCTCTTGCGCTGCATAGCCGGGCTCGAGCCCATATCCAGCGGCCGGCTGGCCTTGCAGGGCAGCCAGATCAAGGCGCCGCCCAAGAATATGGGCGTGGTTTTCCAGCGCGACCTGTTGCTGGAGTGGCGCAATGTGCTGGACAATGTGCTGATCGCGGCGGAATTCCATGGCCTGGACCGGAAATCCCATGAAGGCCGGGCCCGCGAACTATTGTCTTTGTTCGGCCTGAAAGACTTCATCGACCGGTATCCGCGCGAGCTCTCGGGCGGGATGCGGCAGCGCGTGTCCATCTGCCGCGCGCTCTTGACCGATCCCCAGCTATTGCTGATGGACGAACCCTTCGGCGCTCTGGATCCCTTTACGCGCGACGAGCTCAATTCCGAATTGCAGCGCACCTGGCTGGCGACGGGCAAGACGGTGGTCTTCATTACGCATTCGATCAGCGAAGCGGCGTACTTGGGCAGCCGGGTCGTCATCATGGCGCGCAACCCGGGCCGCATAGAAAAAATCATACCGGTCGAGCTGGAGCGTCCGCGCGGACTGGATGTCCGCGATACCGCCCGCTTTGCCGAGTATGTCGTGGAAATCCGCGAAACCTTCCGGGAACTGGGTATCTATAAGGGCTGAAGAACATGAAGCATTTTTGGCTGAAAACGGAACGCGGCCGCTCGATCCTGCTGACCACCCTGGTGCTGCTGGCCCTATGGGAAGCGGGCGTGCGCCTGTCCGGAGTGCGCGAATTCATGCTGCCGGCGCCCAGCAAAATCGTCATGGAGTTTTTCGATTCGCCCGGCTACCTGCTATTGCAGAGCCTGGATACGCTGCGCACCACGGTGGCGGGGTTCGCGCTGGCCGTGGTGCTGGGCGTCATCGCGGCCATAGGCATTGTTTATTCACGCTTTCTCGACCGCACCCTGTATTCGCTGCTGGTGGCGATGAACGCCGTGCCCAAAGTGGCGCTGGCCCCCTTGTTCGTCATCTGGCTGGGCACCGGAGCTGCGCCGAAGATCGCCATCGCCATGCTGATCGCCATTTTCCCGATTTTGATCGACACCGTGCTCGGACTGAAATCCACGGATCCCGAAATGCTGGACATGGCGCGGGTGAACCAGGCGTCCAAAGCCAAGGTGTTGTGGAAGATCCGTTTCCCCAATGCGCTGCCCAGCCTGTTCGCCGGCATGAAGGTGGGCGTGTCTTTCGCCCTGGTCGGAACCATTGTGGGCGAATTCGTTGCCGGGGGATCGGGGCTGGGGCACGTCATTTTGGTCGCCCAGGGCAGCTTCGATACGCCGACGGTATTCGTTGCGCTGGCCTTGCTGTGCGTGCTGGGCGTGGTGCTGTTCAAGGCCATAGAAATGGTCGAGGCCCGTTTGCTCGGCTGGCATGCCTCGCAGCGCGGCCCCGCCGGCGAAATCGCGGCAGTGGGTTCCTGAGCCAGGGGCCTCGGGGCGGGCCCTTGAAGCGCTTGCCGCGGGGCGTGCGCATTCCGCCGGATCTGCTTGTGCGTGTCTCGCCGCGCTGGACGGCAGCGCGCAGCGCCGCAACGTACAATATGTGGCGCCGTCGTCTAGGCGACCCTATCCGGGCGACCCTCCCCGGGCGGCCCTGTCCGGGCGACCCCGTCTATAAGCAAGCTCAATGAGATACACCCCGCGCGGGCCCGCGCCCGCAACATCCCGCAGCGACCTGCACGCCATCAAGGAATTGCTGCCCTTCGTCTGGCAGTTCAAATGGCGGGTCCTGGCGGCCATGGCCTGTCTGGTGGCCGCGAAAATCGCCAGCGTGGCGCTGCCGTTCTACCTGAAAGACGTCGTGGACCGGCTCAGCGTGCCCGCAACCATACTGGCCTTGCCGGTCGCCGCCTTGCTGGGCTACGGGTTTGCGCGCCTGGCGACCTCGGTGTTCGGCGAGCTGCGGGACGCCCTGTTCGCGCGGGTCACCCAGGGTTCCATACAGCGCATCGCCACGCGGCTGTTCGAACATCTGTTTTCCCTGTCGCTGCGTTTCCATATGCAGCGTCAGACCGGCGGGCTCAGCCGCGACATAGAGCGCGGCACCAAGGGCATCGGCTTCCTGCTCAACTTCACGGTGTTCAATATCCTGCCCACCCTGCTGGAAATAGGCATGGTGGCGGCCGTCCTGCTGTGGCGCTATGACTGGCCGTTCGCGGTGGTCACCTTGGGCACCATAGCGGCCTATATCGCCTTTACCCTGGCCGTCACTGAAAAGCGCATGGTGTACCGGCGCAGCATGAACGATCTGGACAGCAAGGCCAACAGCAAAGCCATCGATGCCCTGCTCAACTACGAGACCGTCAAGTACTTCGGCAACGAAGGCTACGAGCTCGACCGCTACGACAAGAACCTGGGCCGCTGGGTGGATTCCGCCATCAAGAACCAGGTGTCGCTGAATTTCCTGAACATGGGGCAGGGCGCCATCATCACCCTGGGCATCACGCTGCTGCTGTGGCTGTCGGCCGACGGCGTGGTGGCGGGGACCATGTCGGTGGGCGACGTGGTGCTGGTATCGGCCTACCTGACGCAATTGTATGCGCCGCTCAATTTCCTGGGCTTTGTGTACCGGGAAATCAAGCATGCCCTGGCCGACATGGAGCGCATGTTCGGGCTGATGGCGCAGGGGCAGGAAGTGGCGGACGAACCGGGGGCCCGCAAGCTCAAGGCGGCGCAGGCCAGCGTGGAATTCGAGAACGTGGATTTTTCCTATGAAGCCAACCGCCGGATATTGTTCGGCGTTAATTTCACCATTCCCGTGGGCGGCACCCTGGCGGTGGTGGGATCGTCGGGCGCCGGCAAGTCGACGCTGTCCCGCCTGCTGTTCCGCTTCTATGACGTGGATGCGGGCGCCATCAAGGTGAACGGCTTCGATATCCGGCATCTGACGCAGGCCAGCCTGCGCCAGCACATAGGCATCGTTCCCCAGGATACGGTGCTGTTCAATGACAGCATCCTCTACAACATCGCCTATGGCAACCCGCTGGCCAGCCACGAAGAAATCGTCCAGGCGGCCAAGGCGGCGAGCATCCATGATTTCATCATGGGCCTGCCGGAAGGCTACCAGACCCAGGTGGGCGAGCGCGGCCTGAAACTATCGGGCGGCGAAAAACAGCGGGTCGCCATCGCACGGACGCTGCTCAAGGATCCGCCCATCCTCGTCCTGGACGAGGCCACCAGCGCCCTGGATACGCGCACCGAAAGGGCGATACAGGAACAGCTGAGCCAGATCGCCAGGAACCGCACTACGCTGATCATTGCGCACCGTCTGTCCACCATCGTCGATGCGGACGAGATCCTGGTGCTGGAACAGGGCAGGGTGGTCGAACGCGGCACGCATCGCGAGCTGATCGCGCACGGCGGTCGCTATATGCAGATGTGGGCCCTGCAGCAATCGGCGGCCGACACGGACTGAATCGCCGCCGCGGGCCCGCTGCGCGGCGGATGTTTGATTTTTGTCATCCCGGCGCCACGCCATCCAGAAGTCTTTGACTCATATAGTACTAAAGTGGTACTATATCGACATGCTTATAAATGGAGTAAACGCGGATGCTGCGCATCAGCAAAATCATTGACTACGGGACGATGGTGCTGACCCATATGGCCGCGTGCCCCGATCGCGTTTTCAGTGCCGCGGATCTCGCGTCCAGCCTCGGGCTGGGGCAGCCCACCGTCAGCAAGATACTGAAGCTGCTGGGCCAGCGCGAGCTGGTGAAGGGCATACGCGGCGCGCGCGGCGGGTATACGCTGGGGCGACCGGCAAACCTTATAAGTATAGCCCAAATCATCGATGCCCTTGAAGAACAGCCATTCGGGTTGACGGAATGCACCGCCATGCCGGGCGCCTGTACGGTCGAGGCCGGTTGCCATATCCGCAGCAATTGGCAACGCATCAACGCCATCGTGCGGCGCACGCTCGAAGAAGTCAGCGTGGCCGACATGGTGCGCCCCACACCCATAGAATTTCCCCTCACCGCGCATTCGGCGCCCGCGGCAAAAGCCGGGGGCCGCAGCCGCGTTTTGCACGACCTGGAGTCCTCGTAAATGAATCCTGTAACCGAACCCGTGGCGGTCGACCCCATCGGCTCCTTCCTCGATCGCGAATATACCGCGGGGTTTGTGACCGATATCGAGTCTGTCACCATACCCAAGGGCCTTTCGGAGGATACGATACGCCTGCTGTCGGCCAAGAAGGGCGAGCCCGAATTCATGCTGGAATGGCGTCTGGCGGCCTACCGCCATTGGCTGACCATGGACTTGCCCGAATGGGCCAAGGTCAGCTTCCCGCCCATCGACTTCCAGGACATCAGCTATTATTCGGCCCCCAAGAGCAAGGCCGACGGCCCCAAGAGCCTGGACGAAGTCGACCCCGAATTGCTGCGCACCTACGAAAAGCTGGGCGTGCCGCTGCACGAGCGCGCGCGCCTGGCCGGCGTGGCCGTGGATGCGGTCTTCGACTCGGTGTCGGTGGCCACTACCTTCCGCAAGCAGCTCGCCGAAGTCGGCGTCATCTTCTGTTCGTTCTCCGAGGCGGTCAAGGAACATCCCGACCTGGTGCGCAAATACCTGGGCACGGTCGTGCCTCCCGGCGACAACTTCTATGCGGCGCTGAATTCCGCGGTGTTTTCGGACGGCTCTTTCGTCTTCATCCCCAAAGGGGTGCGATGTCCCATGGAGCTGTCCACGTATTTCCGCATCAATGCGCAGGAAACGGGGCAGTTCGAACGCACGCTCATCATCGCCGAGGAAGGCGCTTCGGTCAGCTACCTGGAAGGCTGTACGGCGCCCATGCGGGATGAA
>Ga0182738_1006342_pt1 | contig 12286 bp, 11 predicted proteins | sample eDN5th30CBELigMG_FD_128876 | JGI IMG/M metagenome (GOLD analysis project Ga0182738, IMG submission 128876) | Enriched Miracle-Growth compost microbial communities from Emeryville, California, USA - eDNA 5th pass 30_C BE-Lig MG (version 2)... ...
CATATCACACCAAGCCTCTGTCAAACATGCACTTTTCATTCTTAGAAATGAAGTGTCTCATTTTTTCACAAAAATAAGTTTCAGGCGATCGATTTCGATGATCAGCAAGAGCTGGTTCAATTTCAACCTTCAAGTGGACTGTAGAATTCCTCATCTATAATCAAAAAAAGTATCTCTTGATAAAAGAAGAAGAAGATGCAGTTAACCTGGAGACTGGGAATATTAAGAATTCATGGTTCTTAAAATTGCACTCTTGGGTTTAATGAATCACTTATTATATTTTAATAATGTAAAATTTCTGGCTTCAATTTTTAAATTTGTTGGCAAAAAATACACCTTGTTTTCCTTGAATTTGGGAACGAAAAAAAAGAGATATTATGGGGAGAAAATTTTTATTTTCTTTATAGACCACCTTTTTAAAGTGAATAAAGGACATAAGATAAGATTATCAATTTCTTTGTGACTTTCAGCAACATTTATTTTTTATTTAAAAAAAAACTATAAAGATAAAAGTAAAGTCGACAATCAAATATTAAGAGATAGAGAGGTCCTGAAAGCCTTGGTAATTTTCATCATTCAATGAACCAGAAAAAGCCAGCCAGCTTCAGCTTCAGGAGATATTCTTTACTAATCATGAAAAGTTTATATTTAATAGGTCGCAAAGATCAAACCTTTCTGCCCTTTGTTTTGTCCGCTGGCTTCAAAATTTGGAAAGAGCAAACGAGGTTTTCATCAACGCTCATTAAAGCAGCTAAAGACAAATGTTATTCATTATTTCTTGACTGTAAAAAAATACCAGAGTTGTCAAACTCACCGCAATAGTTGGGAGCTGAAAACACAGTCACCAATTGTCTTTTTCCAAAGAATTCATATCCATCCTCAACGACCTAGGGTTTCCTTTAATTTTAATCATCTTTCAACAAGTTACTTGATGGGCTCTGCAAATCAAATCGAGCTCGTGCTTCTTTAAGAATGTTGAAATAATTTCTTGTCCGAAAACATATGAAACACCTCTTTCATTCTCAGCCCAGCCTTTTATATCTTTATCAGGATCTGACCAGAGCAAATCACACAACAATCCTAATCGACATCTCAGTATTGATTTTTTTTCTGTTACCTTCATCTGGAACTTCAGTAGGTCTCATAATGCGAGTAATTTGTTCCAAGTTTGTAAGATCAGGGCTTAAGCCACCGTGCATGCAGATGATCTTGTCGTCAATCAAAGCTGCCACGGGAAGGCAATTGAAGCAATCTCCAAATAATTTCCAGATCTTAAAGTTGTATCTTCTTTTACCTATGCTTTATTATTTTTTGAAACAACATCAAATCTTACATTCATCGTAGAAGCCATAAAGGCGATTGATAGATGAGCATTCGTGATTTCCTCTCAACAAAAAGAAATTTTCAGGATACTTGATCTTATATGCAAGCATCAAGCAAATAGTTTCAAGACTTTGCTTGCCTCTATCCACATAGTCTCCCAAGAAAAGGTAATTGGCCTCAGGGGGGAAGCCACCGTAGTCAAAAAGTCTGAGAAGGTCATAGTATTGCCCATGGATATCACCTACAGAGTTAAACATAACTTTCATGACGACTACCGCAGATTTTCAGGGGTGCTTCCAGCTCCAAAAGAATAGGTTGACTGATGAAAATTTCTCGGGCTTTATTAACAACAAAAGAAATTTCATTCTCCAACAGATTCACTTGCTTTCCGGGCTTTGAACCCTTCACGCTGAGGAGCTTCTCAATGATTTTATCAATGTCAAGTTCATTTCCTTTGGTTGAAGAGATCATGCTTTTGTTAAAATTGAAATAATTTTAAAAGAGAATGAATTTAATTCGTGAATCTATCAGGATATTTGAGAGGTCTTCATTGAAAATATTAAGCTAAAATAGTTTAAATTCCCAAACACAATGATTATAAAAAATTTTTCTATGCGAAAAAGAAAACTCATCCTGCTCATCATTCATCCAGCATTTTTCTCAATCCTCCAAAAACTCAATCCCAAAAAGTCTCTATGAATATGAATTCCCTACACTATTAAAAAAAACTCACTCCTTTAACGATAAATAACCTACTTGCGAGGAACTCTTTGGAAAAAATATGAGATGCAATCTTCGAAATTCAAAGGAAGGCAGGAAAACACTTTAAAAGTCCATCTGAAGCTTCTACTAAAAATTGATATAATTTCTTAGTCTTTTAATTAATAAAACTTCCAAATTTAGAACAAAACAAAAAAATTTTCTTCTTTAATTTTTTTTTCAGTCAACAAGGAACCCTATCTCTTGCATTTATTTTCTTTCACTTGGTAGATATTTCATTTTTCAGCAGAAAAAAACTTTTTCTCAGCACATTATGCGGTCATCAAATGAAAAAAAAAATTTCAAGATTTGAAAGTCTCCATCTGATTTTTTTTTTTAAAAAGAGAGAGTCTTGATGAGTAAGGTCATAAGACTTTCAATTCAAAGAGAATGATTTCAATCCAATATCAAGTCTTTGAAAATTAAAAATTCCAGGAGAGAAAAAAATTTACTCAAAGCTTCTCTTTTTCCTGCCAACGATTTCACTTCAAACCAGAGAATTTGAATCCCCTCAAAATGTCCGGACTGTCCGTTTTTGGAAAAGAAATGTCCATTTTTAGAAGATGAGACTGGACAAAAGAAAAAAATTCTTGAAATAAAAATATTTCTAATTTTTTTCGAAGAAAAAAGGTCTCAAAGAAGTCAGAAAATGAAAAAGGAATAAGGATGTGCTTTTTGAGAGTCAGCAGAATTTCAGCTTAAAATATTCCCTGAAGCCCAAGGTCCATTTTTCACAGATGTCACTTATCAGAACGTTCACTCTTTTTGAAGACGCTCAAAAATGCTGCTTCAAATCAAGAAATTATCTTTATGCTTTGACGCTCTTGAGGACTTGTTTTGAAGTTTTCCGTGTTGCTTTTTCTTTTTTTTTTCAAATTTTCTTGCTTGAATATTCATTTCACTTCCAATATCTTTCAAGCTCTTTCAAGCAAAAAGAAAAAAAAATAGAGAATAATTTTTTCTGATCAACTCAATGCTTGGAGTCAAAAATCTATATCACCAGAAAATCACTATTTGGAAAGGGATTTTCATGCTAAACAGAATGCAGGTTTTCAAAAATTTCGTCCAAAAGTTTAAGAGCCTTTAGACAATATTTGACAAAATTTTGAGAAGTGAAAATAAAATATTCTAGAATCATTTTCCATGAGTTTTAGCAGCAGTTATTTCGAAAGAAGAGTGCCTCTCTGGTTGATCAATCAGAGATAAATATTTATGAAATAGAGAAACTACTTTCTCAACGCCATGAACGAAGATTCAAGAATGTTTGCTGAGGATCAGGCCAGCCTTCTGACAAAACGAGACGAGTCTCAATATAAATTAGATTTATCAAATTAAAAAATAAAAAGTTTTTCTATCGAATCTCAAATCCTGCGAAATTACAATGGAAACTGTGGAATGTGTGAACAAGCTCCCTGAAGATGTGAAACAATGCTTGGACCCAAAAAAGGTTTTCATGTTCTCAAAGTCGTATTGCCCCTACTGTGAAACTGCAAAAGATCACTTAGATAAACTTGGAGTTCCTTATCAAGCTATTGAATGTGATGAAGTTCCTATGACCATGACTCAAAAGAAACAGCTTTTTACTATGAGTGGAATCAGCACTTTTCCAAACATTTTTATCGGGAATAAGAGTATTGGTGGCTGCGATAACCTTCTCAAGCTTCATGCCAAGGGCGATTTGAAAAAACTCCTTCAACAAGCTGGCATTAAACATAATTAGATGTGTCTCGAAAATTCACAGTTCATATTGTATTTTTTTTTCCAATATATTTTATTCATTCACAAAAAAGATACAATTCATAAAATGTCTAAGTCATCAGAATGTTTATTCCATGAAAAAATTTCATTCGACTTTTTTTTTCAACACCCAACTTTTTTTTTTTCTTCTTCAATGAATAAAAAATTCGTCATATGGAGATTTTTTGGAATCAGAACGTCAGGGTCAAAAAAATTGAAATGCTTTTATAACACGAAAAAATAGTGGCCTGCCCTTATTCGATTTATGCTCTTAAAATTATAAGACTGGTGGTGGTGGAAATAGATATATAATATATCTCTCTCCTAATTAAAAATGAGTTTTTTGACCCCTTTCCAAGTGATATTCATTTTGGAAAAATTTAAACTCATCAAAAAAGAATTTATTGAATAATTTTCCATTCCAAAGCCTTCCAAAAAAGATATTTCCTCAAGTCAAAGTACAAAAAAATAACTTCACTATTTACCAAATTTTATCCTAACTATTAAATATTTACAAAGGAAATTTTTTTATTCGAGTAGTTAATGCTTTAATACGGAATCAAATAAGCGTTATGTATGTGATGGAAAGCAGTGGCACCATTTTTTTAGATACAATGGTAACGAGCTTTGTTATTTATTAGAAAAGTATTTTTTATATATTTTGTGTCTGTATTGTAAAATAAGGAATACACCCGTCAGACTCAGTAATCCAATGCCCAAAAGGCCCCAGCCTCTCTCCCAAAAACTCTTCTGCTCTTTCAAAATCTCAATCATCGACAGAGGGATACTTTTTGTCCTAATTTGGCTTTTAGAACTTGAAAAACACAAACTTACGGCTTCTCAATAACTGTATATAAAACTTCAATCAGCTCGTCCAACTTCTTTTCCTTGACTGAAATTTTTGGCACTGTGAAGGATTCGGCATCTGAAAGCTTCACGGATTCAGATAAACTTTGATACGATTGTAAAGGCTTGCTGTTTTCGTATTTTGTCTGCACCACAACTCTGGGAACATAATCTGGAATAATTCGTCCGATATCATTGATAAAGAGATTTGCTTTATTTTCATCATCAAATAATATCAGCAATATATCACACCTAGAAGAGGCTTTAGGACCGATCAATTAATATTCTTGGTTACTTGAGCATTTTTTCTTCGTTCTCCAAGATGCTATCCACTTCGATCAATGGAATTTCAGTGAAAATAAAGTATTTTGTCTTATGGTTTGGGAATGTAATTGGGGTGATCACACTCTTTGTTGAGGGTGAAGGAACATGTAACTCAACAAATCTTTGTGAGATAAAGTAGTCAAGTAATTGTGTCTTGTGAAATCAGCAATGAGAAATTTTATTCGCTTACTTTTCCGGAACCTCCATGTCCAATCACATAAATATGAAACACATTTCTCTCAGAAGTTCTCAAGAGGTCACTCAGATTATCCTTTTTACTTTTAAAAATTTAGATTATTCTCAGATTTTCGAAAATATCAACTTTGTAGTTTTAAAAGCATCAGCCAAAGACCCTCTAAAGCCAATATATTTCAAGAACTTGAAACATCTTTTATAGTCATTATTCGTCAACAAGCTACAATCAAATTAAATAAATGCAAACCATCTATGTCATTACTGCCAGAGACATATCCATGATTGTTCTGAAATACAAATTTCATCATCGTAGATCTCAGTTTTTACGAGCCTTTCGATATTTGTCCATGGCAATGCTTTGAATAGATTAAAACTCCACTCTCCAACAGATTGAAGTAATACTATTGATGGGATCGAAGATTTCAATAATTCCAGAATAATTTAAAAGTTGAGCTTTAGAATGCTGTCTGAACAATCGTTTAAGGAACCCAATGCTTGTTCCTGTCAATTCTACGGATTGTGATTTTTTCTCATCAAGAATCAGCCTAACGAAAATCAGTTAAAATTTCATTCTCATAGCAAGAATACTCGTCTTCAAACTGCTCTTCATTGATTTCAAGTTTTTCATTATACCCAAAATGCCTTAAAATAGTCTAGAAAGATCAGCATTAAACACAAGAATTCCTATTCTTATTTGATACCCAACAAGTCTGGATTTTCATCATATCAATACATTTTTTCTGAAGTCCGACAAATCCTTCAAAAGTTATGCCCTGATCTGTGACTCCATCTTCAACCTTTTGACATGTTAATCTGATACACCTGAAACAAATACTTCTTCACGGATAACATCTTTGATTCCTTGAATGTCTCTATTTGTTAATTCGCCATGAAAAGCTTCAATTTGAAATTTTCGAAGCTCTTCGTCACTGAGAAGCCTATCTCCATCCCTATCGCATAAACGGAATATTCTCTTCAAAGCTCTTTTGAATTCATCTTTTAGGACCTTTTCATTTTAGAGGTTTATTGCGTTAAACTGGAGCTATACTCTTTGCCTGGCATCATAAAGCGGTGAAAGTGGGAAAAGCACCACTTTTTGAGCACAGTAGATCACATCATGAAGGCATTTGCCAAGAAGAGCTGAACATTCCAGACCAATTTCGACTTGCTAGAAATTTGTAAATATTCAATTTGCATTTTATTGATTATAATCTACTTTATAGTCCTTCATCAGAGGTTTTATGACTTCGTGCATTCGGAAAACTTCTTCAGACTCTTTTACCAAATCTAATTTTGTTGCAATCACAATCACTGGCACCTTTATTTGAAATCTCAAGCCACGACATGTAATTCGTAATTTTATACCTGGCTGTTGATCTTGTTAATCTTTGGCATCCATCTTGTTTTCAGCCCATCAACGGTCTCTTTTTTCGATATATCGTACAACAACAATAAGACATCAGCTTCTTTGATTGATTCATTGATTTGAACCTCATTCTTTATTTCGCCTAACTTTATTACCAAAAAGTCCCTCCAATTTTTTACTTGAGGAGTCAATCAGGATTGTACTCACATCGTGTGTTTGAACATACATTTCTGGTGGCAAAATTACTGGAGCAATGACAGCATCCACCTAAAATAAGTATCACATGAATCTTAAAACTATTACTTGCTCTGGAAAACTGTCAGAGATCAATGTTGTAATCAAGGATGTCTTGCCAACTCCCTCTAACAAATCAGACCAACTGAGTGGGTGTAGAAAAAATTACTGTCTCCCAGGAAGACTATTCTTATTTTCTTGTTCTTGAGATTCATCCAAAATACAATTTTATATAAAATGTTCAATAAATCCTCTTCAAGGAAATATCAAAAAAATATATTGACCTGAAAAAATTTGTTCAATGTACCGTAATTTTATTTCAGACTCACAGAGAAAAATTTCTGTTACTCTCATGAGTCAACACCAAACCAGCTTGTAACTTTAATTTCAATTTGAAAGGAAATTCTTTTTCAAAATTAAAATTGGATCTAACCTGAAACTTGCATTCAATAAATCGAATTTCTTTTTCAATAAAGGGTTTTTGCCAATACAATGAAAAAGATAATATATTGAAGTAATTTTATTTAAATTTAAGAAAACTATAGATCGTCAAGTAAACCAGGATCTCTGGCTTTGACGGTTTCGATATATTGAGAATGTTTTTCATTGAACCATGCATTTTGAAGAATTGTACATTCAAGATCACCAATCTTTCCTTGGAAATCCTCGTCTTTTTCTAGAATAAATTTGACTTAGATATTTTGTTCGGAAATAATTCTCTTTACCAAGCTTAACCACGGAAACTATTGCCAAACCGATATTATTTATGCTTCCAATAATTTTTCCAATATTTAAGCCACTACCATTCTTGATAACTTTATTTGATAAATCTGTTTTGAAGGTTTCATCATAAAAGTCCAAAGTCACATTTCCAACTAAATTACTTTGTTAAAAATAGTCTCTAAAAATGGATTTTACGGAGAGATTCTGGAATCTCAGCAACATTTGGAGTTTTTATTGTAAATGGCAATATTCTTTTTCTAATCACACCGGTATGATAACTTCTTGCTGTCAACTCTTGTCCAATATATCTTCCTATACAGGTTTAGGTGAATCATATCTCGCTTATTCTCTGCCTTTGGAAAGATCTAATCCGTTTAAAAAGTCCAAGTTAGCAGTGAAAGGCAAACAGGAAATGAGTTCGACACCCTCAGCAACTCCGAACATCATTCTAATCTTATCATAAGTTCTTTGGGTTGTTTTTTCTTCAACATATTCTCTGTCAACATCAAATCGATCATCGCCAGCTGAAGTTACGACTCTCGCGCCAAGCTGAGCAAGTCTTGGATCCACAAATCCAAAATCACAATAATCTCCATCATCTTCCAACGCTTGCTCTTCATCATGCTCACTACTTTTCCAGGATGTTCCACAATGTGATGGATCCGCTGACAGGAAAGAACTCTATTATTGATAAATTTAATTCTTCAGAAATGTCTGGAATTACGGTGATACTCCAGATTTTTAGTTGCTCAGAGATGTCTTCAATATGGAGATTTTTACGAAAAGTGTATTTTTTAATATGTTTCAACAAATCATCAATTAACAGCTTATCACAATCAATCCAGATCTCATTCTCCTTAGCTTCTTTCCTTCCTGATGCATAACTAAGTTTGAAATGAATTAACATTTAAAATTATTATCCCAAATTACACATGAGGTTTGTTCAGTAAGGCGTCTGTAATAATTCTTCCGTTTGCATCCAGAAAAGCTGTTGCTAAAGAAACTTTTGTTGTGTCAGATTGGAATTTTTGAAGGTCATTCGTGCACAATCCTTGTAAAAGACTAGAATTTTTATCTATTAGTTTTTTATTATACGGACTCATAGGTGTGTCTTCCAGTCACGCAGACGATCCCCCTGCCTTCAAGGGGAGATAACACGCCCATCTTTTGCTTTGACTTCACAGTCGAAAATAATCTTCTGATTGTGGAATTCATTTTTGAAAAACAGCTAATTTTTATTTTGAGACTAATTGCGGTGGTAATGGTAATCTATTCTGAAACTATTTCTGACACCTTAAAAATTCTTTTCTTGGCGAACAAACTCGCCTTTTCCAGGAGATATAATATAATTTCCAGTGTCCAGTGTAAACATACATAAATACGGTATTATTCAAAAATTAGTTGAATTTCCTTTAAATGTCGTAGAGAAGATATCTTTGACAAAAATGCTTTGAGATATCATTGTGAATAAAACTAAAAGGAATCCTATCAGCAAACCAACAAAAATCTGTTGTTTCCATAAAGGACGTTGTTTTTGAGAAATTGAAATCAAGCCACCTTTTGATTTTTTCTGGAGTCTATGAGTGTAGTATTTATTTATGGTTTTTGAGTGTTTTTCAGGCATCAAAAATGATCTACAACAAACATTTTGTTTAGAGTGAGAGATTTATGAGTCCTTTACTGATCTGGAAATGGTTTTTCGAGCGCAGAAATTAGTTTGTAGATATCGCATTTCTTCTCCATTTCTATTGTAGTCGATATCAAAAGCTCAACATCTGTTATCTCTAAATGCTGGAAGAATGAATGCAAAATCGTCATCTACGAGAATAAAAATTAAAATCATATATCAAGAAGATTTAAGTTTTTACATCAAGCTCTTCATTTGAGCCTAAGAGCTGCTCTCTTGTCATTAGTAAAACTGCAGCACACATATAGATTATTGAATATGGAGGACTGCAAATCAGATAGTCAAATATTCTCAAAATTATGCTCATATTTTTGAGCGAATGTGAAAACCAAGTCAACATCCAAGGCAATGCAAATATTGGAACACCTCTAAACAAATCATTAGACTATCGAGATTCACCTCTACTGGTAGAATGAGTTCACGGTATCTGCAAACCAAGGATCAAATTTATGAACTATTCTCAAAATGAGTTGCAGCTGGAGAGTCACACTTTGCTCAAAAGGGTATTTCAATGCATCTGTGGAAAGATTTATAGAAAGAAAGCAATTTCAACTTATCTAAAATAGACATAAGCTAATTTTTGCATCGCCTTTAGACCGCTATCTTGTCCCAAAGTATACATCAGTATCGTTCCCACATCATGGAATCCCTGCAAAAATCATGTTATATTTGGACTTTTTTATTTGTTGCGATTTACCTGGAAGTAATGATAGTTTTGATAGAAAGAGAAAAATGTTTGAAGCATTTCATTCAAATTATTTCGATGATATTCACTAATTCCTTTTAGATCTCGAATTTCTAAAGTGCAAGGTTACATTTCTTCATTGGGGAGATTCTCAAAATAATCAAGAGAAAAAAGAGATCTCTGCACATCAATATAAATTTGATGCTCATAATTGTGCTTTGTCTTTAACTTTGCAGCTTTCTCTAAAAATTCTTCAGATTCCATTTTTTTATCGTTTACTTTTGAGTGTTGAAAAGTCTTTTGCCAAAAACCTATCAGCTTGTAAATCATTAATTATAGTATTCCAAGCGATATTTCTTCCATATTGGTTCCCAAAACCATGTACTCTACCATATTCTCTCAATCTATTCAAATTTAACTTCATTTCCATGAAAATCTATCTTATTTCTTCTTACTGGCTTCACTTCAAAGATATCCAAAAGCTCTGTCAAATCTGCTTCTTTATCCGGAGTTCTATGAGTCGGGCTTGGGGTTCTATGTGTTGGACTTGGAGTTGTCATTCTTGCTAAAATCCTTAAATTATTCTTTTTCTTAGCTTACTTCGGTCTCTCTTGAATAGAAAAAATAAAAAGTTTTTAATTTATACTTTCAAACTCTGACTGAAACCCTTTAGAATAAAAATTCCCTGTTTTTCTCTTCAATTCCTCCTCAGATTAAATCATCCATTTCAATATCACTGCTCCCCAAAAGACTTTTTGAGTTTTGAGGGAAAGCCTGAATTTGTATGTACACCTTTTTAAAACTTTTCTGATAAGAATTTGTTCAATTTTTAGTCTTAGAAGAACTCCCCAAACAAAAATATTTTTCAAGAGATTTTATACTCTAAATCAAGTTATCTTCAAACATTACGTAAAATAATTTTTTGCGCACAATCCTCATAGCTGAGAGAAAAATTTTCCACATGAGGATGATTTTTTAATTATTCCTTACCTTAAAATGTAAAGCGCAACTTTATTTGTTCGCCTCTATAAATATAATTTTATCACGTTTAATCTATATAAATATTTCGTAAACTCCAATAACTAACCCCATGATTAAATTACCAAACCTCGTTGATTTCTTCACTTCATATGGTAGCTACCACCACAACAAAGTGTAATCATCTCTAAATCAACCAAACTCTTATTTTGTAGGAATAAAATCATCCACTTCATTTGCATCCCCCAAATTTTCGTTTCCCTCTTTGCTATGATCAAGCACAAAACTTTCGAATACGATCTCTTTGGAACCAAATTAGTCCCTGTCGACTTCAATCTTATCCTTTTACTTGTCATCCTCGTCGGCTACGTTCAAGTTGATTTCATCTCTGGAGTAAACGAATCAACCAGATTTTTTTTCCTAAGTTTTTAAGCTTGTTTCTTCCGCTTTTTACTTCTCCACTTATGTCCTCAACAACTACATTTACGAAATCTGCAGACAAAAAGATCTCTTGGATATCCACTTCAAAGTTGCCCTTGCTCTCCATATTGTCACTTGGGTCTCCCAATTTGTTGGTCATGGAGTGTTCGAAAGTAAACAAAAATTTTTCCCCACCTCAATAACACTTGAATAGAGAGAAAGCCAGCTCTTACTGATAACCTCTTGTTAACTCTTGTTGCTCCTGATTTCGTTATCCTTGAAGTATAAGAGTGGATTTAAACACTAATCTAAATACTATTTCAGGCTCTTTTCTATTTTGGCTACAAGAAGGATGTTTATCAAGAGTGTGAAAGAAGAATTGAAGAAAATATTCGTAAGTTTAGAGAAGGAAAAGAGGTGAATGGAAAAACCAAAGCTAAAACTAACTAAATCAAAGCCTTGATCAAGAATTCATTTCATTTGGCCTGATTCAAATCGCAACGATTGCATATAAAACAGTGCTTCTATCTTCACTTACATATATGTTAAATTACCATAATGCTATATTTTTCGTCAAATAATTCGAATCTCATCTCTCCTCTTCTCTATCAATTTTTTATGGATCAGAAATGAATTCTGCCCTTGAAATTACTCTATGAATTCAAAGAAGCTCTCGTCAATTCAAGGTTTTTAACAATATTATTAATGTAATTGGCAGTCATTTGAACTATAAATATAAACTGTGTATCCAGCATATGATACGCTTGTGTAAGGCATTGCCTTCCAAAAAGAAAATTAGAATTGCCACGTGCATGTTTTCCAAAATTCGAAATTTCATCATTTTTTTTCTTCAATGTTTTATAAGATAAACTTTTGAATTAAATAATAGTAATCCATCCTTTCTTATATCCAAAACATTTACTTATAAAATTATTACATACATTTCGTTCCTATCCTTTCTCTAGACTTGAAAAAACTGCAACTATTCAAAAGTGAGCAAGGTAGAGAG
>Ga0182738_1006343_pt1 | contig 12285 bp, 9 predicted proteins | sample eDN5th30CBELigMG_FD_128876 | JGI IMG/M metagenome (GOLD analysis project Ga0182738, IMG submission 128876) | Enriched Miracle-Growth compost microbial communities from Emeryville, California, USA - eDNA 5th pass 30_C BE-Lig MG (version 2)... ...
AAAATACTTCGATTTTGTTGTTTCTCCAAATAAGATTGCGAATGTAGGTACCTTACACTACTGTCTCTAGAAATTCATTCTTGAGCTTAATCTTCTTCCTCTTGGCTTTTCCTTTCCAAAAATTACATCATAACAAAATAATTCATAAGGATAATCATCTGAATATTATGAAAAAAAAATTTCTTTCATATCAATCAAAAATATTGTCCACTCCCAAAATTATTGAAAGAATCTTTTTGCAAATTTCAAAAATTTGATTTTTTTCCTCTTTACTTGTCTCGGACTCTCAGATCAGATTTTTTCATCTCCATCTGATCTCCATTATCTAACTAATTTAAAATATTATTTGATTATATTTCGAGAGATTTTAGTTGAAAGGTCACCTTATTCTCTCTTCTCTCATTTCTGATGATCTCAACCCCCATCGTTCTTCTCCTCACATTCATAGTTGTTTCAGTTGTTTCTCAAGTACCTCCCTTCACCCAACTGTCCCTTTAATTCTTCTCCTTTCCAGCAAGTTCAATATAAAAATGATACATCTCAAAATCCAACAACAACAAAGCTCAATTCTGCCAGTCAAGAATATATTGATGGTTGCACTGCAGTTTTGCAGGCCAAGGATAATATCTATGACTCTCAAGACGCATGGAAAACAACATTTTCCACTTGGGAAAACCAAGGTCCTTATGGATCAGTAAATCATTTCTTTTTCTAAAGAATAATAATCTCTAGTTAATGGATTACTTTGAGAATGATAAGGGGATCGTATCAAAGGTTTGGATTGACGATGGAGATTATTGGTCTTCAAGCTGGATTTTTAACTTGACATTTTATGATGGAGAATATGTTGATAAAAAATTCGCTATGGTACAATTCAATATCCATGATGTTGAATCAAGCGATTTCTACCAATTCTCTGGGTAACGTTTTCTGAAACTGCTCCAATTATAATTCTCAGGATCTTTCAAACCCAAGATCTCACTGTCTCTGTTGCATATGGGGAAAATAATCAGGTCCAATATACCTACGGTATCAAATGATTTCAAGCAATTGTGTATAACATCATATTATTCAAGATCTTCAGGGACAGATTTCCATTTATTTCCTCGATGCAGAAAGTCAACAACCAATTACAGACTTTTCTGAGTATGACTCTGATATCAAAGGAGACACTGTCCAGATCACTTTTACAAGCTACGGGAGCTTACTCTCGTTCTCTACAACCTTATTCACCGAAACCTATTACGTATTCACTTAACTCAAATCTCGAATAATAAGTGATAGGATTCATCATTGAATTTGATTGTAATACCAGCTTTTGCACTCGTTTATATTATCTGCAGTCTTGCTTCCGCTGGGACCTTTGGATTAAGAACAAGAGTAAATCAATATATTTGGCAGTGTATTTAAAAAATATTAGGTTTCTTTTGGATATGTGATGTTTGCTTATACCTCATCAGCTTACATTGCCTTTTGGACACTCCTTCATATTCCAAACAGAGATGATTTTTTGAATCTCACTCTCCTTTTTGTAGTTGCTATTGATTGGCTCAAACAAGCCATCTTTATCTCTAAAAAAGTTAATCGATCTCCATGTGGCCTCAGTAAAAATCTCATCTTTGTGATTTAATTCGATTCTCTCATAGCTCTTTTCATGACGATAATCCCTTGTGCTCTCAATTTTGTCCCTTCAACCTGGGTCAACTTATTCCCTGCTATTGCTTTGATCTTCCCGTTCTTTGCCAAACTTGTCGGAAGAGAGAATCGGCAACAACAATATCTCAACAGATTCCATGTTTTTAATTGGCTTTGCATGTCTCTCTGGATGGTAACACTTTTTCTCATCAAAGATATCATCAAACTCTCCTAGGGCTACTTTTATTTTTATCCCGACAATCTCTTTTTGATTTCGCCCCACCCTTTGTTATTCGGAATCTTTTTCGGCATTATTTTTGCCTTAGTAAGGAACAAACTTCTCCTCCTTTGTGAATAACTCTTGTGTAGTTCATTCTTTCATCTTTGATGGAAAAAAATCAGAGAAGACGTCAGGAGTACCTCTTCATACCAATTGACGATAGTGAAGCTCAACCAAATCAAATTTATCAGCCTTTATTACAAAATAATCAAAGTGCAGCTGCTGATGGTCGTAATAATCGAAACAATGCTGCAGCTGCTCAAGGTCCTCGAGGAAGACCCCAAGCAAATCCAAATAGAGAGAAAAAGCCCCGAAGAAAGGCTTTTAAATACACTTTTGCAGCACAAGGAGGAGGACAAGAAGAGTACACCGTATTAACAGTAAAAAGAATATGACTTTATTGAAAATCTTAATCTAAAATAGGATGAATGTGCCATTTGTTTTGATTATCTTCTCGGAGAGAATTCAGAAAAATTATATAAAACTCCATGCGGACATCTGTTCCATGAAAGCTGCTTAAGGGCTTGGGGAGTTAAAAAGCTTGAATGTCCTTGCTGTAGAAAGAAACTTCCCAAGTTTAAACGAGCACCAGCAAACTAATTTTTTTTTTGCAAAATAATTGTAAAGATTTTTTGTGTACTTTTTCAAATCAAACCGTATTCCAGAAATGAATTTTGTATTTTTTCAACTTTATCAGATTTCTTCTTTGAAATCATAATCTAAAATTTTTCTCATAAAATAATTCTTGAAAATTATCACTTCTTTTTCTTGGGAGAGGCTGCAAGAAACACATTAAAAAACTCAAAAATCTCGAACGACTTTTAAACGAGATCGATCAAGCAGTCGGTATGCTGCCCTATTGACGAGTATAAAAATTATTTCTTTTATTGAGATGATTAAATGTCTAGAATACGTATGCTATCTGAGGTGATGATCTTATTGGAGATCAACCAGGTGAATTATTCAAAACTCTATGTGCCCTTGTTATAACTTTAAATCTCCAATCATTTCATTTTTTTCCTTGTTGTAATATACCGAATTATTTTATTTCCTCTTTTCATTAATTTTTATTCCCTCTGATTCTAAGAATCAATATTTTATTTCTCAACATTTCATCTTCCTGAAATCATTGTTTCTCAATAAAAAAATATTAATCTTCCTCAGCTTATTTATCTAGTTTCCTTTTTGCCAACAAAAATATTTTTCTCACGCTCGATTTTAAAATCCGATCTCTAATAAATTCCATTCAGGAATTTAACCAATTTAAAAATATTACATTTGTATGATATATAGAGATTTTTGTAGAAACAGCACCACCCTATAGCTTCAAATCTCAAGTCAGATTCCCAACTCTAATCCCATGATCTCTATTCTTATCATTCTTTTTATCGCTCTAGCAACCTCAGTCTCTTCTCAGGTACCTCTTTAAATCAACCTTACGCCCTCATCTATTCCCTCAGCGAGTTCATTCACCAAAATCTCCCAATATGACTCAGATTCCTGTCCATCAAAATCCTGTGAGCCGCATCTATGTCCCTCAGTTTTATCTTGATGGATGCACAGCTATTTTGCAAGGACAAGATGATATTTACAGCGGTCAGAATGTCTACTATGATACTTTTGCTGTATGGGAAAATAACTCTCCTGATCAGACTGTAATCACCCCCAGTAAAAATGTCTCTCATATTTTTGGTGTAGTTTTTCGGATACTTTGAGAAGAACAGGGGAATAGGAACAAAGCTTTGGATTGATAATTCATATTATTATGGCTGGTCATTTAATCTCACATTCTATGATGGAAACTATGTCGATCAAAAATTCGTTAAGGCTTCTTTTGATATCAGCGATTTACAGGCTTACATGTACATCATTCAAAACAATGGGTATTCTTTCCTTCAAAATGTCTTCTCCTAAAATCTCTTGCTTCAGAACCTTTATATCATCACAGCATATTTCAGCTTCAGTTTCGTATGGAGAGAATAAGAAAGTCGAAAATGAAACAGGTATAATCATGCATTTAATTCCAAATGTCTCATTTCATCTGCAACAGTTATTGAGGGACAACTCACCTTTTATTTTGTAAACACAAACACTCATGAACCAATTACTCAATTTGAGCAATATAATACAAATATCAAAGGGGATTCTCTTCAAATCTACTTCTATAGTTACGATGGCTCCTTCTCATTCTCAACATCTTTATTCACAAACAGATATCCCGTAAAAATTAGCTTGTTTGAATACTGAATCACATTGCATAGATTGCAACGTTTGATGCTCTTCTTGTTTCTGGATTTATGTTGCTTTATGTCATCTTCAGTCTTTCTTCAATTGGAACAGCTGAATTAATCAGAAAAGTTTCATCAGGCTTTTCAACAAATCTAATTTTCATCATAGGTCTCATTGGGATCAGCCTGCATGGTGTACATTTCATCATTTTATATTGTGATTTGGATGCTTCGGCAACTTGAGAATAAAATGAACTTTTTGTTGTTTATCCCACTGTTGGGGGCCTTTATCGATTGGATAAAACAAGCTATTTTCCTGATGAAAAAGGATCATAAATCTCCTTGCTGCACAAGTAACAATTTCATCCCAAAAACATGGATTAATTTTCTTTGAAGTTATGATGATGTCATTCTTTGTCATTGTTCTCAATTTTGTCCCATATTTCTGGGTCAATTTATTCCCAGCCTTTGCTTTGTTGCTTCCGCTCTTGTCAAAACTTGCAGATACAAGACGTCGCAGAAAACATTACTTAAACAGATTCCAAATCTGTAATTGGATTTGTGTTTCCCTCTGGATGGTAATTATTTTATTCACAAATAAGCTCATTAACATCTCTCATAGGGCTATTTTTATTTCTATCCTCAAAACATTTATATGATCTCACCAAACCCATTATTGATCGAAATATCTTTCGGTGCCATTCTTTTCCAGGTAACAAAGATCTTTCAATTCCTTGATATAACTTTTAGTTTGTTATTTCGTATTTTATGGAGAGAAAAGAAAGGCAACGTTTTGTGCCTTTATTACGAGTTGAATCTGAAAGTGAATCAAATCTCAGCGAGGCCTTGATACCACCAGCAAATAATCAAAATCTCTCAGATAGCATGATTGCTCCAGCAAATATGAACTATGTTTTGGGAAGGAACAACAGAATAAGAGCAAATAATGCTGCTGCTCAGGCTCCTCAGGCGAACCCAAATAAACCCAAAAAGCCCAGAAGAAAAGCTTTTAAATATACTTTTGCGGCGCAAGGAGGAGGAGAACAAGAAGAGTACACCGTATTAACAGTAAAAAGAATATGACTTTATTGAAATGCTCAACCTAAAATAGGATGAGTGTGCCATTTGCTTTGATTACCTTCTTGGAGAGAAGCCAGAAAAATTGTATAAGACGCCGTGTGGGCATATATTTCATGAGGGTTGTTTGAGAGCTTGGGGAGTGAAAAAGCTTGATTGTCCTTGTTGTAGAAAGAAGCTTCCAAGGTTTAAGAGACTTCCAGCAATTCCAGCAAATCCAGCAAGTTAATTTATCTATTTCAAGAAATCAATATTAAAAAATGATTCTGTATTTATTTTATCATAACAAAATCAAGTGCTTATTGCTTAAATTATATTTATTTATCATTATTATCATGATCTTGTAATAAATTATGAATACCATATCATATCTGAAAATTCGGATTCTTTAAAAAAAAATTCAATATTTAATTCTTATTCCGTTTCGTTCAATCCTCTTTTGAAATACATTACAGAACTTTGCCAATTTAAATTTATTATTTTATCTACTTCAAAACAAGACCCTCCTTGATGAATCTCATTTTTCTCTTAATATTTCTGGCTTTCTTGACACCACTCGCTCTTGCTTCTTTTCAAAAAGTACTTTCCTAAACTACTTATCCGTCCTAACCCAAAGGCCTCGATCAATGTAAGCGAGGATTATAAAGATGCATGCACCACAATAATGTATGGATGGGATCAGATTCAACCTGATGCGAAAAAGCACCCTTTGTATGAGATGTAATGCGACATGGCAAAATCAATCTCCAAACACCTCAGTAACATTTCTTTTTCTCCGATGTAAAATCTTATTTTGTGAATGAATAGTTTTTAGATTATTTTGAGAATGACCAAGGAATGATCTCCAAACTTTTTTTTGATAAGAGCTCATCAGCAACGTGGCTATTTAGCTTGACATTTTATGATGGAAAATATATTGATAAAAAGTTCGCCAAGACAGAGATGATTTCTCTCGACACATCATTAGACATCAGTATTAAGCAACAAAATGGGTCAACTTTATTATATACAGATCTTAATTATTCATCTTTAGGACATTTACAACAAATCAAGGTTTCATTCTGAATTTATCTTATGGAGAAGAGAACAGCTTTGCCTTTTGGAAAGAAATAAAGGGACGACTTTCAATTTATTTTATGGACAAAGAAACTCTAATCCCATTTACCAATATTGATGATCAAGACGTTTCCCGATTCACAGTTCAACTTCAATTTGTGAGCTCTGATCAGTCTTTTTCCTTCATTACTTCAGAGTAATAATTCAATAGAGATCCACTTTTGATGTCATCCTTTCTTTTATTTTGGGCGGAATTTACGCACTGGCTGGCTTCTTTACAAAATATACCCCAACCTTGGGCATACAGGTAATTTTTTTTACGATATACTTTTAATCTCTTCAATAGATTTCAACATTAAGTGCTATTCTTGGCTATATCTCCTCTTCTTTTATTGTTTTTTGGACCTTGACACAGCTCTACAATAAAACATTCACTCCGCAATATATCGCCTTCTGCTTAGGAGTTTTTATTGATTTTCTAGTACATTCCCATTTTCTAGGCAAAAGGTGTCCTATAATTTCATGCTTGGTTGATAAAAATTTATCAATAAAGGACAGCTGCTGTAAAACACATTTCTAGTTTTTCTTTTTACATCAATGTGTCTCCTCGTCAACTTCATTGAAATCCATTTCCCCACCCCTCTTTCTTTTATCCCATGCTTGGCTTTGGTTCCTCCACTTGCCCTCAAAGCAAGACAACAAAGATTTGAGTTTCAGTTGAATCTCAACAAATTTGAAGTCAGCCAGTGGATATGTGTGTGCCTATGGATCGTAAAAATTTTTTGAGATATTGCAATCATAAGGAATTTTAGAGCTATACTCGTCTTTACCCTAATAATCTCTTTTTGCTCTCGCCTCAGCCAATATTCGGTTTTTCCTTCTTGCTGATCATCATAATTCAAGTCAAAAATCATTTCACATTAAAAAAAATTTCTCAAAAATATTGTAGATTGTTATTTCATCAATTTTGAAAAGAAAGCAAGGAAGAAGGGCAGGAGAAATACCTCTTCTGGACCCAATTGAAGATGATGATGAAAATATTCCAAATCAACAACCCTGATAGAATGAAGATGACTAAAGATACAGTTTTGATCTGACCCAAGAAAATTATAACATTTTATCAACAGTAATTTTCAATTTAAAACAAGGTGCTGTCTGTCTTGAAAATCTCATCAGTGAACAGCAACAGAACCCCATATGATCATGCCTTCCATGAAGCCTGTTTGAGAGCTTGGGAGGTCTTAAAACTTGATCGTCCTTGCTGTCGAAAGAATCTTCCTTTCTTGAGAAATCCTGCAAATGAAGTCGTTTGATTGTAATTCTCCAAGAAAAATATAAAAGATATATTTAACTATTTGTTCAAAAGAAATTTTACAAAGAGATGATGAATATCTGATACAAATGAGCAAGATCTGAGAAAAAAAATTTTTCACGAATAGAAAAACCAAATTTTTTGAACTTTTGAAAATCTAAATTCAAAAAATGAAAAATCATTTACAAATGAATGATTCCAAGGAACTGTTCACAATATATAGAGATTGAAGAAAATACAAAAACGATAAAAGCTAATTTTTAGATGTTGTCATTTTTTATACAAACAAAAAGTCTCTCTCTCTCTTTCAACAACAAAAATAATTCCAAAAATATATAATTACAAGAAAACATTCAAATCTTTTCCCCTTTCCTCTCAATTCAGGAAACTACATAGAAAAAGTCCTCTTGTGTCTAATCGCCATTTCCACTAAAGCTTCTTGAGCTTCAGGTCCTTCCAACTCTTTTTCATGTGGTTCAACAATTTCAATCAAGTCTGAATTCACTTCTTCCAATAAATTCAAATAAATTGCAGCCTTTTCCAATCTTAGCTGATCAAGCTGCTGTATCTCTGTTGTTATTACATTACTTTCTCCTTCCAAAATTCGCAACAGATTATTATACTCCGTCGTCATACCATTATTAAATGATATTTTATATTCCCATTTCCTAAAAAATCTTTGAAGAACCTGTGTATTATGTTGGGCTCTTTGTTGATCCTTAAAAATCAGCGTCTGGAATGCCCTCATCTGCTGAGATCTTTGAAGCATCACCAAGCTTTTCTTATAACTCTGTTCTAATTTTGCATTTATCATTGTTTGATTCTTTATGAAATCCAATAAAATCTTCTTGCTAGATGGTACTTCGCCATTTATGAAAGTTTTGGCCTCTTCTTCCTGAAGCTGCTGTTCTTGTACTTCAACAACTGGCTCATTCATTTTATTCTCAACAAATTCTACAATAGCCTGGAAAGCTTCATTGAGGCGATTTGTTGATAAGTGGTTCATTGCCTTTTTCAATTTATAGAGCTTTGTCTGTTTCTTTCTTTGTTCAACGTCAACTTTGGGCTTGGCTACAGGCTTTGGTCTTTCGGATTCTATCACCCTTCTCCATTTATACAATGCTATTCTCTGTCTTTGTCTCGATTGATAACTCTCCGATAAAACCCCTCTTAATATTTTGATTCCAGTTTCAATTTCAATCTTGATAATTGGCTTATCGTCCTTTTTCATGCCTTCGATCAATCGAACGTAAAGATCAAGATATTCTCTTTTTACTAATTTTGCAATTGCATTAACCAAGGGAAGAGCTAATTTTGGATCTTTCACTTTTTTTTTTATTGATATTTCCACATTAACATCTGTTTTAAAATTACTCTGGAGGTGGATCATGAGCTTTCTGAAGGCAAATTCTTTATTCATAAAGGTGCATTTTTTAACGAGGTTTTCAATGATGGGGATTGCACGAAGTTTTTCACACGAAATTTTTTCTTTGGCATTTCTAAAGGTTTGCAATTTTTTCATGAAATAACACATCTTGAGCATTGAAGCAGCATCGTATTGAGTTATATTCCAATTTGCTCTTGGGAAAAGTAACAAAGAGTGCTTCAAAAACGGAACTGAAATTTTTTCAATGAAATTAGCAATTGAAAGATGATATGAAAGTTTATGATTAACGAAATCCACGTCCATGCTCTTTATTTTCAGACTGTGAAAGGCTCTTCTGAGGTTCCTCTTGACGCAATTTTGCAATAATCTTGACACGACTTCTTTTTGTCGGTTAACCATGTCTTTCTGTTCTTCATTCAAACTTGAAAGTTTCTTCAGAACGCTTTGTAAATGCCATTCTCTGAAGGATTTATAAAGAGCTTTAGGGACATTTTTCTGGGAAAGAATATTCTCACATACAGCCATAAAGTATCGTGCTTTGATTCCTTGTTGATAGATTCGGCTTTTTTTGGATGAATACAATAATGCTGTTTTAAACCTTTGAATTTTCGAGGTCGCCGACAAATTCTTCAAGGCCATTCTCATCAAGAAGTAATTTATTCTCTCAAACACGATTCTTCCTTCTTGAAAATTCCTTATGTGCCATAAACCAAACGCTTTCATTCTGAGCTTATTTCGATAGACTAACAGGAAAAGCTTGCTTATGGCCTTGAATTTTCTCTTCTTGTATAAATCGTCAGAGTCCTGGGAGTCATTAACCAGAAGCTGAAGTCTTCGAAAAGCAATAGATTTAGATAGATGTACTCGTTTGTTCAAAATATGAATAAATTTATCAATCTTGTAGCCAAGTTTTGGATGGCCATTTGTTGTCGGAAGAACTCTGTAACCATTTCTAATGTCAAGTGGACGAGCATAAGGAGCTGGATATGACGGTTTTTTTAAATGTTGTGAGATTGAATATGACATGTTATCAATTCAAGCTTTTTTGTTAGGACCAATTCGCAACTAATTAAGTTGTTTAAAAAATTTTTTGAATTCGTTGTTAATTATTCATTTTTTCATAGGCTAGTAGATTAACTTCTTCTCATTGAAATATATTTCTTTGAGAAAATTTTTTGTTTTTCTCTATTCTACATGAAACTAGACATTTTTAACCAAGGCTGAAATTCTGACTTCCTATAAATTATTTTTCTAAAGAAAATTTTAACCCCTAAGTCTTATCAAGTTATTTTTTAAAAGGTAAAAATCTCATCGCTAACACGTGAAAAAGTCTCTGACATGACAAAATGACAAAATATTAATCTTAAATAATAGTATTGATAATACCAATATAAAATTTCATAAATAATAATAATAATCATCTCACTTAAGAATCCTCTTCTTCGTCTTCTTCTTCATCATCGTCGTCGTCTTGATCTTCTTCTTCCATGCCATCATCGAGGACTTCTTCCCAATCGCCATCAACTTCAAGCAACATATTGTGATCATGGGCTTCTTTAAGCATATCGTTCCATTCAGCAGGGAAAGGATCTTCTAAATCTTTCCAGCCTTCTTCATTCTTTATTTCTTCTGCCGTCATTAAGCAAGCATCCAATGCTTTAAAGATCTTTTCCTTATTCATATTTTTACCGATAAAGACCATTTCTTGTTTTCTATCACCAAATTTCTCATCCCAATCTTTCATAATTTCAGCTTCAATTGCCTTAAAACTTTCAGCATCTTCAGCCCATTTACTCTTGGGAGTACAAGCCAACCAAAATCCATTCACGCTGCAATCCATAATTGCTCCAGCCTTTTGCATTGTGCAAATAAGCTCGGATCTTGTTGGTAACCAGAAAAATCCTTTGGCTCTTATCACATTATCAAACATTTCACAATCTTGGAAGAAATCATAAAGTCTTCTAGGATTAAAGGGAGTCCTGCTTCTATAAACAAAACTCGTGATACCATACTCTACAGTCTCGGGAGTATGTAAAGGCTTAGCCAATTCCAAGAGCCAGCCAGTGGAGTTCTCAGCCTTTTCCATATCGAATTTTCTTGTGTTAATAATTTTTTCAAGAGGAATTTCACCAAAAGTACTGGTGACAATCTCAGCTTCAGGGTTCAATTTATTGATGATGGCTTTAATTTCTTTCACCTTGTCTTCTTCGACCAAGTCAAGCTTGTTCACAATGACGACGGTAGCAAATTCCAATTGGTCAATGTAGAGTTGAGCCAAAGGAATTTCAATTTCTTCATACTCATCATTGCCTTTACTAACGCTTTCTTTAACCTTTTCTATCGAAGATAATTCCTTGTGGAAATTAAAAGCATCCACAACAGTCACCATAGTATCTAATCTTGATACTTTAGTCAAAGTTTTGCCTTGAGGGTCTTCCACAGTGAAAGCTTGGGCAATAGGAAGAGGTTCAGAGATACCGGAGGATTCAACCACCAAGTAATCGAACTTTCCTCTTCTTGCCAAGGACTTGACCTCTTTGATCAAATCCCCTCTCAATGTGCAGCAAATGCAGCCATTGCTGAGCTGAACAAGCTTCTCATCACTTCTTTTAAGAGCGACATCACTGTTTTGGACGAGTTGAGAGTCAATATTGATCTCACTCATGTCATTAACGATGACGGCAACTCTCTTTCCTTGACGGTTGTTAAGGATACGGTTCAAGATGGTGGTCTTTCCGGAACCAAGGAAACCGGAAAGGACAGTGACTGGAAGCTTCTTGGGCTTGAAGGATTTAATTTTGTTGGGCTTTTGCATTGTGTGAGTTTGGATTCAAGAATCACGAAAATTTAAATTTAATTTATAGTCTTAAAAATCATGAATCACTTAAATAGGGAAGATTCAAATGTTTTAGTTTAGATTTTGCTTGTATTTGCTTGATGATATATTAATTGATGTCATTCTTTGCCTGAATACGTCACGTGTCAAAAACTTTAGGACATAAATATCTTTCATCCAGACTTCCTTCTCGTTACGGTTGTTGAGAGTGGATGTGAAGTGAGTGAGAAATTTTAGAGATCAATGGGGTTGGAATGATGGAAAGAGGGGAAATATGGGAGTTTCGAGGCCCTATCGATGAGGTATGATGGTTTTTCTGGGAGAAGGTTTCACAAGTCGTCAGCTTCAAGTCGAATAAAATTTTAATTTTGGAACCAAAACTGAGTTGCATCCAAAACTATTCACTCCTCAATTAAAATTTTATAAAAATTATCAATTCCCTTTGACACGTTTCACGGGATGTATTTTTGGAAT
>Ga0182738_1006344_pt1 | contig 12282 bp, 11 predicted proteins | sample eDN5th30CBELigMG_FD_128876 | JGI IMG/M metagenome (GOLD analysis project Ga0182738, IMG submission 128876) | Enriched Miracle-Growth compost microbial communities from Emeryville, California, USA - eDNA 5th pass 30_C BE-Lig MG (version 2)... ...
AAAAAAAAAAAAAAATTAATTCATAGTGTGAAAATGCACACAATTGATGAAGAAATTGTTGAATTTTGGAAAAAAGTTTTTAAATGTTCTTATCTCTCAAATCTGTGACCAAATTTCTCTAGAGATTGAGATCGCATACAAGTCCTTGTAAGAATATCCCAAGGTTACCTTATTGATTTTTTCAAGGAAGAATTTCTGAAAGGTTGATTCAGTTAAAAACGAAAAGGGAGCTTAAGCTTTGGAAACTGTCTCATCCCCTACCATAATTTAAGCAAGTTTCTGCCATGCCATACATCCTTCAACCTCTCCAACATATTTTTAATTTTTTATTCATAATCAAAGACAACAAACAGATTCCTTGTCCTAAAGTGAGATTCGATTTCTAATGACATGAATTAAACCCAAGAAATCTATCGAATCAGTCAGCGATATAAATTTTAATAAACTCAAAAAATACGAAGCAAATGTTTAATTTCTTTAAAAATAAACAAAACCAAGGGGAAAAGGAAGCTTTCGGTGAAAACAGTTTACAAGAAAGCCTCACAAATAGAACCCTCATGGGCGGAGCTACAGAGAGAACTGAATGGAGTTTCTCAGATAAGCTCAAAGAAAAAGATATTTTGGATAACAAACCAGAGTTTAAGCCGGGAAAGAGCGACTCATGTGGCGCCTTGGGCCAAGATTCAAAAAAGCTACTTTCCATCATTGAAACTCTGGAGAAACAAAACAAACAATATCAGCAAGACTTAAACACTCAGAAATTTGAATATGATAAGGTTATGAGTAAACTAAAGAAATACAAAGAAGATAAGAAAAAGATGGCCACTACCATCAAAAATCTTGAACAACAGAATTTGAGTCTTATGAAACGTATAAAAGAACTTGAAAAGCCTCTTAAACAAGAAAATAATCAAGAAATACATGAAAATCTTCTCGAAAAACTCAACGGTGAGGAACTTCACCAAGAAGAGAAATTTGAAGACGTAATTCCACCACTTGGAGCTCCATTAGAAGTCGAGGAGATGACTGATCTCAAAATTATTCAGAGACAGCAACTTAAAAAGTTACAAGCAGATCTGAAAAGTATATGGGGATATTTATTTGAATTTCCCAATAAAGAGATTCTTTCTATTGAAAGCATTCCTTCACGAGCCGAGGAAATCAATGACCAGACAATCCAGCAACTTCTCATGTATCTGTTACAAGAATGTTCAAAGAGCACCCATCTTCTCAGTCTTGATGCTCTCATAATTAATTTATGGGAATGTTCAGCTGTTACCAATCAAGGAATTGTAAACCTTGCATCTCTTATTTCCAATAAATTCCAAAAAATCAAGCATTTGGAATTGAGACTTAGTGGTTCTACTCAACTGAACGATCAAGGCATCCAAGGATTAGGACAACATATCTGCAAAAATCTACCAGGCTTAAATCGGCTTGCCTTATTTTTCGGTAATTGCCCAAATATCTCAGATGCTGGAGTCAAGACCTTACAGGTCAACATTGGAATATCCTTGAGCCATCTTCAAAACCTACAGTTAACTTTTGATAATTGTCTCCTCCTTTCCGACGAAAGCGTCAATGGCATGAGCCAATACTTGGATAAAATTGCCAAAAACCTACAAAACCTCACTCTTGGCTTCACCAATTGTGCTGAAATTTCAGGCACTGCTTTCTCAAGCCTTGGGTCTTCTATCTCAAAAAATCTCCGAGCCCTCGAAACCCTCGAATTGGATTTCTCTAAATGTTCAAAATTGACCAATGATGGAGTGCATAATTTGGCAACTTCTTTTGCAAAGCATCTCAAAAATTTAAAACATCTCCAATTGAACTTCAATGATTGTACACAACTTTCAGATAGCGGATTACAAAGCCTAGCAATTTATCTCGCCAAGAGCCACTTCAAAAATCTCTCTTTTTTGAGCCTAAAGTTCAATGAGATTCAAGTCTCTGATAAAGGCATGAGCGATCTTGCTGGTTGTATTGGCAAAACATTTTTGAGTCTTCACCATCTCGAACTCTACTTCAACAATTGCAGCAAGTTTTCTGATGAAGGAGCCAACTCCATTGGCGTCTACATTAGTAATCATCTCAAAAGCTTAAATTCTCTTGTTCTCAAATTTAACAATACCCAAGTTTATGCTAAGGGAGTGAATGGTATTGGGGCTTACCTGGGAATAAATTTGAAAAATCTTGAACGCCTTGAGCTTAATTTAAGCAGTACGAAACTTTCAGACGCTGGACTCAGTGCTCTTGGAGCTTCTTTTGCTCAAAACTTCAAAAAACTCCACCACCTCAAACTCAATTTCAAAAACTGTGTCAATATCTCTGATAAAGGATTGAATGAGTTTACCACTTTCATTTGCTTAAATCTCCAGAATCTTACAAATTTGACACTTGACCTTCGAGACTGTCCGAAAATCTCTGACAATGAATTTGATTACTTGAAAAAATCTATCAAGAAAAACCTTCCCAATTTCCAAAGCGTGAAATTCGATTATTGGAAATCTCGTAGAATTCAATGTCAGATCTAATTCCTATCATTTAATCCTTGCTCTCCGTTTTAGGATTAAAATATTCTTTAATAACTTTTATATGTGTGTTTCTCTTTATTCAAACTAAGTTTTTATAAAACTTTGCTTTGGTCTCAAGTTTTTTGTTCAAAATTTTTGCCACCAGAAAGCAAGTTCTTATTTTCATTATGATTGTGAGTCTTCTACATTTCCATTTAAAAAGTCACTCAAAAGGCCATTGCTCCCATTTTGCGATTGAGGATAATTCGGGAATCAAATAGCTGTCATTCTTGTTCTCAAAAAAAAATTTTAACTAAATTGATCCAAGAAATCAGAATTTTGAGGCAATCTAAAAATTGGTCAAGGTCTTCAAGAATTCGGGCAACAAATTTGCAAGAACCTGCCTGATCTCCGTCGCCTCGTCTTATTTTTCAGTGGCTGCCCAACTATCTCAAATACTGGAGTAAAGAACTTGCAAGCTAATATTGAGACAAGCTTGAGTCGCCTTGGAGATCTACAATTAGCTTTTGATGACTGTATCCTTATATCGGACGAAGGTGTAAATGGCGTTAACCAACATTTGGAAAAACTTGCTAAAAATCTACGAAAACTTACTCTAGGCTTCACTAACTCTTCTGAAATTTCAGGCTCAGCCTTTACTAGTCTTGGATCTTCTATCTCGAAAAATCTTAGAGCCCTCGAAAGTCTTGAGGTGGATTTCTCGGGCTGCTCAAAACTACTCAATGATGGAGTACATGGTCTAGCGACTTCTTTGGGAAAACACCTCAAGAATTTAAAGCATCTCCAACTAAACTTCAATGGCTGTCCTGAGCTTTCAGATAGCGGTTTGCGGAGTTTAGCCACAGTTCTCCCGAAAAGTCACTTGAAAAACCTCTCTTCTTTATGCCTAAAGCTGAATGATACTCAAATCTCTGATAGAGGCATTAGTGACCTTTCTCTTTCTATCAGCAAAACACTTCTCAGTCTTCATGATCTTGAACTCCACTTTAAAAACTGCAATAATTTTTCTGATGAAGGAGCCAACTCAATTGGTATCTATGTGAGTAATCATCTCAAAGGCTTGAATTCTCTTGTTCTAAAGTTTAACAATACTCAAATTTATGCCAAAGGAGCTAATGGCGTTGGAGCCTATCTGGGAATTAACCTCAAGAGTCTTGAATGTTTGGATATTAATTTAAGCAGTACAAACATTTCAGACGCTGGCCTCAGCGCTCTTGGAGCGTCCTTTGCGCAAAACTTCAAAAAACTCCAATATCTAAAGCTCAGTTTTAAAAATTGTGCAAAGATTTCTGAGAAAGGCTTGAGTGAGTTGACCACCTTTATTTGCTCAAATCTCAAGAACCTTTCAGATTTAACACTTGACTTGAGAGAATATCCCAGAATCTCTGATTATGAGTTTGATCATTCAATAAAGGTCCTCAAGAAAAACCTCTCTCAGTTCTGAAATATGAAATTCGATTATTCAAGATATCGGAAAATTGTATTCAAAAGCTCATCTTAGAAAGATTTTCTTGACTTCGTGCGTGTGATGTGCTTATGTATTCTTTGAGCAAATTTTTACAAAATCTGTTGGAGATTGTGGCCATTAGGAAGCCGAGTATTTTTCATAACATTTAAATGGCTGCAAAAAGAGCAAAATTATAATTTTAAATATATAAACTTTTTACTTCATCATTTTTAGCGAACTAAAATATACTTATAGTTTTGAGGCTTGATGAATAAACTTTTCTTGAAAAGAATCAACAAACCCAATGCTGATTCTTATAAACTTGAAAAGAAATATTGGTTTTCTCTTGAATATCTTCACAGCTGGGGTCATGATTTTTTTATAATAACGAGGAGCAGGAATTTTGAAAAACTCAAAATAATAATTTTGCTCAATTATAAACTTTCATCAATCACTCATTTTTTAGCCTAACCCGGGATTAAAATGAGCTTTTATTCATATTAGACTCCTTCCTATCATCCAAAAGCTCCTACATGGATTCTCTGTCATGTTCTCTCTAAGTAAAATCAAACTCTCTAACAGCTCATTCAGAAGTCAATTTGAATAAAAAATTTTGATTTCAACGAAATGTTTGATTTTTTTAGATCAATTTAGGACTTTGGCTGTTAAATTTAACTCAGTCAATTATTTTAATACAATTCTTTTTTTCTAAAGAAGAAATAAATTTAATTAATTAATATTTGATTTATTCTGGAACTCTTTAGAACAATCTTCTTCGTTAAGATGAAGCAAAGTTTCTTATGATATCACCTATTTAAATGAATAAATGTATTCTAATTGGAGCTTGGATGGTCTCCAAAAAAAATTTCACATCATTAAAAAAAAATTCTTTTATCATTCCCTATTATTTCCCTTTCAAAATACCTTTTTCAAATAAATAAACTCAGCTGTTTCTGTTTCTCTCACAAAGTCACACAAAGCAATCTTTTCAATATTAAATTTAATTCCCAAGCATTCTAAAAACCCTAGCTGAGATTAATACATTGAGAGAATTGTTTATTTTAATTGTATTAAACAGAGTTTTATTGGCTTAGGGCACTGCCTAATGTCAACAAATGAACTAAAAATCGAACACTACGTACTTGGAAACACTATTGGCATTGGCGCCTTTGGAAAAGTGAAGAGTATGCTCCATTTCTTTTACTCCAACATTTTTTTTCTTCAACCTTATTCAATCAATTAATCTAATTCTTCTTTTAGTCGCACGACACGAATTCACTTCCAATAACGTCGCAATTAAGATTGTAAATAAAAAGCGTATGAAGGATAAAAACATGGGAACTCGTATCAAGCGTGAAATCAAACTTCTTCGTTATTTTAATCATCCAAACATCATTCGATTGTAAAAATCCTCCATGGCTCAACTCTCTTATATTCTTCTCTAGATATGAAGTCTTGGAAACTCAGACAGATGTCTTTTTGGTCATGGAACATGCTCCAAGAGGAGAACTCTTCGAATTGATTGCTAAAAAGGGCAAGGTATTGTCATTTCGATGAAAATCAATGAAGTTTCTAAACTGTTAAAGCTGTGTGAACAAGAAGCCAAATTTTATTTTAGACAGATAGTCGCTGGTGTAGAGTACTGCCATTCAAATCTGGTAGCCCATAGAGACCTGAAACCAGAAAATATCCTCATTGATAACTATAATGTCGTCAAAATTGCAGATTTTGGACTTTCGAATCTCATGAAGGATGGCAAGTTTATGAAAACTGATTGTGGCTCACCCAACTATGCTGCACCAGAAGTCATTGGGAAAAAGTAAACAATTGTTTAGTCAAATGAAAATTCATTTTTTTCAAAGAAAATATTGTGGAACAGAAGCGGATACATGGAGTTGTGGTGTTATACTTTTCGCTTTGCTGGCAGGATTTTTGCCATTTGACGAAGAAATGCTGCCATTGCTGTTTAAAAAAATTAAAGATGCTGAATATGAAATGCCAGAACATTTCTCGCCTGAGGCCAAAGATCTAATTGGGAGAATGCTTCAGCCAGATCCTATTTTGAGACTCAAATTCCATGAAATCAGACTGCATCCTTGGCTTAGAAGCACCTACATGATATATCTTGATCCCAGACAAATTCGATATTATATCAATCCAACAAAAATCGATTCAGATTTGTTTGAGAAACTCAGGGCTATGGCGTTCAATTTTAAAGGTTTATCTGATGATAAAATCAAAGAAAGCATCAAAAGAAGAAAAGAATACAGCTTTGTTATCGGATATAATCTGATCTTTGATGAAGCTGTCAAAAAGCAAGTCATGACGAAAATCCGTAATGAAATGTTTTCCTTTTAGATCTAATCTCCCTAGTGGATAAACAAGATGAAAGTTTGAAAATTCAGCAGCAAGCAAAGCTGAAATCGCCATCGACAATCACAGAAAATAATAGTCTTTTGGATAAAGAATCGACTGCAGTCACCATCAACAATCAAGAAGATATTGATAATGGTGGAACCAGCATTTTTGAAGATGTTAAAGAAAACATCTCGGAAGCATTTACACCAATAAAAAAGAATAAGATGATTGAAATATCACAAGATTATGATGGATGGCATTATGGCCTGAGACTTGAGGCTTCACCCAATCTTTTAATGAGTTGTGTTGTTGAAACTCTCCTTGAACTCAACACAGTAATTCAATTTTTTGGAAAGAAGAATCATCTAAATATCCCCCTAGACATATATAAGCAAATCTTCATCATATAAAATCACCTGCTTCCATCATATTTATAAAAAGGATTTTTCAGCACTTCCACCAGAGCCTCATTATCCAAATGGCAGAAATGGACCAACTCAACCTCCTGTTGATAAATTCGCTAAAGATGAACTTGCTTTCAGCGTCAGAATCTTCGTCGTTAGACTTGTTTTATATCAACATTCCTCTAATATTTCCCTAGTTGGATAAAGAGACAGGACAGTATGTGGTCGATATAAATAGGACAAGAGGACATACGATTGTTTTTCTTGATTATTGTCAAAAGTTTGTGCAGGCGCTTTGTAAAAATGTAAAGAGAGAATCAGAATCTGAATCAGAATAAAAGGAGTATTTATTTTTGAATTTGTTGCTGCTGCTGTTGTTGCCTCTTATAAAAGTAAAAACAGATCTGAATTTGCAGTTAAATAAAGAAATTTTCAGTCATTGATTATTTAGTTATAGAACCTGCACTTTCATAAAGCTGTCATCATTTCTCATTTGATCTTACATTGCATAACACTTTTACTCATCTTCCCTTTTGTTTCGCTCCTTGCAATATGATTATATACTATACATATACAATATTGCTTCAATCCCTATTCTCAAGTAAAATGAAATATGCTTTCAATTCAATTCAATCTCATTGTGATCTCTCTGAAAGACACGATTTTCGAGCTCTTTTTGAAAGTTTTGGACTCTGGTCCAGTCAACCAATGCAAAAAATGGGCATTACAAAACTTTCTTTAGAAAAAATTATGACGTTTTTTGAGGATTTTGAGGCTTTTCTGTAGCATTCAGACATTTTATGGGGCTTCAAAAGCTCCATTGAAAGAATTTTTTTTATCATAAAAGTTCCAATCAAATAAATGCTATCCATCATATTCACGTTGTTATATATCAATACAATAGGCTCTCATTACGGAAAATATCACTCTTATTGATTAGTTTTTCTCTTCAGAGACCTTTTTGATCTTGCTGACGTAGTATTTCTCATAGGCTGAGGCATATTTTTCATCGAGGTCAGCCAAAATTCCTGACATTGCAGTACTTGCATAGACGGCGTGGATGGCTGAAGGGATACCGACACAAGCAGCGTAGAAAGCGATTCTAGATTGAGTTGGCTTCAAGAAACTGCCTTTATCAATAAGGTGAGACCAGAAAAGTGTGAAGACAAAAACGAGGCCTTGAGATTTCAAGATAGTTCTTTGTTTTGTGTTATATCTAGCTTCATCGAGGGGATCAATAAGCTGGGCAGATCTCAAAGTGTAAAAAGCACCTCTGTATGATTTCTCGGGGGTTGGCTTTTCAACTAATTTGATATTGTCGGTAATCTTTCTCTCAGTCATCGTCGAATTGCTTGATAATTTCAAAATTTAATACAAGATAGATTGCGGTCATTTCTTTATTGGTTATAATTGTTAAAATATCTCACACCCCAAATAGATATTCTTCCTGGTTGAATGTCAAAAAATATCTTGAGGAGAGGGGATTCTTAAGAAAAGTCTTCATTTTTGTCAGCTCTATTTTTTTTATATTGGTTGACTGAACAAAAGTCTAAATTTTTCAAAACCCTGTTGTAAAGATTGCATTATACTTTGAGCAAAGTATTCTTCCTGAGACTTGACTAGAAAAATTGAAAAGAATCTTTAGAAAAATAGTTTCAAGAGACAAACAATAGACGAAATAATTTCGATGTCTTCAAGCCGCCGAAGGGCAAAATTCAATTTTTTTTTTGTTTTCAAGACATATTATAAAAAGACCTGTTCCTACTCCTTATCCTTATAGTTCAATATTTTAAAAATCTTTTATCTTTGATATCAACATACTTAGAAAAGCTAACTTTGAGGTATCGACCTTCAATATTCATGTTATGAAATCTTACAAGTCCTTCAACAGCCTCCCAGACGGTCTTCATTTCGATCAACAAATTTCTTTTTTCTCGATCAAGTTGCATAAAATTTTTCACAGCTCCACATGTCTTGAATAAATCAATGTAAAATCCATCTTCTTTAAGTTCATTTAAATTGCTCAAATGCAACACCTTTGAAGGTGCAGCAATGTTTCTGAAATTTTTGCTTCCTGTGATTTTATATCGATGCTCCTTTGACTGTGCATAATCCGCAAAAAACTTCTTGTCTCCTTTGACTGGATGTGTGGGAAATATGATGGAATTCTTAGAAATACTCACATGAATATTTGTGCCTCGCAAAGGACAGTTATTTAAATGAGCCTTTGCAATTTCAGCTTGTGAAGCCTCCTGATATTCCACCAAAGCTTTCTCTCGATCATTGTAAAAGATCTTGATTTTCATCACGTTTCCATACATTCCAAATAACTTAAACAGCTCATTACATCCAACTTCATTCGAAATATTTCTCACCAATAAAGTCTTGCTTTGATCTTTCAACATATCTTGTTGTTCATGGTTACCATTAGCACCATCATAATGATGGGTTGGATCACAAACTTTCTCCAAATTTAACTGATTTAGGGCTCTAACAGAGTTCCCGTTTGCTTCAAAATCAAAGTAATTTTTCATCAGATTACAAGAAGCTGAATCAGTTTGATAATCATCTATTTGCTTGAAAGCTTCTTTCAAAACAAAGCTGACTGAAATCCTTATGCCAACCGCCCCATTCTCATTCAGTGTCCTTTGAGCAGTAATAGCAGAACCCAGGTCCTCCATTTTGACAAAGGCATAAGGCGGATGAGCATTGAAAAGATTGATCTAGTGAGAAGTAATAAGAACTAAAATTACAATTTTCTCGAAATACCTTTAAAACTGTCCCAAAAGCCCCAAGTATTTTATATACTAAATCACTTGTAATAAAGTTGCTTGTATAAATGATGAGCATCAAATACACACTGGTAAATTTTCCAGGTCTTTTGTCTGGCTTTACGATCTCATTCTTTCCTGTGTAGAACACAAATATCTTAGTCCCTTTTAAAAATGCCCCATGCTCTGCATATGCTCTATAACATTCCTTTGCCATATTAACATCCTAAAATTCTATTAAGAATCATAAAAACCCGAAAAATATTACCTTAAATTGTATGAAAACGTATTCTCTGCTAGGAATAATATGGATATCAGTAACTACTCCAAATGGCCGGCAGAATGAAATGACTTCCAGCTCATCAATGTCATATGGGACCTTTTTGAATAAGAGAACTCGTGATGGTTTAAAATTATTTTGTGTAGAGTCAGCAAAGTCCAAGAAAAATGAAAAGGAATCTTGGTGATCTTCTTCAAACTGAGTTGATAGTCCCGAGAATATCGAAGATGCTTTCAGGGGAGTGGCACCTTTCGTTGAGTTATGATGCTGATTTGACTGAGGTGGTGAAGTAGAAATCATTGAAATGAACTTGTGGTATAAAGCAGAATACTGAACAATTTAAAAATATAAGCTCGAATTAGAATTCCAAGAAATATGTAATTTTTTCTGAAAATTGAGTCAGAATTTATATTTCTGATGATCTGATTGGTCTAAATCTATTCCAAGCCTCTCAAATACTAATTTACATTTCTGAAGAAATTAGTCATTTCAATAAATCCTCTAAAAACTGATAATTCTGAATTGCTAGAAATATAAAATTTTCAAAAGAAAACTCTAGGATATGAATTTTTTTACTTGACACGCTGATAGGTTTCACAGAATGTTGTGAAATAGCCTTGATCGTTCTGAAGTTCAGATCTTTGATAGATTCAAAACTCTCTCAGATCCTTCTATAAAAGATCAAGCTAAAGATAAACTTGGTCAGAAATCATCCTTAAAATGCCTTCTTTTCGTCTTATCTCATCCCAGGTCTTGGGGTTAAGCAATGAATGATTCTTTCAACACATGAACAGCTTTGCCCACCAAACTAAAAAAATTCTTTTGAAAAATTAAAGCCAAACATTCAAGCTCAAGAGAAAGAAAATTTGAAAATAAAAAGTTTTAGACATTTTCTCGGATTGAAGAATAAAAAATCTTGATCATTTCGTAGACAAATCACAAAAAACAAAAAATTCTTTTAAATCAATTTTCATGAAAAAGATTTTTATCAAAAAAGTTTTTCTGAAATTTTATCAATACAAAAGGGCTGGAGAAACTGATCTTTTAAGCACTATTACTCCCAAATACTCTTTGTTTTCTGAAAAAAGGAAATCCAATCTAAGGAAAAAAGTTCAATGACAATTTCTTGTTGAATTTAACTTTGAGAATTTTAAATCCGAAATCAACCTCAAAAAATAATTTTAAACGAATAACGTTCCCATCTTCTTTGACATTACATGAAATGATCAATCTAGTTTATGATATTAGAGTTAGAGATAAAATCATTCTCAAAATATAAAAGTTGATCTTCTAAACATTTGCGAGACTTTTGGGCGAGAAATAGGCAACAAGTTTAATTTATATTTTCGCTCACTCTCTATAATCATAAAATTCAAGTAAACTCATTTATTCCACCACTCTACAATGCAGTTTATACGAACCTTGAATTCTTTGACACGCCACTCAACCAATTTCCTTTTCAAATCAAGAGACATAGACAGGAATTTACTCTCTTCTGCATACTTTGCTTCGACCTCTGAGAAGCAAGAATCAAACTGTTTCATTCGAACAATGAATCCTCAAGACTTTCAAATAATCTCAGAATGGGGAAATGAATTCGATTGGAATTCCTGCCCAAAGGATGCCGAGCCTTTCCTCGCTCTCGACCCAAATGGCTTCTTCGTTGCAGAAGTCGATGGGAAACCTGTTGCATCAATGATTGCCGTCAAATATGATGATGAGTACAATCATTCTGGAAATTGGATCGTCTCCAAACAGTTCCGAGGACATGGATATGGAGCAATTATGTATGACCACACAATGAGCTACGCTCATCGTTCCAAAATCGTTGGGATGGATGCTGTGGAACACAAAGTTCCAGCCTATAAGAAACATGGATTTGAAGTCTTTTGTAAATCTCCTACCTACACCAAAAAAGCTCAAGGTGTCCTCAAAGAGACAGTTACTGATCTTCATAACCTTCCTTTCAAAGATCTTGAGGAATATGATCTTGCTACTTTTGGATATTCTCGCAAGAATTTTCTCAAAGGTCTTCTCGGAGTTGGCAAGTATTACGCCTTAGGAGTCGTTCAAGAGGGAAAATTAAAAGGTTATGGAGTGCTGAGAAATGGTTTTATTGGATATAAGGTTGGGCCTCTTATGGCGGATACTCCAGAGATTGCTGATGATATTTTGGAAGGTTTGCAGAGCTTTATTCTTGGCAAGGAGGTTTATGTGGAGTTTCTTGAGAGTAACAAGAATATGGTTGCAGTTCTGGAAAAACAAAATTGGAACTATTTCTCACATCTGTTCAGAATGTTTTGTGGAGGGGTTCCTAAAACTGACGTGCAAAGAACATATGCTGTGCTTTGTGATATTGGCTAAATTTTTACAAAAGTTACTACTATCTGCTAAAATATTCTCTATTTAATTCCTTATAATTCTTATATTCTATCTAAGTAATGTTTGATCACCTCATTATCATTAAAAAAAAATCTTCTCTTCAATT